>Ga0172382_10000011_pt1 | contig 328902 bp, 290 predicted proteins | sample Leawel138RmetaG_FD_122245 | JGI IMG/M metagenome (GOLD analysis project Ga0172382, IMG submission 122245) | Leachate microbial communities from a municipal landfill in Southern Ontario, Canada - Leachate well 138R metaG | ecosystem: Engineered > Solid waste > Landfill > Unclassified | place... | reverse complement strand
GCTGCCCGATCACGACGATCACATCCACGTCGGGTTCCAGCCGCAGTTCACCGAGAACGGCAAGCTCGGCAAGCAGGTCACCCAGATCCTCAAGCCGGGGCAGTGGATCAAGCTCATCGACCGGATCGGCCAGATCGAGAACCCCACCGTCATGGACACCCCGTCCAAGTACGCCATCAAGAACGAGCCGGCGAAGAAGACCGCGAAGTCCGACAAGGACGACTGACCACCGCCCGTCCCCGTCGCCCACCGGCGACGGCACGACGAGGAGCCGTCACCTTCGAGCGCCCCGCCACCGCGGGGCGCTCGTGCGTTCGGGGGCGTTCGCGGTCAGAGCCCGGCCAGCCCGGCCACCGCGCTGCCCGCCCCGGCGACGAGCGCCGCGATGACGATCCATCGGCGGTGGTCCGCGTCGTCCAGGCGGCCGAACGCCGCGCGGCCGACGCGGTGACCGACGACGACCGCCGGCAGCGTCGTCAGCAACGGCCCGGCCGGCGGCAGGCTCCGCTCCTGGCCCGCCAGCAGCACGAGCGCCACCGCGCCCAGCACGCTCAGGCCGATGAACGTCGCGGCGATCGAGTCGCGCAACCGCTCGCGGTCCAACGGCAGCCCGAGCAGCCCGACGGCGACCGCCGGGCCGTTGAGGCTCGTCGACGTCGTGAGCGTCCCGGCGGTGAGCCCCGACAGCGGCAGCCGCCACCGCGACGGCCGCGGACGCACCGGACGGTCCACCCGGGCGAGGAGCGCCGCGACGACGACCCCGACCCCGACGAGCACCTGCGTCCCCGGACCGGAGAGCCCGCGGACGACGAGCGCCCCGAGCACGAGCGCCGGCAGCGACCATGCGAGGAGCGTCGCCACCGACCGACGGTCCGGGTCGGGTCGTCGCCGCTCGCCGGCGAGGACGAGGAGGTTGACCGCCACCCCCAGCAGCAGGAGCAGCATCACCGCCTGCTCCGGGTCGAGCGTCGCCACGGCGACCGGGGCGACGAAGAACGAGAACCCGAACCCGACGCTCGCCTGGACGGCGACCCCGACGAGCGTCGCCACGACCAGCAGGACGTCCGGGGCGCTCATCGGCGACGGGCGTCGCGCCGCAAGGCGGGCACGGCGGGGGACGGGACGATCAGCGCAGGAACCGGTCGAGGTCCTCCGACGACGTCAGGCCGTAGGAGAGCTGCCCGTCGTCGCGGACGATGAGCGGCACGCCACCCAGGCCCAACGACTCCCACCGCTCCTGCCAGTCGTCGCGGACGGCCTCGTCGTCGGCGGTCACCGTCAGGTCGGGAAGGCGGGCGCGCTCCGCCAGGTCGGCGAGCACCGCCGGGTCGGACAGGTCGCGGCCCTCGCGCCAGAACGCGGCGTAGAGCGACCGCACGAACGTCCGCCCCCGCCCGGGATCACGACGCAGCGCGGCGGCGGCGTGGGTGATCGCGACGGCGGTGCTCGGCTTGCCGGTCGGCACGGTCACGGGGACGTCGGGGGCGAGCGCGGCGAGCGACCGGCCCTCCTGCGCGAGCTCGGCCGCCAGGCGTGGTCCGGCGGGCGCCATCGGCGTGGGCAGGTGCGGGGCGTGCTGCACCCCGCGCCACGCGACGCGGTCGAGCAGGTCGAGCGCCGCCAGCCGCTCCTCGACCGCGAAGCAGAACGGGCAGTTCGGGTCGGTGTAGACGACGGCGCGCGGGGGGATCATGCGGCGGGCTCCGGGGCGGGGGCGAGGAGCGCCGACGCGAGGATCTCGTAGGAGCGCAGCCGGGCGGCGGGGTCGGACACGTTCATCGCGACCATCACCTCGTCGGCGCGGCACGCCTCGGCGAACTCGGTCACCTGCGCGCCGACCGCGTCACGGTCGCCGACGGCGGAGAAGTGCAGCATCTGTCGGGCGTGCATCCCGACGGGGGAGCGCAGCAGCGTCTCGGCGTCGACGTCGGGAGCGCGGCCGCCCTGCCGGCTCAGCGACCGGGCCAGCTTCTGCAGGGCGGTGGCGTGCAGCAGGTCCGCCTCCTCCTGCGTGTCGGCGGCGAAGACGTTCATGCTCGCGATCATGCGCGGCCGCTCGAGCTTCTCCGACGGCCGGAACTCGTCGTGGTACACGCGCGACGCGTTGAGGAGCTCGGCGGGGGCGAAGTGCGACGCGAACGCGTACGGCAGCCCGAGCTCGGCGGCGAGCTGTGCGCCGAACAGCGACGAGCCGAGGATGTACAGCGGCACCTCGGTCCCCTCGCCGGGGATCGCCCGCACGGCCTGGCCGGGCGTCGACGGCCCCAGCAAGCGTTGCAGCTCGACGACGTCGCGGGGGAAGCGGTCGGACGCCTCGGGCGAGCGACGCAGCGCCCGCACGGTCTCCCAGTCGGTGCCGGGGGCCCGGCCCAGGCCCAGGTCGATCCGGCCGGGGTAGAGCGTCTCGAGCGTCCCGTACTGCTCGGCGATGAGCAGCGGCGAGTGGTTGGGCAACATCACGCCGCCGGCGCCGACGCGGATCCGCTCGGTGTTCGCGGCGATGAACCCGGCGAGCACCGCCGGGGTCGACGACACGATGCTCGGCATGTTGTGGTGCTCGGAGAACCAGTAGCGCTCGTAGCCCCACCGCTCCGCGTGCCGCGCGAGCTCGGCGCTCGCCAGCAGCGCCTCGCGCGGGGTCACGCCGCCGCCCGCCGTCGCCAGGTCCAGGATCGACAACCGCATCGATCCGAGGCTACCGGGGGCGTGCGGTGGTCCCGTCGGGACGGGACCCCGACGCGCCCGCCGGGGCGGGTGGAGCCCCGGCGCCGGGTGGGTCGAGCGCACAGTCCGGTCCGGGCCGTTGGTCCTCGGGCCACTTGCCGTGGCGCGCGTCCCGACTCTAGGCTCGGGGCGTGTCCGAGACCGTTGATCTTCCTCGCGTCGAGCCCGGTCGGCGACTTTCGCCCGCGCGTCGGGCCTATGGCTCGTTCCTCCGCACCGCGGTCGGTCGGGGGATCGCGATGAACGTCGCGTCGCGCGTGGACCCGTGGCTGCTGCGGCGGACCCGCGGCCGCCTCGGGATGGGGCTCATGTTGCCCTCGGCGTTGCTCACGACGACCGGCGCGCGGTCCGGGGCGGAGCGCACGGCCACCGTCCTGTACTTCCACGACGGCGACGACGTGATCCTCGTCGCGTCGAGCTTCGGCCGCGATCGCCACCCCGCCTGGTTCCACAACCTCGTCGCCAACCCCGAGGTCCGGATCGCCAAGGGCGGCGGTGGCCCGCGGATGCGCGCCGCGCCGATCACCGACCCGGCCGAGCTGGACCGGGTGTGGGCCCTCGCGGACCAGGTGTATCCGCCGTACGCCGACTACCGGCGGCGCGCGGGCGCGGCCGGCCGGACGATCCCGCTCGTGCGCCTGACGGCCCCTGGCGCCTGAGCGTCCGGCCCGCCCCGTCAGCCGCGGACGGCCTGCAGCGCCCGCGCGACCGGACCGCGGGCGGGCGTCGTCGGCGCGGGCGACGTGGGATCCCGGAGCCGACCGGCGTTGTAGTCGTCGACGAGCGCCGCGACGGTCTGCTGCGCGCAGGCCCGGTTCGTCCCGATCGACCCGGTCGGGCCGCGCTTGATCCAGCCGACGACGTACCGGCCGGGCACCGGCGTACCGGTGGCCGGGTCGACGACGCGTCCCTCGTCGTGCGGAACCGTGCCGCGCGACGCGTCGAACGGCAGCCCGGGCGTCGGCCGGCCGCGGAACCCGATCGCCGGGACGACGAGGCCGGCCGCGATCGTCTCGGTCCCGCGGGCGCCGTCCAGGCGGACGCCGGTCGCGGCGTCGTCGCGACCGGGCACGCGGTCGCCCGCGTGTCCGCCGGTCACGCGTTCGTTCGCCTGGTGCCCGAGGATGGCGATCGGGGCGAGGCCGAACCGCAGGGCGATCCGGCGTCCGGGCCCGGTGGGGGATGCGGCGATCTCGCGCAGGACGTCGAGTCGCGGGTCGTCGCCGGCGACGCCGTGCAGGTCCGCCGGCCGGGCGGTGACCGACGCGCCGGGCGTGGACCGCAGCCCGACGAGCTCCGACAGGGTGAACGCCGCGTGCTCCGGCCCGCGTCGTCCGACGACGACGACCTCCTCCACGGCGCTGCGGCGCAGCGCGTCGAGCGCGGCGGGGGCGATGGCGGTGTCGGCCAGCGCGTCGGGGTCGGTGGTGAGGATGCGGGCGACGTCGAGCGCGACGTTGCCGTTGCCGATGACGACGACCCGCGGATGCGACAGGTCGACCGTCGTGCCCGCATGGTCGGGATGGCCGTTGTACCACCCGACGAGCGCCGACACCGACAGGACTCCGGGCCGGTCGGCGCCGGGCACGTCCAGGCGACGGTCGTCGGTCGCGCCCACCGCGTGGATCACGGCGTGGTGCGTCGCGAGCAGCTCGTCGACGGTGACGTCGCGGCCGACGTCGACCCCCAGGCGCAGCGTCAGGCGCGGGTGCCGTCGGATCGCATCGAGCTGGCGACCGATCCGGCGGGTGCGACGGTGGTCGGGCGCGACCCCGGTGCGGACCAGGCCGTCGGGTTGCGTCAGTCGCTCCAGGACGGTGACCTGCGCTCGCGGGATCGTCAGGATCTCGTCGGCGGCGTACATCGCGGCCGGTCCCGAGCCGACGATGGCGACGCGCGGGGGCGCCGGGCGGCGGCGGACGACGAGTGGCGGACGGACCGGGGCCATCAGCGGCCGGGGGCGGGCCTCGCGGTGGTACGCGGCGTTGATCGCGACGAACGCCCGCTCGTGCTCGTCCAGCCGCCAGTCGGGCTTGATCGCGTCGACGGGGCAGGCGGTGACGCACGCGCCGCAGTCGACGCAGGTCGCCGGGTCGACGTGCAGCATGTCGGTCAGCTCGAACGCCGGGTCGTCCGGGGTCGGCTGGATGCAGTTCACCGGGCAGGCGTGCACGCACGACCCGTCGCCGACGCACGACTGCGTGACGACGTGCGGCACGTCAGACGACCTTCGCGCCGCGGTCCGGCTCGCCGCGGTAGCGGGACGGCTCGCCGTCGATCCCGAGCCGCCGCCACACCTGGCGGCTCACCGGGTTCATGAGGTCCAGGTCGCGGGCCAGGGCGCGCATGTCGCCGAAGTACGACGCCATGATCCGCTGCGACGCCGGCGCCTGCCAGAACGCCTCGCGGAACACCGATCGGGGGATGTCGAACCGCTGCTGGAACGCCTTGGGCGGCGTCATGATCTCGCCGGCCAGCCAGCGCATGATCACCGGGAACTCGACCGACAGCGCCATCCGCTCCACGCGACGCAGCCGGGGGACGCGCAGGCGCAGGAACGCGTCGGCGAACGAGATGTGGCGGGCCTCCTCGGCGATGTGGATCTCCATCGCGCGGAGCACCGCGGGCGGCAGCTCGATCCCCGATCGCAGGATCGACTTCTGGTAGTGGTCGATCGGCTCCTCGCCGGCGAGGATGCCGACCATGAGGATCACCGGCAGGTAGCCACCGGCCAGGCCGATCGCCGGTGCGGTGGCCCGGAACAGCGGGCGCATGCCGGGGACGTCGGCGCCGGAGCGGTTGACGAGCTCCTGGAACATCTGGATGTGGTTGCACTCCTCGGTCATCTCGTGGAGGCAGTAGCGGAACTCGGGCGAGCCGTTGGGCAGGCCCATCGCGTAGTGCATGAGCCCGCGGATGAGGACGCTCTCGAACGCGCCGCCGACCTTGACGGCGTTCATCACCCGCCAGCGTCCGATCTCGATCTGCCGCTCGCGCGACTGCTCGGCGTACCAGCGGGTCGCCCCGAGCGGATCGATCTCGGGCGACAGGATCCAGCGCGGGTCGGCCGGGTCCATCTGCATCTCGGCGGCGTCCCAGTCGATGTCCTCGTAGGGATCGAAGTGCACGTGCACCGACCCCTCCGACAGGGTTCGCAGCATCGCGTCGTACTCGGGATCGCGGGGGCGGGCTCCGTCGGACCGGTCGTGCGTGGGTGCGTCGTGCTTCGCGGTGCGGGCGCGGGGTGCGGCGGTGGTCGGGCTCATGGCGGTGGCTCCTGGGTGACGGTGGGTCCGGTGGCCCTTGTCTACGGTTGCGTAGGGACACTAGACTACGGAACCGTAGGATCCAAGTCATGGCGCGGCCGCCGGCGGTCTCGCCGTGCCGCCGGCGACCGCGTGAGCCCCGGCGATGGCGGGGCCGGTACCCTGCAGGCGCACGGGGCCTTAGCTCAGCTGGAAGAGCGCCTGCTTTGCAAGCAGGAGGTCGGGGGTTCGAGCCCCCCAGGCTCCATCACACCGAACCCCCGGCGAACACGGGGGTTCCGTCGTTCCGGGGGACGGCGGGGGTGGGGCGAATTCCGCCGGCGTAGCGCGGGGGCATAGCACTCACCGCTGCTACCGACCGCCATCCCGACGCACGCGCAGGTGATCGCGCGGTTCGACGGGACCGCGGTGGACTCGAATGGCGCCGTCGGGACCGACGCCATCGACCCCGTCGGGCCCACCTACCCCTCCAGCCAGTCCTCCACCAACCGCCGCGCGATCGCGGAGCGGGGCGGCAGCAGCAGGCCCTCGCCGGCGGGCGGGTCGTCCCAGGAGTCGTCGCCGCGGGCGGCGTCGGCGACCTCGTCGCGGGTGAACCAGCGGGCGTCCTCCAGCTCGTCGTCCTCGCCGGCGATGTCACCGTCCAGGTAGGGGACGCGGAAGCCCAGCATCAACGAGCTGGGGAACGGCCACGGCTGCGACGACTGGTACACCGGGGCGCCGACGCGCACGCCGACCTCCTCCAGCACCTCGCGCCGCACCGCCTCGTCGAGGCTCTCGCCGGGCGACACGAACCCCGCCAGGGTGGAGAAGCGGCGGGCCGGCCACACCGCCTGGCGACCCAGCAGCACCCGGTCGCGCGGCTCGTCGGTGACGAGCATGATCACCACCGGATCGGTCCGCGGATGGTGCTCGCTGCCGCACGTCGCGCACGACCGCACGGTGCCGCCGTTGACGGGCGTCGTCGGTGCCCCGCACACGCTGCAGTGCCGGTGCGCCCGGTGCCAGTTCAGCAGCGCCGCCGCGTACGCGACGAGGCCGCCGTCGGCCTGCGGCAACGTCTGCGCCGCCGTCCGCACGCCCACCCGTCGCGGGGCGTCCGGCGCGGGCTCGCCGCGCATCCCGCCCGCCCCGACGAGCGACGGGCGCCGCCCCGGCGTCGGCGGGTCCTCGTCGACGACGAACACCGGCCCGTGGTCGTCCAGCCCGAGCAGCAGCAGCTCGTCGTCCGCGCCTCCACCGCCGTCGACGACCTCCGCCAGCGGCAGCAGCTCGACCGCTCCGGCTCGCACCCGCACCCCGGCGTCGCCGAGCACGACCGCTCGCGCCCGCGGATCCCGGCGCCGGGCGGCGATCCAGGCGGCGTCGCGACGCCGGCTGTCGACCACCCGGTCGATCTCGGCACCGGTGAGCGCGTTCGGTCCGGGCATGGACGGACGATAGGCCGCCGTCGGCCGGTAGCGTCGCGTCATGCCACCGTCGTCCCCGGTCGGGCCCGCCGACGTCGTCGCCGAGCGCCTGCGCGCGCGGGGGGAGTCGGTGGCCGTCGCCGAGTCCGCGACCGGCGGGCTCATCGCCGCGGCGCTCGTCGCGGTGCCCGGGGCGTCGGCGTACTTCACCGGGGGGATCGTCGTCTACACGCTCGACGGCGCCCGTGACCTGCTCGCCGGCGGTCCGGTCCTTCCCGACGCGCAGCGCAGCTGCACGGGGCCGTTCGCCGCGTGGCTCGCGGCCGCGGCCGCGAGCCGGATGGGCGCCGACTGGGCGATCGGCGAGACCGGCGCCGCCGGACCGACGGGCAACCCGTACGGCGACCCGGCCGGCCTGGGCTGGGCGGCGGTCCACCGTCGGGACGGCGGGGCGACGACCACCCGCCGGATCGCCACCGGATCGGCCGACCGGCCCGCGAACATGGAGCGGTTCGCCGCCAACGCCCTGACGCTGCTGGCCGAGGCGTTGGTGGCCGCCGAGCGGTCCTGAACGGCCCCGTCCGCCGCCTCTTGTACGGCTCCCAGGGGTGTGCGACAATCAGATAGTCGGCCTTCCTCCTATCTGTCCTCCAGTGGCCGTCGATCGAGAGCTCCCATGACGATCCAGACCGACCCCGTCGACACCGCGGACGCCACCGACCGCGCCGCATCCCCGCTGCGGTTCGTGACCGCGGCGTCGCTCTTCGACGGCCATGACGCGGCGATCAACGTCATGCGGCGGCTCATCCAGGACAGCGGCGCCGAGGTCGTGCACCTGGGCCACAACCGCTCCGTCCGCGACGTCGTCCGCGCCGCGATCCAGGAGGACGCCGACGCGATCGCGCTGTCGTCTTACCAGGGCGGCCACGTCGAGTACTTCAAGTACGCCGTCGACATGCTCGCCGAGTACGGGGCCCAGCACATCCGGATCTTCGGCGGGGGCGGCGGCACGATCACCCCCGACGAGATCGCCGAGCTGCAGGCCTACGGCGTCGAGCGGATCTACCACCCCAACGACGGCAGCGCGCTGGGGCTCACCGGCATGATCGACGACCTCGTCGAGCGCGCGTCCGGCAAGCGGCTGGCGTCGGTCCCGCCGACCGACCGCACCGGCACCGACGACCTGTCGATCGCCCGGATGCTGTCGGCGCTCGAGGACGAGGCGCTGCCCGACCACGAGCTCGCCGAGCTGCGCGAGGAGTGGACGGCCGCCGGCGCCGAGGTGCCCGTCCTGGGCATCACCGGCACCGGTGGCGCCGGCAAGTCGACGGTCACCGACGAGCTGCTGTCGCGCCTGGCGCAGCACTTCCCCGAGCTGCGCGTCGCGGTGCTCGCCGTCGACCCGACCCGTCGCCGCACCGGGGGCGCGCTGCTCGGCGACCGCATCCGCATGAACAGCCTCCGCCACGAGCGGATCTACATGCGCTCGATGGCGACCCGTCGTCGGCACCGCGCCACGAGCGGCATGCTCGAGGACGCCATCGCGTACCTCCGCTCGTCCGGGTTCGGCCTCGTCATCGTCGAGACCGCCGGCATCGGCCAGAGCGACTCCGAGATCGTCGACCTCGTCGACATCCCGATGTACGTCATGACGAGCGAGTTCGGCGCCGCGAGCCAGCTCGAGAAGATCGACATGCTCGACCTCGCCGAGGTCGTCGTCATCAACAAGTTCGACAAGAAGGGCGCCAAGGACGCGCTGCGCGACGTGCGCAAGCAGTGGCGGCGCAACCACGTCGAGTTCGACCTGGCCGAGGACCGGATCCCGGTCTACCCGACGATCGCCAGCCAGTTCAACGACCCGGGCGTCACCCACATGTTCGTCCGGCTGTGCGAGCGGTTCGGCTGGGACCCCGGCATCACGTCGCCCGACGAGCCCGAGCCGCTCGGCCACGCCCTCATCCCCGGCGCGCGCGTGCGGTACCTGTCGGAGATCGCCGAGCAGGGCCGGGCGATCAACGACGAGATCGAGCACCAGGCCGAGCTGGCCGCCACCGTGCAGCACCTCGCCGCGGCGCTGGAGATCGTCGACGACGAGACGCTCCGCGCCCAGTACGAGACCGCGCTGCGCGGCCTGACGCCCGAGTCGCGCGAGCTCCTCGACGGCTGGGACGACATGGTCGACGGGGTCACCCGCGAGAAGTTCTCCTACACCGTCCGCGGCCGCGAGATCACCGGCGACAACTACCGCACGTCGCTGAGCCAGCAGAAGATCCCGAAGATCGCGCCGCCCCGCCTGGACGGCTGGGGCGACCGGATCCGGTTCGGGATGAAGGAGAGCCTGCCCGGCCGCTACCCCTACACCGGCGGGGTGTTCCCGTACCGGCGCGAGGGGGAGGACCCGACCCGGATGTTCGCCGGCGAGGGCACCCCGGAGCGCACGAACCGGCGGTTCCACTACCTGTCGGAGGGGCAGCCCGCCGCGCGCCTGTCGACGGCGTTCGACTCGGTCACGCTCTACGGCGAGGACCCGGCCGAGCGGCCCGACGTCTACGGCAAGATCGGCAACTCGGGCGTGTCGATCGCGACCGTCGACGACGCGAAGAAGCTCTACTCCGGGTTCGACCTGTGCGACCCGACGACGTCGGTGTCGATGACGATCAACGGCCCCGCGCCGATCGTCCTGGCGTTCTTCATGAACGCCGCGATCGACCAGCAGGTCGAGAAGCACCTGCGGGAGACCGGCGGCTGGGACGCCGCGGAGCGCAAGGTCGAGGCGATCTTCGCCGAGCGCGGCCTCGAGCGGCCCCGCTACGAGGGCGAGCTGCCCGCCGGCAACGACGGTCTGGGCCTCGGCCTGCTCGGCGTGTCCGGTGACCAGGTCGTCGACGCCGACACCTACGCCCGGATCAAGGCGGACACGCTGACCCGGGTGCGCGGCACGGTGCAGGCCGACATCCTCAAGGAGGACCAGGCCCAGAACACCTGCATCTTCTCGACCGAGTTCGCGATGAAGATGATGGGCGACGTCCAGCAGTACTTCGTCGACCACAAGGTCCGCAACTTCTACAGCGTCTCGATCAGCGGGTACCACATCGCCGAGGCCGGGGCCAACCCGATCAGCCAGCTGGCGTTCACCCTCGCCAACGGGTTCACCATCGTCGAGTACTACCTCTCGCGGGGGATGGACATCGACGACTTCGCCCCCAACCTGTCGTTCTTCTTCTCCAACGGCATGGACCCGGAGTACGCGGTCATCGGCCGCGTGGCCCGGCGGATCTGGGCGCGCGCGATGCGGGAGCGCTACGGCGCGTCCGCCCGCTCGCAGATGCTGAAGTACCACATCCAGACGTCCGGTCGGTCGCTGCACGCCCAGGAGATGCAGTTCAACGACATCCGCACGACGCTCCAGGCGCTGTACGCGATCTTCGACAACACGAACTCGCTGCACACCAACGCCTACGACGAGGCGATCACCACCCCGACCGAGGAGTCGGTGCGGCGCGCGGTCGCGATCCAGCTCATCATCAACCGCGAGCTGGGGCTGAACTTCAACGAGAACCCCTGGCAGGGCTCGTTCATCGTCAACGAGCTCACCGACCTCGTCGAGGCGGCGGTGTACGAGGAGTTCGACCGGATCTCCGAGCGCGGCGGCGTGCTCGGCGCGATGGACACGATGTACCAGCGCGGCAAGATCCAGGAGGAGAGCCTGTACTACGAGAGGCTCAAGCACGACGGGACGCTGCCGCTCATCGGGGTCAACACGTTCCTGCCGCGCGAGCACGCCGGCGAGATCGACGCCGAGCCCGAGCTCGCCCGGTCGACCGAGGCCGAGAAGCGCGCCCAGATCGACAACGTGCGGGCGTTCTCGACCGCCGGCGGCGACCGCTCGCCGGACGCGTTGGGCCACCTGCGCGACGTCGCGCTGGAGCGCGGGAACGTCTTCGACGCGCTGCTCGACGCGACGAAGAGCGCGTCGCTCGGCCAGATCTCCGGCGCGCTCTACGAGGTCGGCGGCGAGTATCGACGCAACATGTAGGGTCGGCGCGGTGTCCGACGACGCCCGCATCGTCTGCCTCGTCCCGTCGATCACCGAGCTGCTCTGCGACCTGGGCCTCGCGGAGCGGCTCGTCGGCCGCACCGGGTTCTGCATCCACCCGTGGGACGTCGTCCGTCACGTCCCCAAGGTCGGCGGGACCAAGGACGTCAAGCTCGACCGGATCCGCGAGCTCGGCGCGACGCACGTCGTCGTCAACGTCGACGAGAACCGCCGCGAGGACGCCGACGCGCTGCGCGACATGGGCCTGGAGGTCGTCGTCACGCATCCGTGCGCGCCGCGCGACAACCTCGACCTGTACCGCCACATGGGTCGCGCGTTCGGGCGCGAGGCCGAGGCCGAGGCGCTGTGCGCCCGGTTCGAGGCGGCGTGGGGGGACGTCGTCGCCGTCGAGCGCCCGCCGGCCGACGTGCTGTACCTCATCTGGCGCGACCCGTGGATGGGCGTGTCGCGCGAGACGTACATCTCGCGGACGCTCGCCGCGTTCGGCTGGCGCACCGTCCCGGTCGCGAGCGACGTCCGCTACCCCGAGCTCGACCTCGCCTCGTACGCCGGCCGCGTCGACCGGGTGCTCCTCAGCAGCGAGCCCTACCACTTCAAGGACCACCACGTCGACGAGGTGGCGGCGCTCGTCCCCGGCGCCGAGGTGTCGCTCATCGACGGCGAGATGACGTCGTGGTACGGCAGCCGCGCGATCGGGGGGCTGCGGTACCTGGGGCGGATCGTCGACGGCGACGGCTGATCGGGGCCGGGGCGGGGCGACGGGCCGCGGCATCGCCCGCGGCGGCGGTGCGCGGACCGGTCGCGGGCGGGGGACCCGCCGCTCCCTACGGCCTCGGCAGCAGGCTGCGGCGCATCGTGCGCTCGTGGAACGCGTGGACGACGGCGCCGTCGTCGGCGGTCAGCCGGGCGTTGCCCTCGATCAGCACCACGGGGTCGCCCTCGATCTCCCAGTTCACCCCGTTCATGTTGTCGTTGTCCTCGGTGATCGACAGCGGCGCGGCGTGACGCACCTCGACGGCGTAGTCGCCGCGTCGGCCGGTGTCGGTCTCGAACGTCAGACGGCCGGTCGTCGGGCCGCCGGCGGCGTCGCCGAGCGGCTCGGTCGCGAACCGGGTGATCGCCTCGTGCGCGCCGTCGCGGGTGATGAGCGCCCCCATCGGCGGCATCGCCGTGCCGTCCGGGGCGGCCATCGAGATGAGGTGCGCCGTCCACTCCGGACCGACCGCCATGACGAACTCGTGGCTGCGCCACGGGCCGAAGTCCCGACGGCCGCTGGAGTGGTCCTTGAACCCGATCCCGTCCAACGACAGCGCCTCGCCGTCGACGGTCACCGTGCCGCGGCTCGTGAACGCCTGCTGCACGTGGGCGTCACTGGCGTGCAGCGGCACGTCGTCGCCCTCGGGACGCTGGTCCCACGGCGCGGTGACCGCGGTCGCCTCCAGGTCGATCCGGAACGACCGCGACGGCGCCGACGACCCGCGCACCCCTCGCGCCATCGCCGCCGTGTCGGTGAGCTCGCCGACCCCGTCGTACGTCGCCGTCCACCCGGCGTCGGTCATCCGCAGGTCGAGCCCGCCCAGGGTCACCCCGGCGTCGGCGGCGTTGCGGCCCCACAGCCGCTGGACGCACAGCCCGCCGTCGGGAAGGTACGCCACGACCTGCGCCCACCACAGGTCGAGATCGCGGCGGAACCGGCCGGCGTGCAGGTAGACCCCGACGCCGAGGTCGGGGTTCCAGCACCCGTTCCAGCGCGTCTCGCTCCACAGCGGGACGTCGCGCTTGGGGGTGACGTTGGGGTCGTTCGTCATCGGTCGGTCGGCGTCAGCGGCTGCCGGTGATCCAGGCGGCGTCGGCGTCCGGCGGCGGGAGCTCGAGCAGCGCGGCGAGGACGTGGGCGGCCGGGTTGCTCACCGGGAACGGCGCGCCGGGCGGCATCAGGCCGTGCTCGATCATGAGGTTGCCGACGCGCACGAGGAGGATCGAGCCGCGCAGCGCGCCCCACGCCTCGAACCAGTCGAGGTGGCGCGGCTCGTGGCCGGTGAGCTCGGTGTAGCGGGCGATCACCGCGTCGCGCTCCGGGAACCCCTCGAGCCGCGGGGCGCCGATGCCCTCGGAGTACATCCGGTCGAAGAACAGCCAGTAGCCCAAGTCGACCTCGCGCGGGCCGACCGACGCCATCTCCCAGTCGAGGACGGCGGTGACCTGCTGGTCGGGGCCGAACATCATGTTGCCGAAGCGCGCGTCGCCCCACACCGGCACCAGCGGCCCGTCGAGCGACGGCCGCGTCTCCTCCAGCCGGTCGAGCGCCCGCTCGACGAGCGGGCTCTGCCCGTCGGCGGCGCGCGCCCACGCGTAGAACTCCCGCCAGTAGCCGATCTCGCGCTCCAGCACCGCGTCGGCGGTCGACCCGTCGTGCAGCGACGCGAGCCCGGTGGCGTCGACGTCGACCGCCTGGATCCCGGCGATCGCGCGCAGCGCGCCGTCGTACATCACGCCGCGCCGCTCGGCGGGGAGGTCGACGACCCAGCCGCCGGTGACGAACGGCGGGTCGTCACCGGGAACGTCGCCGTGCGCGCGCTCGAGGAGGAGGAACTCGCCGCCCAGGACGTCGCCCGACGTCTCGTGCGCCAGGACGTCCGGGACCGGCGCGTCGGCGTGCGCGGCGAGGGCGCGCATCGTCGCCGCCTCGCGGGTCACGTCGGGATCGGGGAAGAGGCCGATCGCCGGCGGCACGCGCACGACGAGCCCGCGGGTGACCGGGCCGTCGTCGCCCGTCCACGACGCGCGGAAGAGCACCGTCTCGCTCGACATGCCGCTCGCCTGCGGGATCACGACGTCGTCGACCGTCACCGGACCGGCGACGCCCAGGGCCCCGGGCAGCCAGTCGGCCAGTCGCCGCGCCACGTCGGCGGGCTCGAACTCGTTCTTCAGTGCCATCGTCGACCTCTCCTCGTACGTACTAAGTAAATACATATCATCCCGCCCATGGCGCGGGCAAGAGCGGCTCGTCGGACGCTCGACGAGCGGCAGGTCGTCGACGCGGCGCTGCGGATCGGGGACGAGCACGGCCTGGACGCCGTGACGATGCGGCGGGTCGGCGCCGAGCTCGGCGTGTCGCCGATGGCGCTCTACAACCACGTGGCGAGCAAGGACGCGCTCGTCGACCTGCTCGTCGACCGGTCGCTGCGCGAGCTGCCGGCGGTCGACCCGACGGGGGCGTGGCGCGTCGAGCTGCGCGGGTTCTTCACCGCGCTCCACGGACTGCTGACCGCGCACCCCGCCGTCGCCGAGGCGATGCTGCGGCGGCCGATCGAGGGGCCGGTCGCGACCCGGCTCGCCGACGGCGTGCTCGACGTGCTCACCCGCAGCGGGTTCGCCGACGCCGACGCCGCCGACGGGTTCGTCACGCTCTTCAACTACACCTGTGGCGCGAGCCTCTACCGCCTGAGTCGCCGCCGGTCGACCGATGGTCGCCTGGCCGGGATCGACCGCGAGCAGGCCCCGACCGCCCACCGCCTGCGCGGCCACCTGTCCCACGCCGCCGACGACGGGCACGTCGAGCGGGCGCTCGAGCGCCTCGTCGACGGGCTCGCCGCGGACGTCCGCGACTGACCGACCGCGTCGGTCGGACCGGGACCGCCGCCGCGCCGACCCGCCTGGTTGTCGCCGCTCCACAGTCCGGCGTCCGGGGGTTGTCCCCACACCCGTCGTACGTCCGCTGCGGCCCCGTCGAGACTGGGCCATGACCCCGTCCGGCGCCCCCGCCCCACGACCGCTGCGCACGCCGACGGTGGCGATCATCGGGGCCGGGGTGTCCGGGCTGTGCATGGCGATCCGGCTGCGCGGGATCGGCGTCGAGACGTTCACGATCCACGAGAAGGGGCACGCCGTCGGCGGCACCTGGCGGGACAACACCTACCCGGGCCTGTACTGCGACGTGCCGTCGCGGTACTTCCAGTACTCGTTCGCGCCGAACCCCGACTGGACCCGCGTGTTCTCGCCCGGGCCCGAGATCGGCCGCTACCTGCGCGACGTCGCCGACCGGCACGGGATCACCGACCGGATCACGTTCGGCTCCGAGATCACCGAGGGCCGGTGGGTCGACGGCCGCTGGCGGCTCTCCGGCCCCGACGGGCCCGTCGGCGACGCGGACTTCGTCTTCACCGGCTGCGGGTTCCTCCACCGGCCGTCGATCCCCGACCTGCCGGGGCTCGACGCGTTCGCCGGGCCGACGTTCCACTCCTCGGCGTGGGACCACGGGGTCGACCTGGCCGACGCGCGGGTCGGGATCGTCGGCATGGGGTCGACCGCGGTGCAGGTCGTCACGGCGCTCGCGGGCTCCACCCGGTCGCTCACGCAGTTCGCCCGCACCCCACAGTGGATCCTGCCGCTCCCCAACCGCCGCTACACCCGCCTGGCCCGCTGGGCGTACCGCCGGTTCCCGGGACTCAACGACCGGGCGTACCGGGGCCACCGGTGGTTGTTCGAGCGGGTCGTCGTCACCGCGCTCGTCCACGACGGGTGGCAGCGCCGGCTCGTCGCGGCGATCTGCCGCCGCCGGCTGCGCACGATCCGCGACCCCGACCTGCGCCGCCGCCTGACCCCGACCTACGCCGCCGGATGCAAGCGGCTCATCGTCAGCACCGGCTACCACCGGGCGATCCAGCACCCCGACGTGGCGTTCGTCGACGACGCGATCGACCGGATCGAGCCGCGCGGGGTGCGAACCGCCGACGGGACCCTGCACGAGCTCGACGTCCTCGTCCTCGCCACCGGGTTCGACACCCAGGCCCTCGTGCGGCCCACGGAGTTCGTCGGGCCGGACGGGCGTCGCCTGAGCGACGCGTGGGCCGACGGGCCGCGCGGCTACCGGACCGTCGCGGTGCCGGGGCTGCCCAACCTCCTCATGGCGATGGGGCCCAACAGCCCGGTCAACGCGTCGTCGATGGTGAACGTCGCCGAGACCCAGGTCGGCTACGCGATCGACCTCGTCCAGCGTTGGCGGCGCGGCGAGGTCGACGCGGTCGCCCCGACCGAGGACGCGGCGCGACGGTTCACCGACGACGCCCGGAGCGCGCTCACCGGGACGGTCTGGGTCACCGGGTGCGACAGCTGGTACATGGGCCCCGACGGCACCCCGCAGATCTGGCCGTGGCTGCCGGATCGTCACCGCCGGATGCTCGCCCACGTCGAGCTGGAGGACTTCGAGGAGCTCGGGGAGCGGACCGACGGCCGGGCGGCGGAGCCGGTCGGGGGCCGGTCGCCCGAGTGATGCGGTCACCGGGGACGTCTGCGGGCGGGACACGACGCCGGGCGGCCGCCCCGGCGACCGGTCTCGCCATGCGCGGTCCCGGCGACTAGGGTCGTCAGGACCCGTCCACCCGGACCACCCCGGAGACCCATGGCCTTCAAGCTCGCCCCCACCGACGAGACGTTCCTCCAGACCGCGACGAAGCGGTACGAGAGGACGTTCGCGATCGCCCGTCCCGCCGCCGACGTGTGGGCCGAGCTCACGCGCGACGGCACCCTCGACTGGTGCAGCCTCATGAAGAAGGGCGCGACCTGGACGTCGCCCCGCCCGTTCGGGGTCGGCACCACCCGCCGCGCCAGCGTCCTCGGCGGCATGCTCAAGGTCGACGAGCGGTACTTCGCGTGGGAGGAGGGACGGCGCAAGGCGTTCTGCGGCGTCCGGGCGAGCATGCCGCTGTTCAAGCGGCTCGCCGAGGACTACGTCGTCGAGCCGAGCGGCGACGACGCCTGCACCTTCCGCTGGCTCGTCGTCGTCGAGCCGAGCCTCGCCGGCAAGCCCGGGGGCCCGATCAACGGCGCCGTGTTCGGGTCGCTGTTCAAGGACACCGCCAAGCACTTCGGGGCGGCGTGATCGACCGGTGGTCCGGGGGCGGGAGCACGTCGTCGCACCCGGACCGCGCTCCGGCGTGAGGCCGTAGGGCCCCACCGCCCGGAGCGCGGCCCGGGCTACCGGCCACCCCGCCGGATCACCCCGTCCGCGGCCGCCAGCGCAGGCCGAGGAACGCCGCGGCGGCCATGAGGACGAGGCCCGCCAGGCCGAAACCGGCGGTGAGCTCGCGCTGCTCCGCCTCGGTGCCGACGCGGGCGCCGACCTGCTCGTAGACCTGGCCCAGGCGGTCGGCGTCGTCGACCGAGAACGCCTGGCCGCCGGACCGCCGGGCGATCTCGGCCAGCGTCTCGGGGTCGGGCGGCACCGGCAGCGCGAGCGGCACGCCACCCGCGCCGTAGCCACCGTCGACGGTGCCGTCGGGGGTGCCGAGCGCCACGGTGTAGATCGGGATGCCGAGCTTGCGGGCGCGGTCGGCGGCGCCGAGCGGATCCTGGCCGCTGCTGGCCATCCCGTCCGACAGCAACAGGATCGCCCCCGGGCCGCGGTCCGACCCGGCGGCCGGGTCGCCCTCGGCCTCGAGCGCGTCGAGCGCCGCCTCGAGCGCGTCGCCGGTGTGGGTCGCGCCGTCCGCCGCCAGGCCGAACAGCGCGTCCTGGACCGGACGCCGGTCGAGCTGCGGGGCCTGCACCGTGTGGACCGAGCTGCCGTAGCCGATGATCCCCACCCGCATCGTCGCCGGCACGCTGTTGAGGAACCGCTGCGCCGCCTCGCGCGCCGCGTCCATCCGGGTCGGCACGACGTCGGTGGCCTGCATCGACCGCGACGCGTCGGTGACGAGCATCATCGACGCGCGCTCGCGCGGGACCGACACCGTCACCTCGGGCCGGGCCATCCCGACGACGAGCAGGACGACGGTCGCCGCGAGCAGGCCGGTCGGCAGCCACCGGCGCACGACGGTGCGGCGCGCGTCGGTGCCGGCGACCGCGGCGAGCGTGCCGAGCGCCGGCAGGCGGACCGCGTGACGGTGACGCCGTGCGGAGGCGGCGTGCACGAGCCACAGCCCGACGGGGACGAGCAGCAGCAGGAGGAGCGACAGCGGGGCGGCGAACGTCATCGCAGCGCGCTCCCCAGCGTCCGCAGCCAGTCGCCGTCGGTCGTCAGGTGGACGTGCTGGGCCCGGGCCCGACGGATCGCGGCGTGGATCCGCTCCTGGCGGGCGACGGTCGCGGCGGCGAACGCGTCCCGCAGCCGCGGCGACGACGTGTCGACCTCGAGCGTCTCGCCCGTCTCGGGATCGACGACGGTCAGCACCCCGGCGTCGGGCAGGGCGACCTCGAGCGGATCGTCGATCTGCACGACGACGACGTGGTGCAGGCGCGACACCATCGCCAGCGGCCGCTCCCACGACAACTCGTCGTCGCCGCGCAGGTCGGTGACGATCGCCACCACCCCGGGCCGGCGGGCGACCTGGGGCATCCGACGCAGCGTGTCGGTCAGCTCGTCGCCGTCGCGGGGCGACCGGCCATGGCCCGCGCGCGGCCGTCCACGACCGCGGCCGTCGGGGGCGAACCCGTCCGCGAGCGCCCGGTCGATCGCGCCCAGGACGCCGCGCCCGCCCGCCGGCGGCACGAGCGGGATCCGCGGGTCGTCGGTCGCGCCGATCGCGCCGAACCGCAGCAGCGCCACGCGGCCGCCGTGGCGGGTGCCGAGCCGGGCGAGGACGCGGACGGCGCCCTCGGCGACGTCGGACTTCAACCGGGCCGCCGACCCGAACGCCATCGACGCCGACACGTCGAGCGCGATCCACGTCGTGAGGGTCCGCTCGGGCACGTGCAGCCGGACGTGCGGCTCGCCGGTGCGGGCGCTCGCCGCCGCGTCGATGTGGCGCACGTCGTCGCCCTCGACGTACGGCCGGAGCTGGTGCAGCTCGGTGCCGGGCCCAGACCCCGCCGCCTGATGGTCGCCCGGCAGCGCGCCCGCGCCCCGACGCGCCGACGGCACCTCGATCCCGCGCAGCGCGGCGCCGTCGACCCGCCCGGGGCCCTGGCGGGCCGTCGGGGTGACGAGCCCGCGGCGGGCCGGGCGGGGCGACGACGTCCGGTCCGGGACCGGCGGCGTGGGGTTGGACGTGGAGGAGGGCACGGGGGCGGAGGACGACGGGCGGCCGTCCGGATCAGGCCGCGGTGCTCGGGTCGACCGAGCGCAGGGTGGGGGCGGACGTCGTCCGGACGACCTCGACGACCTCGTCGAGGACCCGGTCGGGGGTGACCCCGTCGGCGTGCGCCTCGTACGACAGCAGCAGCCGGTGGCGGAGCACGTCGTGGGCGAGCGACAGCACGTCGCGCTCGGCGACGTAGTCGCGGCCGCGGAGCACCGCCAGCGCCTGGGCGGCCTGGACGAGGCCGATCGGCCCGCGGGGGCTCGCGCCGATCTCGATCAGCGGCTCGAGGTGCGGCAGGCCGTAGGCGGACGGGTTGCGGGTGGCGTCGGCCAGTCGCACCGCCAGCCGCACGACGCCCGGGTCGGCGTACGTCGCGCGCACCGTCTCGCGGTGGGCGATGAGCCGCTCCGGGGTGAGGAGCTGGCGCGGCTCCTCCGGCAGGCCGATCGCCTGCTGCACGACGCGGGCCTCGTCCTCGGGGCTCGGGTAGTCGACGAGGACCTTGAGCAGGAACCGGTCGACCTGCGCCTCGGGCAGCGGGTAGGTGCCCTCCGACTCGATCGGGTTCTGCGTCGCCAGGACGAGGAACGGATCGGGCATCGCGTGGCTCGCACCGCCGAGCGTCACCTGGCGCTCCTGCATGACCTCGAGCAGCGCCGACTGGACCTTCGCGGGGGCGCGGTTGATCTCGTCGGCGAGCAGCAGGTTGCCGAACACCGGGCCGAGCTGGATCTCGAACCGGCCGGTGTCGGGCCGCCAGATCCGGGTGCCGACGAGGTCCGCCGGCACGAGGTCCGGGGTGAACTGCACGCGGCTGAACGACCCGCCGAGGACCGTCGCGAGCGTCTTCACCGTCAGGGTCTTGGCCAGGCCCGGGACGCCCTCCAGCAGCACGTGGCCGCCCGACAGCAGCGCGATGAGGACCCGCTCGAGCATCGCGTCCTGCCCGACGACGACCCGCTTGGCCTCGTGCAGCACCGCCTCGAGGTCGCGGGCGATCGCCTCGATCGCCGGGTCGACCTCGCGCTCCGGCGGGGCGGACGGGGCACGGCGGGACCGCGGCGGCCCCTCGTCGTGGCGGGCCGGGGCGGGCGGCGGATCGTCGTGGTGACGGGCCCGCGGCGGATCGTCGGCGAAGCGGCGGCGGGGGGCGGCGGGATCGTGGGGCGGGTGCATGGGCTCGGGGCTTCCTGCGGCGGGTGACGGTGGCGGGTGGCGGCGCGTGCTTCACAACCTAGGGGGCGCGACGTCACGCCGGGATAAGGAGGGGACGCGGGACGTCCGGCGTTGGGGCCGGGGGTGCGTCGCGTCGCGGACGTGGGGCGCCGGCTTCACGGCGCGCCCCGCGGGGCGTCCGGCGTTCGCGTGGGGGGTGTGGGGCGTCGCGGACGTGGGGCGCCGGCTTCACGGCGCGCCCGGACGTCGCGGCGGCGCCCGCACGCACCCCCGCGCCACGTCACGCCTCCGCCGGGAGGGTGACGAGGACGTCGAGGCCGCCCTCGGGTCCGCCCGTGAGGCTCAGGGCGCCGTCGTGGGCGTCGACCACGGCCTGGACGATCGACAGGCCCAGGCCCGATCCGGAGCCGTGTCGCCCGAGCCGCTCGAACGGTCGGGTCAGGCGCTCGAGGTCCTCCGGGGCGATGGTCGGGCCCGGGTTGCGCACCCGCAGGGTGACCGTGCCCGGGGTCGCCCGCACGTCGACGTCCACCCGGCCGCCCGGCCGGTTGTAGCGGCGGGCGTTGTCGACGAGGTTACGGACCATCTGGGTCAGCAGCGTCGCGTCGCCGGCCGTCATCGCCCGATCACCGGTAACGATCACCGGAACCCCGGCCGGGCTGCCGTCCGGGTCCGCCTGCGCCCGGCCGCCCGGCGCCGGATCGCCCTCATGGTCGGCCTGGGCGGCGGTGTTCCGGTCGCCCGGCGTCGGACCCTCCGCGCCGATGGCCGTGGCGGTGGCGGCCCGGTCGGCCGACGGGTCGACCTCGCGACGGACGACCGCCGCCAGGTCGACCGGCTCCCGGTGCTGCAACCCGGCCTGGCCGCGGGCGAGGACGAGCAGCGCGTCGATCAGGCCGTTCATCGCGTCGACCTCGTCGATGACGCGCCCGCCCATCGCGCGCAACGCGGCGACGTCGGCGTCGGGGTCGTCCAGCGCGACCTCGGCCTCGGCGCGGATGACGGTCAGCGGGGTGCGCAGCTCGTGACCGGCGTTGGCGACGAACCGCCGTTGCGCGTCGAGGCTCGCGCTCAACCGGTCGAGCATCGTGTCGAACGTGTCGGCGAGCTCGCGGACCTCGTCGTGCGGACCGTCGAGCGCCAGGCGCTCGTCCAGGCGGTCCTCCGACACGCGTCGCGCGGTGGCGGTGACCCGCTCCAACGGCCGCAGCGCCCGACCGGCCACGACCCGGCCGATCGCGATCGCCAGGAGCGTCGTGCCGGCGAGCGCCAGCGCGAGCTGGAGGCCCAGGCGCGACGTCAGCGGCGACGCGAGGTCGTCGGGCAGCGTGTCCTGCAGGTGGCCGGCGAAGAGCGTGAACGCGATCGCCAGGACGACGAGCGTCGACCCGGCGAACAGCGACGTGTAGAGGAGCGTCAGCCGCGCGCGCAGCGCCATCGGTCAGATCCGGTAGCCGACGCCGCGCACCGTCTCGATCGGCGACGGGTCGCCGAGCTTGCGACGCAGGGTGACGATGACCATCCGCACGGTGTTCGTGAACGGGTCGACGTTCTCGTCCCACACGCGGGCGAGCAGCGTCTCGGCGCTCACGACGTCGCCGTCGGCCGCCAGCAGCTCGCGCAGCACGCCGAGCTCCTTCGGGGTGAGGTCCAACGGGATCCCGGCGCGCGACGCCCGGTGCGCGCCCGGGTCCAGCTCGACGTCGCCGCGACGCAGCACCGCGGGCCGGACCGGGCCGGTGCGACGGCCCAGCGCCCCGATGCGCGCGGTGAGCTCGGCGAACCGGAACGGCTTGGCCAGGTAGTCGTCCGCCCCGAGCGCGAGCCCGGCGACGAGGTCGTCGGTCGTTCCGGCGGCGGTGAGCATGAGGATGCGGGTCTCCGGCAGCTCGGCGTTGAGCGTGCGGCAGACCTCGTCGCCGTGGAGCTCCGGCAGGTCGCGGTCGAGGACGACGACGTCGTAGTCGTGGACCCGGGCCTTGGCCAGCGCGGTCCTGCCGTCCCCGGCGACGTCGACGGCCAGGCCGCCGCGACGCAGGCCGCGCGCAACGGCGTCCGCGACCCGCGGATGGTCCTCGGCGACGAGGACGCGCATCAGATCTCCTCCGGGTCGACGGTCCGCGCCGGCCCGCGGGGCGCACGGTCGACGGCGTCCGGCGCACGGCGGGACGAGCGGTCCGGCAGGCAGTCGTCGTCGCGGTCGACGACCCGCTGGAGGGTCGCCTGCCGCTCGGCCGACGTCGTGACGGCGGAGGCCATCCGGGGTCGCAGGTCGCCGAGCCCGACGATCGCGGTCGCGAGCAGCGCCACCCCGGTCGTGCCGGCGAACCACGGGGCGGGCGGGAGGGACGTGCGCGACATCGGTCGTGACAGCGTCCCGCGCCGGCCTGAACCGGCCCTCAACCGGGCGTGACCGCCAGCTACGGATCGGCGGTCAGATCGGGCGGCCGACGAGCGCGAGCGAGCTGCCGGCGCCGAGCAGGATGAGGACGAGCGCGCCCCCGAGCGCGACCGCCGTGAGCTCGCGCTCGCCGGGCACGGTCGTGACCTCGCTCCCCAGGCGGTCGTAGACCGCGTTGAGGGCGTCGTTCGACTCGGCGTCGGAGTAGGTGCCGCCGGAGATCTCGGCGATCCTCTGCAGCGTCTCGCGGTCCGGGGGCACCTGCTGCACCCGGGTGCTCCCGTCGGCGCGCCTGGACTCCAGGGTGCCCTCGTCGGTGCCGAGCGCGACGGTGTGGATGAGCACCCCGGCGTCCTTGGCCCGCTCGGCGACCTTCACCGGGTCCTGGCCGCGGACCGACTCGCCGTCCGACAGCAGCACGATCGCGGCCGGCGGGCCGTCGTCGGTGTCGCCACGGGGACGGACGCTGCGCAGCGCGGTGGCGAGCGCGTCGCCGGCGGCGGTGCTCCCGCGGGCGGTGATCCGGTCGATCCGGTCGGCGACCCGGTCGTGGTCGGTCGTCGGGCCCGCGAGCAGGCGGACGTTGTGGTTGAACGCGATCGCCCCGACCCGCAGGTCGCGCGGCGCGGCGTCGAGGAACCGCCGGGCGGCGGACTTCACCGCGGCGATCCGGTCCGGCTGCAGGTCCTTCGCCCGCATCGATCCGGAGCGGTCGGTCACGAGCATCACCGTCGCGCGCTCCACCGGCACCGCGACGGTCCGCTGCGGGCGGGCGAGGCCGACGAGCAGGAGCGTCGCGGCGACGAGGAGCAACGCCGGCGCGACGTGCCGTCGCGACCCGACGACGCTCGGCATCACCGACGGCAGCAGCGCCGGGCGCGCCAGCGGCGAGCGCGCCTCGCGCCGCCGGTCATGGACGACGTACGCGACGACCGCGACCGGGACGAGCAGCAGGCCCAGGAGGAGGAGCGGGGCGGCGAAGCTCACGGGACGGTGGTGGTCGTCCCGGGCAGGTTGTCGGGACGCTTGGCGAGCTTGACGCGGACCTCGCGCCGTTGGCCGTCGCGCTCGACCTCGAACCGCAACGTCTCCCCCGGGCGGCGGCCGGCGACGATCCGCGTCACGTCGTCCGGGCCCTTGACCGCCTCCCCCTCGATCCGGTGGATGACGTCGCCGGCGCGGCTGCCGCTCGCGCCCCGCAGGCCCGCGTCGGCGGCGGGCCCGTTGGGCGTGACGGTGACGACCTCGGCCCCGTCGCCGGTCGCGCCGCCGGAGCCCGATCCGGACGACGAGCCGACCGGCCCGATCGACACGCCCATGTACCCGCGCTCGACCGACCGGCCCTGCGCCAGGCGCGGCACGATGTCCTTGGCGGTGTTCGACGGCACCGCGTAGCCGATGCCGACGTTGCCGCCGCTGCGGCCGGTGGTCGCGATCTGCGAGTTGACGCCGATGACGAGGCCGCGCGCGTCGAGCAACGGGCCACCGGAGTTGCCGGGGTTGATCGGCGCGTCGGTCTGGATGACCTTGTCGATGTTGAACCCGTTGGGGGCCTGGATCGACCGGCCGACGCCCGACACGATGCCCGCCGTCGCGGTCTGGTCGAGGCCGAGCGGGTAGCCGATCGCCAGGACCGGGTCGCCGGTCTCGGCCTTGTCGGAGTCGGCGAGCCGCAGCGGCGCGAGCTTGTCGACCTTGGACGGGTCGATGCGCACGACCGCCAGGTCGGTGGACGCGTCGCTGCCGAGCACGCGTCCGTCGATCATCGACGTGCTGTCGCCGAACCGCACCCGCACCTGCTTGGCGGTGCCGACGACGTGCGCGTTGGTGATGATCGTGCCCTGGTCGTCGTAGACGAACCCGGTCCCGGCGCCGCTGCTCGTGCGAATCTGGACCACCCCGTCGACGGCGGCCTCGTAGGCCGCCTTGAGCGGGGCGCTCGGATCGTCGCCGCCGACGACCGACACCTGGACCGTGCGGACGCGGTCCCCGGTCGCGTCGTCGTCGCTGACGAGCAGCGTGACGGTGGACGCGACCGCGGCGATGGCGATCGCGGCGAGCACGGCGACCCCACGACGGGCTCCCGGCGACGTCGACGGGGACGGGGGGCCGGGGTCGCGCGGCGAAGCCGCCGCGGCACGCGACGTGGGCCTCGGTCGCGGCGCGGCGGGGCGGACCGGCGGCAGCTCCTGGCGGCGGGTCGGCGGGTCGGCGGCGGGCCGCGACGCGGTGGGCGGGACGGGCGGCGTGTGGGCCGGCGGGGGCGGGATCGGCGGTCCGTCGCCCGCGGGGGAGCGGAGCGGGCCGGCGTGGGTCGGCTCCTCGTCGTCGCGCAGCCACGTGTCGTCGTCGGGGTGGTCCGTCCAGAGCGGTCGTCGGTCGTCAGGCATGGGGCGCGGGGGTCGCCCGGGGCGTAGGGGGCCACCGGTGGTGCCACCACGATGGCGGATCGCGCGTCAGACGTGCGTAAAGCCGGGCGATCGGGCGCCCGGACGGTGCGGCTCGGGTGGGGGCCCGGCGCCTGCGCGTCGCCCGGCCTGCGCGTCGCCCGGCCTGCGCGTCGCCCGACCTGCGTGTCGCCCGGGTGGATCACCGCACCGTCGCTTCAGCGGCCATCCACGTGAGCGTCGCCCGACGTCGGTCTGGTGGAGCGCCGTCCTCGCAGCGGTCCGGTCATCCACCGTGACGACGGGCCCGACCCCCGGACGCTCCGGCAGGTGTCGGCGCGGACGTCGACGGGGGAGGGGACGACGCCGGGCGCAAGGCGCCGCAGCCGTGCAACGCCTCCGCCGCGGTCCCGACGCGTCGCGGAGCCCCCCGGCCCGGAACGGCGACGCCCGGCACGGGGCCGGGCGTCGGGTGGTCCGGTGAGGGACCGTGGGCCCGGCGTCGCCGCCGGGTCCGGAAGTCGGGTCTAGATGACGTCGACGTTCGTGGCGTTGGGGCCCTTCGGGCCGACCTCGGCGTCGTAGCTCACGCGCGCGCCCTCGGCGAGGGTCTTGAAGCCCGAGCCGTTGATCGCGGAGTGGTGGACGAAGAGGTCCTTGCCGCCGTCCTCCGGCGTGATGAAGCCGAAGCCCTTCTCGTCGCTGAACCACTTGACGGTGCCGTTGGCCATGGTGATGACTCTCCTGCGGGGTTGTGTGCAACGACGCTGGAGGTGCTGAAAACCACGACTGCGAACGCTGGCACTGCTGATGTATCGGGCGGATCGCCCGTGGTGAACCGTAGACGCTTCCGGGGGTCCGTGGGTCGCGAGTTGTGAAGATTCGCGATCCGGTCTGCGTCCGACCGTCCACATCACCCCGGATTGCAGGGGTTTCGTGGTCGGTCGGGGGCACGGTCCCGTCGCCCGATCCCGGCGGGAACGGGCGACGGAGGGCCGGATCAGGCCGGGACGACCCCGCCGAGGAGCTGCCCGGCGACGCGGTCGGTGGCGTCGGCGTCGCCGCCGACGAGCCGCCGCGAGAGCTGCGCGCGCCGGAAGTACAGCGGCGCGTCGTGCTCCCACGTGGCGCCGATCCCGCCGTGCACGGAGATGTGCTCGCGGGTCGCGACGTCCAGCGCCTGGCCGGCGCCGGAGCGGGCCGCGGCCGCCGCCAGCGGCAGCTGGTCGGGGGCGTGCTCGCTCGCCCACGCCACGTAGATCAGCAGCGCGCGGGCGTTCTCGGTCAGGCGCAGGACCTCGACCAGGTGATGCTTGACCGCCTGGTACGAGCCGATCGCCCGCCCGAACGTGTGGCGCTCCTTCGCGTACTCCACCGCGATCGGCAGCAGGTGCCCGGCGACGCCGGTCGCCTCGGCCGCGAGGATCGCCTGGGCGACGAACCACGCCCGCGCCAGCGCGTCGGCGTCGGCGGCGATCCGCCGGCCCTTGGCGCCCTGCAGCCGCACGTGCCCGAGCGGCCGGGTCGCGTCGTAGCGGGTGACCGCCTCGACCGTCACGCCCGCGTCGGCGGCGTCGACGAGCGCCGCGACGGGTGCGCCGTCCGCGTCGACGCCGACGACGACGAGCCGGTCGGCGCCGGGGGCGTCGGGCGCCCACGGCACCTCACCGTCGAGGGTCACGTCGTCACCCGACACGGTCGCCGTCGGGGCGTCGCCGCGGAGCAGGCCGCCGCGCGGGTCGACGGTCCACCGGGCCTCGCGGTCCGACGGCGGCGCGACCGGCAGCCACGCGGCGCGCAGCTCGCCACCGGCGACCGCGGCCGACGCCTCGTCCCCGGCGGCGTCGAGGATCGACGCGGCGGGCAGGACCGACACGAGCGGCACCGGGGCCAGCACGGCCGCGGCCTCCTGGGCGACGAGCAGCGCGTCGTACAGGCCGAGGCCCGCGCCGCCGTGCTCCTCGCTCGTCAGCAGCCCGGGCCAGCCGGCCTCGACGGCGGTCGGCCACAGGTCGGTCAGCGTCGGGACCTTGCCGACGGCGACGTCCTCGAGCGCCTCGCGGGCGGCGGCGACGGTGTCGGTGCGCCGCAGCGCGTCACGGGCGGCGTCGCGCAGGAACTCCTGCTCGTCGGTGAGCGACAGATCCATGTCAGGCCTCCTGGCGGGAACGCAGTTCGCTGAACGGCACGCCCTTGTCCAGGCGTGGCTCCGGCGGCAGGCCCAGCACCCGCTCGCCGATGGTGTTGCGGAGGATCTCCTCGGTGCCGCCGGCGGACTTCAGGCCGGGCAGGAACGAGATCATGTACCCCCACTCGTCGTCGTGGTCCAGGGCGTCGGGGCCCAGGACGTCGCCGATGAGGTCGCCGGCGTCGACCGCGGCGCTCACCATCGTGACCTTGGCCAGGCCGAACTCCGGTCCGGGCACGCCGCCGCCGGCGAGCTCGCTGATCATGCGGTGGCCGTTGAACCGGCTGGCGATGAGCTCGGTGCCGATCCGCCCGATCTCCTGCCGCACGGCGCTGTCCTCGCGGGCGCCGGGGGCGTCGGCGATCGCGGCGGCGAACCGCTCGGCGCTGTAGCCGATCGGCGCGGTGCCGATCGCCAGGCGCTCGAACATCAGGACGGTGAGGGCGGTCGTCCACCCGGCGCCGACCTGGCCGAGGACGGCGTCGGCGCCGACCTCCACCTCGTCGAGGAACACCTCGTTGAACTCCGCCTCGCCCGAGATCTGGCGCAGGCCGCGGATCGTCACGCCCGGGGCGTCCATCGGCACGATGAACATCGTCAGGCCCTTGTGCTTGGGCACGTCGGCGTCGGTCCGCGCGAGCAGCACGCCGTAGGCGGAGAACTGGGCGTTCGTCGTCCACACCTTCTGGCCGGTGATCCGGAACGACCCGTCGTCCTGCTGGACGGCGCGGGTGGTGACGCCGGCGAGGTCCGACCCCGCGGCCGGCTCGCTGAAGAGCTGGCAGAAGACCTCGTCGCCGTGGAGCAGCGGGCCGAGGTGGCGGCGCTTCTGCTCGTCGGTGCCGTGGACGATGATCGCCGGGCCCATCATCCCGACGCCGATGAAGTCGAGCGGGCCGGGGACGCCGGCCTGCGCGAGCTCCTGGTTGACGATGACCTGCTCGATCGGGCCCTTGCCGGCGCCGCCGAACTCCTCGGGCCACGTGACGCCGCAGAGGCCGCCCTCGACGAGGCGACGCTGCCACGTGCGCCACGCGGCGACCCGCTCGTCCTCGTCCTGGATCATGCCCTCGCCGCGCACCCTGGGCGCGTCGGCGGCGTTGTCCCGGAGCCAGGTCCGGACCCGCTCGCGATACTCGGCCTGCTCGGGGCTGTCGTTGAGGTCCACGCCTCGTCCCTTCGTCGGATCTCGGGGTGCCGGCCGGTCGCGCAGGGGGATCCTGGCTGACTGGCCAGTCAGGTCGTCGTACCCTAGAGGATCGCCGTCCCCCGGAGGGGACGATCCGGAGATCAGGATCTGGGCGGCGTGCGGCTCCACAGGCGCCGCAGGAACAGGTCGGCGAAACGCTCGGCGGTGACGCGGGCCGGTCGGCCGCGGCCCTGGTCCTCGACGAGCTGGTTGAGAGTGCGGCTACGACCGCGTCGAGGACGCCTTGGAGTGGCGATCGTTGGTCGAGCGCGAACCGCTCCGGCGTTCCGTCGGCGTCGTGGACGGCGCGGTTGGCGTCTGCGAGGTCTCCGAGCCCGGGTACGCCGTGTGGCCGAGCATCCGCATCGCCTTGGGCGCCTTGTGGATGTTGCGGCGGACGTGTTCGGCGAGGTCCATCGGCACCCTCATCGTAACCGTCCATGCGACGTGCCCCGCAACCCGGCCGGCGGTCAGGCCGCCGACGACGCCGGCCGCCGCCGCCGCGGCCGCGCGAGGACGCCGACGACGACCGCCGCGGCGACGACGAGGAGCGGGCTCGTGCCGGCGAGCGACGTGGCGTCGGGGGCGATCTCGTGGCCGGCGCGGGCGAGCGCGAGCAGGCCGATCCCGACCGCGCTCCACAGCACGACCGGCACGGCGATCATCCCGCCGAGCAGCGGGAGTGGGCAGAAGCTCATGACGCGCGCGCGCGGGGCCAGGCCGACGTGGAGGCCGCCGATCGCGGCGGCGCCGCCGACCGCGGCGGGGACCCCGACCGCGCGCCATCCCGCGTCCACGTCGGCGAGGAGGACCGCGACGGCCACGGCGACCGCGCCGGCGGCGAATCCGGCGACGGTCGCCGCCGCGCCACGGCGCAGCGCCACGCCGTCGGCGGCGACCCAGACGACGACCGCCGCCCCGAGCGCGACGAGCGGCCGCGGCCCGGCGAGGAGCGCCGCCACGACGGCGAGCGCCGCCGACGTGGCGGTGCGGGCGCCGGGGTGCGCATCCTTCAGCGGGATCACCGGCGGAAGGCTAGACGAGGGTCCCCGTCGGCCCGGCGCGGCGGCGGGGACGCGACGGCCCCGCGGGTCAGGCGGCGAGCGGCCCGACGCCCGGGCGGTCCTGCTTGACGTGCTCGTCGGCGTGGTAGCTCGAGCGGACGAGCGGGCCGGCGGCGACGTGGTCGAAGCCCATCTCCTCCATCCCGATCCGGGCGAGCTCGTCGAACTCGTCGGGGTGCCAGTAGCGGACGATCGGCAGGTGGTTCTCGGTCGGGCGCAGGTACTGGCCGATGGTGAGGATCTGGACGTGGTTCTCGCGCAGGCGGCCCATCGCGTCGACCATCTCGTCGAAGCTCTCGCCGAGGCCGACCATGAGCCCGGACTTCGTCGACAGCGCGTCGCCGGCCATCTCCTTGGCGTTGCGCAGCACGCGGTTGGAGCGCTCCCACGTCGACCCGCGCCGGGCGATCGGGTACAGCCGCGGGACGACCTCGACGTTGTGGTTGAAGACGTCGGGCCGCGCCGCGAGGACGGTCGCCAGCGGCATCTCCTCGCCGCGGAAGTCCGGGGTGAGGACCTCGATGTTCGTGTCCGGCGCCTGGCGGTGGCACTGGCTGATCGTCGCCGCCCAGATCCGGGCGCCGTAGTCGGGCAGGTCGTCGCGGTCGACCGACGTGATCACCGCGTGACGCAGGCCCATGAGGCTGATCGAGCGGGCGACGCGCGCCGGCTCGAGCGGGTCGTTCCACGTCGGCGTGCCGGTCTGGACGTGGCAGAACCCGCACCGCCGGGTGCAGGTGTCGCCGAGGATCATGAACGTCGCGGTGCCGCGCTCCCAGCACTCCCCGATGTTCGGGCAGGCGGCCTCCTGGCAGACGGTGTTGAGGTTGTTCGCCTCGATCTCGTGCTTGAGCCGCCGGTACGTCTGCCCACCGGGTGCGGGGACCTTGAACCACGGCGGCTTGCGCTCGCGCAGCGGGCGGGTGTCGGGGCCCAGGACCTTGAGCACGTCCATCCCGCCGGGCTTGGCCCGCGACCGCGTCTGACGGGTCGGCGGCGGCGTCACGGTCGGGGAGTCGGACACCACGCCAGGGTAGCGCGTGCGCGCTCCGTGCTCCCCCGGGAGCGCCCGTCGGGGCGCGCCCGCCGCGACGGTGGAACCAGACGAACGGTCGGTCAGTCGCCCGTCGTGGCGACGCCGGCCGCGATCCGCCGCAGCTCGTCCGGGTCGGCGGGGACGGTCGCCACCCCCAGCTCGTCGGCGAGGGCCGTCGCGAGCCGCTCGCCCGCCTCGCGCACGGCCGGGATCGGGTCCAGGTCGGGGTCGGAGCCCAGGTCGGGCGCGCCGGACTCGCGGGCGATCGACGTCATCGGCGTGCTGAGCCCGCAGGGGACGATCCAGCCGAACGGCTCGAGGTCGGTCACGACGTTGAGGCCGACCCCGTGGGTCGTCACCCCGCGCGAGAGGTGCAGGCCGATCGAGCCGAGCTTGCGACCCTCGGTCCACACCCCGGTGAACTCGATCCCCTCCTCGGAGCGGCCGCGGGCGTCGACCCCCGACCGCGCGGCGACGCGGATCATCGCCCGCTCCAGCAGCCGCACCAGGCGGATGACGTCGCCGGTGGCGACGACGACGTAGCCCACGAGCTGGCCGGGGGCGTGGTAGGTGACCTTGCCGCCGCGGCGGACGTCGACGACGTCGATCCCGCGCTCGGCGTACCACCCCGCGCCGAACGGCAGCTCGGCATCGGTGGCGCGCCGTCCCCGGGTGTACACCGGGTCGTGCTCGAGCAGCAGGAGCGTGTCGCCGATCCGACCGTCGACGCGGGCGTCGCGCAACCGGTGCTGCAGGTCGAGCGTCGGGGCGTACGGCACCCGACCGAGCCACGCGACGGCCAACGGGCCGGCGGGATCGGTGAGCGGCGACGTGGGCACGCCCCCCACGCTACCCCGCCCACGCGGCGATCACGACGACGCCTTGCCGGGCGTGACGTCGACGAGGCAGCCGTCGAAGCCCTTGCGCAGCTGGGCCTCCGACGGCGGGTCGTGGGCGAGCATCTGCGACACCGTCACCGGCTGCAGGCCGCGGCGGCGCATCTCCGCGAAGATCGCCGGGAGCGCCTCGAGCGTGCGCTCCTTCGTCTCGTGCATGAGGATGATCGAACCCGGGTGCAGGCCGGCCTTGGCCTGCTCCACGATCCGGTCCTTCGACACGCCGAGCGCGTCCTGGGTGTCGACGTTCCACAGCACCTGGACCATCCCGAGGTCCTTGACGATCCGGTCGGTGTCGTCGTCGTGGGACTCGTACGGAGGCCGGAACAGGCGCACCGGACGACCGAGCGCCCCGCGGCTGGCACGGTTGCCGGCCTCGATCTCGGTCCGCTGCGCCTTCGCGTCCAGCGACGCCAGCGCGGGGTGGTTCTGGGTGTGCGACCCCGAGTCCCAGCCGAGATCGCGCTGCGCGACGACCTCGGCCTCGTGGCCCCCGATGTTCGTGCCCTGACGGAAGAGCGTCACCGCCGCGCGCTCCCGCACCAGCAGCTCCCGGAACCGCGACGACAGCGCGTGCGGTCCGTCGTCGAACGTCAGCGCCACCCACGGCTGCTTCCCGGCGCCGCAGTAGACCGGCAGGCCGAGCTTCGCGAACCGGGTGATCGCGGCGTCGCGCTCGAGCCGGTCGACGGTGAGCGACCCCGCGGTCGCCAGCGGGCCCTGCAGCAGCGGCGGGCCGTCGGCCGAGGTCGCGTCGTCGCCACCGCCGAGCGCCAGCGCGACCGGGACGCCCAGGACGAGCAGTACCGCGACGGCCACGGCGGTGATCCGCCGCCGCACGTAGACGGGACGGGGCGTGGCGTCGCGGGTGGAGCGCGCCGGGCGGTCGTCGTCGGCTGACGCGTCGGCCCCCACGTGGTCGTCGGCGGACGCCGCGTCGTCCACGGCCCCGTCGGTCGCGGCGCGGTCGGATGCCGCCCCGTCCGCCCCGCCCCGGGGGTCCGCCCCGCCCCGGGGGTCCGCCCCGCCCCGGCCGTCCGGCGCGACGTCGGGATCCCGGTCCCGGGCGGCGTCGCCGTGCCCCGGCGAGCGCTCCCGGGCGGGCTCGTCCCAATCACCGTAGCCCCAATCCCGGCCATCGTCCCCCGCGGGGTCGGGCCGCCGCTCGAAGGGGTCGTCGGGACGCGTCACGGTGCCCAAGGTAGACGACGTCCCGGCCGGGTGGTCCCACCCCGTCGGCCACGATCCTCCGGGGTCGCGGCGGGTCGACGGTACCCTGGCGGGGATGGGGTCCCGCCACCCACGCGAGCCCCGGGGATCCGGTGACGCGCCCCTGTGGCTCCGGCGGCTGCGGTGGCGGCTGCGCGGGGACGCGGCGCCGCTGACGTTCGTCGTCACCGCGGTCGCCGGAGCGGTCCTGCTCAAGCTCCTGCCCCCCGTCGGCGACGGCGGGGTGCGGGGCGGCTGGGGCGGGGCGCTCGCCCTCGCGGTCGGGGCGGCCACGGTCGTCGTCGTGGTGGTCGGCGGGGCGGGCGCCGCGGCGCTGCGACGCCGCGACCCGTCGCTGCCGCGCCCGGTCGCCCGGGATCGCGCGGCCACCGTGGGCCTGGTCGTCGGCCTGGCGGTGCTCGCCGTCGCCGGCGTCGCGCACCGACCGGCGGTGCTGGAGCGGCGGGCCGAGGTCGACCGCGTCGCGGCCGCGACGCGCGCGCTGGCGCGGGAGCGGGCCCCGAGCAGCGCCCGCGCGCACCTCGACGACGTCGACGTGCGCCGCTGGGCCCACGGGCTGTTCCGGGCGTGCATCCCGGTCGGGCGGCCCGACCGGGCGTGGTGCGCCGTCGTCCGGGTGGAGGCCGACGGGATGCGGGCCCGCGAGGACGGCGACGTGCGACCGAACGCGGCCGTCGAGGGCCCGGGCGGCTGACCGGTCGGCGGGACGCCGACCGGGTCGCCGGGCGGCTCAGTCGGCGAGCAGCCCCTGCCCGGGATCGCCGAGCAGGTCCGCGACCCGGCGGAGGAACGCGGCGGCGTGGCTCGGGTAGATCGCGCGGTGATCGGCGGTGAGGGTCAGGGTGACGGTGTGGCGGGGCAGGATCGCGTCGCCGACGACGACCGGCCGTCGGGCGATCCGGCCGACCGCGAGGCTCGCCCCGAGCCCGGGCGGCGTGATCGCGTCGAACCGGTCGGGGCCGTCGGGGCCACCGTCGATGAGCGCGAACGTCGGCCCGGCGCTGTCGGGGGCGCGGAGCGCGCCGTCCCGCACGAGGCCGACCACGTGCCGCCGGCGGGCGGCGATGTCGGCGAGCGGGGCGTGGTCGACGTCCGGCAGGGTCGGCAGCGCGATCGATCCGCCGTCGACGTCGACCGCCAGGGCGATCGTCGCCCGCGACCACGACTCGAGCTTGCCGTCGCGCCACGCGCCGTTCACCCGCGGATGCGCGACGAGCGCGACGCCCACCGCCCGGGCGATGGCGTCGATCGGCTCCGGGGCGTCGGCGTCGGAGCCGAGCGCCGTCACGAGCTCCTCGACGTCGACGTCGACGCTCGCGGTCCACTGCGGGGCCGTCGCGCGGACCTCGGCCATGCGGCGGGCGATCCCGGTCTGGGCGCGGGTCGGCTCGACCGTCGTGACCGTGCCGCGCTTCGTGCCCTCCTCGACCGTCGTGGACGGCGCGGACGGGGTGGTGGACGGGGTGGTGGACGGCGACGACATCGTGGACCTCGGGCTGCGGAACGACGGCGGCGCGGTGACGCCGCCAGCGACCGTCGAGCATGGCAGGTCGCGCCCGGGACCCGGTCAGACGCCCCGCACGGTCGCCCGGCCGCCGCCGCCGACCGCTCCCGCCGCCGGCCCGTCGGTCGTGACCCGGACGGCGACGCCCGGTCGTGGCGTGGCGCCGCGACCGATGCTCCGGGCGGCGCGGGCGACCGCCTCGAGCGCCGAGTTCGGGTTCGTCCGGCTCCACGCGATCACGAGGGGCATCGCCGGCGCTCCGTCGAGGTCGCGATACACGACCCCGCGGAGCGGCATCGCGGCCCGGGCCGTCTCCGGGACCACCGCCACGCCGCGCCCGGCCGCCACCCGGAGCAGCAACCCGTGCAGGCCGTCGTCCCGCACGGGACCGTCGGCGACCACGGACGACGGGCCGGCCGCGCCGCGCAGGAGGCCCGGATCCCGGAGGACCGTGGCGAGGTCGAGGCGCGCCGGGCGGGCGAGCGGATGGCCGGCGGGCGCCGCGGCGACGTACGGGATCCGCGCGACCGCCACGCGGGCGGCGTCGACGTCGAGGTGGCGCGGGTCGGTGACCACGGCGTCGTGCCGGCCGTCGCGCAGCGAGCGCGCGGCGTCGAGCGGCCCCGCGAGGCGCGACGTGGAGCACCGCGGGTCGGGGTCGTCGGCGGCGAGCATCGCCACCAGGCCCGGCATGACCGCGGCGAACGCCTCGTCGACGTAGCCGATCGAGACGGCGCCGCGATGGCCCGCGACGACGGCGTCGACCTCGAGCCGGAACCCGTCGGCGGCACGCAGGAGCCGACGCGCGGCGGGCAGGAGCCGGCGACCCGCCTCGGTGGGACGGACCCCGCGGGCGGCCCGCACGAACAGCCGCACGTCCCACTCCGACTCGAGCGTCTTGACGTGCTGGCTCAGCGTCGGCTGCGACACGTCGAGCCGGCGCGCGGCCCGGCCGAAGTGCGACTCCTCCGCGGCGGCGACGAACGCGGCGAGCCGCCGCAGGTCGACGGCGGTCGACCGCGCGCCGGTCGGGCGGTCGGAGGCGGGCATCGCGCCATCGTGCCCGCCGGCCGGGCGAAGCCGGCGACGGCGGGCGCGCGTCACCCGGGTGAACCGGCGCGGCCGGCCGGACCGGCGCCCGCCCGACGCGGGCCCTACCATCGCCCGCGTGACGTTGCGTGTGGCCTTCGACGCACGGGACGCCGTGGATCCCCGTCGGCGTGGCTGGGGCCGGTACGCCGCCGAGCTCCTCGCCGCGCTGCGCCGACGGGACGACGTGGCCGTCGGGGCCTACGTCGGCGGGGGCCGGCTGCCCGAGCTCGCGTGGGAGCAGGCCGGCTGGCCGCTCCGGCTGCGCGACGACGCGCCCGACGTCGCCCACGCCCCCAACTGCTTCCTGCCGCTGTGGCGGCCCTGCCCGGGCGTCGTGACGATCCACGACCTGGCGTTCGAGGTCCATCCCGAGGACTTCGCGCCCCGCACCGGCTGGAAGTACCGGACGTTCACGCGGCGCGCCGCCCTGTCCGCCGAGGCGGTGCTCTGCGACACCCACGCCACCGCCGACGACCTCTGCGAGCGCTACGGGGTCGACCGCGACCGGATCCACGTCGTGCCGCTCGCGCCCTCGCTGGCCGGGAGCGGCGCGCACCACGACGGGGACGGCGACGACGATCGTCCCTACCTGCTCGCGATCGGCGACCTGCGCGGCAAGAAGAACCTGGAGCGGCTCGCCGACGCGTGGCGGATCAGCGGCCTGCCGCACCGGCTCGTGCTCGCCGGCACCGGGCCCGACACGACCGACCCGGCGGGGGCGGCGCTCGTCGCCCGCCTGCGGGCGACCGGCGCCGAGCTGCCCGGATGGCTCGACGAGGACGACCTCGACCGGCTGCTGCGCGGCGCGGACCTGCTCGTCCACCCGTCGCTCTTCGAGGGGTTCGGCCTGGTGCTGCTCGAGGCGATGGCCCGCGGCGTGCCGGTGGCCTGCAGCGCGATCCCGTCCCTGTCGGAGACCGCGGGCGGCGCGGCCGAGCTCTTCGACCCGCGCGACGTCGAGGACATCGCCCGCGCGCTCCACGACGCGCTCGCCCGCCGGGACGCGCTCGCGACCGCCGGACGCGCCCGTGCGGCCGCGTTCGACTGGGACCGCACGGCCCGGGAGACGCTCGACGTCTACCGTCTGGTGGCCCCGTGACCCGGATCACGATCCTCATGCTGTCGGTGAACGAGGCGCCGCTGCTGCGACGCTCGCTTCCCGCGGCGTGCTCCCAGGGCGCCGACGAGGTCGTCGTCATCGACAACGCGTGCACCGACGCGACGCCCGAGCTGTGCGAGCGCTACGGCGCGCGTCGACTACGGCTGACGCGCCGCCGCGGGTACGCCGCGGCGATGAACGTCGGCGTCGCCGCCTGCGGTGGGGACTGGGTGCTGTGGTGCAACGCCGACTGCGTCCTGGGGGAGGGGTTCCTCGACGCGCTGCGCCCGCACCTGCACCATCCCGACCTCGGCGCCGTCGTCCCCCGGCTGCTGCGCGCCACCGGGATGGAGCCCGAGGACCGGCTCGACGTCATCGACGCGGCCGGGATGACGATCGACCGACGCCGCAAGAACGGCCTGGTCGGCCACGACGAGCCGGCCCCGACGTACGCGCGGACCGGGCCGGCGTTCGGCGGCGACGGCGCGTGCGTCCTGTACCGGCGGGCGTGCCTCGAGAGCTGCGCGATGGGCCTCGAGGTCCTCGACGAGGACATGGGGCTGTGGGCGACCGACGCCGACCTCGCGTGGCGGGCGCAGCTCTTCGGGTGGACCGCCCGCTACGAGCCGGCCGCGATCGCGTGGCACAAGCGCTTCTACAGCCCGTCCAACCGCCGCAACGTCCACCGGGCCCACCGTCGGCTGCAGTTCCGCAACCGGCTCATCATGGTCTACAAGAACGAGACCTGCGGGGGGCTGCTGCGGGGGCTCCCGCGGCTGCTCGGGTACGAGGTCGCCGCGTTCGGATGGGCGCTCCTCCGCGAGCCGTTCCTCCTGGCCGGCTACCTCGACCACCTGCGCCTGCTGCCCGCCACCCGCCAGCGTCGACGGTGGGTGCAGGCCCGCCGGCGCGAGCTCGCCGCCGCGGGACGGGGCAACGGTCGGCCGCCGTTCGGGCTGCGGCCCCCGCAGGGCCCGCCGCCCGGGGCGCCACCGCCACCGGACGGCCCGGTGCAGACGCCGGACCGGGCCGGACCGGCGCCGGTCGGCGGCTGACGGTCGCGCCGGACGACGGCGCGGCGCCGGGCCGCGGCGCCCGACCGAGGTCAGGCGGCGATCTCGCGGTAGACCGCCCACGTCGCGCGGGCCGCGTCCTCCCACGTCCAGGCCGGGGCGGCCGGGGCGGGACGGGATGACGCCTCGGCGGCGGCGACGAGGCCCGCGAGGTCGTCGCGGTCGACGAACGTCGCGTGGTCGCCCAGGACCTCGCGCACCGCGGGGACGTCGGTGCACGCCACCGGGCAGCCGCACGCCAGCGCCTCCAGCGGCGTGAGGCCGAAGCCCTCGTCGTCCGATGCGAGGACGAGGGCGTGCGCGGCGGTGTAGAGCGCCGTCAGCTGCTCGTCGGTCACCTCGCCCGTGAGGTGGATCCCCGCGGCCCCGTCGCCGCGCGCTCCGCGGTCGCCGCCCGCGCGGCCCCCGCGCGCCCCGGCTCCGCCCGCCGGGCCGGTCGCCTCCGGCCCACCCGTCAGCTCCGCCGTCCACGGCCCGGTCGGGCCGACGAGCACGAGCGGCATCGTCCGCGGGGCGGCGACGAGCTCGCTCACCCGCTTGCGCGGATCGCGGCTCCGCAGGCCGCCGACCCACAGCAGGAACGCGTCGGGGAGCCCGAGCTCCTCGCGGACCGCGGCGACCGCGTCGTCGTCCGCCGGCCGGAACCCCGGCGCGGGCGCCTCGTGGATCGTGCGGACGCGGTCCCCGTCGACGCCCAGGTGCCGCAGGACGTCGTCGGCGACGGCCGCGGTCGGGACGATGATCCGGTCGGCGCGGGCGACCGCGGCGTACCGCAACCGGAACCGCACCCCGGTGCGGAGGTACTCCGCGCGACGCTTCAGCGGCACGAGGTCGTGGAGCGTCACGACCTGGGGTCGACCGGGACGCAGCAGCGCCCCGTCGATCCACGGGCTGTGGAACGCGTCGCACCCCACCGGGCGTCGGCGCTCGACGATCGTCGACCCCTCCGGGGCGGTCGCGACGAGCGCGTCGCGCAGGCACCGGACGTAGCGGCCGATCCCGCGGACGTCCCCCGCGCCGCGGGCGTCGAGCGCGACCCGCATCAGCGCACGACCCGCATCAGGACCCGGCCGCGCGGTCGTCGCCGCCCGCCGCGCCGACGCCGGCCGGTGGGTCGACCGCCGGGCTGCCGGCGGGGGCCTCGCGTCCCAGCAGGGCCGCCTCGATCCGGTCGGTGACCCGCTCCAGCGACCACCGCGCGGCCGCCTGACGGCATGCGTCGGCGGCGAGCGTCCGCTCCCGCAGCGCCCAGATCACCCCGTGGGCGAGCGCGGCCGGGTCGTGCGTCGGGATGAGGCGCCCCGTCCGTCCGTCGTCGACGACCTCGACGAGCCCGTCGACGGCGGTCGCCACGACCGGCACCCCGACGGCGTGCGCCTCCGACACGACCGTGCCGCCCGGCTCGCGCAGCGACGGCACGACGAGCACGTCGACGTGGCGCAGCAGGCCGGGGCCGCCGCTCTGCCACGGCCACCGCTCGATCCCGGCGTCCGAGGCCCGGCGGTCCACCATCCGCCGGTACGACCGGTCCGCGCCGTACACGTCGTCGCCGACGAGCACGACCCGCACGTCCGGGACGACCGAGCGGATCGCGGCGGTGGCGGTGATGAGGTCGTGCGGGCTCTTGCGCGGCTCGATCCGCCCGACGAACGCGACGACCGGGCGGCCGTCGCGGGTCCAGGGCGGGTCGACCGCCGGAGGGTCGAGGTCGACCGGGCAGCCGGTGACGTCGACCCGACGACCGAGACGCCGGGCCAGCGGGGCGCCGCACGCGCTGGAGTCGGCGAGCAGGGCGTCCGCGGCGCCCCAGAACCGCGGCACCCGCGACACCATGTCGTGCACGTGCAGGACGGCCCGGCCCCCGACGGGGGACCCCAGCGGCCGACCGCCGCCGGCCCGGCCGGGCGCCCACGGCCGCGGCGGCGCCGCGAGCGACGGAGGCCGGAGCGCCGGCAGCAGCCGGCCCGGCACGGTGCCGTTGAGGTAGACGACGTCGAACGGCTCGGCCATGCGACGGAACGCCCCGAACGCGCGCAGCGCCTGCGCGCCACGGCCACGCCCGAGCCCCCCGACCGGCTGGGCCCGCCAGTGGACGTCGGCGGGCGCCTCGGCCGGGCGGCGACCGGTCGGGCCGGTCATCGTGATCCGCCATCCCCGCTCGAGCAGCAGCGGTGCGACGCGCAGCAGGGCGAGCTCCGCCCCGCCCGGCCGGTCCACGGCGTGCACCACCAACAGCGAGGGCATCGCCGGGAAGGCTAGCGGGACCGGGAGCGTGGCAGGCGACGTCGTGGCGCCGGTCGCCGGGACCCGACCGCGATCGTCGGCGCCGCCCGCCGCGGCCGCGACGGGCCGGCGTCGGGTCCCGCGGCACGGGGCCCCGTCACCGCGTACGGTGGGGGAGTGCCGCGGACCGCCCCCGGAACCCGCCGTCGATGAGGATCCTCGTCGACGCGAGCTACGCCCGGCGGGGCCCGTCGGGCACCGCGGTCTACGTCGACCGGCTCGTCGAGGGCCTGCGCGAGCTCGGCGTCGACGTCGTCACCGTGGCCGACGAGGACCGGCGACCACCGGCGGGCGGTGGGTGGGGCAGCGTCCGCAACGCGGCGCACGACCGCTGGTGGGTGCAGCGGCGCCTGCCGCGCCTGGCCGCTCGCCACGGCGCGGACGTCATCCACCATCCGTTGCCGGCGGCGGCGTCGCGTCCCGGTCGCGGTCCGGACGGGCCGGTCGCCCAGGTCGTCACCGTCCACGACCTGGCGTTCGAGGTCGTGCCCGAGCTCTTCGACCCGCGGTTCGCCCGCTGGGCGTCGCACGCGCACCGGCGGGCCGCCCACCGCGCCGACGCGGTCGTCGCGGTGTCGCGCACGACCGCCGGCGACGTGCGGGAGCGCTGGGGCGTCCCGGCCGACCGGATCGTCGTCGCGCCGCACGGCCCCGGGCAGTGGCGGGCCCGCGACGTCCGTCACGGCGCGTCGATGCGCGCCGACACGGTGCCGCTCGCGCGCCCCTACCTGCTGTACGTCGGCGACGACGAGCCACGGAAGGACCTGCCGACGTTGCGGCGCGCGCACGCGGCGCTCGTCGCCGGGCGCGGCGACGGCGCGCCCGACCTCGTGCTCGCCGGATCGGTCGCCCCGGCCGCCGGGGACGACGCGCGGGTCCGCGTGGTGGAGCGCCCCGATCCCGACCGGCTCCGTGCGCTCATCGACGGCGCGCTCGCGCTCGTCCACCCCGCCCGTCACGAGGGGGTCGGCCTGACGCCGCTCGAGGCGATGGCCCGCGGCGTGCCGGTCGTGGTGGCCCGGTCGCCCGGGCTCACCGAGACCTGCGACGACGGCGCGGCGTACTTCGCGCCCGGCGACGCGGACGACCTGGCCGGCGCGGTGGCGCGCCTCGTCGACGAGCCGCGCGTGCGCGAGCGGCTCGTCCAGGCCGGGCGTCGCGTGGCCGGTGCCCGGAGCTGGGGCGCCGCCGCCGCGGCGCACGTCACCGCGTACGAGGCGGCGATCGCCCGCGCCCGTCGCCGGTGACGGCGCGGGCGGGGAGCGGCCCGTCGCCCCCGCGGTGCCGGTACCCTCGGCGGACCGGAACGGTGTCCGCGGCTCCCTCGCCGCCCCGCCGGTCCGCTCCCCGCGACGCGGTGACGTCGGGGCACCACGCATGAAGATCGCGATCCTGGGCACCCGCGGCATCCCGGCCGCCTACAGCGGCTTCGAGACCGCCGCCGAGCATCTCGCCGGGCGGCTGGTGCAGCGCGGGCACGACGTGTCGGTGTACTGCCGCCCACACGTCGTCGACAGCGGCCTGCGCGAGCACGTCGGCGCGCGCCTGGTGCACCTACCGACGATCCGCAACAAGTACCTGGACACGTTCGTCCACACGTACCTGTCGGCCGAGCACGCGGTGCGTCGCCTCAAGCCCGACGTCGCCCTGTTCTTCATCGCCGGCAACAGCCCCCTCACGCGGGTCACCCGTGCGGCGGGGATCCCGACGGTCATCAACGTCGACGGGCTGGACTCCGACCGGTCGAAGTGGCCGGCGGCCGCCAAGGCGTACCTGCGGTTCGCCGAGCGCAACGCCCCCCGCTGGGCGGACGTGGCGCTCACCGACAGCGACGCCGTCGCCGAGGTGTTCGAGAAGCGCTACCACCAGCGGATCGGCGTCATCCCGTACGGCGTGGAGGATCCCGGGTACGACACGACGGACGCGCTCGACCGGCTGGGGCTCGAGCCCCGGGAGTACGTGCTGTTCGTCGGGCGGCTGGAGCCCGAGAACAACCCGCACATGCTGGTGGACGCGTTCAGTCGCCTGCCGTATTCGGTGACGCGGGGCAAGCGCCTGGTCGTCGTCGGCGGCGCGCCGTACGCCGACGAGTACATCCGCGGGGTGCACCGCGGGGCCGACCCGCGCGTGATCTTCCCCGGCTACGTCTTCGGTCGCGGCTACTGGGAGCTGCAGAAGCACAGCTACCTGTCGGTGGTCCCGACCGAGGTCGGCGGCACCCACCCGGTGATCCTCGAGGCGCTCGCGTCCGGGGCCGCGGTGCTCGTCAACGACCACCCGCCGAACCTCGAGACCATCGGCGGCGCGGGCGCGACGTTCTCGGGGTCGGAGGGCGCCCCGGCGCTCGCCCGGGAGCTCGAGGCGTTGCTCCTCGACCCGGACCGCGTCGCGCGGCTGCGGACCGCGGCGGTCGAGCGGGCCCGCGCGTACTCGTGGGACGCGGTCACCGACCGCTACGAGGAGCTGCTGGAGCGCGTGACCGTCGGCCGTGGCCACGGGCCGCTGGACCCGGCGCTCGTCGACCACGACGTGCCCCCGCCCGCGCTCAGCGGCCTGATCCCCTGAGCGGCGGCGGGACGGTCGGGTCCGGTCGACGCCGCGCGCCCGACGGTCGGGCGTCCGGCCCTACCGGACCCGGAACGACACGCCGCGGCTGCGCACGGTCCGGGAGCCGTCCTTCCAGGCGATCCGCACGGCGCCCTTCCGGGCCTTCGCGGCGCCCTTGGGGATGCGGACGATCCGCCACGCGAACCCGTAGCCGTCGGTGCGGTACGACTTGAGGCGCCGGTAGCGGCCCTTCGAGCCGGTGCGGACCTCGACGGTGTACGCGGTCCGGGCGTCGGCGGTGCGGATGCGACCCCAGATCCGCAGCTTGCGGCTCTTGGCCGACACGGTGCGCCGCGGCAGGTGGATCGGCGTGCGGTACGCGGCGTAGGCGGGCTTGCGCTTGCCCTCGCGGCTGCCGGAGCCCTCGCCCCACCGCAGGCCGCTCTGGAACGTGCCCCACCTGTCGTCGCCGCCGCCCGGGATCGGGGCGTCGTCGTACAGCAGGAACTGGGCGAGCGTCCGCACGCGCTTGTTCCGCCACGCGATGTACTCGGCGTGGTTGATGTACGACGCCTGCTTCGCCGGGCTCGGCGCGAACGGGTCCGGCGGGTTGGTCTGGTACCCGAACTCGGTGAGGTACAGCGGGATGTCGCGCCGCCTGGACCCGTAGCGGGCCATGATCCGGTCGAGGTAGTCGCTGAGCAGCGCGAGGTTGGCCGTCGTGACCTCCTGCGTCGGGCTCGACGGGGCGCTGTCGGGACGGCGCAGGAGCTCGTACGGGTGGTGGGCGTACCCGGTCATCTCGAAGAGGCCGGGGTTCTGGGCGACGAACGTCGCGGGGTCCGGGTCGGCGGCGCAGCCGACGACGGTCGCGTCGCCGCCCTTGAGGATCCGCAGGCGGTCGTCGAGGCAGTACACCCGGCGCAGGAACCGCATCGGCTGCATCGCGTTGGTGAGCCGCTTGGGGTTGGGGATGCCCTTCGGCGCGGTCTCGCCGATGAGGATCGTGTCGCTCGCGGTGGTGTGCCCGGTGCCGACGAGCGCGGCGTAGGCGTGACGCACGAGGTCGCGGTAGCGCGCGGGGGATGCCTCCACCGGGTCCTTGCCGAGCGACGACCACTGCGGCGAGAGCCAGCCGCCCTGGTTCGGCTCGTTCCAGATCGTCCAGTAGTCGATCCGCGGCAGCGGCGCGGACGCGCCGGCGGGGACGAACGTCCCGTCGTAGCGGCGGGCGAGCGCGGTCATGAACGCGCCGAACTCCTCGGCGCTCGGGTTCGTGACGGTGTTGACCGCCGCGTCGAAGAACCCGGACCCCGCCCACAGCGGGATCGGCCCGGTCGGGTTGAGGTTCACCGCCATCCCGCGCCGGTGGATCCCCGCGATGACCTCGTCGAGGATCCTCCACGCCGACGCCGGGTAGGCGTTCGGGTCGGTGGCGACGAACCCGGCCGGCCGGGTCGTCGACGCGGCGTCGGGCGCGAACCGCTCCCAGAACACCGACACGCGGATCCGGTCGGCGCCGAGGCGCGCCATCTGGTCGAGGGCGTCGTCGCGGGTCTCGGGCTTCGCCGAGAGGACCCGTGGGTCGTCCTGGAACGTCGACTCGAGCTTGCGGTCCGCCTGGGCGGACGCCACCGGGAGGACGACGAGGAGCGCGACGACGGAGGTCAGGAGGCGGCGCATGTGTGGCAGTCGTAACCCATCGGGGGACGGATCGTCGCGGTCACCGGTCGGCGGATTCGCGCCGCTCGGCGCGCGCGGCGCGCTTCTCGGCGGAGCGTCGGGCGGCGGCGACGGCGATGACCTGGGCGGTGCGGCGGGTGGGCGCGAGCCGCAGGGCGATCCCGGCGGCGCGTTGCGCATGGTAGGGACGGTCGGCGACGGAGAGCTCGAACTCGGCGAGCCGCTCGTACGGGTCGGGGACCGACGGCTGACGCCGCCACGCCCGGTCGAACGCGGCGCGCGCCCCGTCCAGGTCCTTGCGGGCGATGAGCACCCGGGCCTCGGCGTAGTCGCCCTCCGCCGCCAGCGGGTTGAGGTCGCGGGCGCGGCGGGCGTGGTCGGCCGCGGCGTCGAGGTCGCCGTCGCCGACCGCGCGGTACGTCGCCTCGACGGCCTTGTGGGCCCGCCACGGCTGGATGATCGACACGACCGCGACGACGGTCACGATCGCGACCCCGGCGGCGAGCGCGGTGCGCGTCGACTCCACGGCGAGCGGCGGCGGGCGGCGGTCGACGCCGCGCGCGTCGACGTCCGCCGGCTCGGTCGCCGCCTCCGCGCCACGGCCGACGACCCAGCCGGCGAGGAGCAGCATCGGGAGCGCGACCGCCGGGATGAACCAGTTCCAGTCGGCGGCCGACGCCACCGCGAACGTCATGACGATCGCGATCGCCGCGATCGTCCCGTCCCGCTCCGGGGTCGACGGGGAGCCGCGCAACGGCCCCCACAGCGCCGCGGCGCGGGTCGCGGCGGCGAGCCACGCCAGCGCGAGCAGCAGCTGCAGCGCCATGCCGGTCCAGCCGGCGTCGGCGAGCGTCTGGGGGATCCAGCCGTGGGCGTGGCGCGCGACCTGGTCGTCGTCGCGGACCCGGGACTGGACGGCCCCGAACCCCCCGGCGCCGACGCCGTGGGTGGGCTGGGCGCGGTACACGTCCCACGCCTGGCGCCAGTAGCTCGAGCGCGCGGACCCCGTGTTGGTGAACCGCGACGCCTCCGCGCCCGGGATCGACGCCTCGGGGTCGGTGAGCTGGTCGTACGCGCGCTCGATCGTGCCGACGAGCCCCCGCTCGCTCGTCGCGAGCACCCCGATGCCGGCGACCGGGACGAGCGCCAGGAGGCACGCGACGGTGACGCCGAGGCGGCGGCGGTCGGCACGGCCGATCCCGCCGAAGACCGTGACGAACCCGATCGCGAGCCCGATGAGCGTCGTCATGACGACCATGCCGACGAGCAGCACCCCGAGCTCGGTGCCGGCGGGCTTGCGGGCGACGAGCAGCACCGCGTCGGTCGACAGCGCGGGCTGGGCGTACGCCCACACGCCGACGAACGCGCCGGCCGACACGCCGACGGCGAGCACGACGAGGCTGTGCAGGCGCCGCGGCGCGAGCGCGAGCCACGCCGCCAGGCCGATCCCGGCGGCGAGCAGCGACGCCCGGGAGTACGACTGCAGCAGGCCGACGACGGCGAGGGCGGCGACGGGGTACGCCAGCGCGTTGAGCGGCCGGTAGCCGGTGCGGCGGGTCCCCAGCCACGGCGCGAGGACGAGCGCGAACGCGGAGATCGCCCCGACCGCGTTCCAGTACCCCACGGGCTCCTGCAGCCGGGCGAAGACCCGCTCCGGATCGAACACCGTCGGCAGCGCCTTGTAGAGCAGGCCGAGCACGACGAGCGCGGTGCAGCCCAGCAGGACGCCCCCGAGCGGGGCCTGCCACCGTCGCGGCGCCCACCGTGCCGCCGCCGCCCCGGCGGCCATCACCGCGACGTAGGCGATCGTGCGGTTCGTCTCGGTCCACGACTGGTCCGGATCGACCGACCACGTGATCGACAGGCCGGCGAAGACGACGGTGCCGGCGGCCGCGGCGAGCGTGCCGGCCCCCCATGCGCGCGAGCGGGCGGGGGCGCGCAGCACGGCGAGCAGGCCGACGACGCCGGCGACGATCGTCACGACGAGCAGCGTCGGGCCGAGCGTCGACACGCTCTGCCCGACCTTGGCGTTGAGCGTCACCCAGACGAGCAGGCCGGCGACGAGCACGACCCACGGCAGGTCTCCCGCGAGCGCCGACCGGCGGCGCCCCGGGCCGCGCGGCTCAGCCGCCACGCCGACGCCGCACCGTCTGGATCATCGCGGACAGCCCGGCCACCACGGCCGCACCGGCCACGGCGATGAGGGCGAGGAGCAACGACGTGGGGATCGACTGGCCGGTCGCGCCGAGCGCCAGCGCGTCGGCGGGGATCTCGTCGTCGCCGAGCCGCAGCACCGGGGCGTCGGGCGTCGTCTCGGTGATCTTGCGGGCCTCGTCGGAGGCGCGGGAGACCTCGTCCGGGGCGGCGTCGTCGGCCCCGACGACCGGATCGGGGGACGGCGTGGCGGTCGTGGCGCCCGCGTCCGACGGCGACCCGCCGACGGAGCCGCCCGAGCCTGCCGAGCCGCCCGATCCCCCGTCGCCGCCGCCCCCGGACGCCGCCGCGTCCTGCAGCGCCCGGTAGATGTTGTCGGCGCAGTCGGAGTAGTCGGCCAGCCCGCCGTCGAGCTTGTCGAGTGCGTCCTGCAGCTCCGCGGCGGTGTACTTGCCCTTGGGGATCGATCCGCTCGCGCAGTCGCGGGACACCTGGGCGGACGCGGCCCCCGGGACGGTCGCGGCCGGGACGACGGCCACCGCGACGACCAGCAGCAGCGTGCGGAGGTGGGTGCGGAGTCGGGGCATCGCGGTCTCGCTCGATCCGGGAGAGGGCGGGGGGACGGGGAGTGAGGACGTCCGTCGGGGGTCGGTGGGGCGCCACCCGCGCGCCACGTCCCCGTGGGGTGGCGTCGCCGGAGGACCCCACCGGCGACGGGTGGTCCCGAACGCTACCAACCGTCGCGCGACCGCCGAGTTGCGGAGTCGACGGCGGCGAGCATCCCGTCGGCCCACGCCTCGAACGTGAACGCGGCGACGTCGCGGCGGCCCGCGGCCCCGAGCGCACGGGTCGCGACCGGGTCGGACGCCAGGTCGGTGAGCGCCCGGGCCAGGTCCATCGGCTGACCGGCGGGCACGACCCGCCCGTTGCGTCCGTCGCGCACGAGCCCCCCGGCGGCCGCCCCGACCGCGTCGGTGGCGAGCACCGGCACGCCGCGGTGCAGCGCCTCGTTGCAGACGAGCCCCCACGGCTCGACGAACGTGCGGGTCCGGACCGACGGCACGCACAGCACGTCGGCGTGGTCGAGGCGACGCCGGACCTCGTCCGGCGACACCGGGCCGGTCGCGCGCACCCCGGGCAGCCCCCCGTCGGCGGCGGGCGGCGGGCCGAGCAGGAGGAGCTCCGCCCCGATCGCCTCGTGGATCTTCGCCTGCCTCCACGCGACGAGCAGCACCTCGACGCCCTTGCCGGGCGCGTCGCGTCCGACGTAGACGATGCGGAACGTCTCGTCGTCGGCGCCACGGGCGGCGGGCGGGTCGACCCACACCGCGGGGTCGACGGCCTGCGGCGCGACGTGGACGGAGCGCGCGCCGAGCCCGCGGGCGTGGGCGGCGACGTGCGAGCCGTACGCGGCGACGGCGTCGGCGTCCCGGACGATCCGGTGCAGCAGCGGCCGACCGAGCAGGTGCGTCGGCGACGACGGGTCGTGCCACAGCGCGCTCCACAGCACGAACGGCGTCCCGGCCTGGCGCGCGGCGCGCCACGCCCCGGGGAGCGCGGTGCGCCCGGCGGTGCCGGCCACGACGGCGCGCCAGCGGCCCGGCTCCCCCGCCAACCGGGCGATCCGGCGCTGGGTCAGCCGGTGCAGCGGGACGCCGGGATCGTCGACCGACGGCGAGAAGTGCGGCGCGCGCGCCTCGAACGTCGCGACCTCGACCGGCGCCCGGGCGGCGAGGGCGGCGAGCGCCCCGACCCGCTCCTGCGGGACCCGCGGCGTGACGATGAGGATCGGGCGATCGTCGCCGGACACGGGCGACATCATCGTGGATCGTCGGTCGCGTCCGCCAGCGCGTCGCGGTACGCCCGCACCGTCGCCGCGCCGCAGCGGTCCCAGGTGAACGCCCGCTCGACCGTGCGGCGGGCGGCGCGGCCGAGCTCGCGGCGGTGGACGGGATCGCGCAGCAGCCGGTCGAGCGTGCGGGCGAGCGCCTCGACGTCGGCCGGTGGGACGAGGACGATGCCGTCGCCGGCGTCGGCGATCTCGGCCGGCCCGGCCTCCCCGAGCGCCCCGACCGCGGGGATGCAGGCGGCCATCGCCTCGACGTACGCGACGCCGAACGCCTCGTCGACCGCGGGCATGACGAAGAGGTCGGCGGCCCGGGCGGCCTCCAGCGCCTCGTCGTGCGGGAGCTGCCCGCACCACCGCACGCGATCGTCGATCCCGAGCGACTCCGCCAGGGCGGTGAGCGTCGCCCGCTCCGGCCCGTCTCCGACGACGGCGTACCGCACCCCCGGGTGCCGCTCGCGCAGCATCCAGATCGCCCGGAGCACGTCGGCGTGCCGCTTGCGGGCCACGAGGTGCCCCACGGTGACGATCTGCGGCGACGCGACCTCGGCGGTGGGACGGCGCAGCAGCTGCCCGCGGCCCCACCGACCCTCGGACCGCTCGTCGACCGTCGCGTCCGCGGCGGCGGGCGCGCTCCACGTGCGCCCGGCGTCCCACGCGCGCAGGCGCTCGCGGTCCGGCAGGTCGGTCCCCAGGTGCACGACGCGGGTGCGGGTGGCGCCGAGCGCCGCGCAGCGGTCGGCCGTCCCGGCGCTGTTGGCCAGGACGAGGGTCGCGCCGGCGAGCGTGTCGCGCACCGTCGTCCGGGCGTCCGGGTCGAGGTCGGCGGTGAAGTACACGTCGCCGCCGTGGACCGACAGGACGACCGGCTCGGGGCGCCCGATCCGCCGCAGCGCGTCGCCGGCCGGGACCGCGTTGTGGGCGTGCACGACGTCGAACGGGAACCGCCGGTGCAGGCGCCGCAGCGCCCGACGCAACGGGCGGGCGGCGTACCGTCCCCACCGGCCGTAGCTCCGCGACCGCCGCGGGCTGAGGAACCGGACGTACGTCACCGGGATCCCGTCGAGCGTCGTCCGCGGCGGCTGGGCGAGCATCGTCCGCAACGTCCGCGGCAGGTCGCGCAGGCGGGTCGCCGCCGGCGGCACCGGCCGGTGCAGCACGAGCACCTCGACCTCGGCGCCGGCGTCCCGCGCCGCGACCGCCTGCCGGTGCGCCCAGATCCCCAGCACCGGGTCGTGCGCCCGCGGATAGAACTCGGCGACGACGCAGACGCGCAGGGGCGCGCCGGTGGGATCGGGCGTGGTGGCGCCCGTCATCGCGGCCCCGGCGGGTCGACGTGGTCTTCGACGGTGGTGATCTCCCACCGCGGCAGGTACGGGCGGTCGGCGAGCAGCGCCCGGGCGTCGGCGAGCGCCCCGTCGCGGCCGTACGCGGTGGCGGGCGGCGCGGCGAGGTGCCCGACGGGCAGCGCGTCGACGATGCCGCACCGCAGGCCGTGCGCGTCCGCGACCGCCGCCCAGTGCGCGTCGAGGCCCCAGCCCATCCCGACCGCCGGGTCGAACGGCAGGAGGACGTCGCAGGCCCGCGCGGAGAACGCGGTCAGCGGGCCGATCTCGACGAACGTCGTGCGCCGCCAGGTCGTCCCCGGGCGACGACGCGTGATCGGCCACGCGGCGTGGCCGTGGCGTCGGTGCGCGGGCTGCGCCAGGTCGAGGTCGGCGGCCGAGCAGAGGCCGACGAACCGGTCGAGGAACCGCCGCGGCAGCTCGATGTCGTCGTCCACCAGCAGGATCCGGTCGAACGGGGCGTCGCGCCCGGCCGTCGCCTCGTCGATCGCGTCCTGGACCGTGACGAACCGCGGCCGCCCGGCGGGGTCGGGCGCGCGCAGGTCGACGCGGTGCCGGCGGGACGCGAGCCGGCCGCGCAGCGCGCGGACGACGTCGGCGTTGCCGGGTCGCGCCGGGATGACGACGAGGACGTCCTCGGCCGGCGCCGTCGCGGCGAGCGCGTCGAGTCGGCGGCCGACGCCACGCGCGGCGAGGCGCAGGTCGAGCCACCGGTCGTGCGCGGCGAGCAGCCGGGCGCGACGTCCGGCCACGTGGCCGCTGGTGCCCGACAGGAAGTCGTCGACGCCCGGCGTGGCGGGCCCGGCCGGCGGGTAGCCCAGGGCCGCCTCGTGGAGCCGACCGACGGCGTGCGACGCGGCCCACAGGTGCGACGGGTCGCGGTGGCGCAGCAGCCCGGCCGCGTTGCGCGCGACGTTGACCGCCTCGGCGGCGATCCCGGGCGCGTCGCCCCGACGCAGGTCGGCGCGCCGCGACGCCTGCCCGTTGCGCCACCGCGTGCGGGCGAGCTCGCGGGTCGTGGACTCCGCGGCCGACCGGTGGTGGAGCACCGCAGCGGCGGCGACGTAGCGGACGCGCCACCCGGCCGCGAGCGCACGGGCGAGCCACTCCTCCTCGTCCCCGTAGATCTGGTGGGACGGGTCGAACGGCCCGATCGCGTCGATCGCGGCGCGGCGCACCGTGAGGTTGGCGCCCCACAGCCGGTCGCAGTCCCGGTCGCGCGGGCCGAGGTCGAGGTGGCTGATCGGCGGGGCGAGGGCGCCGTCGCGCGCGGCGTCGCGGCCCGCGAGCCGGGCGAGGACGGGCCCCCCGAGCGCGGCCGCGTCGGGGGCGCCGGCGGCGGCGTCGAGCAGGGCGGCGAGCCAGCCGTCGGTCACCTCGGCGTCGTCGTCGAGGAAGCAGACGAGGTCGGCGTCGGTCGCGGCGATCGCCGCGTTGCGCGACGCGTTGAGCCCCCGGCGTCGCGGATGGGTGATGCACCCCACGCCGTGCCGCGACGCCAGGTCGCGGGTCGTCGCGGACGGGCCGTCGTCGACGACGACGACGTCGACCCCGTGGGCCCGCGCCTGGGGCAGCACCGAGCGCAGGGCGTGGTCGAGGTGGTCGGGGCGCCCCGTGGTGGGGATCGCGACGATGGCGCTCGGGTGCGGCACGCGGGCCCAGGGTACGCGACGGCGCCCCCGTCCACGGGCCTCCGGGGCCGCGCGGTGCCGCGCCCGCTCCGTCGGACGGCGCCGGACCGGCGTGCGATCGCGGCGTGTGGTCCGGACGGGGGCTCGTCCGGCCAACGCCTAAGCTCGTCCGGATGGGCGCGTCCCCCGACCCCGCCACCCCGGACCCGTCCGTCCCGGTCCCCGACCCGTTGCGCTTCCTGCCCGGGTCCTGGTCCCTGGACCGGACGATCGAGGACCACGCGGCGGGACGGACCGGGACCGTCGACGGGCGGGCGAGGTTCGTCCCCGACGGGGACGGGTTGCGGTGGATCGAGGAGGGCACGTTGCGGCTCGGGGGGTACGTCGGCGACGGCGCCCGCGAGATGCGGGTGCGCCCCGACGGGGCGACGTGGGCCGTCGACTTCGACGACGGCCGGCCGTTCCATCCGCTCGACCTGCGGACCGGGAGCTGCGCGGTCGAGCACCCGTGCCGCGCCGACCTCTACCGGGGCGAGCTGCGCGCCACCGGACCGGACGAGCTCCGCGTCACCTGGCGGATCGGCGGACCGGCGAAGGACCTGACGATCACGACGGTCTACCGGCGGACGGCGTCGTCCGCCGCCGACGGGCGCGACGCGGACCCGGCCGACCGGCGGCTCGACCCCGGCCCCGAGCCGCCGGCCGCGGACCGGCCCGGCACGTGATCCTCCACCTCCACCACCGCTACCGCACCCTCGGCGGGGAGGAGCGGGCGATCGCGGCGCTGCGGCGCCTGACCGAGGACCGCCTGGGCGAGGCGACGGCGCTGCTCGAGCGGGACTCGGCCGACGTCGGGCCGCTCCGGGCCGTCGCCGGGCTCGTGCGGGGCGGCCTCGACCCCCGCGACGTGGCCCGCGAGGTCGACCGCACCGGGGCCCGGATCGTCCACGCGCACAACGTGCACCCGACGTTCGGCGTCCGGGCGCTGCGGGCGGCCCGTGACGCCGGGGCGACGGTCGTGCTGCAGCTCCACAACTACCGGCTCGTGTGCGCGGTCGGCACGTGCGTGCGGGACGGCGACGACTGCACCGCGTGCCACGGTCGCGACCTGCGTCCCGGGCTGCGTCACCGCTGCCGCGGAGGTCGGGCCGAGGCCACCGCCTACGCGGTCGGGCTCGCCCGCCAGCAGGCGGGCCTGCTCGCCGCGGCCGACCTCGTCGTCGTGCCGAGCGACGCCGCGCTGGAGCGGCTGCGGACGCTCGGGGTCGACCTGCCGGACGACCGGGTCGCGGTGGTCGGCCACCCGGTCGACGCGGGGCCCCGTCCCGCCGACGGCGCGGACCGGGTGCGGTCGGGTGGCCCCGCGGTCGTCGCCGGGCGCCTCGCGCCGGAGAAGGGCGCCGACGTCGCGATCGCCGCGGCGCGGATCACCGGTCGCGACCTCGTCGTGGCGAACGTCGGGCCGGACGAGGCGGCGTTGCGCACGGCCGCCGCCGACCTGCCGCACGTCCGGTTCGTCGGACGGCTCGCGCCCGACGAGCTCGAGGCGCTGCGGGCGTCGGCGTCGGTCGAGCTCGTGCCGTCGCTCGCCCACGAGACGTTCGGCCTGGCCGCGGCCGAGGCGATGCTCCGCGGGCTGCCGGTCGTCGCGTCCGACGTCGGGGCGCTGCGCGAGCTCGTCCCGGACGACGCGCGCGTCCCCGCGGGCGACCCCGTCGCGCTGGCGGCGGCGTGGGTCCGGGTGGCGGCCGATCCCGGCGCGGCGGACCGACAGCGGGACCGGGCCGCCGCACGCACCGATCCGACGGTGCTCGCCACGCGGCTGGCGGCCGCGTACGCCGGCGCGGTCGAGGCCGCCGGACGGCGGCCGTAGCGGCGACCGGGACGCGCCGTCGCGCGACCGATGGCGTCGCGGCGGTCCCTAGACTGCCCGCCATGCCGTGGCTCTTGACCGGTGGCGCCGGCTACATCGGCGCCCACATCGTGCGGGCGTTCCGCGCCGCGGGGCGCGAGGTCGTGGTGCTCGACGACCTCTCGTCGGGGTTCCGCGACTTCGTGCCGTCCGACGTCGTGCTGCACGAGGGACGGGTGGAGGATCCGGCCGCCGTCGCGGCGGCGCTCGACGCGCAGCCGGTCGAGGGGGTCATCCACCTGGCGGGCCTGAAGTACGCCGGCGAGTCCGTCCACGTGCCGCTGGACTTCTACCGCGCGAACGTCGAGGGCACCCGGGTGCTGCTCGCGCAGATGGCGGCGCGGGACGTCGACCGGCTCGTGTTCTCGTCGTCGTCGGCGACGTACGGCACCGCCGCGACGGACGTCGTCGACGAGGACGCGCCCCAGCGGCCCGAGAGCCCGTACGGGGAGTCCAAGCTCGTCGGGGAGTGGCTCATCCGCGACCAGGCCCGGGCCCGGCCGTCGCTGCGCCACACGTCGCTGCGGTACTTCAACGTCGTGGGCTCGGGCGACGTCCGCGACGACGACGGCGGGGTGGCGGCGATCGTCGACCACAGCCCGTACAACCTCTTCCCGCTCGTGCTCCGGGCGTTGAGCGCCGGCGTGCGCCCGAAGGTCTTCGGCGACGACTACCCGACCCCCGACGGGTCGTGCATCCGCGACTACGTCGACGTCGTCGACCTGGCGGAGGCGCACCTCCGCGCCGCCCTGCTGCTGGACGAGGGCCGTGCGCTGGAGCCGGCCTACAACGTCGGTCGGGGGGAGGGCGTGTCGGTCCGGCAGATCGTGGAGCGGATCGTCGCCCGCGTCGACGGCCCGGTCGACGGGTACGACGTCGCGCCGCGCCGGCCGGGCGACCCGGCGCGGATCGTCGGGTCGGCGGCCCGGATCGAGCGCGACTTCGGCTGGAAGCCCACCCGCGACCTCGACGTCATGGTCGACGGGGCGTGGGCGGCGTGGAACGCCCCGGGGAGCGCGGAGCGCGAGGCGGAGCAGGCGGCGCGTCGCCGGTCGTCGCGCTGACCGCGCCCGCCCCGCCCCGCCCCGTCCCGTCCCCGGCGATGCTTCACCCGGATGAAGCGCGGCCTCCCGTGGGACGGTCCCCTACCCTCGGGCGGATGCGCGCCCTCCCGTCGACGGACGCCCCGTCAGCCCGCACGCGATCGTCGGTCGTCGCCGCGACGGCGCTCCTGACGATGCTCCTCGCCGCCCCGGCGACGGCGGCGACCGAGGACGCGGTCGTCGCGCCCGCATCCGACGGACGCGCCCCCGACGTCGCGCCGGCGCTCCCGGACGCGGCGGACGACGAGGGCGACGAGCCGGAGTGGGAGATCCTGCCGCCGTCGCCGGAGACCGGGACGACCACGGCGCTCGTCGTCTCGAAGGTCCGGGCGTTGCGGCACGCCGCGCGCGGCCGGGTCGTGTGGCGGATCCCGGCCCAGACGACGTGGTCGGGGCAGCCGATGGTCCTCATGGTCCTCGAGTCCGTGGTCCGCGGGGGCGAGCGCTGGCTCCGGGTGCGGCTGCCGATCCGGCCCCACGGGAGCCAGGGGTGGATCCCGGCCGACGCCGTCGTCCTCGGCCGCACCGACTACTGGGTCGACGTCCACCGGCGCGCGCGGCGGGTGACGGTCCGTCACCGCGGTCGCGTGGTCCGACGGTTCCGCGCGGTCGTCGGGGCGCGTGGCACGCCGACCCCGCGGGGCCTCGCCGCGGTGTACGAGCGCAACCGTCAGCCGGACCGCCGTGGGTTCCTCGGGCCGTGGGCGGTCGCCCTCACCGCCACGTCGCAGGTGCTGCAGGAGTTCGACGGCGGGCCGGGCCGGATCGGGATCCACGGCCGTGGTGGCGACAGCCTCCGCGACCCGCTCGGCTCCGCGCGGTCCCACGGCTGCGTGCGGGTCTCCAACGCCGACGTGTCGTGGTTCGTGCGCAAGGTGCCGGCGGGCGCCCCGGTCCGGATCCACTGACCGCGACGCGAAGGCGGCCGTCGACGTCCGCAGATCGAGGGGGGGGGAAGGCCGGTCGTCGCGCGACGTCTCGGTGACATGGCCACCGAACCGCTCCCCCTGCCGTCCACCCACCACGTCCCCGTCGGCGTCGACCCGCTCGGACCGCCGCCCGTTCGCGGCGCGTCCCACCGTGCGCTGCGGGGGTCGTCGCCCGACCGCGCGCCGGTCGTCGGCGCGTGCGCGGGACCGCCCCGCCCGCGGCGCGACCTCCCTCCGCGGGAGCGGGTCGCGCGAAGGATCGAGGACGGGTACGACTGCGCGGTGACCGTCGTCACCGCCCCCGTCGGGTACGGCAAGACGACCGCCGTCGCCACGTGGTTCTCGCAGTTCGTCGGGGACGGGGTGTGGCTCACCCTCACCGTGCGCGACCGTGAGCCGGGGCGGCTCCTGGACCATCTCGCCGCGGCGGTCTCGCGGGTCGCCCCCGATGCGATGTCGCCCGGCGGGCCCGCGCCGGCCGACGGAGGCGTCGCCGCCGCCGTCGGCCGGGTCGTGACCGCGCTCACCGACCAGTCGGCGCTGCCGATCGTCGTCGTGCTCGACGACCACCATGCCGTCGCCGGCAGCCCGTCCGACGAGGTCGTCGCCGCGCTCGTCGACCACGCGGGCGGCAATCTGCGCGTGATCCTCGTCGGACGCTCGGCGCCCCGGGTCGGCCTGGCACGGCGCCGGATGTGCGGTGACGTGCTCGAGCTCGGGCCCGACGACCTGCGCCTGGACCGGTCGGAGCTGCGGGAGATCGCGGCCACCGGCGTCGACGTCGAGCGGCTCGCGCGGTTCACCGGGGGCTGGCCGGTCGCCGCCGACCTGCTCGCCCGCGAGCGCCGGTCCGACGCGGTGCCCCGGGACTTCGCGGAGCTCTTCACCGAGGAGGTGCTCGATCGCGTGGGACCCGAGATGCGACGGTTCCTCCTGCGGACCTCGGTCCTCGACCGCCTGTCGGCCGATCGCTGCCGCCACCTCCTGCAGGACCCGCGGGTCGAGCGGTCGCTCGACGCCGCCCGACGCGACCTGGGCCTGCTGGAGCCGTGCCCGGACGAGCCGGGCGCGTTCGTCCACCGCCCGATCGTGGCGGCGGTGCTGCGGGAGCGGTTGCGCGAGGAGCTCGGGCGGAGCGTCGCGTCGCGCCTCACGCGCCGGATGGCGAGCGCTCCCCCCGGCACCGGGACGGCCGCCGGGGCCGCCGGCGCCGGAGCCTCGGCGTCCGCGCCCGCGCGCCGGTACGTCGCCGTGCCCGCCACCGCGCCGACCGCGGCCGAGGCGCGCGTGCTGCGGATGCTCGCCGGGACCCTGTCGCTGGCCGAGATCGGGCGGGAGCTCTACCTGTCGCGCAACACGGTGAAGAGCCACGTCCAGCGGCTCTACGTGCGGCTCGAGGTGGACAACCGCGCGGACGCGGTGCGGGTCGCCCGTGAGCGGGGGCTGCTGTGAGCCTGGGCCGTCGGGTCCGTGGGCGGCGTGGCGCCCGGACCACGGTCGCGCGGCGACGGCCGTCGCGGGCGGGACGTCAGGCGGCGCGATGCCGTCGCGGGCGCGGCGTCGTCTGCGGGTTCCCGTTGCGCCGCCCGGCGCCGCGTGGCGGTCGCTGAGGACCCGTCCGCGCCGCCGGACCGGCTAGCCTCGACCGGGTGCGCACGGCGCCGATCGAACCGGGGGACATCGTCGAGGTCGACAAGAAGGGCCGGCGGTTCTTCGCGCTCGTCCTGGGGTTCGACCGGGACGGCACCGTGCGGATCGAGCCGGTGTGCCGGGGGGTCTCATGGCGCAGCGCCGGCGCGCGCGAGCTCGTCCGCCACTGGAAGAAGGCCGCCCGCCGTCGCGGCGCCCGTGATCCCACCCAGAACGAGTCCCAGCTCGACCTCGACCTGGGGCTCGACGACGGCGACGGCGGCGACGCGGGCTGAGCGGCGCCACCGTCGCCCCGCGGGCCGTCGCGCGGGGTCAGGAGGACGGTTGCCGTGCGGCGAGCGCCGCCGCCGCCTCGTCCACGCCGGCGTCGCCGTGGAAGACGCGGTCGCCGGTCCACACCGCCGGCACGGTCCGCACGCCGCGCTCGACGGCCCGGTCGGTCGCGGCGGTCAGCGCATCGACGATCGGTCCGCGCTCCAGCGACTGCAGGACGGCGCGCGGGTGCATCTCGGCCGCGGACGCGGCGATGAGCACGTAGGCCTCGGTCGACAGGTCGTGACCCCCGGCGTACGCCTGGCGGAACGCGGGCAGCGACACCGACACGACCCGGCCCAGGCCCTTGGCGTACCAGGCGGCGCGCAGGGCGAGCGTGCTGTCGAACGGCACCTCGATCGGCCAGCGCAGCGGTTGCAGGCCGCGCTCGGCGGCGGTGCGGGCGATCGCCTCGCGCCACGCCGCCTCGTCGTGCTCGCAGCGGAACCCCTCCCACGCGTGCGGGCCCGGCAGCCGCGACGCGTCGACGGGCACCCACGGCGTCGCCACCGGCAGGGTCTGGATCACCCGCTCGGCGGCGAGGTACGACGCGGGGTCGCGGAAGTCGAAGTAGAACGCCGGCGGGCCCTCCGGGTCGGGCACCCCGTCCGCGTCGCCCCCGTTGGTGGTGGCGGACCCGTGGTCGTCGCCGACCCGCCCGACGCGGTCGGCGCCGCCCCCCGGCCAGTGGTCGACCGGGAGGGCGTCGGTGCCGGCGTCGTCGCTCACCCGTGGATGAGCCAGCCGTCGGCGGCGCGGGCGGCTTCCATGACGCCCTCCGACAGGGTGGGGTGGCCGTGGATGGTGCGGGCGACCTCGGCGTAGCCGCCCTCCAGCGCCTTGGCGTTGACGAGCTCCTGGATCATCTCGGTCGCCTTCGCGCCGACGATGTGGCCGCCGAGGAGCTCGCCGTACTTCTTCTCGCCGACGATCTTGATCGTGCCGGACTCGCCGTACACGGTCGCGCCACCGACGGCGCCGTAGGGGACCTTGCCGACGACGACGTCGTGGCCCTGCTCCTTGGCCTGCGCCTCGGTGAGCCCGAACGACCCGACGTTGGGCTGGCAGAACGTCGCGCGGGGGATGTCGACGTAGCTGATGGGGTGGGTGTCGAGGCCCTTGGCGTCCTCGACGGCGATGACGCCCTCGTCGGAGGACTTGTGCGCCAGGGCCGGGCCCGGGACGAGGTCGCCGATCGCCCAGATCCCCTTGACGGAGGTGCGCAGGCGGCCGTCGACCTGGATGAGGCCGGTCTTCTCGTCGGTCTTCACGCCGGCGACGTCGAGGCCGAGCGCCTCGACGTCCGGGGCGCGGCCGGTGGCGATGACGAGCCAGTCCGCGCGCCCGTCGACCTTGTCGCCGTCGCCCTTCTGGAAGGTGAACGTCACCTCGTCGTCGGTCGTCTGCACGTCGGCGACCTTCGTGGAGACGTGGACGTCGATGCCCTGCTTCTTGAACTCGCGGTTGGCGACGCGGGAGATGTCGACGTCCTCCGACGGCAGGACGCGGTCGAGGAACTCGAACAGCTGGACGTTCGCGCCGAGGCGGGCGTAGGCGGAGGCGATCTCGGTGCCGGACGCGCCGGCGCCGACGACGGCGATCGAGCCGGGCAGCTCGTCGAGCGCCCACGCCTCCTCGGTGCCGATGACCCGTCCGCCGTACTCGACGCCGGGGATCGCGCGGCGGACCGACCCGGCCGCGAGGATGATGTGCTTCGCCGTGTGGGTCTCGCCGCCGACGGTGACGTCGCCGCCCCCGGCCAGCGACGCCTCGCCGGAGAGGTAGTCGACGCCGTTCTTCTTCAGCAGCCCGGCGACGCCGCCGGTGAGCTGCGAGATGACGTCCTTGCGGCGCTGCTGCACCGCGGCGAAGTCGACGGACACGCCCTGGACCTGCAGCCCGAACTCGTCGGCGCGACGGATCTCGTGCAACACGTCGGCGGAGCGCAGGACGGCCTTGGCGGGGATGCACGCGTAGTTCAGGCACCGGCCGCCGACGGTGTCCTTCTCCACCACCAGCGTCTTGAGGCCCAGCTGGGCGGAGCGGACCGCCGTGACGTAGCCACCGGGTCCGGAACCGATCACGATCGTGTCGAACTGCGCCATGGGTGGGTCTCTCTGCTCTTCTCGCGTCGGGCCCGCGCCGGGCGGGCGTGCGGTGTCGGGATGGGCGGGGATCGTCGACCCGGTCCGGTCACGCGGACCGGGGCGTGGGATCACCGGAGACCGAGCCTATAGGACCCTTGCGGGGCGTCCGCCGCGCCCGGTGGACGGATCCGCCGATCGTCGGATCACAACCGCTCGGCGTCGCGGCGCGCGGCCCGGCGCGCGTCGCGCTCGTCCCGCTCCGCGACCTGGATCCGGGCCATGACCCGGACGAGCCGGTAGAACAGCCAGCCGCTCGCGCCCGCGAACGCGAGCGACAGCGGGATGAGCCAGACGACGCTCGTCGTGAGGGCGAACAGCGTCAGGACGATGACGGAGATCGCGATGAGGGTCTGGGTGCCGAGCAGCGCCCAGTACTTCATCCGCCAGGTGCCCCACGCGGACAGCAGCGTCAGGAGCATGAGGCCGATGTTCTGGATCCGACCGACGACGTTGTCGCGCTCGCCGGTGTCGGTCTCGACGGTGATCGCCCCGTAGATGAAGTTCGCCACGAGGAGCGCGAGCCAGATCACGGCGTAGATCACGACGCGCGGACGCTCGCCCGGGCCGTAGGGCTGGAGCGACTCGCGGATCGCCTGGTTCTTCTCCTCGGCCCGGGCGTACCCGCGCGCCATGGCGTTGCGCCCGGTCGGCGTGGCGGTGGCCTTCGTCACCGGTGCCGGCGTGGCGGCGTTGGCCGCGCTCGCGCGGCTACGCGCCTGCCGGGTGCTCCGCTTGCGCTTGCGCTTGCCGCCTGCCATCGCCGACCATCATGCCGTGCGGGCGCCATCCGCGGGGTCGCGCTCGCGACGCGCGTCGACGAGCGCCCGCAGCGCGGCGGCGGCGGTCCGCGGATCGGGGGCGTCGGTGATCGCCCGCACGACCGCGATGCGCGGCGCGCCGCCGGTCAGCACCGCGTCGGCGTTCGTCGCGTCGATCCCGCCGATCGCGACGAACGGCAGCGACCGCGCGGCGGCGTGGCGGACGAGCGCGACGCCGACCGCCGGCCGGCCCGCCTTCGTCGGGGTGGCGTGGACCGGGCCGACCCCGATGTGGTCGACGACCCCCTCCGCGACGGCGGCGTCGACCTCGTCCGGCGCGTGGGTCGACAGGCCGACGAGCCGACCGTCCCCGACGACGCGGCGCGCCTCGGCGACCGCGACGTCGTCCTGGCCGACGTGCACCCCGTCCGCCCCGCCGGCGACCGCCAGGTCGGGGCGGTCGTTGACCATGAGCAGGGTGCCGGTGGCGTCGCACAGCGGCCGGAGCGCCCGGACGGCGGCGACGATCGCGGCGTCGTCGGCGTGCTTGTCGCGCACCTGGAGCGCGTCGACCCCGCCGGCGATGGCGGCGGTCGCGACGTCGACGAGCGGCCGACCGCCCGGCTCGAGCGGGGCGACGAGGTACAGGCGGACCGGGCGGAAGCGGTCGCGTCGACGCTCGGGGGTCATCGGGTGAGTCTCGCACCGCGGGATCGCTCCGGCGCGGCGGCCGACCCGGTGGGCGTCGGGCCGCGGGGTCGATCGCGTGGGGGCGGGGCCGTCCCGGCGCGTCGGGGGTACGATCGAACGTGATCGTGCGGGAGCCCCGGCCGGGGCTGAGAGGGGGACCACCTCCCCGACCGCCACCAGCCGTCCGGTCGTGCGGACGTGCGAGACGACCGTGCCGAACGCCATCACCGCCCCTCCCGCTCCCGACGTGGTCGTCGTCGGCGCCGGGCTCGCGGGCCTGTCGGCGGCGTGGTCGCTGGCCCGGGCCGGTGCGTCGGTGCTCGTGCTCGACCGGGACGCCCCGGGGGCGGCGACGAGTCGCGTCGCGGCGGGGATGATCGCCCCGGTGACCGAGGCCGAGCCGGACCATCCGCGGGCGTCGGCCCTCGGCGTCGCGGCCCGCGACGCGTGGCCGGGGTTCGCCGCCGGGCTCGCCGCCGCGTCGGGCGTCGAGCTGCCGCTGCTCGACGCGGGCTCGCTCGCGATCGCCCGCGACCGCGACGAGGCCGAGGCGCTCGACCGGTTCCGCGCGGTGCGCGAGCGGATGGGCCTGCGGGTGGAGCGGCTGCTGCCGTCGGCGGCGCGCCGCCTGGAGCCGGCGCTCGCCCCGACGTTGCGTGGCGCGCTCGCGGTGCCGGACGATCTGGCGGTCGACCCGCGGCGGGTCGTGGTGGCGCTCGTCCGGGCGATCACGGCCGCGGGCGGCGAGCTCCGCGACGGGGCCGCGGTGCGCGACGTCGTGGTGGCCGACGGCCGGGCGACCGGGGTACGGCTGGAGGACGGGTCGACCGTCCGCGCGGGCGCGGTGGTGATCGCGACCGGCCCGTGGGCGGGGGAGGGGGTCGGCGTCCCCGACGCGGACCGCATCCCCGTCCGGCCGGTGAAGGGGCAGCTCCTCGTCCTGCGCGACCCGGACGGCCCGGGCCTCGTGACCCGGGTGCTGCGGTTCGCGCTCGGCGGCGGGTACCTCGTGCCCCGACCCGACGGGCGCTACGTCCTGGGCGGCACCGTCGAGGAGCAGGGCTTCGACCGGTCGGTCACCGCGCTCGCCGTCCACGACCTGCTGCGCGACGGGGCGGAGCTCGTCCCCGGCCTGCTCGAGCTGCGGATCGAGGAGTCGATCGCCGGCCTGCGGCCCGCCACCCCGGACGGGCTGCCGGCGATCGGGGCCTCGCCCGAGACCGACGGCCTGTGGTGGTGCGCCGGGCACTACCGCAACGGCGTGCTGTGGGCGTCGGTGACGGGCGGACTGCTCGCCGACGCGATGGGCGTGACGACCGACGCGGCCCCGTTCGCCGTCGACGTCGATCCCCGTCGCTTCGTGACCACCACCCCCGGAGGACCCCGTGACCGATGAGATCGTGACCGTCAACGGCGAGGCGCGCCCCGTCGCGGGCCGCACCGTCGGGTGGCTCGTGGACGACCTGGGCCTGTCGCCCGGCGGGCGCGGGGTGGCGGTGGCGCTCGACGGCGACGTCGTCCGCCGCGACGACTGGCCGTCGGTGGTGCTGCGCGCCGGCCAGCGGGTCGAGGTGCTGTCGGCGATCCAGGGCGGCTGACCGGCTCGCGGACGAGCCGCCGTCGGCCGGCTCGCGTCACGCCGGGTCGGCGCCCTCGGGCGGGTCGTCAGGGCTCGCGTCGAGCAGCCCCGTCCGCCGGGCCGCGGCACCCGGGTGAAAACCCCTGACTGGTGGCCCGAGGGCCACCGCGGGGAGCGGCCTAGTCGCCCTTGTCGCCGAGGTTCTTCGACAGCCAGTCCGACACGCTCTTCGTCGCGCCCTCGGCCTGGCCGGCGATGTCCTTGAACGCGCCGGTGACGCGCTCCTTGTAGTAGTTCGCGGCGTCGCGGGCCTCGTCCGACGGGGTCGGCTCGGGCCCGTCCCCGCGCTTGGGGTAGTCGCCGTCGCGGATCCGCTCGTAGTCGCCGGACTTCACCCACTCCATGAGCTGGTGGGCGCGGTTGACCGCCAGCGGATGCGTCGTGTTGAGCTCGAGGTTGAGCTTCGTCCAACGACCGGGGAGGCTGCGGCCGCGCCGACCGTAGTCGTCGGCCTGGGCGAGGAACGCGTTGAGGTCGAGCTTGTCGCTGCGGGTGCCGGCCGAGATCGACATGAGGGTGCGGCAGACGAGCAACGGGTCGCGGACGACGAGCGCGGCGATTCGGTCGCAGGTGAGCTCGGCGGCGCGCGCCCACTCCAGTAGCGCGTAGTGGATCGCCATGAGCGGCAGCTTCGTCGGCAGCGCCCCCGACGCCGCCCCGGCGCCGAGCCGCCCGAGGATCTGCAGCGCGGTCCCGTAGAGGACGTGGTCGCACATGACGTGGGCGGCCTCGTGGGCGAACACGACCCGTTGCTGGGCCGCGTCGAGCACGTCGAGCGTCTGCGAGTACACGAGGACGAGCGGCTCCTGCGACCCGATGGTGAACGCGTTGACGATCGGCGCGCCGCGCAGGTACAGCTCGGGGACGGGGTCGATGTCGAGCGTGACGAACGCCGCCCGGTGCAGCGCGTCGACGTCCGGCAGCTGCTTGGGGCCCAGGCGCACCGACGACGCGAGCAGCTCCTGGCGCAGCGCTCGTTCGTACCCGAGCTCGATGAGCTTGCGCAGCACGCGGTCCAGTCCCGGGATCGACCGCAGCGCCGACGTGGCGGCACGGTCGGCCGGGTGGCGCAGCACCCGCTCGTCGAGGCGGCGCAGGCGGTACCCGAGGACCGGGGAGTCGTCGCTCATGCGCGGAGGGTATCCGGCGGGCCCGGCGATCACGGCCGGTCGGGGGACGCGTCGGGCGACGACGACCGGCCGTGGGGCGGCGTGCGGCGAGGGGCCCGTGGCGCGGCGTGCGACGACGGGCCCGTGGGGCGGCGTGCGACCACGACCGGGCGTGGAGCGCGCCCACGGGCGGTCGCCCCCCACGGCGCCCTGTCGCGGGCCGTATGTCATCGAGGGCATGGAATATGACCTGCAGGACATATCGCGGGGAGTGATCGAATCCGGCCGGCCCGACCACCCGGCGGGCCCGACCACCCGGCGGGGCCGGACGTCGCTCCCCGGGCCCCTGCGACGATGCGGCGATGCGGAGGCCCCGCCCGGCCCGGCTCGTCCACCCGGACGGCACGCCGCTCGACGGACTGTCGCTCGACGCGATGGGATGCCTCGTGCGGCTCGTCGATCCCGTGCCGGCGCTCGTCGACCTGGCCCGCGACCTGGGGCTGAACGCCACGGCCGACGCCGTCTCCACCGCCCTGCGCGCCGAGGTCCGGTTCTACCGCCGCCACCATCTCGAGGGCCGCGATGTCGCGTCGCTCCGCGAGCTGCACCGCGCGTGCACCGCGGTCTTCGTCGACGGCCTACGGTCTGCTGCGGACGACGGCGGGCTCGACGCGGTGGACCGCGGGCCCGACGCCGACGACGGGCTCGACGCGGTGGACCGCGGGCCCGACGCCGCAGACGGGACCGGCCCGGTGGACGACGCGATCGTCGACCGGTTCGTCGCCGCGCTGCGGTTCGCGCTCCTGCCCGGCGTCGCCGACGAGCTGGAGCGCCTCGACGCGGCCGGGGTCCCGATGGTCTGCGTGTCGAACTGGGACTGCGGACTGCCAGGGCACCTCGAGGCGCTGGGGGTCGCCGATCGCTTTCGGGCGATCGTGCCGTCCGGTGCCGTCGGGTACGACAAGCCCGATCCACGGATCTTCGCCGTCGCGCTCGACGCCCTGGGCCTGCCCGCTGCTCGGGTGGCGCACCTCGGGGACGAGGCGGTCGACCGGGACGGTGCGCGGGCGGCGGGGATGCCGTTCCTCGACCCGCCCGTCGCCGGGCTCGCCACGCGGCTGGGCGTCGGGGTCGCTTGACCCGTCATCGCCGCCCGACCCGTGGCCGGCCCCCGGCCCCGGTCCGCCCCCCATCCCGCGACCGCCATCCGGGCGGTGCCGCCGGTCAGTCGGCAGGCCGGCCCGGCCGCCGGTCCTCGATCTGCAGGAGCCGCGGGTCGTGGTCGGCCTCGTGGTCGACCTGCAGGGTGACGTGCTCGATCCCGAACCGGTCGGCGAGCATGTCGCGCAGCTCACGCCGACGCAGGTGGCAGTCCTCGCCGTTGGGGACCAGCACGTGCGCGGCGAGCGCCGAGAACCCGCTCGTGATCTCCCACACGTGCAGGTCGTGCACGTCGCTGATCCCCGGGCTCGACGCCATCGCCGTGCCGATCTCGTGCGCGTCCATCCCCTGCGGGGTGCCCTCCAGCAGCACCCGGCCGGCGGCGCGGACGAGGCCCCACCCGGTGCGGAACATCAGGGCGACGACGACGAGGGCGGCGATCGCGTCGGCGCGCGCGAAGTCCAGGGTGACGACCGCGACGCCGCCGACGATCGCCGCGACCGACCCGTACAGGTCGGCCATGACGTGCGCGCGGGCGCCGGCGACGTTCAACGACTGACGCTCCGCCTTCGCCAACGCCCACGCCGCCGCGACGTTGACGCACGCGCCGACGACGCCGACGACGATGACGATCGACCCCTCCACGTCGGGCGGGCCGAAGAGGCGCCGGATCGACTCGTAGCCCAGGACCGCCCCCAGGACGAGCAGGCTGATCCCGTTGACCTGGGCGGAGAGGATCTCGGCCCGCTTCAGGCCGAAGGTGTAGCGGCCCGACGCGGGGCGGAGCGCCAGCTGCGCCGCGACGAGCGCCAGCCCGATCGAGCCCGCGTCGGTGAGCATGTGCGCCGCGTCGGAGAGCAACGCCACCGAGTCGGCGAGGAGGCCCGCGACGACCTCGACGCCCATGAACCCGGCGATCGTGACCAGCGCGATCGTGAGCCACCGCCGGTCCGCGTCCGCCGACGGGGCATGGCTGTGGCCGTGGTGGTGGTCGTGGCCGTGTCCGTGGCCGTGCGCGTGGTCGCCCATCGGTCGGCGCGACGCTACCGGCCGTCGTCGGGGACGGGTCGCGAGGTGGGGGACGGTCCGGCCGCGACCCCGGCCCCGTACGTCGAGCGGAACCGACGCAGGCGCAGGGCGTTGGCGACGACCGACACGCTCGACGCGGCCATCGCCACCCCCGCGATCGCCGGGTTGAGCAGGCCGGCGGCCGCGACCGGGATCGCCGCGACGTTGTAGCCGAACGCCCAGCCCAGGTTCTGCCGCACCGTCCGTAGCGTCGCGCGCGACAGGCGGATCGCGTCGGCGGCGGCGCGCAGGTCACCGGTGACGAGGGTCAGGTCGGACGCCTCGATCGCGACGTCGGTGCCGGTGCCGATCGCCAGGCCCAGGTCGGCGAGCGCCAGCGCCGGCGCGTCGTTCACGCCGTCGCCGACCATCGCCACCACGCGGCCCTCGTCCTGCAGGCGTCGGACGACGTCCGCCTTGTCCGACGGCAGCACCTCGGCGATGACCTCGTCGATCCCGACCTCGGCCGCCACCGCCCGCGCGGTCGTCGCGTTGTCGCCGGTGAGCAGCACCGGCCGCAGCCCGAGCGCGCGCAGCGACGCGACCGCCTCGGCCGACGTCGGCTTGATCGCGTCGGCCACCACGAGCACCGCCCGCGCCGCACCGTCCCACCCGACGAGGACCGCCGTCCGACCCTGCTCCTCGGCGGCGGCCCGCGCGGCGTCGAGCGCCGCCGGGACGACCAGGCCGTCCTCCTGCAGGAGCGCCGGGCGCCCGACCCGCGCGGCACGGCCCTCGACGACGCCCTCGACGCCCAGGCCCGGCCGGTTCGCGAACCCCTCGACGGCGGGCAGGGGCGCTACGGCGCCGGACGCCTCGGCGCGCGCCGCCGACGCGATCGCCCGGGCGATCGGGTGCTCGGACGCGTCCTCCAGCGCGCCGGCCACCCGCAGCGCGTCGCCGCGGTCGACGCCGTCGGCGACGACGACGTCGACGAGCGTCATCCGTCCCTCGGTCACCGTGCCGGTCTTGTCGAGCAGGATCGTGTCGACCCGACGGGTCGACTCCAGGATCTCGGGGCCCTTGATGAGCAGGCCGAGCTGGGCGCCACGGCCGGTGCCGACGAGCAGCGCCGTCGGGGTCGCCAGGCCCAGCGCGCACGGGCAGGCGATGACGAGCACCGCGACCGCGGCGGTCACGGCGAACGTCAGGCCCTCCCCGGCGCCGAGCCAGAACCCGAGCGTCGCGGCGGCGATCCCGATCACCACCGGCACGAACACGCCCGAGATCCGGTCGGCCAGGCGTTGCACCGGCGCCTTGCCGGTCTGCGCGTCGGTGACGAGCCGGGCGATGCGGGCCAGCGCGGTGTCGCTCCCCACCCGGGTCGCCCGCACGACGAGCCGGCCGCCGGCGTTCACCGACGCCCCGGCCACGTCGTCGCCCGGGCCCTTCTCGACCGGCACCGACTCGCCGGTGAGCAACGACTGGTCGACGGCGCTCGTGCCCTCGACGACCCGACCGTCGGTGGCGACGCTCTCGCCGGGCCGCACGACGAACCGGTCGCCGACCGTCAGCTCCTCGATCGGGACGCGCCGCTCGCGGTCGTCGGCGTCGAGGATCGCGACGTCCTTCGCCCCGAGCTCCAGCAGCGCCCGCAGCGCCGACCCGGCCCGTCGCTTCGCCCGCGCCTCGAAGTACCGCCCGGCGAGGAGGAACGCCGTCACGACCGCGCCGACCTCGAGGAAGAGGTGGTCCTCGTCGCTGCTCTCGGGCAGCAGGTCGAAGCTCATCGTCATGCCCGGGGTCCCGGCGTCGCCGACGAACAGGGCGTAGAGCGACCAGAGCCACGCGGTGAGCGTGCCCATGCTCACCAGGGTGTCCATCGTCGCGGCGCCGTGACGCAGGTTGAGCCACGCGGCGCGGTGGAACGGCCACGCGCCCCACAGGATCACCGGGGTCGTGATCTGCAGCAGCGCCCACTGCCAGTGCTCGAACTGCAGCGCCGGGACCATCGACAGGACGAGCGCGACGAGCGCCAGCGGCAACGTCACCCACACGCGGGTGCGCAGCGCGGCGAGGCCGGCCTCGGCCGCGGCGTCGGCGGGCGGGACGCCGTCGGCCGCGGAGCCCGCATCCGTCGTCGGCGGCTGCGGCAGCGTCGCGTGGTACCCGGCGGCCTCGACGGTCTCGACGAGCCCCGCCGGTCCGATCGCGTCGGCGTCGTAGTCGACGGTCGCCCGCTCGGTCGCGTAGTTCACCGTCGCGGTGACCCCGTCGAGCTTGTTGAGCTTGCGCTCGATCCGGTTCGCGCACGACGCGCAGGTCATGCCGGTGATCGGCAGCTCCAGTCGGGTCGTGGGGGCCTCGAGGTCCCGGGCGTCGGTCATCGTCATCGCTCCGTGCGGTCGTCGGGCGTGCCGGCGGCGTCCTGCACGTGCGTCGCCGGCGGCGCGTCGTCGCGCTCGGGATCGATGAGGCTCCCGGCGAGCAGCCCGCCGCCGAAGAGCAGGACGAGCGCCGCGGCGAAGGCGGCGAGGCGGACCGGGGTGGACATCGGAGGGCGATGGGCGTTGGTGGTGGTGGGCGCGGGGCGCGGGTCAGTCGACCAGGGCGTAGCCGGCGGCCTCGACCGCGCGGCGGACGTCGTCCCGCGACGCGACGCCGCGGACGGTCACCGTGCCGGCGGCACGGTCGGCGACGGCGGACTCGACGCCGTCGAGCTCCTCGACCTCCTCGCGGACCGACGCCTCGCAGTGCCCACAGGTCATGCCCTCGACGCGGTGGACGGTCTCGTTGCTCTGGCTCATGGAGGTGCCTCGGTTCGGGTGTCGATACGGGGAGGGGGTATTGCTCTCAAGAGGCTAGCACACCCCCTGGGGGTATCTCGAGGGTCGGTGCGGCGTCCGTCGCGTGGCGGGCTCCGCGTGGTGGTCCGCCTGTGGTCGTGGGCGACGGCTGCGGGTCGGTCGACCGGCGGCGTCGGGCATGCGTCGAGCGTACGCGGTGGGCCGGTGGCGGTCGTGTCGTGACGGCGCGCCCGTTGAACCCCCAGGGGGTATGGGTACACTGGTTCCATGGCGCCTTCCACCGACACCTCGCCCGCCGACACGGCGACCTCGCCGTCGGCCGCGTCCGTCGCGGACGCCGCGCCCGTCGCCGGTACGAAGCCGGTGACGCGCGGCTACTCGGCGACGAAGGACCAGCTCCGCGCGCGGCTCAAGCGGATCGAGGGCCAGGTGCGGGGGATCGACCGGATGGTCGAGGACGACCGGTACTGCATCGACGTCCTGACCCAGATCTCCGCGGTGCAGGCGGCGCTCGACAAGGTCGCCCTCGGACTGCTCGACGGCCACGCCCGCACGTGCGTCGCCGGGGCGGAGGGCGAGCAGCGCGTCGAGCGCACCGACGAGCTCATGGCCGCGGTCGGCCGGATGATGCGCCGCGGCTGACGCTCGCCCGGTCGGGCATGATCCGACCATGGACGCGACGCTGGTGAAGTGGATGAGCCCCGAGGACGCCAACAACGGGGGGTTCGTCCACGGCGGCGTCGTCATGCGCCTGTGCGACGAGGTCGCCGGCCTGGCGGCGATGCGCCACTCGCGGGTGCGGTGCGTCACCGCCGGGATCGACCGGATGACGTTCAACGCGCGGGTCGACGTCGGCGAGCTGCTCACCCTCCACGCGCGGGTGAACGCGGTGTGGAAGAGCTCGATGGAGGTCGGGGTGCGGGTGCTCGCCGAGAACGTCTACACCGGCGAGGTCCGCCACACGTCGTCGGCGTACCTCACGATGGTCGCCATCGACGTCGACACCGGTCGTCCGGTCCCGGTCCCGGACCTGCCCGAGCCCACCGACCCCGACACGATCCGCCGCGCCGCCGAGGCCCAGGTCCGCCGCGTCAACCGCCTGGCGGAGCGCGACCAGCTCGCGGGCGGGCGCGACGGGGCGTAGTCCTCCGCCCGGCCGGGACGCGGAGCCCCGGCGCTACGCTGGGAGCATGGAGTCGTCGTCGACCGTCCCGCCCCCCGACGTCACCGACGGGTCCGACGCGGACGCGCTGACGATCGCCGACCGGACCCTGTCGTCGCGCCTCTTCCTCGGCACCGGTGGGTTCACCCGCCTGCAGACGCTCGAGGACGCGATCCGCGAGTCCGGGACCGACCTCGTCACCCTCGCGCTGCGCCGCGTCGACCCCGGCCAGCGCGGGTCGCTCGTCGACGTCCTCGACCGCACCGGGGTCGGCCTGCTGCCGAACACCGCCGGCTGCTTCACCGCCCGCGACGCGGTGCTCACCGCCAAGCTCGCCCGCGAGGCGTTCGGCACCGACTGGATCAAGCTCGAGGTCATCGGGGACGACCGCACGCTGCTGCCGGACGCCGTCGAGCTGCTCGCCGCCGCCGAGGAGCTGTGCGCCGACGGCTTCGTCGTCCTGCCCTACACGAACGACGACCCGATCCTCGCCCGCCGGCTCGAGGACGTCGGCTGCGCGGCGGTCATGCCGCTCGGGTCGCCGATCGGGTCGGGCCTGGGGATCCGCAACCCGCACAACGTCGAGCTCATCGTCGAGCGGGCGGGGGTGCCGGTCGTCCTGGACGCCGGGATCGGCACCGCGTCCGAGGCGGCGCGGGCGATGGAGCTCGGCTGCGACGCGGTGCTCCTGGCGACCGCGGTGAGCCGCGCCGAGGACCCGATCCGCATGGCTCGCGCGATGCGCCTGGCCGTCGAGTCCGGCCGCCTGGCCCGCACCGCCGGCCGCATCCCCCGCCGCACCCACGCCCTGCCGTCGACGCCGATGGAGGGCGTGGCGGAGCTGTAGGGCGCGGCCCGGTCGCGCGGTGGGCGCGGACGTCCGGCCCTCCGGGTGCGATCATCGGGCGCGTGCAGATCGACGGGCACGCCCTGATGGACCGGGTGACGGGGGCGATCGAGGGGCGGGACCCGCAGCTCGTCACGCGCCTCGTCACCCACGACGTGCACTACGAGGACCCCTTCGGGCGGATGCCGCACGTCGGGGCCCAGGAGCTCGTCGACCGGGTGTCGTCGGTGTGGGAGGCGTTCCCCGACCTGCGGGTCGAGGCGACCGGCCCGTGCCTGCACGACGGGGACCGCATCGTCGCGCTGCCGCTGCGCGGGTTCGGCAACCACCGCGGGTGGCTCGGTCAGCTGCCCGCCACCGAGCGGTTCGTCAACGTGCACGGCGTCCTCGTCTGCGAGCTCGACGCGACCGCCCACCGCCTGCACCGCGTCCGGCTGTTCCTCGACCGCTACGGAGCCGCCGTCCAGCTCGGCGCCCTGCCCGAGGAGGGCACCGTCGGCGACCGTGCGCTGCGGGCGCTCCAGGGGTTCGGGCTCCTGCGACGACGCTAGGCGTCGTCGCCGGGTCCACCGCGTCGGACCGACGGATCGACCGCCACCGACAGCGGGGCGTGGTCGGACAACGTCGCGCGATCCGGGCGCGTCACCGGTCCCCGGCGCACCGGGCCTCGCACCAGCACGTGGTCGGGCCCGGACGTCGCCACGCACGACCACCCCGGGGGGAGGGCCGTGTCGACGGCGTCGGCCGGCAGGTTGAGGTCGCCGCCCAGGACGACGTCCGTCGCGCCGGTCGTCGTCCACCGGGCGAGGGCGGCGAAGCACCTCGCGAGGTCCGCCTCCGGGATCGCCCGCCCCGCGGCGTCGTCCCACGACCCCTTCTGCGCATGGACGTTGCCGACCCAGAGCGCCCGGCGCTCCGCCGCCGTGCCGCCGTCCGCCGCCGTGCCGCCGTCCGCGACCGTGCCGCCGCCCGCGACCGCGCCGCCGCCCGCGACCGCGCCGCCGCCCGCGACCGCGCCGCCGTTCGCCACCGCGCCGCCGTTCGCCACCGTGGGGCCGCGCGCGGCGTCGCCGCCGTCCGCGGTCGCGCCGGCCGGGCCGCGTCGCGCTCCGTCGACCGCCACCCGCACCGCGTGCAGCACCCGTCGCTCCCGCCACGCCCGCAGGCGGACGCGCGCGTGGACGTCGACGTGGCGCCCGCCGCGGACGAGGATCGCGTTCGCGCCGCCGCCGTTGCTCTTCAGCAGGTCCGGTCGGCGCGACGCGATCGCCCGACGCAGCGGCAGCAGCGCGTTGCGCGACGTCGGCGCGGTGAAGGACCGTGCCCCGCACGCCGCCGCCAACGCCGGGGGCCACCACGGCGGGACCTCCTGCAGCAGGGCGACGTCCCACGCCCAGCCGGCGAGCGTCGTCGCGAACTCGTGCAGCAGCGGACGCCCGGCCGGCGGGTCCGCGCGGCCGTGGAAGACGTTCCAGGTGACGATCCGCAGAACGTCCAGATCGCTCGGGGGATCGGCGCCGTCGCCGTACCGTCGGTCCATGGGGTCCGTGCACCGTAGGCGGTCGGCCACGCGCCGGGGCGAAGAAGGGCGGTCGACGTCGACGTTCGCGCGGTCACCGTCGATCGGCGCGCCGTCCGGTCGGGGCGTGGCGCTCGCGGTCGTGGCGACCTGCGCGCTCGGGACGGCCGTGGGCCCGACGGTGGCGTCCGGGGCCGGCGCGCCCGCGGCGCCCATCGGCTCGCACGCCGCCCCCGCCGGGACCGTCGCCAACGCCGCCGACGTCGCACCCGCCGCCCCCGCGGCGGACGTCGCGCCCGCGACCCCGTTCGGCGCCGGCGTCCCCGACCGCGACGCCGTCGACCCGGTCCGCGCCGCGATCCACCCCAAGCGGCTGGCGAAGATGACCCTGCTCGGCCGCACCCCGGCGGGCTCGGAGCCCGACGGCGTCGCGACCGATCCGGCGATCTCGCACGACAGCCGCGCCAACCGCTACGTCGCCTACACGTCGACGGCGACGAGCATCGCCACCCCGGTCGAGCGGGGCCGCCGCAACGTCTACCTCGTCCGGCGCACCGGCACGGTGTCGATGGACGCCAACGCGTGGGAGGTCGGCCCGACCCGGCTGCTGTCGGTCGGGATGGGCGGCGTCGCCGCCGACGGCGACTCGTGGGGCGCGGCGCTGTCCGGTTACACCGACCGTGGGGACCGCCCGGGGAAGCCCCGGCTGTACGGGTTCCTCTCCGTCGCGACGAACCTCGTCGCCGGCGCGCCCGTCGGCGTGCCGCACGCCGTGATCGGCAACGTCGACGGTGGCCCGCTCGTGCGGGTCCCCACCCCGGGCGCGGCGACCGGGATCGCGATCGCCGGCGACTCGTCGATCGTCGCGGTGACGACCACCCGGGGGCTGTACGTCCGCCGGGGCGGCAAGGTCCGGCGGATCGTCGGCGGCGTCGTCCGGTCCCCGTCGGTGACCTACAACGGCCGCCAGATCGCCTACGAGAAGCGCGGCCGGATCTACGTCGTGACGGTCGCCGACCGCAAGCGCCGCGAGATCGCCAGGGGCACCGAGCCGCGCGCCGACAACGGGGCGCCGACCGGCGGGAAGGTCCGCGGATTCATCCGGGCGATCGCCTACCGCCGCGGCGGCGAGGTGCTGCGCGCCGAGATCCGGGGCCGCCGCGTCCTCACCCGCCGGTACGGCGCGGGCGTGGGCACGACGCTCAACGCCGGTGGCAGCGCCGTCGCGTTCGGCCAGGGGCAGAACGTGCGGCTGCGGGTCGACCTGCTCAACGACGGCAAGCACGGGGGCTACAAGCTGCCGCAGGGCACCTGCATGGACGGCACCGCGGTGACCGGCACCGCCGTGAGCTCGCGCTACAACTACATCGCGTTCACCTGTGGCGGAGGGGCGCTGATCCTGCAGTACGTCGGACCGAAGTGAGCGTCGCCACCGGCGCGCGTGGCGGATCCTGGTCGCGGGGCGGTCAGGATCCGCCACGCGCCTGGGGCACAGGTGCCAGGTGGGCCCGACGGCGCATGCGGCCCCGCGCCGCGGCACGCGCCCCGGCCGCCCGCTAGCGTCCCTTCGGTGAGCCCCCGCCACCTCCTGACCGGGACCGAGCTCGGTCGTGACGACCTGCTCGCGGTGCTGCGCCGCGCGCACGCGCTGAAGGCCGCGCAGGCGGCGGGCCGGGAGCCGGAGCATCCGGCGGCGCTGCGCGGACGGTCGGTCGCCCTGATCTTCCAGAAGCCGTCGACGCGCACCCGCGTGTCGATGGAGGTCGGCGTGGCCGAGCTCGGCGCCACGTCGCTGCTGCTGCGCCCCGACGAGATGCAGCTCTCCCGTGGCGAGTCGGTGAAGGACACCGCGCTCGTCCTGTCGCGTCACGTCGCCGCGGTCGCGATCCGCACCCACGCCGACGCGCTGCTCGAGGAGCTCGCGGCGGAGGGGTCGATCCCCGTCGTCAACCTGCTCACCGACGGGCACCACCCCTGCCAGGCGGTCGCCGACCTGCTGACGCTGCAGGAGGCGTTCCCCGACCGCCTCGGTCCCGACGGCGGCCTCGACGACCTGCGCCTGGCGTACGTCGGGGACGGCAACAACGTCGCCCGGTCGCTCGCGCTCGTCGGGGCGATCGCCGGCCTGCAGGTCGTCGTCGTCGCCCCGGACGACTACCAGCTGGATCCGGGCGAGACGGCGGCGACGCTCGAGCGCGACCCCCGGACCGGGGTGGCCGGCGCCGACGCGCTGTACGCCGACGTGTGGGTGTCGATGGGCGATGACGCGTCGACCGCGGACGCGCGCCGGACGGCGCTCGGCCCGTACCGGATCGACGACGCGCTGCTCGACGCCGCCGCCCCCGGCGCGATCGCGCTGCACTGCCTGCCCGCCCACCCGGGCGAGGAGATCACCGCCGACGTGCTCTACGGCGACCGTCAGCGGATCTGGGACCAGGCCGAGAACCGCCGCCACGCGCAGAAGGCCCTGTTGGAGTGGGTCCTGCGGGCCGGGCCGTTCGCCTGACCGGGAGACGTGGGGGGCGTGTCGACCGGACGACGACGCCCACCCGGACGACGACGCCGGCCCGGACCGCCGGTGCCTCCGGGTTGGTCGGTCGTCGTCGCGTCGACGGTCGCCGTGGTGACGCCCGTGCTCGCGGGTGGGGGATCGGCCGCCGAGCGGATCGGCGGGGCGCTCGGCGTCGTCGCGCTCGTCGCGATCGCGGTGCGCCTGGCGCCGTCGTGGATCCGCGACCGCGTCACGTCGATGCCGACGGTCGCCCGGACGGCGGTGGTGGCGGTCGCGACGGCGGTCGTGCTCGTCCGTGTCGGGATCGAGGTGCGCCCGGAGTGCTACGCGGGATCCGACGCCCCCTACCGGACGATGCGGGCGCTCGCCGTCGGCCTGGCGCTCGTCGCGGTCGGGTGCGGCGTCGCGGCGCTGGCGCGGCGGCGGTGGCTCGTGCCGCTCGTCGTGACGCCGGTCGCGGTGGGGGTGCTGCTCGTCGCGGTCGTCGGGTCGACCTGCGTCGCCTAGATCACGCGCCGGACGACCTGCGTCGCGTAGCTCCCGCGCCGGACGACCGGGACCCGTGGGCGGTCGGGGCCGCTCCGGCGGGGTGGCGCGGCGTCGGGCGTCGACGGGCCGGGGACGAGGCGGGGCGCGTCGTGGCGTCCGGCTCCCGCAGGAGCCGGACGCCACTCCCGTGCATCCCTCAATACCCGGGTGCGCTGTTGGGCCCCAGACGGACGGGCATCCGACGGCGGGTCGCGCCGTCGGCCGAACGCCGGTGTGTGATCGCGGTGGTGCCGTGATCGACGCTCCGGTCACCATCGCGGCCCGCGGGTCCGCGGTCCCTCTCGGGACCGACGGTCATGGCGGAGCAGGCCGCGGCGGTGGTGGTCGGAACGCTGGTCATCGCTGGGAGTAAGGTCACCCTTACTCGGCGACCGCGGAGAAACCTAGCGCATCTCGCCGCCGAATGGCAACCGATTCGGTCGGGATTGGTTCCGGAGGGCCCGCGAAGGGGCGGATCGGCGTCCCGCGCGCGACCGTGCCACCCTTGCGCGATGGCCGAGGACGCGACGCCCGAACCCCAGAAGACCCCGGCCGCCTCGGCCGAGGACCGCGTCACCCGCGATGCCCCGCCGGCCCGCGTGACGGACGACGCCGCATCGGACGTCCCGACGGACCCGACGGCCGCCGCCGGCGGGGCCGCGACGACCGGCGCCGGGGACCCGGCGGACGCCGCGTCCTCCGACGCCGCCCCCGCCAGGCGCCAGCGCCCGCCCCGCCCGCAGCGCGGCGAGGTCGTCGAGCTGCGCGTCGACGACTTCGCCCACGGCGGCAACGGCGTCGCCCGCACGCCCGAGGGCTGGGTCGTCTTCGTCCGCGGCGGCATCCCCGGCGACCGCGTCCGCGCGCGGATCACGAAGCGCAAGCGCGACTACGGCGAGGCGCTCGTCGTCGAGCTGCTCGACGCGTCGCCCGACCGGATCGACCCGGTCGCCGACCACCCGGGCGCGCCGTGGCAGGTCATCACCTACGAGCACCAGCTGCGGATCAAGCAGGCGCAGGTCGAGGACGCGATGCGCCGGCTCGGCGGCCACGCCGACGTCGAGATCGAGGAGATCGTGCCCGCCGAGGAGCGGTGGCGCTACCGCAACAAGCTCGAGTACTCGTTCGGCGCCGGCCCGGACGGGACGCTGCTCTGCGGGTTCCACGCCGCCGGGTCGTGGGAGACGATCGTCCACGTCGAGGACTGCCTCCTGGCGACGGAGCGCGGCAACGCGATCCGCCGCGCCGTCCACGCGTGGTGCGCGCAGGAGGGCCTGTCGGCGTACGACCGCCGCACGAACGAGGGGTTCCTCCGCAACCTCGTCGTCCGCGAGGGGATCCGCACCGGCGAGGCCCAGGTCCGGCTCGTGACGAGCCCCGGCGAGTTCGACGTCGACCGTCTGGCGTCGCACCTGCACGAGGCGCTCGACCAGCCCCTGACCGGGGTGCTGTGGACGCGGATCGACAGCGTGGGGGAGACGACCTACGGCGGCGACACCGAGGTCGTCGCGGGTGACCCCTACCTCCACGAGGAGATGTCGGACCTGCGACTGCGGATCAGCCCCGAGGGCTTCTTCCAGACGAACACCGTGATGGCCGAGCGGCTCTACGCCCTCGCGCAGGAGTACGCGGGGCTCGAGGGTTGGGAGCGCCTCTTCGACCTGTACTGCGGCAGCGGGTCGGTCGGGCTGTCGATGGCGTCGCGGGTCGGCGAGCTCGTCGGGGTGGAGATCGTCGAGGACTCGATCCAGGACGCGCTCCACAACGCGGCGATCAACGACGTCCGCAACGCCCGGTTCATGGCCGCCGACGCCCGGATCGGCCTGCCGGACGCCGTCGAGCGGGCCGGCCGGCCGGACGTCCTCGTCGTCGACCCGCCGCGGGCCGGGCTCGGTCCACGGGTGTGCCGCCGGATCGCCGAGGCCGCCCCCAGGCGGATCGTCTACGTGTCGTGCAACCCGACGACCCTGGCCCCCGACGCCGCCCGCCTCGTCGAGGCCGGCTACGTCCTGCGCAGGGTCCGCCCGGTCGACCTCTTCCCGCAGACCCCGCACGTGGAGTGCGTGTCGGTGCTCGACCGGGTGGGCTGATCAGGGCCCGGTCCACACGCGCGATCGCGGCGGGGACCCGACCGGCGGGCGACCGGTGGTCGGTGACGACGCCGTAGGGATCGCGGCGCCGGGTCGGCGGCGCGGCGGCGCGCGTCGTGCCCGACGCTCAGGCGATCCGCGATCCGTCCTCGACCGGGGCGTCGGGCCGCAGCAGCACCACGCCGTGCCTTGGGTCCAGGGCGCCGAGCACGAGGACCTCGGAGCGCACGGGGCCCACCTGGCGCGGCGGGAGGTTCGCGACCACCACCACCTGGCGGCCCAGCAGGTCGTCGGCCGGGTAGTGGGTGATCTGGGCCGAGGACCGGCGGGCGCCGAGCTCCGGTCCCAGGTCGACCGTCAGCTTCCACGCCGGCCTGCGGGCCTCGGGGAACGGCTCCACCGCGACGATCGTGCCGACCCGCAGGTCGACGGCGGCGAGGTGGTCGACCGTGATCTCGGCTGGTGGCGGCACGGGACGACCGTAGCGACCCGCGATCGGTCGGGAGTCGGACCCCCGAGCCTCGCGTTAGCGTGACGTCCATGCGCGCCGCCACCGTCCGCGAGGGACAGATCGTCGTCGAGGAGCACCCCGACCCGACGCCCGGGACGGGCGAGCTGCTCGTCCGGGTGCGGGCCGCCGGGCTCAACGGCGCGGACATCCTGCAGCGCAAGGGGGCGTACCCGGCGCCGCCCGGCAGCCCGGCCGACATCCCGGGCCTGGAGTTCGCCGGGGAGGTCGAGGCGCTCGGACGGGACGCCGGCCGGTTCGCGGTCGGCGACCGCGTCATGGGGATCGTCGGAGGCGGGGGCCAGGGTGAGCGGCTCGTCGTCCACGAGCGCCAGGTCACCCCGGTCCCGCGCGCGCTGGACTGGCCGGCCGCCGGCGGGTTCAGCGAGACGTTCAGCACCGCCCACGACGCGCTCGTCACCCAGGCCGGCCTGCGCCCCGGTGAGCAGCTCCTCGTCCACGGGGCCGCCGGCGGGGTCGGGACCGCCGCGATCCAGATCGGCCGGGCGATCGGGGCGCACGTCACCGCGACCGCCCGTCACGCCGAGCACCACGACGCGCTGCGCGCGCTCGGCGCCGACGTCGTGCTCACCCCCGACGTGCTCGCCGACCGCGACGGCGCGCGCGCCGCCGGGGCACCCGCCCGCCACGACGTCGTCCTCGAGCTCGTCGGCGCGCCGGACGTCGAGGCCGACGTCGGCCGCCTGGCGACCGGCGGGCGGATCGTCGTCATCGGCGTCGGCGGCGGGTTCAAGGCGCAGGTGAACCTCCTGGCGCTCATGGGCTCCCGGGCCCGGATCATGGGCTCGACCCTGCGTGCCCGCCCGCTGGAGGAGAAGGCCGCCGTCGCCCGGGCGGTCGAGCGCGAGCTGCTGCCGCTCGTCGAGCGCGGCGCGCTCACCGTGCCGGTCGCCGGTGTCCACCCGCTCGACGACGTCGCCGATGCCTACGACCGGTTCACCGCGGGCGGCAAGCTCGGCAAGGTCGTCCTCGACCTGGGGTGAGGCCCGGCGCGGTCCCGGGGGCGCGCCGGGCCGGCGGCCGGGCGGCGCCGATGCGGCCACCCTCGGTCCGGCCCGGATCGGGTGGCCGGCGCACGGCCGCGCGCTACCCCCACAACCGTCCCGACCGCGCCCACCGCGGCAGGACGTCGCTCGTGGCGACGAGGAATCCGATCGCGACGAACGCGAGCTGCGGGGCGGCACGGTCGAACCGCCACTCGACGAGGTACGCGCCGATGAGGCCCACGGTCATGCCGACCGCGGCGCCGGCGGGCCGCAGCCGCTCCCGGGCCGCGTACGTCTGCAGCGCTCCGAGCAACAGGACCGCGGGCAGGGTGATGCTGCCGGCCGCGGTGTCGGCGCCCCACGACGGCAGGAGCAGCGTCAGACGGTCCCCGTCGCCGACGAGCGCCGGCCACGCCTGATCGGCGCCCGAGCCGATCGACGCGGCGATGTCGATGACGGCCACCACGACGGGCAGCAGGACGACGAACGCCCCCTCGTCGAAGGTGCGGGCGAAGAGCGCGCCGAGCGGTAGCGCCAGGAGCGTCCCGGCCAGGACCGCGCTCCCCCGGGCGGAGTCCGGGTCCAGCGCGCCGAGGAGGAACGCCCCCGCGACCGCGATGGCCACGATGATCCGCGGCCGGTCCGCGAGCTCCCCGACCCGGTGCGCGAGGAGCCCGAGCAACGCCATCGGCCCGAGCACCGCGACCATCGCCGCGCGCGGTGGCGGGGTGAGCTCCGGCAGGGCGCCCGCGCCGAGCAGCAGCGCGGCGTAGGCGGCGAGGATCAGTACGGGGGCAGCGATGCGTGCCACGTCCCGAGCTCCCGGAACGCGCTCCAGAACGTCTGCTTGGCCTGGAGCTCGTCCAGCGCGTCGTCGATCGCCGGGGTGAGGAGCGCCTCGCACGACGGCGTGAGGCGCTGCACGATCCCCGGAAGGTCGCGGATCGGCTGCGCCAACGGCAGCCCGAGCGCGTTGAGGCGATCCAGCGCGTCGTCGCCCATCACCACGACGATCCGGGGCTGGACGATCGCGAACTCGGCCCGCAGCCACTCGTCCTGGCGTGGATCGTCGTCGTCGCCGTCGGGCGACTTGTCGCACAGCGTGCCGTAGATCGTCGTCGGGTCGATCCCCAGGCGGGTCAGGCTCTTCAGCACCGCGGTCCCGGCGCGCCCGTAGAACGCGACGCCGGCCTCGAGCTCCTCCGCCGACGCGTGGTGCTTGAGGAGCATGATGTCGGCCTGTGGATGGCCGGAGCCGACGACCGGTAGGACGTCGGACGCCTCCCAGCGCTCGTCGTCCAGCACCTCGTGGTTGAGCGCGTTGATCTCGCGAATGGCGCGATCGAGGTACTTGTGGCGGATCTCGTCGTCGGTCACGGGCATCGCGACGTGATTTGGCCCGATCGCCGGGCCGCCCTTGCCCTTGCAGCGCGGGTTGCCGGATGCAGCAAGCCGTGCTGCAAGGACCTCGGGGAAGGAGAACGGGACGCGACGGCGGACGGGCGAGGCCACCGTGCGTCGCGCGTCGTGGGACGTGGCGGGACCGCCACGACGACGGTCGACGGTGCGGGCGGGCGCACGACGGGGCAGGACGATCGGGTGCGCGCCACGCCGACCATCGTCGCCTGCGCCTAGGACGCTTGCTGGCCGGAGGCGGTGCGGAACCGCCAGGCGTCCGGTCGCAGCCGGCCGAGGTTGCGGGCCGCGAGCGCGGCGACGCCGACCGTCATCGCCCCGAAGACGGCGTCGAGGAAGAAGTGGTTGCCGGTCGCCATGACGACGAACGTCACCGCCAGCGGGTAGAGCGCCCAGAACCACCGCGTGAAGCGCCGCGCCGACAGCCGCGCGAGCGGGATGCCGATCATGAGCGCGAACCCGACGTGCATCGACGGCACCGCCGCGTACGGGTTGAAGAGGTTGTTCACCGTCTCGTCGTCGTGCGGGATGCCGGTGAAGTTCACCAGCGAGTCCTCGAGGCCCAGGCCGGGCACGAGGCGCGGCGGGGCGGTCGGCAGCAGGACGTAGCACGTGAGCGCGATGAACCACGCCACGATGAACATGTTGCGCACGAACCCGAACGCCCGGTTGTGGGCGATGTAGATGTACGCCATCGCCCCGAACGTCACGGTGCTCTGGAAGTTGATGTACATGAACGCCGACGCGTCCTCGAGGCCCGGCACCCACTGGGCGAACCGCTGCAGCCCGAGCTCCATGTCCAGGCCGAGGAACCGCTCGACCGACAGGATCCAGTCGGCGTTGGCGAACGCCGTGCTCGCGGCCATCTGATAGTCCACCAGCCCCCGCGAGTAGCGGTAGGTCCAGTAGAACAGCATGACGACGAGGATCTGCGCGAGCGCGTCGAGCGGCCCCTGTGGGAGCCAGCGGGACGGGCGCGTGAGGAAGGCGGGCATCGTGCTGCGGTGCGAGGGGCGTCGGGCGGGCGCGCCGACGGTCAGGGGGAACAGGCGTCGTGCGCGCCGGAGCGCCTAGCACGGATGCCGCCGCCAATCGTAACGGTCCCGGCAACCGTTGTCCGCACCCGGGTCCAGCCACCCGGTCCGCGCTCGACGCACGCGGCCCCCTCGAGCACCCGCAACCAGCGGCTGTGGCGGACCCGCAGGTCGACCACGCCGGCGGGCGCCTCGAGCGTCACGTGGCCCGCGGTGAGCGCGCGCACGACGACGGACGCCCCGTCCTTCACGGGCGCCGCGAGCGGGCGGGCGTCCCGGACCTCGAGCAGCCGCCAACGTCCGCCCCGCCACACCTCCCGCAGCCCGGGCACCGTCCCGGAGCGCAGCAGCTCGACCTCGCGTCGCGACGCGTAGTCCACGGCGACGCCGTCGTCCGGCACCGCCACGAGCGACACGGCGTTGTCGTCCAACCAGGCACGGTACGCGGCGGCGGTGAGCGCGTCGTCGGCGCCGTGGCCGTCGTAGAAGAGCGCGTGACGCTCCCGGTCGAGCTGGCGGATCCAGCCGCGGGCGAGCGGGACGTCGACGCCGAGCCACCGGACCTCGCCTCGCCGGGCGGTCGGCGGGACCTCGACGCGGCCCGGGTCGCGCGCCAGGCGGCGGGCCAGCTCGTCGCGCAGCGGGGCCCAGACGGCCGCGTGGGTGGCGTCGTCGCTCCACGCCTGGGTGGCGTCGCGAACCGGCGGATACGCCTGCCAGTAGGCGAACGGCAGGGCGAGGAGCGCCAGGGCGACCGGCCGTCGGCCCCACAGCGCGAGCGCGAGCACCGGACCGCCGGCGAGCGCCGCCAGCCGCGTCGCGTTGCCGCCCATCGGGGTGTCGAGCGTCCCGGCCAGCACGATCGCGACGAGGTACAGCGCGACGCCGGCGAGCAGCGTCCGCTCGGTCCGGGGCAGCACGACGAGGGCGACGGCGAGCGCGACGACCGCCGGGACGAGCGCCGACGCGACGAACGGCTCGCTGCCGCCACCGGGGAAGGCGACCGCGAGCGCGACCGCGGAGCCCATCGCCGTGACGGCGACGACGGTCGGCATCGCCCGGGCCCGTCCCCCGAGCGCCCACGCCACCCCCGCCAGCGCCAGGAACAGCGCGGCGACGGGGCTGGCGAGCGCGGTCGCGACACCGCCGAGCGCCACCGCGAGGGGGCGGGCCGGGGCGCGGGGCCCGGCGGCGACGAGGAGCGTCAGCAGGCCGACGGCCGCGCCGAGGACGAAGGTCACGCGCCCGGTGAAGAGCAACGCCCCGATGCCGGCCGCGAACCACCAGCTCGCGACCACCGCGGCCGGACCGGGCCGGTGCCGCTCGGCGAGCCGACCGAACGCCCACGCCGCCGGGACCGACGCGATGGCGGCCAGCACCTGCGGCGCGACGAGGAGTCCCGCGAGCGGCATCAGCACGCTGTAGCTCGGCAGGTGGTGGCCGCCGAACCACGACAGGTCGACCAACCACACGCCGTCGCGGGCCAGGTCGACCCGGTGGACCTGCGCGGCGAGGTCCGTCGTCGGCGGCGTCGCGACGACGTAGACGAGGGCCACGAGCGCGGTCAGCGCCCACGGCGCGGAGCGGACCCGACGCACCGGGCGAGGATACGGGCGGGCGACGGGCGGCGGTGGGGCGGCCGACGGTGGGCGGCGGGCGGCGGTAGGCGGTGGTGGGGCGGCGGGCGGTTGGTGTTGGGCGGCGCTCAGGGGACGAACCGGCCGGCCTGCCGCGGGGTGCGCCACCACGGCGACCCCACCACACGGGCGACGCCCGCAACGCCCCCACGACGCCCCCACCGCCACCGGGCGATGCCGGGCTCGGAGCGTCAGTCGCGGGTGGCCCGGCGCACCCGCAGGTCGCGCACCGCCCGCCGCGCGGGCGCCGGGGTCGCCTTGGTCTCCAGGAACTTCAGCGCCTGGACGTAGACGAGGGTGCCGGACTTCGTCTGGATGTCGGCCTGCGCGAGCGACGCGAGGAACTCCTCCGGCCCGTCGAAGTCCGGCATCCGCAGCCGCACCGACCCGAGGCCCTGGGCGACGTGGCTGTCGGAACCGGCGCCGGCGACGATCCGGTACTTCTCGGCGAACCGGGCGGCCTCCTCGTTGAACGACCCGACCGCCACGCGTGGGTTGAAGACCTCGATCGCGTCGATCTCCTCGACGATGTCGAGCATGTGCTCGTAGTCGGGGACGGAGTGCATCCGGTCGAACGGGTGGGGGACGTAGACCAGGCCGCCCTGGCGGCGGATGTCGGCGATCGCCTCCTGGAGCGTCACGCCCTTCGGGATCCGCTCGTGGATGAAGAGGCCGATGACCTCGCCCTGGTCGGCGGTCTTCACCTCCTCGCCGACGATGACCTTCACCCCGAACCGCTCGGCCTTCTCGGCCGCCTCGAGCGCCCCGGACACCTCGTTGTGGTCGGTCACCGCGATCGCGCCGAGCCCCTGCCGGCGGGCGGTGTCGAGCAGCACCTCGACCGGCGTCACGCAGTCGTGGCTGTGGTCGGTGTGCATGTGCAGGTCGACGTCGATGAGCGGCCGGTCGCGGAGGCGGGCGATGACCGCCGGGTCGAACCGGGTCGGGTCGTGCCGGCGGGCGCGGACCGCGTCGTAGCGCTCCACCACCCACGCGGCGTACGACCCCCACGGCCCGCCCGCGTCGGACGCCGCACCCCCGTCGTCCGCCGCTCGCGGATCGCCGGCCCGTCCGTCGCCTGCCACCCCGGGCCCGTCGTCGCCCCCGTCGCCCGCCGCCGGACCGCCGACCCGCCCGTCGCCGGCCGCCCAGGCGGCTCCGGCGCCCCGCAGGCGCTCGCGCAGCGCGGCGTCGTCGACGAGGCGGTGGAGGTGACCGACGAGGACCTCGGGGTCGCCGGGGTGGAAGAGCGCGCCGCGGGCGTCGCCGGCGACGAGCTCGTCGTAGGCGTCGATCTGCGCGGCGACCGGGATCACGCCGGCGTGCAGCGCCTCGACGAGGACGTGGGCGGCGGGACGGACGCCGGTCGACGCGAGCACGACGACGTCCGCGTCCGGTGGCAGGGCGGGCCGGCAGCGGTCGCCGGTCGACGCGTCCGGTCCGCCGCCCGCAAGGCCGGTGGGGGCGCCCGGGGTCCCGGCGGTCTCCGCCCACAGGGTCGCGGCGTCGACGAACCGCACCCGGTCACGGATCTCGCGGCGCAGCGGCAGCTCGCCCTCGCCCTCGCCGACGACGACGGTGGCCCGCCACGGCCGGGCCGGGTCGAGTCGGCGGAGCGCGCGCAACGCGGCGCGGCGGGCGGCGCGCTCCTCGCCGAGCGGCAGGACGACGTGCAGTGGCGCGTCGTCGGTGACCGGTCCGCGCTCGCGGGTCGGGAGGACGTGCGCGGCCGGCGGCGGGACCCGCGGGTGGTAGCCCCGCCCGATCGGGAACCAGCGCGCCATCGCGTCGGCGGGGGTCGATCCGGTGGCGAGGCGGTCGTCGAGCCGGCCCAGGAGGCGCTCGACGCGCTTGCGTCCCATCGCCCCACCCCCCAGGACGGGGCCGACGCCGGCGACCGCGCGGTCGGACGGCTGGTGGAAGGTGCCGACGTTGAGGGTGCGGCTGTGGCGCAGCGCGACGGTCGCGACCGACTGCCCGTACGGCTCGTGGACGTGGACGACGTCGAGCGGCAGCGTCGTCAGGACGTCCTCGACGGTGCGCGCCGCGTCGACGGGCAACGGGGCCGGGCGGGTGCGCGTGCCGGTCAACGGCCGCGCCACCTGGCCGACGGCGAGGACCGTCGGCGGGCCGCCCGGGGCGGGCAGCAGCGCGTCGGCGGCGCCGCGGGCGCGGCGACGGTCGGCGTGCACCCGGTCGGCGTCGGTCGACGGGGCGAGCACGACGATGCGGTGGCCCTGCGCGGCGAGCTCGTCCGCCAGGCGCAGCAGGTGCGCGGTGACGGGATGGCCCGACTCCAGCGCGTACGGGCCGACGACGGCGACGGCCAGCGAGGGAGCGGGGTCGGGGGAGGGCACGGCGGAAGCATAGGACCTGCCCGGCGAACGGCCGCGTGCCGGGACGGTGCGCCGGGCGGTGGCGCCGTCGGACGTCGGCGATGGACCTCGAGGCCGGGGCGTCGGTACGCCGGCGCTCGCGCGTCGGGCCCCGGTGCGGGGGAGCCCGGAACGGGCGAGGGCCCGGGAGCGCGCGCTCCCGGGCCCTCGCCACGGTACGTCGGGCCCTCGCCGCGGCGAGGGTCGGGACGGTCAGGCCTTCGCTGCCGCCTTGGCCTTGCCGGCCTTGTCGCGCTTGTACGCGTTCTTGGCGATGAACGACTCGGTGTCCTGCCGCGCGATGTCGTCGGGCCGCTGGTTGTGCGGCGACTTCATGAGGTACGAGGACGGGCCGTCGAGCTGGCCGGCGACGCCGTTGTTCAGGCCGAGCTTCACGAGCCGGGCCGCGTCGATGATGACGCCGGCGGAGTTCGGCGAGTCCCACACCTCGAGCTTCAGCTCGACGTTCAGCGGCACCTCGCCGAACGCCTTGCCCTCCAGGCGGATGTGCGCCCACTTGCGGTCGGTGAGCCACGGCACGTAGTCCGACGGACCGACGTGCACGTCCTGCTCGGGCAGCTCGACGCCGGCGACCGACGTCACGGCGTTCGTCTTGGAGATCTTCTTCGACTCCAGGCGCTCGCGCTCGAGCATGTTGAAGAAGTCCATGTTGCCGCCGACGTTGAGCTGCGACGTGTGCTGCAGCACGACGCCACGCTCGTGGAACAGGCGGGCCAGCGAGCGGTGGACGATCGTGGCGCCGACCTGCGACTTGATGTCGTCGCCGATGATCGGCAGGCCCTTCTCCTGGAACCGCTTGTCCCAGTAGTCCTCGCGCGCGATGAACACGGGGATGCAGTTGACGAACCCGCAGCCGGCCTCGAGGACCTGCTCGACGTACCACTTCGTCGCCTGCTCGGACCCGACCGGCAGGTACGAGACGACGACGTCGGTCTTCGTCTCCTTGAGGATCTTGACGATGTCGGCCGTCTCGCCCTTGGCCTTCGTGATCTTCTGCGACAGGTACTTGCCGATGCCGTCGTGCGTCATGCCGCGGTGCACGGGGACGCCCATGTGCGGGACGTCGGCGAACTTGATCGTGTCGTTCGGGTCGGCCCAGATCGCCTCGGACAGGTCCTTGCCGACCTTCGTCTCGTTGACGTCGAACGCGGCCGTGAACTCGATGTCGCGGACGTGGTAGCCGCCCAGGTCGACGTGCATGAGGCCCGGGACCGACTGCGACGCGTCCGCGTCCTTGTAGAAGTGGCAGCCCTGGACGAAGGAGTTGGCGCAGTTGCCGACGCCGATGATCGCCACGCGCACCTTGTCGCGCTGGTAGCGGCCGTCGCCGTTCTGGGCGTCTGCAGCGGTGCCGTTGGGGGTGCTCGTGCTCACGGTGGTTCTCGAAGTCCTCGTCTCGGGGGAGCCGACGGCTGCGAGCGCGCCGGCGCGGACGGTCCCGGATGATGTCCTCCCGGGCCGTCCAGCGAAGTTCCTTGGCGAGGAACCCCACAGGCGGGGGGTGGTTACAACCGGGCCGTGGTGCGGGATGCGGCGTCGCGGAGGCACGGGCCCCCGCGGCGCGATCCCCGCGATGGTGGCAGGTCCGCGCGCGCGAGGACCTGCCGACCCGCCCGGGGGCCTACTTGAAGGGGCCCAGGTAGCTGAAGTACAGCGCGCCGCCGGAGCACGAGAACGCGATGTAGTTCCAGGTGTGGCTCACCTGCAGGTCGGTGACGTCGCCGGTGCCGACCGGGCACACGGTCTGCGCCTGCTTGATGTCCTTCTGGTTCGTGAGCCAGCCGTACACGAACGGGCCGTGGCTGAAGAGGACCTGCGGACCGCCGGTCGCGGTCGCCGGGGTGCGGCCGGCGAACCCGCTGTCGGTGCGGACCTTGCGACCGCCCTTGTAGTCGATCTTCTTCGTCCGCGAGTTGTACTTCGTGCCGACGTAGCTGTTGTAGACGTGGCCGTCGCGCTCGTACGTCACGTAGCGGACCTCGCCGAACGGCCGCCGGTTCTTCCAGAACGCGCCGCCGTCGACGGAGGAGTGGGCGCCGCGGGCGATCTTGCGCGGCTTGCCCTTGCGGGTGTCGCCGGCCCAGACCCAGCCGTCCTTCTCGAAGCTGTAGCCGACCCCGGTGTAGGTCATGTCGGGACGACTCACGCCGCCCTTGGCGAGGCGCTTCGGCTTGCCGACCTTCTTCTTGCCGCTCTCCCACTTCGACCCGTCGAGGAACCACAGGTCGCCGCCGTCGACCCACATCAGCGCGGGCTCCTCGCCCCGCATGGCGCGCTGGCCGGCGATGGCGACCTCGCTCGCGCCCTCCTTGCTCCGCGACGGGATCCGGGTCATCCGCGACCCGGACGTGCTGCGGACGAAGACGTCGGGCCGGCCGTTGTCGTCGCCGGACACGAGGTTGGACGCGGCCGACACGAACGCGATCCGGCGGGCCTTCTGGTTCTGGCTCCCCGGCAGGCGCGCGCTCCACGAGTCGCCGTCGGCGGGGCCGCCGTCGGCCGCGCGGCTGATGAGCTTCGTGCTCCGGATCTCCCACGGCGAACCCTCGCCGTGGCTGGCCCGCGTCCGCTCGACGAGGTAGACGTTGCGCTGGCCGACGGTCTGCGGGCCGGGCAGGATGTTGGTCGCCGCCGACGTGTAGCTCATGTACTGGGCGTTGCGCTGGTCCCAGCTGATGTCGGGGTCGACCGCCGGGGCGTCGGGCAGCGTGCCCTGCGGGGTGCGCGCGAGCAGCTCGGTGTAGAGGCGCTCGCGCTTCGCGCCCCGCACCTGCTGGATGCCGCCCGTGCCCTTGTCGGCGTACCAGTCGTTCTGCTTGCCGGCCGGGGCGGGGTAGCTGAACTTCTTGTGGGGATGGGACTGGGTCCACGGGAGCATCTGGGCCTTGACCGCGTCGTCGTGGTAGAACGACCACGGCGTGGGCTCGCCCGACGTGGGCGTGGCCGATGCGGGACCGGCGAGGGCCAGGCCACCGATCGCGGCCGTGGCGGCCGTCGCGAGCCACCAGCGCGCTGAGGGGCCGCAGGGAGGATCGTCGTGCCGCGAGGCCATGGTCCGACGGTAGCGCGCCGACGGGCGCCGTGCGACGGTCAGTGGATGTAGACCGACCCGAGGAAGAGCGCGAGCCACGCGGCGCCGATGAGCCGGAGCCCCGGGTCGCGGACGACGAGCTCCTCCGGGGCGCCGCCCTTGCCCTGGTCGACGAGCAGCGCGTAGCGCATGATCCCCAGCACGAACGGCACGATCGACAGGCCCCACCACGGCACGTCGCTCGTCTTGGGGTGCTCGAACGCCCACAGGCAGTAGGTCAGGATCGTCACCGCGGCCGCCATCGTCACGACGAACCGCAGGTACTCCAGCGTGTACTGCTCCAGCGCCTTGCGGGTCGATCCGTCGCCGACGTGCAACAGCTCGCCGTGGCGCTTGCCGGCGACCATGAACAGCGACCCGAAGCACGTGACGGCGAGGAACCAGTTCGACAGCGCGATGTCGACCGCCACGCCGCCCGAGATCGCCCGGACGACGAACCCGCTGGCGACGATGACGATGTCGAGCACCGCCGTGTGCTTCAACCGGAACGTGTAGGCGATCGTCAGCGCCTTGTACCCGGTGAGGAGCAGGCCGAGCTTCCACGAGATCGCGTAGGCCAGGCCCAGGCCGCCGAGCAGCAGCACGACGACCGCGACGATCGCGACCGGGATCCCCACGACCCCCGACGCGATCGGGCGGTTGCGCTTCGTCGGGTGGCGCCGGTCCGCCTCGACGTCGCCGACGTCGTTGAGGATGTACGTCGCGCTCGACACGAGGCAGAACGCGACGAACGTCAGGAGCGCCTTGACGATGACGTCGCCGTCGTTGAGCCCGGCCCCGGCGGCCGGCGCGGCGAAGACGAGGACGTTCTTGATCCACTGCTTCGGCCGGGCGGCCCGCACCAGTCCGGCGGCGAGCGACCCGGTGGGCCCGTCGGGGGCGGGCGCGTCGGCCCCGGACGCGATGGCTTCGGCGGGCACGACGGTGGAGTCTGCCGGATTCGCCGGGCGCCGTGAGCTCGCGGGGTCGGTCCGGGTGCGGACCGGGCGTTCGCGTACCCTCCTCGTCGGCCCATGACGACGTCCTCCCCGAACCCGCCCGCCGATCGCACCCGGTTTCAGCAGTGGCTCGTCGATCTGCCGTTGACGCCGAACGCGATCTCGATGACCGGCCTGCTGGGCAACGTCGTCGCCGCGGTGCTCATCTGGCAGGAGCACTTCCTCCTGGCGGGGGTGGCGTTCATCCTCGGGTCGGTCATGGACACGCTCGACGGCCGCTACTCGCGGATGTCGGGCAAGGGCACGACGTTCGGCGCGTTCCTCGACTCGACGCTCGACCGGATCGAGGAGGGCATCGTCCTGTCGGCGGTCGTCCTCGTCTTCGCCAAGCACGCCGACGACGTCAACGCGATGCTCGCGTCGCTGGCGGCGGTCACGTCGCTGCTGGTGTCCTACACGCGGGCGCGGGCCGAGGGCCTGGGCCTCGACGGCAAGGCCGGCATCGGCAGTCGCGCGGTCCGCGTCGTGATCCTGTCGGTCGGCCTGGTCCTCGGCGGCGAGGAGCTCATCGACGGCGTCGACCTACTCCCCGCCTCGATCTGGATCCTCGCGGCCCTCGGCAGCTTCACCACCCTGCAGCGCATGTGGCACGTCCGCTCGCAGCTCGTCGCGGCGGACCGGGCGTCGCGGGACTGACCGGTCGGCCGCCGGCCGGGCCGGTCCGGTCCGGTCCTCCGGTCCGGGGTTGGGGGTCGGGTGACGTTTGCCGTCGGATGTGGCGGGGTTCGTCACATCGTTCGGCCCGGTGCGGCCCGAGGTTGGGGGTCGGGTGACGTTTGCCGCCGGTTTCGGCGGGGTTCGTCGCATCGTCCGCCCCGGTCCGGCCCGGCGTTGGGGGTCGGGTGACGTTTGCCGCCGGATGTGGCGGGGTTCGTCGCATCGTCCGGCCCGCCCGGCACCCGGCCCCCGCCCGGCACCCGGCCCCCGCCCGGCACCCGGCACCCGGCCCGGCCCCGCCCCGCCGCTCAGGTCAGGTCCCGGGCTTCGCCACCCGCGGGGTGCAGTCGCGCAGCTGGTAGACGCGCATCGCGCCGCCGGGGCGCTCGTAGCGGCGGGGGAGGAAGTTGAACGCCAGGTCGTACTGGAAGTAGTGCGCGTCGACCGATCCGCGGTCGGTGGCGTCGATCGCGAACCGCAGGTCGGACTGGCGCTCCAGCGCGCGGTAGTAGCGGATGGCCTGCGGCACCCGGTGCGGGTTGTTGAACGACCGGCCCGACTGCAGCGCGCCCGACACGATCCAGCAGGCGCCCTTCTCGCGGTAGAAGTCGAGCAGCTCGGGGAAGAGCGTGAACCCGTAGTTCGCGAAGTCCGCCGGCCGGCGGATCTGGCCGCGCCGCTCCGGGTACCGCTCGATCAGCGCCTCCTTGTCGGCGCCGGTCCGCACCAGTCGCGACCAGCGGTACCCCTCGTGCGAGCGCGGGTCGGGCAGGCGGGCCCCGTCGGCGTACCACTCCTTCGGCATCATCGGCTCGACGACGAGGGTCGTCCCCGGCGGGACGTTGTCGACCATCCACGCCCGTGCGGAGCTGCGCGTGTCCTCCTCGGTGAGGACGCCGTTGTTGTGGACGACGTTCACGACGCCCTGGGCGAGGACGATCGCCGCCGCGACGACGCCGAGCGCCACCCGCACGCCGCCGCGGGCCCGGGCGCGGTCGAGCAGCCAGGTCGCCAGCCACACCGCGCCGGCCGCCGCGATGAGCGCCAGCAGCGGGTAGACCGGCATCGCGTAGCGGGCGAAGTACCGGCCCTGCGACCCCACGTACAGCAGGAAGATCAGCGGGGCGGGCAGCAGGATCAGCGCCTGCCACCGGGCGGCGGCGAGCATCCGCAGGCCCCCGACGAACGCCAGCGCGAGCGGCAGCAGGCCGAAGCCCCACCCGAGCGACCACGCGTAGTAGCGGTACCCGGACGACTGGGTCTCGCCGAGCAGCAGGCCGCCCTTCGTGTAGTTCGACAGATGCTCGACCTGGTCGAGGAAGAACGCGGGGCGGAGGAACGCGTACGGGTTGCAGACGAAGAACGCCGCGACGGTCGCCGCGCCCGCGAGGACGAGGCCGAGGAGCGCCGGACGCCAGAGCGGCAGCCGCAGGCCGGCCCGCAGGTCGGCGCCCCTGTCGCGCGCCGCGCCGTCGTCGGTCGACCGCAGGTCCCCCCACCGCCAGCCGGTCGCGTGGAGGAGCGCGGCGGTGCCGAGCGGCAGGCCGACGAACGCCGCGTTGTACTTGAACCCCATCGCCGCGCCGAGCGCCGCGCCGGCCAGGACGTAGTCGCGCCGTCGACCGAACCGGACGATGCCCGCGATCGCGAACAGGCCCAGGGCGGTGAACGCCAGCGACGGGCCGTCGTTGAGCGCCAGGTGGCCGTAGTGCACCGGCAGGAACGCGGTGGCGAGGATCGCCGCCGCGACGAGGCCGACCCGGCGGTCGAACAGCCGCGACCCGGCGAGGTACAGCAGGGCGATCGCCGCGGTCGACAGCAGCGCCGACGCGACCCGGGCGATCGTCCAGATCTGCCCCGGATCGGTGCGCCAGGTGTCGACGATCCCGTCGGAGGACCAGTGCGTGAGCCACAGCGCGGCGGCGATCCACTGGATGAGCCCGGCCGGGTTGAGCTGGTAGTCGGGGTCGATCGACCCGGACGCGAAGAACTCCACCGACCGCGGCACGAAGTGCGAGCGCTCGTCGAGGTTGTACGCGAACGGCAGGCCCCAGCGGATGCCCCACAGCCGCAGCAGCAGGCCGACGAGGACGATGGCGCCGAGCGCCCACCACCAGACGTGCGAGCGGTCGGCGGTGGGGGTCTCGGGGGCCCCGGCGTCACCGCGATCCGGGTCGGGCCGTTGCGCGTCGTCCGCCGTCGACATCGCGGGGCACCTTAGAGCCTGGCGGGCGTCGACCGGCGCGGCGGGCGCCGCGGGGTACAGTCCCGCACGATGTCCGCAGCGCTCGTCCTGCTGCTGGCGGGGACGTTCGCTCTCGCCGCGGCCGCCAAGCTCCGCGACCCGGCCGCGTTCGCCGGCACCGTCGGCATGGTCGTCGGGCCGACCGCCACGCGGATCGTCGTGCGGACGCTGCCGCCGCTCGAGGCGGCGCTCGCCGTGGTGCTCGTGGCCGGCGTCGCCCCGCGCGTCGCGGCGGTGGCGTCCGCGGTGCTGCTGCTGGCGTTCATCGTGGCGCTGACCGCCGTCGAGCGGGCGGTGCGCGCGACCGATCCCGACGACGAGCCGCTCGTCCCCTGCAACTGCTTCGGGGCCGGGGGCGACGGCGACGCGTCCGGTGGACGGATCCGCAACCTCCTCCTCGTCGCGGCCGCGGTCGCCATCGTCGTGGAGCCCGGCCGGGCGCCGCTCGACCTCGGGACGCAGGAGCTGGCGGGGGCGGCGACCGTCGCGCTCGGCGCGGCGTGCGCGTGGCCGCTGGCGGTCGCGCTGTGGCGCGAGCGGCCGGGGGGGCGCGGGGTGGTCGGCGGGGTCGCGCGGTGAGCGACGTCTGGGTCGTGTCGGCGGTCCTGGGCTGGATCGTCGTCGCGCTGCTCGTCGCGGTGACGCTCGTCCTGCTCCGCCAGGTCGGGGAGCTGCGCGCGCGGCTGGACGCCCTGGACGGCGGATCGGTGCTCGAGGACGAGGGCGATCTGTGGTCCCCGGACCCGGCGGACCTCGTCGGTCGCGTCGTCGCCGAGACGACCGTGCCGCTCGTCGCGTCGTCGACGGCGGACGTCGACGCGCTCCACCTGGCCGGGCCCGCCGCGCGGCCGACGCTGCTCGTCTACCACTCCCCGTCCTGCTGGAGCTGCGCCGGCCTGGAGGACGCGATGACCGCCCTCCGCACCGAGCTCGACGACGAGATCCGGATCGTCAGCGTCCTGGCGCTGCGCCGCGACGCCGCGGCCACGCACCGGGCCGCCACCCCGTTGCCCGGGGTGCCCACGGTGTCGCTCGACGACCTGCCGGACCTGCTGCACGCCGACAGCACCCCGTCGCTGCGCGGCGTCGACGCGACCGGGCGGCTGGCGGTCGTCGGCCGCCCGTCCGGCCTGGACGACCTGCGCGCCGCCGCCGCGCGGCTCCGGGCCGGCTGATCCGGGACGGTTCCGCCCGGTCGGCCCCGGCCGCCCGATCCGCTCCGCCGGGTGGTCATGGAGCGACCACGTCCCGGAACGGATGTCGCGGCGACCGTCGTTCCGCCGTGATCCGCTACCCCGCCAGGTCGAGGACCGACGGCGGGCCGTGCTTCGTCACGACGATCTCGCCCTTGGGCCGGATCGACAGGAAGTCCGGCGGAAGGCCGTTGAGGCGCCGGTGGAACGCGCGCGCCACGCGGTGCGCGTGCGCCTTGGACTCCTCGGCCTTCGGTCCGGCGAAGAGCTCGTCGACGGACATCGTCCACAGCGCGAGCCAGCGGTCGAAGTGCCCGCGCTGCAGTGGGGCCTTGGCGTGCAGGTCGGCGTGGACGTGGAACGCGCCGCCGCCGTACGACTTGGCGCCGAGCAGGATCGTCTCCCAGAACGACGTGATGACCGGGATGTGGGCGTCGAGGTCGAGCTTGGCGATGTCGACGAAGAGGTAGCCGATGATCGGGTCGACCATCGCCCGCTCGTAGAACGCGCGGACGAGCCGCTCGCAGTCGTCGCGGTCCTCGATGTCCGGAAGCTCCACCACGTCGGTCATGGCCCCAACTATGCCGGTTGCGGCAGCGAGGCCCGCGGTAGGGGATGATCGGGGGCGTGAGGCGGTCGTTGCTCCACGTCCTGCGGATCGGGCCCGTCGTCGGGGCCATCCTGTCGGTCGCGCTGTTGGCGTGGCCGACCGCCGAGCCGTCCGCCGCGGTGACCGACGGGACGGCGCCGTCACCGGCCCAGCGGCTCGACGACGGCTGGCACCGCGCCCCGGACCGGGCCGACGACGGGCTCGCGATCGGCCGGCACCGCGGCGAGGGACCGGATCGGGTCCCGGTCACCGTCCCCGACGTCACCGACGCGTCGCTCACCAGGCGCGGGTTCGCGAGCGGCGTGTGGTGGTACGACCGGCGCGTCGCGGTGCCGACCGCGCCCGACGGCGGCGGGTGGGCCTTGCGGTTCGACGCCGTGCGGCGCACCGCCAACGTCTACGCCGACGGTCGCCCGATCGGCTCGAGCGACGATCCGTACGCGCCGTTCGAGGTGCTGATACCGCCCGACATGCACGGCCGGACGATCACCGTCGCGGTGCGGGTCGACGGTCGTCGACCGGAGCGGATCAGCGAGGGCTGGTGGAACTGGACCGGGATCACCCGCCCCGTCCACCTGGTCCCCCGCGGTCGGCTCCACGCCACCGACCCGGGCGTGCTGGGCGACGCGACCTGCGACGACGCCGGACGCTGCGAGGGCGTGGTGCGGGTCCGCGCGACGGTCCTCAACCGCTCGACGTCGCTGTTCGCCGGGGGACGGGCACGACTGACCGTCCACGACCCGCAGGGTCGCCGGATCGCCGTCGCCGAGCAGTCGCTCGGGTCGCTCGTCGGCCGGGCGGAGGCCCGGGTCCGGATGGACGTGCCGGCGCCGGGCGCGCTCTGGACCCCGGCGTCGCCGGTGCTGCACCGCGCGACGCTCGAGCTCGTCGCGCCGAGCGGCCGGGTGGAGCAGCGCGTCGAGCGTCGGATCGGCCTGCGGCGCGTCACCGTCGCGGGCGGGCGGCTCAAGCTCAACGGCCACGTCCTGCGCCTGCGCGGCGCGTCGATCCAGGAGGACGTCCCCGGCCGTGGCGCGGCGATGACCGACGCCGACGTCGCCCGCACCGTCGACGAGCTGCGCGCCAGCGGGGCGAACGTCACCCGCGCCCACTACAGCCTCGACGAGCGGCTGCTGTCGGCGCTCGACGAGGCGGGGATCATGGTCTGGTCGCAGGCCCCGGTGTACCAGCACGACCGTCGGCTGCGGACCGAGGCGGGATTCAACGACGCGCTGCGGTCCAACCGTCGGGCGATCCTCGCCACGCGCCACCACCCGTCGGTCATCGTCCACTCCGTCGCGAACGAGCTGGCGTCCGACCCCGACCGCCGTCCCGCCAGTCGGATCTACCTCGCGGAGGCGCTGCGGACCGCGACCGAGCTCGACCCGACCGTCCCCGCGGCGGTCGACCTGCGGAGCCTGCCCGGCTATCCCGCGCAGGCGGCGTACGCGGCGTTCCCGGTCCTGGGCCTCAACGTGTACTTCGGGTGGTACAACGGCCCGCGGAAGCACTCCGTCCGGCGGCTCGCCGACCTCGCGCCGTTCCTCGAGCGGACCCGGCGGCAGTACCCGTCGCAGGCGATCGCCATCACCGAGATGGGGGCCGAGGGGGTGCGGCGCGGATCGCGGAGCGTCAAGGGGACCCGCGAGTACCAGGCCCGCTACCTCAAGCGGGTGATGAACGTCATCGACGCCCGCACCGACCTGTCGGGCGCGATCTACTGGACGCTGCGCGAGTTCGGGATCAAGCCCGGGTGGACCGGTGGCACCCCGCGCAAGCAGGCCAAGCGCGACGGCCTGCACCGCAAGGGCCTGCTGACGTACCACGGGCGCCCCAAGCCGGTGTGGCAGGTCGCCCGCGACCGCCTGGACGGCGCCGTGTGGTCGGTCGGCGCGCCGACGCGCGCGGTGCTCGGGCCTGTGGGCCGCTGAGTCGCCGGTCCGACGACGCCACAACCCCGGACGGGACGGGGCCGTACGCTGTCGGCGTGACCGTCCTGATGTTCGCCGAGACGCTCGTCGACCTCGTCTGCCCCGAGCCCGTCACGCGACCCGCGGACGCGAGCGCGTTCGTCCCACGGCTCGGGGGATCCGGCGCGCGGACCGCGGTCGCCGCGGCGTCGCGCGGGGCGCACGTCGCGCTGGCGGGCGGGGTCGGCGACGACGAGTGGGGATCCTGGCTGCGGGGCCGACTCGAGGACGCCGGCGTCGACCTGACGTGGTTCCGGCTCGTGGCGGGGGAGCGGACCCCGGTGGCGTTCCGCACCGTCGACGGCGACGGGAACGAGCGCGCCGACCTCTACGGCCAGTCGCTCGACCGGGCGATGGACGCCGTCCGGCCGCGGATCGCCGAGGCGGTCGACGCCACCGACGGGGTCTGGATCTCGGCGCTCGCCCACGCCGGGGAGCGCGAGGGGCAGCTCGCCGACGCCGCCCGGGCCCGTGCGGCCGAGCGTGACCGGCCGGTCGTCCTGGACCTCGACCTCGATCCGGACCGGATCGCGTCGCGCGACGCCGTCGCCGCGCTCGTGGCGTCGCTCCCCGGGACCGCGCTCGTCGTCGCCACCGTCCGCGACGCGCGCACCGCGGTGCGCGAGGACGATCCGGCCGCCGCGGCGGAGGCGCTCGTCGCGGCCGGCGCGGGGATGGCGGTCGTCGTCGGCGACGACGCGGCGGTCCTGCGCGGCGCGGGGGTCGACCGCGCCGTCGCGGTCGCCGGGGGGCCGGCCGACCGGGCCGACCTCGTCGGGTCGCTCGTCGCCGCGCTCGACGCGTCCGGCTGGTACCCGGCGGCGGTGGCGGCGGAGCTGCCGCGGGCGGTCGTCGCCACGCCCGCCTGATCGCGCCGCCCGCGGCCGGTCGAGCCTGCGCCGCCGTCGCGACCGGCCGAGCGTGCGCGTCGTCGCCGAGGCGGTCAGTCGGTCAGCGCGGCGGCGACGAGGTCGATCGTCTCGGGGCGCGACGTCCACGGCCAGTGGCCGGCGTCGACCCGGTGCAGCGCGGCGGGGCCGCCGTGCCCGTCGCCGATCGCGTCCGCCATCGCGTCGGCGAACGACGACGGGATGAACGGGTCGCGGACGCCCCACACGATCGTCGCGCGGCCGGCGAACGCCGCCAGGCCGCGGCCGGCGGCGACGAGCGCGTCCGGGTCGGCGGAGCGGTAGAGCCCCAGGACGGTGCGCTTCGTCGGGGCGGGGAAGCCCCGGGCGATCGGTCCGCGCAGCGCGGCCGGGACCGGCTCGCGGGTGAGCGGCGTGCGGTGGGACGCGAGCCACGCCGTGAGCGGCCCGGGGGCGGCCATCGCCGCCTCGCCGAGCCCGCGCGTGCGCCACAGCCGCGCCATCGGGTGCCAGCGGTAGCCGGGGGTCAGCGGCACGGTGTTCAGGATGACGAGTCGGCGGACCCGGTCGGGGCATCGCAGCGCCCAGAGCAGGCCGGTCGCGCCCCAGTCGTGGACGACGAGGTCCACCGGGTCGGGGGAGGTCGCGTCGACGAACGCGCCGATCGCGTCGGCCTGGGCGTGCATCGTCGGGTCCGGGAGCGGGTCGGAGTCGCCGAACCCGGGCTGGTCGGGCGCGACGCCGCCGGTGCGCTCGAGGAACGGCTCCCAGTCGGCGCCGCTCGTCGGCACCCCGTGGACGTACACCGTGAGGGGCGCTCCCGCCGGCGGGTCGGCGTGGCGCCACGCGACGGTGCGCCCGTCGACGGTCGTCGTGCGTCGCTGGATCGCCGTCATCGCCGGCCACCATACGCGACGACCGGACAAGCCGTCCGGGGCCGATCCGTCGCCGCCCGTCCGTGCGCGACGGTCGTCCGTCAGCGCTTCTTGCGCGGCGGCGGTCCGGTGCGCGACAGCGGCTTGCGGGTCTTGCGCGCCAGGCCGGTCTCGAGGATCCAGCCGCGGGTGCCGATCGGCATCGCCTCGCTGCGGACGACCTCGACGAAGCTCCACTCGGCGCAGCAGCGACCGTACGACGGGGCGCTGCGGCGACAGATCTCGTCGACGACGTCGTCGGGCTCCAGCCAGCCGAACGCCGTCGAGTTGTACGACAGCCGCAGGTAGTAGTCCTCGAAGTTCGACGTCTTGCGCGACAGGGCCTTGCGCACCCGGCGGCGCAGCGGGGTGGCGCGGCAGCGGATGCCCTCGATCGGCGGGCCGCCGCAGTCGTCGTGGTTGCAGGGCTTCTGCGACTTCACCGTGCGGCAGTCGAAGTCCTTGCTCGCCGGGCCGCAGACGTAGCCGTCGTGCGCGGGACGGGCGACGTAGTCGGGGTTCTCGCGCAGGTACCGCGTCCCGTCGACCCGCTGGGGGATCCAACCGGACTTGTTGCTCGGCACGTCGTCGGCGGGGTAGCCCCACACGTACCCGTTGACGGCGGGACGGTCCGGCGGCAGCTCGTCGCAGGTGCGACCCTCGCGGCCGCTCTGCTTGGCGATGTGGGTGCCGACGGGGACGAAGACCTCGGCGTCCTTGCTGTCGAGGACGATCTCGGCGTCCTCGTGCGGGGCCTTGCGGACCGCCACGCCGGTCTTGCCGAGCGCCTCGACCCGGGGCTCGGTCGCGACGACCTCGTACGGCGTGTAGCAGACCGCGACCTGGTCCTGGCCGTAGACGCCCTTCGGCGGCCGGCTCTCGTCGATCGGCTTGAACCCCTCGTCGCCGCGGCGCTGCGGTTGGTCGTCACCGCAGCCGGTGAGCAGCGGGCCGGTCGCGAGCACGGCCGCGCCGGTCGTCATCGATCCGACGAACCGACGGCGGTCGGCGGGTCGGGCCAGGCGGTCGCCGAGGCGGCGGACGAGGTCGTCGAAGGTCACGGTCACCGGGGGTCGTCGCGGGGCGGGGCCGTCGGCGGGGCGCCGACGGCTGGGCGGGACCCTAACGGGGGGCGAGCGCCGGGGCGCCAACCGTCGGGCGCGCCACCGGCGATAGTGACGCTACCCGCGGTAGCGTCACAGGACGGGTCGCGGTACCGTGGGGGCATGTCACGCCGTGCACTCCGCGTCGCCGCCGTCGGACTCGCCACCGGGTGCCTCACGGCGATCGCCGCCGCGCCCGCGTCGGCCGAGGTCGTCACGATCCGCTCCTTCGACGGCACCGCGATCAACGCCGAGTTCCTCCCGGGCAAGGGCGCGAGCGCCGCGAGCCCGGCGCCGACCGTCGTGATGACGCACGGGTTCGGCGCGACCCGCGAGACGGTCGAGGGCGCGGGCGGCGGCGACGCGCTCGGCCAGATCGGCGCGTCGGCGTTCCGGGCCGCCGGGTACAACACGATCACCTACGACTCCCGCGGGTTCGGGCGCTCCGGGGGCGAGGTCCAGCTCGACTCGCCGCAGTTCGAGGGGCGAGACGCGTCGGCGGTCATCGACTGGGTCGCGAAGCGGCCGGAGGCCCGACTCGACGCGGCAGGCGACCCGCGCGTCGGGATGCACGGCGCGTCCTACGGCGGCGGGGTGCAGTGGGCGGCCGCGTCGCGCGACCGCCGGATCGACGCGATCGTCCCCGCGATCTCGTGGACGTCGCTCGTCGACGCCCTCGCCCGCGACGACCGCCTGAAGATCGGCTGGGGCCTGCCGCTCGTCGGCCTGGGGACCGGCACCGGGCTGCTGCTCGGCGCGACCGCCCCGCAGGGCCTGGAGCTCGGGGGCATGCCGCTCGAGCTCGTGTCGATGGCCGCCCAGGGCCTCGTCACGGGCCGCGCCGGCGAGAACCTCACCGGGTTCCTCGCGACGCGCTCGACCGGTGACGGCATCGGCGACGTCAAGGCGCCGACGCTCATCCTCCAGGGCACCGCCGACACGCTCTTCACCCCGAGCCAGGCGATCGAGGCGCGGCGCCTGCTGCGCACCGCGGGCACCCCGACGAAGGTCGTCTGGTTCTGCGGCGGCCACGGCCTGTGCCGCACCGGCAACGTCCCCGCGGGCCTGCTGCAGCGTCGCGCGATCGCGTGGATGGACCGCTGGCTCCGCGAGGACGCGAAGGCCGACGTCGGCCCCGGGTTCGAGTGGGTCGCCGACGACGGCAGCCTGCGCAGCGCCGCGGACTTCCCGCTGGCCCCGGCCGGCGAGCTCGTCGCGCAGGGCGCGGGCGCCGTGCCGATCACGCCGGTGGCGACGCTCAACGGGCTCCTCGTCGCGAGCACCCCCGGCATCGGCGGGCTCGACGTCGACCTGCCGCGGGTCGACGCGGACCGCGACGTCGTCGGCGAGCCGGTGGTGCGCCTGCGCTACCGCGGCACCGCGACGACCCCGGACACCCACCTCTTCGCGCAGATCGTCGACGTCGAGCGCAACGTCGTCGTCGGCAACCAGGTGACCCCGATCCCGGTCGTCCTCGACGGGCGGGAGCGCACGGTCGAGCGCCGGCTCGAGGCGGTCGCGATGCGCGTCACGCCGTCCAGCCGCTACCGGTTGCAGATCCTCGACGGGGCCAACCTCTACGGCCTGACGCTCGCCGCCGGCTCGGTCGACGTCGCCGAGGCGCGGGTGACCCTGCCGCTCGGCGACGCCGCCGCGACGAAGGCCGACCCGGCGCTCACCGGCTCCGGCGGCGACTCCGGCTCGGCGACCGCGGCCGACGGCGTGACGGCCGCGAAGCCCGCCACGCGGCGGACCGTCCGCCTGCGGACCTTCGCCCGCCGTGGGGTGGCGCTGCGCGGCGCCGCGGCCGGCAACCGTCGCGTGCGCGTCCGGGTCGTCGTCTCGCGCGCGCTGTCGCGCCGCCTGGGGCTGCGCTCGCGGACGCTCGCCACCCGGGTCGTCCGGGCCCGCAAGGGCTCCTGGTCGGTGCGGGTGCGGCCGTCGAAGCGGGTCGCCGAGCGGCTCGGTCGTCGGGCGCGCAGCAACGCGACGGTGCGCGTCTCCGTCGGTCGGGTGACGCCGGCGCGGATCGCCGTGCGACGGTAGCGGGGCGAGCGTCGAGCCGCCGGCGGGTCGCGGTCGGCGCCCGGGGCCCGGCGACCCGCCGTACAGTGAAGGGTCGTCCCGCCGCCCCGACGGACGCCCACGATGACCCCCCTCGCGACCGACGACCCGTCCGACCCGCACGCCACGACGCCCGACGCCGACGCTCCCGACGGGATCGATCCGGAGCGCCTGGCGCTCGTCGTCGAGACGATCGCCATGGCCGAGCGCCTGCCGGTCGGGCACCCCGACGCCATCGCCCTGCAGCGCGCCACGTCGCGGCTGTACAAGCGGGTCAAGCGCCAGCGCCGGTCCGACAAGCGGCGGCAGGTCGTCGAGCACGACGAGGCGATCACCGCCCTGACCGCGACCGGGGCGCCCGGCCGGATCGACGACGAGACCCAGGGCCTGCCGCTCGTCTCGTCGGCCCGCGGCGCGCTCGCCGGCACCCTCATCGACGCACGCGCGTGCTACGTCTGCAAGGACCGGTACCGCGAGGTCGACGCGTTCTACCACCAGCTCTGCCCGACCTGCGCGGCGAAGAACCACGCCAAGCGCGACGCCCGCACCGACCTCACCGGTCGTCGCGCGCTGCTCACCGGCGGCCGCGCGAAGATCGGCATGTACATCGCGCTGCGACTGTTGCGCGACGGGGCCCACACGACGATCACCACCCGCTTCCCCCGCGACGCCGCCCGGCGGTTCGCCGCGATGCCCGACAGCGGCGACTGGCTGCACCGCCTGCGGATCATCGGCACCGACCTGCGCGACCCCGCCCAGGTCATCGCGCTCGCCGACGCCGTCGCCGCCCGGGGGCCGCTCGACATCCTCATCAACAACGCCGCCCAGACCGTCCGCCGGTCGGCCGCGTCGTACGCCCCGCTCGTCGAGGCGGAGCGCGCCGAGCTGCCCGTGGGCTGGCGCGAGGCGGGCCTGGAGATCGAGACGCTCGGCCGCGGTGGCGCGGGGAGCGCCGGTGGCCCGATGGCGACGTCGATCGCGGACGGCCCGGCGGTCGGTGGGGCGCTCGGGGCCGTGGCGGACGGCGACGGTGCTGCGGGCGCGGCGCGAGGCGGCGCGTCCGGCGACGGCGCGACCGGCGATGTGCCCGGTGGCGGTGGTGCCGACGCCGACGCCGACGCCGAGGGCGCGGAGGCCGGTGGGCGTGGCGTCGACGCCGAAGGCGGGGCGCCCGCCGCGGTGACGGGCCTCGACGGCTCGTCCGGTGGACCGGCCGCCGGAACCGCCTACTGGTCGCCGACCCCGGAGGTCCTGGCGGGGATGGCCCTGGAGGCCCGGTCGGCGACGTTCGACAAGGTCGCGATGGGTCGGGCGATCGACGCCGGTGGGCTCGTCCCCGATCTGCACCACACGAACAGCTGGGTGCAGACCGTCGAGGAGGTCGACCCGCTCGAGATGCTCGAGGTGCAGCTCTGCAACATGACCGCGCCGTTCATCCTCGTGAGCCGACTGCGCGCATCGCTGGCGTCGTCGCCGGCGCGGCGCACCTACGTCGTCAACGTGTCGGCGATGGAGGGCCAGTTCGGCCGCTACTACAAGGGCGCCGGGCACCCGCACACGAACATGGCCAAGGCCGCGCTGAACATGCTGACGAAGACGAGCGCCAAGGAGATGCTGGAGTCCGACGGCATCCTCATGACCGCCGTCGACACCGGCTGGATCACCGACGAGCGTCCGCACCCGCAGAAGATGCGCCTGGCGGACTCCGGCTTCCACGCCCCGCTGGACCTCGTCGACGGCGCCGCCCGCGTGTACGACCCGATCGTCCGCGGCGAGGCCGGAGAGGACGTCCACGGCTGCTTCCTCAAGGACTACGAGAAGTCGCCCTGGTGACGGCGTCGCCGGCGCGCGGGGCGTGACGCGTGGCGGATGGCGCCCGCGTGGCGACCAGGATCCGCCACGGGTGATCGGCCCCGGCCGCCCGGGTCGACGTGTGGCGGTTGGCGCCTGCGTCGCGATCAGGATCCGCCACAGGTGATCGACCCCGGCCGCCGCGGTCGACGCGTGGCGGTCGGCGCCCGCGTGGCGGTCAGGATCCGCCACGGACGGGCCGGAGGACGCGGGGCCCACGGCCCGTGATCCGCTAGCGTCCGCCGCGGTGTCGCGGCTCGCTCCACACCGGTCGGTCCTGGCGGTCGTCGCCGCGACGGCGCTGCTCGGCGCCGCGTACGTGGCCGCGCCCGACGTGGCGCTGCTCCTCGCGCCGGGCGTCTTCCTCGCCGGCGCGCTCGCCGCCGGGTGCTTCCCCGGCGAGCGGATCGTGCGTCGGGTCTGGGCGACGTCGCCCAGGCCGCGTCGCCGGCATGCCGCTCCGATCGAGCCGACGCGACGACCGGCGCTCGTGCGCCCGTGCGGCGTGACCTTCGCGTTCGCGTTGGCGATGCGCCCTCCGCCGGCGCCCTCCCGGCCGTAGCCGCCCCGCGGCGACGGCCCGTCCCCAGGTAGGCGCCCGACCGTCCCTCCACGGGGGCGACCGGGCGTGCGCGCGCCCGACGCCGGAGGACGACCCGTCCCCGGACGTCCCGGTGCGCGATCCCCGACGCCGGGGCCCGTCGACGGCCCCGGACGTCCCACCCCTACGGGAGAACCGACGATGCGCTCCAACACCACCACCCGCGCCCTGGCGCTGTCCGGCCTGCTCACGCTCGGCCTCGGCCTGGCCGCCTGCGGCTCCGACGACGACGTCGCGACCGTCAGCGCGTCCGGCACGGTCGCGACGACCGCGCCGACGCCCGCCGCCGACGACGACCACCACGGCGGCGGCTCCGGGAACGCCCACGACCACGACGCCGCCGACGGTCACGCCGCGCACGGCGACGACGCGGGGCACGACGATGCCGATCACGCCGCGCACGGCGACGACGCGGCCCACGGCGACGACGCGGCCCACGGCGACCACGCCGCCCACGGCGGCATGGTCAAGCTCGGCACCGCCGAGCAGGGCGACCTGCGGGTCGAGGTCGCCGCGATGCCCGAGGCGGTCGAGTTCACCGTCGCGGAGGGCGACCGGATGCGCAAGCACCCGCCGGCGCCGGGCGACAACGCCCACGTCATGGTGCTCGTGTCCGACGCGCAGAGCCGCGACCGGTTGCCGGACTCCGCGGTGACCGCGCAGTTCGTCGGGCCGGACGGGCGCGACGTCCACAACGGTCCGCTCTACCCGATGATCGGCATGGGCGTCGGCCTGCACTACGGCGACAACATGCGGCTGCCGAAGGACGGCCGGTACACCGCGACGATCGTCGTCAGCCCGCCCCGGATCGGTCGTCATCCCGACGTCGCCGACCGCTACGACAAGCCGGTGCGGCTGACGGTGCCGTTCGACTGGAAGACGCCGTGAGCGTCACCCGTCGACGTCTCGTCGGCGCCGCTGCCGCCGCGACGGGCGTGGCGGCGGCGACAGCGGTCGGCGGGAGCCGCCTGCTCGGTGGCGACGACGGCGCGCGGGCCGGCGTCGCCACCCGGCCCCGCGGGGCGCTGCCGCGGGTCGTCCGGCCGTCGCGCCAGCACGGATGGAACGCGTCGCTGGACCGCGACCGCGCCGGCAACGTCCTGCCGCCGCGCCATCAGCGGCTGCTCCTGTGCGAGCTGGTCGACGATCCGACCCCGGACGCCGCCTGGCGGGCCGAGGCGGCGCTGCGCCACGTCGAGCGACGCACCGGTGGCGACCACCGCGGGCTGCTGATCGCGATCGGCTGGGGCCCGGCGTGGTTCCGGCGGATCGGGGTGCGGTCCCCGGTCCCCGCCGCCGTGGCGCTCAACGACGCCGAGGTCCCACGGCTCGACGATCCGGTGTGCGTGCTGCACGTCGGATCGGACGATCCCGAGATCCTCGACCGCGCGGAGCGGGAGTGGTTCGGGAGGGGCGGGGATGTCGACCCGGCCGCAGCCGGTGGGGGTGGCACGGCCGGGGCCGGCGCGGGCCACCCGGCCGCCGGCGACGACGGTGCGCACGGAACCCTCGGTCACCTGCTGCGCGTCACCGAGCGACGCACGGGATTCGTCGGGGACGGTCTGCCCGAGGAGCACCGGACCGGCACCGCGGGCCTCCCGCAGGACCGGCCGTTGCCGGAGGGCGCCCCGATGTTCATGGGGTTCCAGTCGGGCCTGCGGCGCAACCAGGCGTCCGAGGACGACGTGACGATCGCGTCCGGTCGCTGGGCCGGAGGGACGACGATGCACGTCAGCAGCATCGCCCTGGCCCTCGACAGCTGGTACCGCAGCCTCGACGACCGCGGACGTGTGCAGCGGATGTTCGGCGCGACGACGACCCCGCGCGACGTCGCCCGCCGGCGACGCGGGATCCGGTTCGACGCCGACGCCGATCTGGCCGCCGTGCAGCGACGTCACGGCGTCGTCGGTCATGCCGAGGCCGCCGCGACGGCCCGGCGCGACGGCGACCCGGTGATCCTGCGCCGGGACTTCAACAGCGTCGATCGCGGCGGTGCGCGCGTGCACTTCGTCGCGCTGCAGGCGTCGATCGACGACTTCGTCGCGACCCGGCGGGCGATGGACGCCCGACGGGCGGTCGGCGGGGTCGTCGGCGTCCACGTCAACAACGGGATCACCGAGTGGATGACCGTCGAGTCGCGCGCCAACCTGCTCGTCCCGTCGCGTGCCGACCGGATCTGCCCGGGGTTGCGGGGGTGGTCCGCATGACCGGGCTCCCGGTCCGGGGACGGAGGCCGGTGGTCGGGGTGCGTGGCGGCCGGGGTCGGGGATGGTCGCCGGCGGGGCGCGGGATCGGGGCGCCGGCGTGGCGGTCGGCGGTCGGTGCGCGCGCCGGGGCGACCGCCGCGACCGGCCCCCGTCGACGGGCGGTGCTCTCGTCGCTGGTCGCGCTCGTCGTGGTGGTCGGGATCGCGGCGCCCGTGGGCGCCCGCGCCCACGGCGGGGCGCTGTTGGCCGCCGCCGACGCCGGCCCGTACCGCGTGCAGGTCATGGCGTCGCGCGTGGAGGGGGCGGCGCGGCCGACGATCGACATCACGACGTACGTGTCCGACCGCGACGACGGGCGGCCGATCGAGGACGTGGCGGTCGAGATCGCCGTCCGGGTCGACGGGCGCGACGTGCGACCCGACGTCCAGCGGATCGGCAACGGCTACGAGGGGCTCGTGCCGGTGCCGGACGCCGGGAACGTCCGCGCCTACCCGGTGCGGGTCGCGGTGCGCGGCTCGCGCGGACTGGGCGACCTGCGGATCGACCCGCCGACCGAGCCCGGCGCACCGGTCGTGCCGATCATCGTGAGCGTCGTCGGACTCCTCGCCGTGGGCCTGGTGGTGCGGCGCCGGGTCGTGGGCCGGTCCGCGGGGCGACGCGACGACGCGGTGGAGGTGGGCGACGCGTGAGGGGCGTGGCGTGCCACCCCGCCGCCATGACCGGGCACGCCACCGTCCTCCTTGAGTGCGGGGCACATGATCTGATACAACTCGACTCAGATGTTGCCACGCCGTGTAGGGTGGCGACTCCCGGCGAGCGTCGGGGCCCACCGCGGAGGGCGCGGGGGCCCGTCACGGCGTCCCGTCCGCCATCGAAGACGAGCACCACCAGAGGAATCGCCATGGGCAAGATCATCGGAATCGACCTCGGCACGACGAACTCGTGCATGGCCGTCCTGGAGGGCGGCGAGCCGACGGTCATCGAGAACTCCGAGGGCGGGCGCACCACCCCGTCGGTCGTCGCGTTCGCCAAGGGCGAGCGGCTCGTCGGCGCCGTCGCCAAGCGGCAGGCCGTGACGAACCCGACGAACACCATCTCGTCGGTCAAGCGGTTCATGGGCCGGAAGGAGGCCGAGGTCCGCGAGGAGGAGTCGATCGTCCCGTACAAGGTCGTCTCGGGCCCCAACGGCGACGCGCGGATCGAGGCCGAGGGCAAGCAGTACAGCCCGCCCGAGATCTCCGCCATCACCCTCGCCAAGCTCAAGGCCGACGCCGAGGCGTACCTCGGCGACACCGTCGACGGCGCGGTCATCACCGTTCCCGCGTACTTCAACGACGACCAGCGTCAGGCGACGAAGGACGCCGGCAAGATCGCCGGCCTCGACGTCAAGCGGATCATCAACGAGCCGACCGCCGCGTCGCTCGCCTACGGCCTCGACAAGGAGGACGACCAGACGATCCTCGTCTTCGACCTCGGCGGCGGCACGTTCGACGTGTCGGTGCTGGAGATCGGCGACGGCGTCTTCGAGGTCAAGTCGACCGCCGGCGACAACCACCTGGGTGGCGACAACTTCGACAAGGCCGTCGTCGACTGGCTCGCCGGCGAGTTCAAGAAGGACCAGGGCATCGACCTCAAGGCCGACCCGATGGCCCTGCAGCGGCTGTTCGAGGCCGCCGAGAAGGCGAAGATCGAGCTCTCCTCGGCGCAGGAGACGCAGATCAACCTGCCGTTCATCACCGCCGACGCCTCCGGCCCGAAGCACCTCGACGTTCGCCTGACCCGGGCGAAGCTCACCGAGCTCGCCGGCGCGCTCCTCGACCGCCTCGTCGCCCCGGTCCGCCAGGCGCTCGACGACGCCAAGGACAAGGGCGCGTCCGCGATCGACCACGTCGTGCTCGTCGGCGGCATGACCCGCATGCCGGCCGTGCAGGAGAAGGTCAAGGAGCTCACCGGCAAGGAGCCGCACCGCGGCGTCAACCCGGACGAGGTCGTCGCCGTCGGCGCCGCCGTCCAGGCCGGCGTGCTCGCCGGCGACGTCAAGGACGTCCTGCTGCTCGACGTCACCCCGCTGACCCTCGGCATCGAGACCAAGGGCGGCGTCATGACGAAGCTCATCGAGCGCAACACGACGATCCCGACCCGCAAGTCCGAGGTGTTCTCCACCGCCGAGGACAACCAGCCGTCGGTCGAGATCCACGTGCTGCAGGGCGAGCGCGAGATGGCGAGCTACAACAAGTCGCTCGGCAAGTTCCAGCTCACCGGCATCCCGCCGGCGCCGCGCGGCGTGCCGCAGGTCGAGGTGACCTTCGACATCGACGCCAACGGCATCCTCAGCGTGTCGGCCAAGGACCTCGGCACCGGCAAGGAGCAGAAGATCGAGATCAAGGCCGGTGGCGGCCTGTCCGACGACGAGATCCAGAAGATGGTGACCGACGCCGAGGCGCACGCCGACGAGGACCGCAAGGCCCGCGAGCTCGCCGAGGCGCGCAACGTCGCCGAGCAGGGCACGTACCAGGCCGAGAAGCAGCTCGAGGATCTGGGCGACCAGGTCGACGAGGCCGCGCGGACCGAGATCCAGGACGCGATCAAGGCCGTGCGGACCGCGCTCGAGGGCGACGACGCCGCCGAGATCAACGCCAAGCGCGAGGCGCTCGAGCAGGCGTTCCACAAGGTGTCGGAGCAGCTGTACCAGAAGGCCCAGGAGGCGCAGGCCCAGCAGGCCGACGGCGCCACGGGCGACGCCGGCGGGGCCGACGACGTCGAGGACGTCGTCGACGCCGAGGTCGTGGACGACAAGTAGCCGCCGCGACGGGACGACGGGAGCAGCCGATGACCGAGCACGAGCAGCAGCCGGTCGGGACCGCGGACGACGCGGTCCCGACCCCCGACCCCGCCGCGGACGCGCCGCCGGCGGGGACCGCCGCGGGCGACGTGCCGCCCGCGGCGTCGGCCGGCCCCGACGCCGCGACCGCCGACGCGGTGGCCGCGGACGGCGAGCCCGAGCCGCAGCCCGAGCCCGAGCCGGACTGGCGGGACCGCTACCTGCGGGCCGCCGCCGAGCTCGACAACGTCCGCAAGCGCGCGCGCCGCGACGCCGCCGCCGGGGAGACCCGCGGCGTCGCCCGGCTCGCGCGCCAGCTGCTGCCGGCGCTCGACAACCTCGAGCGCGCGCTGCAGCACGCCGACGAGGACACCGACGTCGACGAGGCCGACCGGCAGTTCGTCGAGGGCGTCCGCATCGTCCACCGCGAGCTCCTCACCGCGATGGGGCAGACCGGCGTCGAGGCGTTCGACCCGACGGGCGAGGCGTTCGACCCGCACCTCCACGAGGCGATCACCCAGCAGCCGGCCCCCGAGGGGACCGAGGCGGGGATCGTGCTCACCACGTACCAGACCGGCTACCGGCTGAAGGACGAGATCCTGCGCCCGGCGAAGGTGATCGTCTCCGGATGACCGGCCCGCGCGGCCGGACGTCCGGACTCCCCGGAGTCCACTGACCCATGGCCACCCCACGACAGGACAACGGACCGGACCTCTACGCCGAGCTCGGCGTGGACAAGAAGGCGTCGGCCGACGAGATCAAGAAGGCGTACCGCAAGCTCGCCCGCGAGTACCACCCGGACCGCAACCCGGGGGACACCGCGGCCGAGGAGCGGTTCAAGAAGGTCTCGGCGGCCTACGACGTCCTGTCCGACGACGAGAAGCGCAAGGAGTACGACCGCGCCCGCGCGTTCGGCGGGCTCGGCGGCGCGTTCTCGACCGGCGGGGCCGGGTTCGACTTCGGCGACTCCGGCCTGGGGGACATCCTCGGCAACGTCTTCGGCAACCGGGGTGGCGGGGGTGGCGGCGGTGGCCGCAAGCGTCCCAACCAGCAGCGCGGACGCGACCTGGAGGCCGACGTCACGCTGTCGTTCCGGCAGGCGATCGACGGCGCCCAGGTGCCGTTGAGCGTCCGCACGACCGCCACCTGCGGCACCTGCACCGGCACGGGCGCGAAGCCGGGCACGAGCCCGACGGTGTGCCCGCGGTGCAAGGGCCGCGGCGTCGAGTCGCAGGGGCAGGGGCTGTTCTCCATGAGCCAGCCCTGCTCGCGCTGCCAGGGGTCGGGCACGGTCATCGAGGACGTGTGCCCCACCTGTGGCGGTGAGGGCGCCGTCCACACGACGAAGCGCTACCGGGTGAACATCCCGCCCGGGGTGAAGGAGGGCTCGCGGGTCCGCCTGGCCGGGAAGGGCCGCGCCGGCCGCAACGGCGGGCCGCCCGGCGACCTCTTCGTCATCACCCACATCACGGCGTCCAAGGTGTTCGCCCGCAAGGGGGAGGACGTCGAGGTGACGGTGCCGATCTCGATCGCCGAGGCGGTCCGCGGGGCCGACGTCGAGGTGCCGACGCTCGACGGGCGCAAGAAGCTCCGGGTGCCGCCGGGCACGAAGCACGGCACCGTCCAGCGGCTGCGCGGCGAGGGTCCGCCCCGCCTGGGCGGCGGTGGCCGTGGCGACATCCACTACCGGTTCGTCATCGAGGTCCCCGAGCCGTCGACCGACGCCCAGCGCGAGGCGGTCGACCAGCTCGGCGACCTCTTCCCCGTCCAGAGCCGCAAGCGCCTGTTCGAGGAGGGCTGACCGTCGTGCCGTCCGCGTCCACCCCGATGATCGTCGTGCGCCATGGCCGATGACACCCCCCGCCGACGCACGCGGACGACGACCACGCGGATCGAGGTCGACGCCGACCGTGGCGTCTTCATGATCTCGGTCGCGGCCGAGCTCGCCGACATGCACCCGCAGACGCTGCGGATGTACGAGACGCGCGGGCTCATCGAGCCACAGCGCTCGGCCAAGGGCACCCGCCTGTACTCCCACAGCGACGTCGAGCGGCTGCGCCGGATCCAGCAGATGACGAACGAGCTGGGCCTCAACCTCGCCGGGGTCGAGCGGGTGCTGGAGCTCGAGGTCGAGCTGGAGCGCGAGAAGCGCCGCTACGCCGACGCCGCCGAGCGGCTGGAGCGCCTGCAGGAGGAGACGGTGCGGATGCGCGACGAGATGCGCGCCGAGATGCAGACGGAGATCGACCGGCTGCGGCGACGCAACGAGATCGTGCCGTACCGCAACAGCACCGACATCGTCCCGGTGCGGACCCCCGACGCGGTCCGCATCCGGATCGACCGCGAGCGGTAGATGCGCCCGACCGCCCATCGGCCGGTTCGGGCCGCCGCGCGTCTCGGGGCCCCCCGATGAGCGACCCCACGCCCGGAACGGGTCGCGGCGTCGGCCCCGCGGACGGCACGGACGACGGCCCGCCGCCGCTCCCGGTCGGCGCGACGATCGACACCGGTTTCGCGCTGCTGCGCCGCCACCCGGGCGAGCTGCTCGTGCCGCAGGCGGCGATCCACCTGGCGGTCATGGTCGCCGGGCTCGTCATCGCGGCCGTCGCGTTCCTCGTCATCGGCGACGTCCGCACGGTGCCCGAGGAGCTGCGCGAGTCGCGGTTCCTCGGCGACAGCGTCATCGTCACCCGCGACATCCCGCAGTACACCGACGGGCAGGCCGCCACGCTCGCCGCGTTCGGCCTGCCGCTCGCCGTCGTCGTGGTGTGGGGGATGCTCGGCGCGCTCGTGTCGGTCGTGCGCGGCGCGCACCGCGCGATCGACGGCGAGCCGACGCCGCCGCTGCGCGACGCGGTCCGCGACGCGCTCTCCCGGGTGCCGGGCCTCTTCCTCCTGTGGGTCGCCTACGGACTGGCGTGGATCGTCATCTGGGCCGTCGTCGCCGGGGCGGTCGTCGCGGCGTCGTCGGCGTCGGGATCGCTCGGGCTGCTCGTCGCGCTCGCCCTGGGGGCGGGGGTGGCCTGGCTCGCCGTGCGGATGTCGCTGTGGCCGGTCGTCCACCTGACCGAGCGCGCGGGCCTGGCGTCGTGGCGGCGGTCGCTCGAGATCACCCGCGGCCGGTTCTGGCCGCTGCTGGGCGTCTACCTCCTGGCCGGCCTCGTCGTCCTCGTCGTCTACCTCGTCGTCGGGATCCTCGCCGAGCTCCTGCTCCACGGGGCGTTCGCCGTCGACGACATCGCGGGCTTCGGGGCGATCGTCCCCTACTTCCTCATCTGGTACCTGCTGGGGCTCGTGACCGTCGCGTTGATGATCGCGCCGCTCGTCGCCGCGCACCGGACCCTCGCCGGGGCGCCCGGATGGGACGCCGGTCCCTCCGGACGTCGGGATTGAGGGCCCCGGGTACCCCGTGGGGCCGGGGCGTACCCGGTAGCGTGGCCCGCATGGCCTCCGTGACCGACTCCGCCCTCTACGACATCCCGTCCGACCTCCTGGAGATCCGGGACATGGTGCGGACGATCGCGCAGGAGCAGATCGCCCCGCGGGCCGCCGAGATCGACGCGAAGGGCGAGTACCCCGCCGACATCCGCAAGATCCTCGCCGAGAACGACATCCTCGGCCTGCCGTTCGCCGAGCAGTACGGCGGCACCGGCACCGGCACCCTCATGCTGCAGATGGCGGTCGAGGAGATCGCCAAGGCGGACGCCGCCTGCGCGCTGATCCTCATGGTCCAGGAGCTCGGGTCGCTCCCGATCCAGCTCTTCGGGTCCGACCACCTGAAGGACAAGTGGCTGCCGCGGTTCGCGTCGGGCGAGATGTCGCCCGCGTTCGCGCTGTCGGAGGCCGAGGCCGGCTCCGACCCCGCGTCGATGCGCACCGTCGCGGTGCAGGACGGCGACGAGTGGGTCATCAACGGCACGAAGAACTGGATCACGAACGCCGGCATCGCCGACGCCTACGTCGTGTTCGCCGTCACCGACCGCGAGAACCGGCGCGTCACGGCGTTCCTCGTCGAGGCCGACCGGCCCGGGTTCTCGATCGGCGGCTACGAGCACAAGCTCGGCATCAAGGGCTCCCCGACCGGGTCGCCGGTGATGGAGGACGTGCGCGTGCCGCAGGAGAACGTCATCGGCGAGGTCGGCCGCGGGATGCGCGTCGCGCTCGGCACCCTGGAGCGCACGCGGCTCGGCGCCGCCGCCCAGGCCGTCGGCATCGCCCAGGGCGCGACCGACTACGCCAACCAGTACGCCAAGGAGCGCCTGGCGTTCGGCAAGCCGATCAACACGCTGCAGGGCCTGCAGTTCAAGCTCGCCGACATGGAGACCGGCACCGCCGCCGCCCGCGAGCTCGTCTACAAGGCGTGCGCGCTCGCCGACCGGCCCGAGCGGCCCGCCGACCTCAACAAGTGGACGTCGATGGCGAAGCTCTTCGCGTCCGACAACGCGATGCGCGTGACCGTCGAGGCGGTCCAGGTCCTCGGCGGATCGGGCTACGTCACCGACTACCCGGTCGAGCGGATGATGCGCGACGCGAAGATCACCCAGATCTACGAGGGCACGAACGAGATCCAGCGGGTCGTCATCGCCCGCCACATGGCCGGCTGAGCCCGTGGTCGACGGGGCGGCGGAGGAGCGCACGCTCCGCGAGGTCTGCGACACGCTCGCCCCGATCGACCGCGCCCCCTGCTCGCCCGGCGAGCGCCGGGCGGCCGAATGGATCGCCGACCGACTCCGCGATGCCGGGGTCGACGACGTCGCCCTCGAGGACGAGCCGAGCTGGGGGCCGTTCCCGCCGACCGTCGCCGGCCTGGGGGCGCTCGGGGCGCTCGGCGGGATGCTCGCCGCGCGCGGGCGACGCCGGGCGGGCCTGGCGTTGACGGCGGCGTCGCTCGCGGGGATCGTCGACGAGGCCCAGAACGGACCGCGGATCGTGCGGCGCACCGTCCGTCGGCGGCGGTCCACGGTGAACGTCGTCGCCCGCGTCGGCGACCCGGACGCGCCGCGCACCCTCGTCGTCCTGGCCCACCACGACGCCGCCCAGACCGGGCTGCTCTTCGACCAGCGGCTCATGCGGGCGCTGCACGAGCGGTTCCCCGACCGGATCGAGCGGGCCCGCAACCAGCCGCCGCAGTGGTGGCTCGGCGCGGTCGCCCCGCTCGGGGCGCTGCTCACGGCCGTCACCGGACGTCGCGGACCGGCGCGCGTGGGCGCGCTCGCCGGCGCCGTGGCGACGGGGCTCATGCTCGACATGGCCCGCAGCCCGACGGTGCCCGGCGCGAACGACAACCTGTCGGCGGTGGCCGTCCTCGTCGCGCTCGCCGAGCGACTGCGGGCGGACCCGCTGCCGGGGCTGCGGGTGTGGATCGTCTCGGCCGGGGCGGAGGAGACGATGCAGGACGGCATCCGCGCGTTCCTCGCTCGTCACCGCGACGAGCTGCCGGTCGACCGCACGTGGTTCCTGAACAACGACACCGTCGGATCGCGGGACCTCATCCTCGTCGAGGGCGAGGGGCCGTTCTGGATGGAGGACTACGCCGACCCGGCGTTCCGCGACCTGGCGATGCGGTGCGCGGACCGGGCCGGGGTGCGGATCGAGCGCGGGTTCCGGGCGCGGGCGTCGACCGACGCCGTGATCCCCTCCCGCGCGGGCTACCCGACGGTGCTCCTGTCGTCGCTCGGGCCGTGGCGCGCGGCGTCGAACTACCACCTCATGACCGACACCCCGGACCGCCTGGACCTCGGCACGGTCGCCGACACGGTGGCCGTCACCCACGAGGTCGCCCGGGCCCTCGCTCGACAGGACTAGGGGGCGGGCGCCGGGCTGCCGTCGGCGTACGTCGTGGGGATCGCGACGTCGGCCGGGGCCCGGCCGTGGGCGTCGCCGAGCAGCCGGCCGTCCGCGTCGATCGGGGCGGCCGCGTCCCCGAAGTCGGCGCGCGACAGGGCGGCGACCCGGCGGATCGCCGTCCGGTCGGGGTCGAGGCGCGGCACGCCCTTGCCCTCCAGGCGGACCGGCACGAGCCGTCCGCCGGTCGCGCGGCCCTCGCCGTCGAGCGTCACCCGCAGCACGGCGCTCTCGCCGAGCGGACCGGCGAGCGAGAACGTGTCCCACCCCGCGAAGTTGCCCAGCGAGTAGGCGATGAGCCGGTCGCGGTAGACCTCCATGCCGCGCAGGACGTGCGGTCCCGCGCCGAGGACGAGGTCGGCCCCGGCGTCGATCGCGGCGCGGGCGAACGCCCGGACGTCGCCGCGCGGCTCGCCGTACCCGGACTCGGGGCCGGTCGGGGTGCGCTGGGCTCCCCGGCCCTCCGCCCCGGCGTGGAAGGTGACGATGACCGTGTCGGCCCGTCGGGCGGCGTCGGCGACGAACGCCCGGGCCTTCGCGAGGTCGGTGATCGGCGACGTCCACCGGTAGGCGGCGAACCCGAGCACGGCGATCCGACGGCCGCCGCGGCGCAGGACGGTGATCTCGCCCGGCCGGCCGTTGTAGGCGACCCCGACGTCGCGCAGCGCCCGCACGGTCCGGGCCATCCCGGCCGCCCCGGCGTCCCACGCGTGGTTGTTCGCGAGGCTCACGAGGTCGAACCCGGCGTCCCGCAGCGCCCGCGCATTGGCGGGCGGCGCCTGGAACGCGAAGCACGTCGCCGACGGCTGCGCGCCGCACTTCGTCGTTCCCCCGGTGCCGAAGGTGCCCTCGAGGTTGCCGAGCACGGCGTCGGACACGAGCTGCTCGCGGACCGCGCCGAGCATGTCGCGTCCCCGGTTCGGCGGCAGCCCGCGGGCCGACCCGAACGTCATGTCGCCGACCCACGTCACCTCGATCGGTCGCTTGGGCTTCGGCTCGGCGGCGTCGGCCCGACCGACGGCGCCCGGGACCTGCGGCGACGGGTCGCCCGCGGCGCGGAGCACCATCAGCCCGACGACGAGCACCGCCAGCACGACGATCACGCCACCCAGCGGTCGCCGTGAGGCGTCGGGAGCGGTCGGCGACGCGAGTCGGCCCATGTGCAGGCGGTTCGGTCCGACCGGCGACGGCTCCTCGCCCCTGCACCGGATCGTGCGACCGGTGCAGGCGATCGTGCGGGGCGGGCCGGGACGCCGGTTGGACTCGGCGTCGCGACGCGCCGCGGCGCGGCGTGTCTAGGTCGGCCGCCGGCCCGACCGGGCCGAAGCGACGGCGAGGACGACGACCGCGACCGCCAGGCCGACCGCCCAGCCGGCGACGACGTCGGTCGGGCTGTGGACCGCCAGCACCACGCGCGAGGCGCCGACGAGGACCGTCGCCGCGACGCACGCGGCGACGGCGATCCGACTGCGACCCGTCGCCCACAGCAGCAGGCCCAGGCAGAGCCACGCCGCGGCGGAGTGCGCCGAGTGGCCGGACGGGAACCCGGACGACGACTCGGTCACCCGGTGCAGGACCTCGGGCGGCCGGGGACGGTCGACGATCGCCTTGAGCAGCGGGTTGAGGGCCCCGGCCGTGAGGAGCGCGATGCCGGGGAGCGCCGCCGTCGCGGTCGACCACCGTCGCGGGCCCGATGGCGGGGCGTCGCGCACGTGACCTGGAACGTGGTCGGCCGAGAGGTCCGTCGCGCGACGGCGGGCGACCACGGTCGCGGCCACGAGCGCCACCGCCAGGATCGCCAGGACGCGGAAGTCCCCCAGCAGCGTGATCGCCCGCGCGAGATCGACGGTCGCGTCGCCGCGACGGGACGCCACGTCGGCGACGACGCGCGCATCCCACCTGGGCAGCGCACCGTCATGCCGGACGAGCCATCCCAGGACCGTCACCAGGACGACGCATGCGGCCACCGTCACGACGGTGGCCCGCGCGGTGCGCGGCGTCGGAGGGGCCGGGGCGCTCCCGCGACGCGGGCCGTCGGGCGGTGTCGTCGGCGGGGCCGGGTCGCGTCCGCGACCCGGAACGTCGGACGGGTCGGCGGCCGGCACCGGGGCGATGCTACCCCGAACGTCGCGAGCGCCGACGATGCTTGACCACTCGGCGCCGCGGAGCCCGTTCGTCTCGACGGACGTTCCGGCGACGCTCGATCCCTACCCCAGGAGCCACCCGATGTCCCGGACCACCTACTTCACCGCCACGTCGCTCGACGGGTTCATCGCCGACCCGGAGCACTCGCTGCAGTGGCTCTTCCGCAGCGACCACGACCCGGACGGCGCGTTGTCGCACGTGCCGTTCGTCGCGGCCGTCGGGGCGCTCGCGATGGGCTCCTCGACGTACGAGTGGATCCTGCGACACGAGGGCGCCGAGCCGGGCTTCCGGTGGCCGTACACGCAGCCGACGTGGGTGTTCACGTCGCGCGAGCTGCCGACCGTCGACGGCGACGTGCGGTTCGTGTCCGGGGACGTCGTCCCCGTCCACGCCGAGATGGTGGAGGCCGCCGAAGGGCGGGACGTCTGGCTCGTCGGCGGCGGCGAGCTCGTCGGGCGCTTCGCCGACGCCGGGCTCCTCGACCGCGTGCTCGTCTCGATCGCCCCCGTGACCCTGGGCGCCGGCGCGCCCCTGCTCCCGCGCCGCCTGCGCCTGATCCCCGACGCCGTCGAGCGCAACCGCGACTTCGCCTGCGTGAGCTACCGCGTCGACGGACCCGAGCCGGCCTGACCGGACGTGGCCGCGCAGCGTGACGCGACCGCGCTTGACATGAGCGGACAGGTGTCGCATCATCTAAGTCACACAGACGCAGATCGTGGGCTCGGTAGACCGCCGAACCCGCCGATCGCCGGATCCGTAGGTCCTCCGGTCGCCTGGAGCCCCGCGGTGCGTCACCCTTGTTCCCGTCACCACCCCGGAGCCGCCGATGCAGCCTGATCGCTTCACCATCAAGACGCAGGAGGCGCTCGCCGAGGCCGGTCAGCTGGCCGAGCGGCGACGCCATCCACAGATCACGCCCGAGCACCTGCTCCACGCGCTGCTCGACCAGGACGGCGGCATGGTCGCCCCGATCCTGCAGAAGCTCGGCGTCGACCCGGGGCTCGTGCGCCGCCCCGTCGAGGCCGCGCTCGACACCCTGCCCACCACCACCGGCGGCGGCCAGGCGTCCGGACCGTCGAGCGAGCTCGTCGCCGTCCTGCGCGGGGCCGAGGAGCACATGCGGGCGCTCGGCGACGAGTACCTGTCGACCGAGCACGTGCTGCTCGCGCTCGCCGCGCACGACTCCAAGGCCGGCGACGCGTTGCGCTCCGCCGGGGCCGACGGCGACGCGTTGCAGGAGGCCGTCGACGGCCTCCGCGGCGGCCACAAGGTCACCGACCAGAGCCCCGAGGACAAGTTCGAGGCGCTCAAGCGCTACGGGCAGGACCTCACCGAGCAGGCGCGCGAGGGCCGCCTGGATCCCGTCATCGGTCGCGACGAGGAGATCCGGCGCGTCGTCCAGGTCCTCTCGCGCCGGCGCAAGAACAACCCGGTGCTCATCGGCGAGCCCGGCGTCGGCAAGACCGCGATCGCCGAGGGCCTGGCCCAGCGGATCGTCGACGGCGACGTGCCCGAGTCGCTGCGCGACCGCCGCGTCATCGCCCTCGACATGGGCGCGATGATCGCCGGCGCGAAGTACCGCGGCGAGTTCGAGGACCGGCTCAAGGCCGTGCTCAAGGAGGTCGCCGACGCGAAGGGGCAGATCGTCCTCTTCCTCGACGAGCTCCACACCATCGTCGGCGCCGGCGCGAGCGAGGGATCGGTCGACGCGGCCAACCTGCTCAAGCCGATGCTCGCCCGCGGCGAGCTGCGCGCGGTCGGCGCCACCACGCTCGACGAGTACCGCAAGTACGTCGAGAAGGACGCGGCACTGGAGCGCCGGTTCCAGCCGGTCGTCGTCGACGAGCCCTCCGTCGAGGACACCATCGCGATCCTCCGCGGACTGAAGGACAAGTACGTCACCCACCACGGCGTCGACATCCAGGACGCCGCGCTCATCGCCGCCGCGACGCTGTCGCACCGCCACATCGCCGACCGGCAACTGCCCGACAAGGCGATCGACCTCATCGACGAGGCCGCATCGCGGCTGAAGATCGAGATCGACTCCAAGCCGACCGAGATCGACGAGATCGACCGTCGGATCATGCAGCTGGAGATCGAGCGCACGTCGCTCGACAAGGAGGAGGACGAGGCGTCGCGGGAGCGGCTCGAGGCGCTGGACCGCGACCTCGCCGACCTGCGCGAGCGCTCCGCGGCGATGACCGCCGAGTGGCAGCGCGAGAAGGAGTCGGTCGAGGGCGTCGGCCGGTTGAAGGAGGAGCTCGACCAGAAGCGCGTCGAGGCCCAGAACGCCCAGCGCGCCGGCGACCTGCAGCGTGCGGGCGAGCTGACCTACGGCGAGATCCCCGAGCTGGAGCGGCGGATCGCCGACGTCGAGGCGAAGGCCCGCGAGGCGGGCGAGGAGGAGGGGTTCCGCTTCCTCGAGGACCGCGTCACCGCCGAGCACATCGCCGAGGTCGTCGGCCGCTGGACCGGGATCCCCGTGTCGCGGCTGCTCGAGGGCGAGGTCGAGAAGCTCGTCAACATGGAGGAGCGCCTGCACGACCGGGTGATCGGTCAGGACGATGCGGTCGACGTCGTGTCCGCCGCGATCCGTCGCAGCCGCTCCGGGCTGGGCGACCCCGACCGGCCGATCGGCTCGTTCCTCTTCCTCGGCCCGACCGGCGTCGGGAAGACCGAGCTGGCGCGGGCGCTGGCGGAGTTCCTCTTCGACAGCCAGGACGCGATGGTCCGGATCGACATGTCGGAGTACATGGAGAAGCACGCCGTGTCGCGCCTGGTCGGCGCCCCTCCCGGGTACGTCGGCTACGACGAGGGCGGCCAGCTCACCGAGGCGGTGCGCCGCAAGCCGTACTCGGTCCTGTTGCTCGACGAGGTCGAGAAGGCCCACCCCGACGTGTTCAACATCCTGCTGCAGCTGCTGGACGACGGCCGGCTCACCGACGGTCACGGCCGCACGGTGGACTTCACCAACACGGTGCTCATCCTCACGTCGAACATCCCGGGGGGACGGGCCGGGGCGGAGCAGCACTTCCGGCCCGAGTTCATCAACCGCCTGGACGACATCATCGAGTTCCACGCCCTGGAGCGGCAGCACCTCGGTGCGATCGTCGGGATCCAGACGCAGCGCGTCGTCGACCGCGCCGCCGAGCGCGGGGTGACCGTCGTCCTCGACGACGCCGCCCGCGAGCTTCTCGGCGACCTGGGCTACGACCCGACCTACGGCGCCCGGCCGCTGAAGCGGGCGATCCAGAAGCACCTCACCGACCGGCTCGCCCTCGCGCTGCTGCGCGGCCAGGTGCGGGACGGCGAGACGGTCGACGTCGGGGCCGAGGACGGCGAGATCGCCCTGTCGGTCGACGGGGCGCTCATCACCGACGCCCGCCCGGCCCGCCCGGGCGAGCCGGCCGCGCTCGCCGCCGGGGGCGACGTGGCCTGACCCACCCGTCGCGGGGCGGCCCGGACCGGCCGCCCCGCGACGCCGTCAGAGCCCGGCGCGGTCGAGCGCGTCCTCGTACTCGTCCAGCACGTCGGCCTCGTCCCGGCCCTCGGCCGCGCCGCGCGTCCAGATCTCCGACAGGTCGTCGGCGACGCGCTCGAAGCGGGCCTGCCACTCCTCCGCGCGCTCCAGCCAGTAGCCGGTGAGCGAGTAGCGCTCGCGGGGCAGGCCCCGCTCGTGACGCAGCCGCCGGCGGACCGCGCGGACCGTCCGCGTCTCGCCCGTCACCCACCGGTAGCCGATCCCGGGTGGCTCCGGGAACGCGTCGACCGCGTCGGCCAGGCGACTCGGGCGGTGGCCGCCGCCGCTGCCGTGGATCCACGCCACGTCGAGCCGCGCCGCGCTCGGCAGCTCGCGGCGATCGGCGGGGTCGTACGTCTCCACCACCGCGAACGCCCGGGCGTCGGCGGGCAGCTCCGCCACGATCCGCTCGAGCGCCGGCAGGCCGGTGACGTCGCAGGCCAGCAGCTGCCAGACGGTGTCGGACGGCGGGGCGTACGACCCGCTGACGTCGCCCCACGGCAGGCGCCATCCGGGCCGGGCGCGTCGCGCCCAGTCCGACATCAGGCCGTGGTCGTGCAGGACGACGTCGAGGTCGACCTCGTCGGCGTCGGGTCGGCGCGCGCGGATCGTGAGGTTGCGGCGGTCGCGGTGGTCGCCGGGCTCGCCGAGGAAGACGTGGACCCACTCGTCGGCGTGCCCGGTGCACGGCAGGCCGGGGGCGTGGAACGTCAACCGCAGCACGCCCGGGGTGACCGGCGCGACGCGGCGCAGCGTCGCGGTCAGCACCGGTCCCTCCCGCGCGGCGCACGGGGCTCCGGGATCGCGACGCGGCGCCGCACCCCGATCACCCCGCCTTCTGGGCGGCCGCCGCGAGCTGCGGGACGAGCTCGTCGAGGACGAACGGGATGCTGATGGTGCTCATCGTGCCCCACGCGTCGCCGAGGTCGGTCGACGGGTCGAGCACGATCGCGCGGTCCTCCTTCACGGCCGTCAGCGACTGCAGCAGGTCGTCCTGCTCCACGTCCCGCACCGTGTACCCGATCGGCAGGATGACCGAGACGTCGGCGTCGAGCACCGGCACCTGCTCGCCGGCGACGGTCGCGAAGAACCCGTTGGCGGGGAGGTCCGCGATGCCGTCGTTGTTCACGAGGCCCAGGTCGGTGAGCAGGTCGAGGCGGCCGTCGCCCGGCAGGTAGGCCCCGTAGGCGTCGCCGAACTTCGCGCCGGACGCGGTGGTCTTGCCCTTGAGCTCCGGGTGGTCGGCGGCCGCCTGCTCGATCCTGCCGCGGACGTCGGCGATGAGCTTCGCGCCCTCGTCCTGCTTGCCGAGCGCCGCGGCGACCTGCTGCATCTGCACGTCCCACGTCGTGGCGAACGCCGGGGTGCCCTTGGGCGGGTAGACCGTCGGGGCGATCTTCGACAACCGGTCGAACGCCTTCTTGTCGGGCTCGCTGCGGGTGTTGAGGATGAGATCGGGCTCGAGCAGGTCGATCTGCTCGTAGTTCAGGGTCCCGTCGCCGGGCGGCTTGATGATCGTCGGCTCGACGTCACCGAACCGGTCGGCGGCCCACGGACCGACGCCCTTGGTCTTGCCCCCGAAGGCCTGCCAGTCGAGGACCGCGATCGGCTTGACGCCCAGCGCGAGCGCCATCTCGGCGTCCGACCAGCCGAGCGCGACGACCTTCATGTCGTCCTTCGTCGGCACGTCGACGCGCCCGAACATCGTGTCGACCGACGTCGTGGCCGAGCCGTCCGCGGCGGGGGCGGGGTCGTCGGACGCGTCGTCGGAGCCGCAGCCGGCGACGGCGAGCAGCGCGACGAGCAGGGCGACGATCCAGGCCATGCCGGCCGGACGTCGCAGGGTGGTGGGGTGCATGGGATGCCTTTCGGTGGGGGCGGGACGGTGGGGACGGGCGTCGGGCGACGGCACCCTGGACGAGCGACGGCGTCAGGCGACGGCGCCCTCGGCGAGCGGGATGACGAGCGGCGTGCCGGTCTCGGGGTCGGTGATGATCCGTGAGCGGACGCCGAAGATCCGCTCGACCATCGGCGCGGTGACGACATCGGCGGGCGGCCCCTGGCCGATGAGGTCGCCGTCGCGCATCGCGATGAGGTGGGTGGCGTAGCGGGCGGCCTGGTTCAGGTCGTGGAGCACGGCGACGAGCGTGCGACCGGCGTGGTGGAGCCGCCGGCAGAGCTCGAGGACCTCGATCTGGTAGGCGATGTCGAGGTACGTCGTGGGCTCGTCGAGGAGCAGCAGCGGCGTCTCCTGCGCGAGCGCCATGGCGATCCACACGCGCTGGCGCTGGCCGCCGGAGAGCTGGTCCACCGGGCGGGTCGAGAGCTCGCTCACGCCGGTCGCGTCCATCGCGGAGCGCACCGCCGACTCGTCGGCGTCGGACCAGCGTCGCAGCATCCCCTGGTGGGGGAAGCGGCCGCGCGCGACGAGGTCGACGACGGTGATCCCGTCCGGGGCGATCGACGTCTGCGGCAACAGTCCCAGCCGCTGCGCGACCGCCTTGGCGGGCAACCCGTGGATGTCCTCGCCGTCGAGGACGATCGCTCCCGCCGTCGGGCGCAGCAGCCGCGCGAGGCTCCGCAGCAGCGTCGACTTGCCGCACGCGTTCGGCCCGACGATGACGGTGAACGACCCGTCCGGGATCTCGACGTCGAGCCCTTCGATGATCCGCCGACCGTCGTAGCCCACGGTCACGGCGCGGGCGGCGAGGCGCGTGGTGGGTCGTCCGTCGGTCGTCACGTCGGTGGTCATGCCTTCCTCGACTGGGAGATGAGGAGCCAGAGCAGGTAGCCGCCGCCGACGCACACGGTGACGACGCCCACCGGCAGCGGATCGTCGGGGAGCGCCTCGCGGGCGACGACGTCGCTGACCGCGAGCAGCAGCGCGCCCATCGCCGCGGCGGCGGGGAACGTCACCCCCGCGGTGCCGGTCAGGCGTTGGGCGATCTGGGGTGCGCTGAGGGCGACGAACGCGATCGGGCCGGCGACCGCGACGACCGACGCCGACAGCCCGACCCCGACGAGCACGGCGAGCAGGCGCACCCGCTCGGCGCGCACGCCGAGCGCCAGCGCGGCGTCGTCGCCCATCTCCAGCAGCCGCAGGCCGCGGGCGACGAGGAGCGCCGCGGGCAGCAGCAGGAGCACCACGCCGATCATCGGCCCGGCGTCGGTCCAGGTGAGGTCCGACAGCGTGCCGGCGCCCCACGCCGCGGCGCTCAACGCCTGCTCCAGCCCGGCCTGGAGGATGAGGTAGTTGTTCAGCGCGTTGAGCATCGCGCTGACGCCGATCCCGATGACGATGAGCCGGTAGCCCTGGACCCCGCGCTGGTACGCCAGCCCGTAGACCGCCAGGGCGGTGAGGACGCCGCCGGCGAGCGCGCCGAGCGCGGTGACGACGTAGTCGTTGCCGACGACGAGGATCCCGACGAGCGCCCCGGTGTAGGCGCCGGAGCTGAACCCGATGATGTCGGGGCTGCCGAGCGGGTTGCGGGTCAGCGTCTGGAACACCGCGCCGCTGACCCCGAGCCCGGCGCCGGCCACCGCCGCGGCGGCCACCCGCGGCAGGCGCCACTCCAGGAGCACGCGCCGGACGCCGTCGTCGCCTCCGCCGGTGACGACGTCCCACACGGTGCCGAGGCTCGTCGGGGTGTCGCCGAGCGTCAGCGCGAACCCCGACGCGAGGAGCGTCAGGAGCAGGAGCACGGCGACGACGAGCGCCGAGCGGACGTCGACCATCGCGTCGAGCGCGCCGATCCGGACGCGGCGGAACCGGCGCGGCCAGAGCGGGTCGGCGGCGCGGGCGCTCACTGCTCGCCCGCCTTGCCGCGACGGACGAGGTGGATGAGGACCGGCGCGCCGACGAACGCGGTGACGATCCCGACGGGCAGCTCGCCCTCCACCGCGACGCGCCCGACGATGTCGGACCCGACGAAGAGCAACGGGCCGAGGACGAGGCAGGCCGGGATCGTCCAGCGCTCGTCCGGGCCGACGAGGGCGCGCGCCACGTGCGGCACGATGAGCCCGACGAACGCGATCGGCCCGACGGCCGCGGTCGCCGCGCCGCAGAGGAGGGTGATCGCGACGAAGCTCAGCGCCCGGGTCGCGACGATGCGGGCGCCCAGCGTCCGGGCCAGGTCGTCGCCGAGCGCCAGCGCGTTGAGCGGCCGGGCGAGGAGCAGCGCCAGGAGCAGCCCGACGGCGATGAACGGCGCGATGCCGACGACCGCGTCGATCTGGCGCCCCTGCAGCGAGCCGATCTGCCAGAACCGGATCTTGTCGAACACGCTCGGCAGCAGCAGGGTGATGCCGTAGCTCACGCCGCTGAGCATCGATCCGAGCGCCAGGCCGGTGAGGACCATCTTGGCCGGGGCGGCGCCCGCCCGGCCCGACGACCCGATGACGTACACCGTGACGGCGGTGAGCATCGCCCCGACGAGGCCGCACAGCACCGTCGGCACCATCCCGGTGATGCCGAGGAACGCGACGCCGACGACGACGGTGAAGTACGCCCCGCCGGTGACGCCGAGGATGCCCGGGTCCGCGAGCGGGTTGCGGGTGAGCGCCTGGATCACCGCGCCGGCGACCCCGAGCCCGGCGCCGGCGAGCGCCGCCAGCAGCGCGCGCGGCACGCGGTAGTCCCGCACGATGACGTCGTTCGTGCCGTCGCCCGACCCCCACAGCGCGTCCCAGGCATCGCGGACGCCGAGGTCGCCGGACCCGACGAAGAGGCTCGCGGCCATGAGCGCCACGACGAGCGCGCCGAGCCCGACGAGCGCCGCCGCGCGACCGGGCGCGCTGCGGACGCGACCGGACGCGGCCGGCGCGGCGGGGTCGACCCTGACGCTGTCGAGGCTCGTCGCCGCCGCCACGGTGGGGGCCGCGGGCGTCGCGACGCGCCGTGCGCCCGACGCGCTCACCGCGGAGCGCGCCGACCGATCGTGCCGGCCGGCGGCGTCGACGCGGGACCGCCGAACGATTCCTGGCTCGCATTAGGCATGCCTAATGCACGATAGGGATCGGTGTCGCCCGCCGCAATGCGGTGCGCGACCTCCCATCGTGCCGGGGCCGGTACGCGCGTGCGCCGGTCAGTGGCCGCGCCCGAGCGCACCGAGGCGGGCCACGGCCTCGGCGCGGTTCGTCGCGTTGAGCTTGCGCAGCAGGCCGCGCACGTGGTGCTTCACCGTCTCGGGGGAGAGGACGAGCCGCTCGGCGATCTCGCGGTTGGAGCATCCCTGGGCGATGAGGTCGGCGACCTCGCTCTCGCGCGGGGTGAGGATGTCGGCCGGTTGCTCCTCGACCGCCTCGGGCACGAACCCCACCCGTGGGAACGTCGGCCCGTGGCGCCCCTCGCTCGGGATCGTCAGCGGCGCGTCGGCGACCTCGGCGGTCATCGCCATCGCCGACACCGCGAGCATCTGGAGCTCCTGGCGCAGCTCGGTCATGCGTGCGACGCGGGCGACGTGCTCGAGGGCCAGCGCGACGACGGCCCCGAGCGCCTCGAGCGCCCAGCCCTCGCCGGGGGCGGGCGGGTCGGGACGGTCGGCGACGAGGAGCGCCACCGCGTCCTGGCCGGCGACGATCGGGGCGACCGCGGCGTGGCGCAGCTCCAGCGCGTCGCGGACGGTGGCGGTGAGCGACGCCGGCGTCGTGCCCTGCTCGCGCAGCCACCGCGCCTCGGCGTCCGACACCTGCACCGGGGCCCGGCCGACCCGTCGCCGCAGCTGGTCGTCGGCGGCGTGCGGCAAAGGGCCGAGCGCCCGCGCGGTGAGCCACGTGCCGTCGAGGCAGAGGACGATCGCCCGGTCGAGCCCGAGCTCGCGCCGGGTGAGCTCCGACGTGCGCGCGAAGAGCTCGGCCACCGACGCCGAGTCGCCGAGCGTCGCGTGGATCGACACGAGGCGCCGCATCCACGGCACCGACTCCATGAGCTGCTGCGGCGCGCCGATCCCCTGCGGGTCGGGCGTCGCGGTCGGGTCGGCCTCGGCCGCCGTGCCCGGGGGGTCGGACGGGTCGCTCATCGACGGTCATCATCCCCGCTCCGCCGCGACCGGCGACGGGCGAGGTGGATGACGGCCGCCAACGGCCACCAGGTGAACGCCGTCCCGGCGACCGTGCCGACCGCGTAGGCGACGTACCGCTGGGCCGGGTGCGCGCCGCCGTCGACGACGGTCACCGGGTCCCACGCCAGCAGCCCGGCGAGGAACGCCGTCGCGGCGAGCGCGACCGCGACGAGCACCGCCGGATCGCCGCGCAGGTCGAGCGACGGCGGCGGGCCGTCGGCGCGCGCCGACGGATCCCGGTGCGCGTCGTGCGGCGCGTCGCGCCCGTCGGTCACAGGTCGTTGGGGAGCATGTACGACGGCAGCACGTCGAGCGTGTTGGAGTCGCCGATGAGGCCGAGGATCTGGAACGGCACGTGGTAGATGAAGAGCAGGCAGACGAAGCAGAACCCGATGACCGAGAGCCAGCTCGCCGGGCCCTGCAGCCGCGCCGGCAGGCGGTGCAGCCCGCGCTCGGGGAACGACAGGCCCTTCGGGTGGTCGATGGCGCTCAGGCGCAGGGCGGTGAACGCGACGCCGAGCGACGCCACGAGCACCGACTCGTAGATCGGGAACTGGTAGTGCGTGCCGGCCCACAGGGTGAGCGACGCCGGGGTCTGGGCGTAGGCGTAGGAGTGCTCGACCCGGATGAGGAAGTTCTCGAGGATGAAGTCGAAGACGAACGCCCCCGCGAACACCGTCATGTAGCACTTGGCGTTGCTCAGCGCGGGGTTGATCGCGCGTCGACGCTGGATCACCGCGCACGCCACCATCGCCACGGTGATGCAGTAGTAGGTGTACTGCGGGATCCCCCAGATCAGCGCCTCGGCGTAGCGCGACGCGTGCTCGGGGTCGTTGAGCGGCACGAACCGGGCCCACGAGCCCATGTTGATCGAGTGCTGGTTCCACGCGAAGAGGTACTCCTGCGTGTTGAGGATCCCGTCGGTGAAGCTGCCGAGGAGCAGGCCGGTGGTGATCTTCGCGTCGAGCCCGAACCGACCGGTCGCCCGCCACGACTTGATGAACGTGAAGTAGATGAGCAGCGACATCTCGACGATGCTCAGCGCCTCGGTGACGCGCAGGATGACCTCGCGCCACGTCGGGTACTCGTCCGGCCCCATGATCGTCACGGGGGAGAACTCCTCGCTGGAGAGGATCCAGCGCCCCCAGCCCTGGGTGACGAGCAGCAGGACGGCCAGGCCGATGATGACCCAGATGCTCACGACGCCCGTGCGGTCGGGCGCGGGCGGTGGCGCCTGGGCGGGCGCGGTCGTGCCGTCGCCCGAGTCGTCCGCGGCGGCGGTGCGGGAGGGGGTCGTCGTGCTCACGGGAGGTCCTGACTGTACGCGGGGTCTGGACGCACTATACGATTCGCGATATCACCCGTTCGGGGAGTCTCGGCCCTCAACCGGGTCATCTTGGGGATCGTCGGGGTGGTCGCTAAGGTCGGAGGGGTGCAGGGACCCGTCACGACGCCGACGTCGCCCGCCCCGGCGCTCGCCGACCGGTTCGGGCGCGTCGCGCGCGACCTGCGGATCTCGGTGACCGACGTCTGCAACCTGCGCTGCCGCTACTGCCTGCCGGACGAGGAGATGGCGTGGCTCCCGCGCGACCAGCGGCTCGACGAGGACGAGACGGTGCGGCTCGTGACGCTCCTCGCCGGGCTGGGGGTGCGCACGGTGCGCGTCACCGGTGGCGAGCCGCTCGTCCGGCCGGGCCTCGCCGGGCTCGTGTCGCGGATCGACGCGATCGACGGGATCGAGGAGATCTCGCTGACCACGAACGCCGTGCTGCTCGCCCGTCACGTCACCGCGCTGGCCCGCGCCGGCGTGTCGCGCGTGAACGTGTCGCTCGACAGCGTCGACCCGGTCCGGTTCGCCGAGCTCACCCGCCGCGACCTGCTGCCGAAGGTCCTCGAGGGGATCGCCGCCGCCCAGGACGAGCCGGGGATCGAGCAGGTCAAGCTCAACGCCGTCGCGATGCGCGGGATCACCGAGCACGAGGCGCTCGACCTCGTCGCGTTCGCACGCGCCCGCGACCTGCAGCTGCGGTTCATCGAGGTCATGCCGCTCGACGCCGGACGCCGGTGGCGCGAGCGGGACGTCCTGTCGGCCGAGGAGCTGCGGCGGATCATCGGCTCGCGGTGGCCGGTCGAGCCGCTGGAGCGCGAGCCGTCGTCGACCGCCCGGGTGTTCCGGTTCGCCGACGGCGGCGGCGAGGTGGGGTTCATCGCGTCGGTGACCGAGCCGTTCTGCGCCGACTGCGACCGGATCCGCCTGACCGCCGACGGCCAGCTGCGCACCTGCCTCTTCGCCCACGACGAGACCGATCTGCGCGGCCCGATGCGCGCCGGCGCGACCGACGACGAGCTGGAGCGGATCGTCCGCGACGCGGTCGCCGGCAAGCAGTGGGGCCACGAGATCCACCGCCCCGGGTTCACCCCGCCCACCCGACCGATGAGCGCCATCGGCGGCTGAGCGGCACGCGGCGCGCGCGGCGCCCCGACGACGACGCCCACGGCGTGCGGGATGATCCGACGATGGCCGACGCCGCACCCGACACGTCGACGATCACGGGATGGCTCGACGCCTTCGCCGCCGAGGCGGGCGCCGCGGCCCCGACCGCGGACGAGCGGACGCAGCTCCTCGACCTGGCCCGGCACGCCGCCCACCGCTCGCAGCGGCAGGCGGCCCCGCTGGCGTGCTGGATCGCCGGACGGACCGGACGCCCGGTCGCCGAGGTCCTCGCGCTCGTCGAGGCCGACCCCGCGCTGCGCGCGCCCGACGCGGAGGGTTGACGGCGGGCCCGCCGCCTCGTGCGCGGTACGCCCGCCGTGCCGGGGCCCCGGGCGCGCGACGTGGCTCGGCGGACGGCGGGCCTCAGGTCGGAGGAGGCCCCGCCAACCGGGCTTCGAGGGCGGCGAGGTCCTCGGGTCGGTTGACGTTGGCGAGGAGGGTCGCCGGGTCGCCGTGGCGGCGGACGTCGTCGTCGGTCATCCGCGCCGCGCCGAGCCCGAGCACCGTGCGCACCACCGGGGCCCCGGCGACGGCGGCCGCGGCCAGGTCGGGGGCGTGCGTCGGGTCGAACCGGCCCAGCAGGGGGTGCAGGCGTCCTGCCGCCTCGACGACGACCAACGGCTCCGGCCGGTCCGCGAGCGCCCGCAGCAGGCCGGGGCCCACCGCCGGCAGGTCGACGGGCAGGACGACGATCGGCCCGGCCGCGCGCTCGAGCGCGGCGGCGACCCCGGTCAGCGGATGGCGTGGATCGTCCGGCTCCGGCCACCGCTCCACGTCCACCGCGGGGAGCGCCATGTCGCCCTTGGCCACCACGACCGGCCGGAGCCCCGCGTCGCGCGTCGCCGCGACGGCGTGCTCCAAGAGCGTTCGCCCCGCAAGGTGGACGCCGGCCTTCGGGGCGCCCATCCGGCGCCCGGCCCCGCCGGCGAGGATCACCACCGGCGGGTCGGCCGGCGCAGGTCGTCCGTGCGTCACGCAAGCAGTGTGACGGCGCCCGCCCGCCGAGGGACGACGTCGCCGCAGGCACCCGCCCGCCGAGCCCGACGTCGCCGCCGGGAGCCCGGGCACGGTCCGCCGGAGAGTGGACACCGTACGTCGCCGACTCCTCGGATTCGAACCGTCACCGACGATCGTCCGTGGACACGGTCCACGTCCAGCGCTCTGTCATTCTTTCCCGCCCATGTCAGGCCATCCGAGTGCGGGATCCACCGTCGATCCCCCCATGCCCGCGGCACACAGGCGGCTCATCGCGCTGCTCGTCGCGTCGACGTTCGTGGTGATCCTCAACGAGACGATCATGAGCGTCGCGCTGCCGCACCTCATGGACGACCTGAGCATCCCCGAGACGACCGCGCAGTGGTTGACGACGGCGTTCCTCCTGACGATGGCGGTGGTCATCCCGATCACCGGGTTCGTCATCCAGCGGTTCCCCGTGCGGGCGGTGTACATCACCGCGATGTCGGCGTTCACGCTCGGCACGCTCATCGCCGCGCTCGCGCCCGGATTCACCGTGCTGCTCGTCGGCCGCATCGTCCAGGCGGTCGGCACGGCGCTCATGATGCCGCTGCTCATGACGACGATCCTCACCCTCGTCCCGGCGTCGCGCCGGGGTCAGACGATGGGCACGGTGTCGATCGTCATCGCCGTCGCACCGGCGATCGGCCCGACGATCTCGGGCCTCGTCCTCAGCGGCCTGGACTGGCGGTGGATGTTCTGGTTCGTGCTGCCGATCGCGGTCCTCGCTCTCGCCCTCGGCGCGCTGTGGGTCCGCAACGTCACCGAGTCGCGTCCGGCGCACCTCGACGTCGCGTCGGTGGCCCTGGCGGCGATCGGGTTCAGCGGCGTCGTCTACGGGCTGAGCAGCATCGGCGAGGCCGCCCGCGGCGACACGCCGATCGCCCCGGCGATCCCGATCGCCATCGGCGTCGTCGCGCTCCTGCTCTTCGGGTGGCGGCAGCTCGCGATCGCCGAGCGGGCGCTGCTCGACCTGCGGGTGTTCGCGTCGCGGACGTTCGCGGTCGCCGCGCTGCTCATGGGCGCGAGCATGATGTCGCTGTTCGGCGCGATCATCCTCCTGCCGATCTTCCTCCAGAACGTGCAGGACGCGTCGACGTTGACGACCGGGCTCATCATGCTCCCGGGCGGCCTCGTCATGGGGCTCATGGCGCCGTTCGTGGGGCGGATGTACGACCGGGTGGGGCCGCGGCCGTTGGTGATCCCCGCCGCCGCGGTCGTCATCGTCGCGATGGTCATGCTGTCGACCCTCGACGAGGGCACCCCGCACGGGTTCGTCATCGGCGCGCACGTCGTGTTGAGCATCGGCCTGGCGTTGCTGTTCACCCCGCTGCTCACCGCCGCGCTCGGATCGGTGCCCGCCCACCTGTACTCCCACGGCAGCGCGATCGTCAGCACCCTCCAGCAGGTCGCGGGCGCCGCCGGCACCGCGCTGTTCATCACCGTCCTGACCCGTCGCGCGGCATCGGTGTCGGACGCCGGGACCGACGACGTCCACGCGCTGTCGGAGGGCGTGCAGACCGCGATGACCTACGGCATCGGACTCGCCGTCGTCGGGCTCGTCGTCGCGCTCTTCATCGGGCGGGTGACGTCCGGTCCGACGGGCGGCGCGGGGGCGACGGACGAGGCGGAGGGCGTCGCGCCCGCGTCGGGCGTGGCGGTCGAGGAGCAGCCCGCCGGGGCCTGATCCCGGACCGCCGCGGCCCCTGGCCGCCGCGTTTTCGGGACCGCCCCGGCCCCCCTGCAGCCCGCGCCCCCGGCCCAACAACCCGCCCCGGCTAGGGTGCGGCGATGGTCGCGCTCACGAGCTACGTCGACGCCCTCGCCGCCGCGGTCGCCGTCGGCGCGGCCGCACGGCTGCCGGTCGAGGAGGTGCCGCTGGCCGACGCAGACGGACGGACGATCGCCGAGGAGGTCGTCGTCCCCCGGTCGCTGCCGCACTTCGCGAGCTCGGCGATGGACGGGTACGCGGTGCGGGCCGGTGACGTCGCGGGCGCGACCGACGACCGACCGACGATGCTGCGGGTCGTCGCCGAGTCGCAGGCCGGGACGCCGGCGGACGGGGCGGTGCGGCCCGGCACCGCGATCCGGATCAGCACCGGTGCGCGGGTGCCCGAGGGGGCGGACGCGATCGTCCGGGTCGAGGACACGACCGAGGCGGACGGGACGGTGGCCGTCCGGGTCTCGGTCGAGGTGGGACGCAACGTGCGACCGGTGGGCGAGGACGTCGCCGCCGGCGACGTCGCGGCCCGGGTCGGGGACCGGTTGCACCCGGGACGGATCGCCCTGCTCGGCGGGATCGGGGTCACGACCGTCACGGTGTCCGTCCGTCCGACGGTGACCGTCGTCGCCACCGGTGACGAGGTCGTCGTCGGTGGGGGCGAGCTCGCCGACGGCGAGGTCCACGACGTCAACGGCCTGGCCCTGCCCGCGCTGCTGCGGGCCGCCGGCGTGGCGCGGGTCGAGGTCGTCCGGGCGCCCGACGACCGCGACGCGACGATCCAGGCGTTCGCCGACGCGACCGGCGACGTCGTCGTGAGTTGCGGCGGGGTGTCGGCCGGCCGGCACGACCACGTCCGACCGTCGCTGCAGGCGCTCGGGGCGGAGCAGGTGGTGTTCGGGGTGGCGCTGCAGCCGGGCAAGCCGACGTGGATCGGGACGCTCGACGGTCGCCCGGTGCTGGGCCTGCCCGGCAATCCGGCGTCGACGCTCGTCACCGCGACGCTCTTCCTCCTGCCGGCGCTGCGAGCGATGACCGGCGCGCCCCCGACCGAGCCCCGGTGGGGCCGGTTGATCGCCGACGCGCCGAGCGACCCGCGTCGCCTGCGGGCGCTGCGGGCGGTCGCCGTCCCCCAGGCCGACGGCGTGCTGGGCGTGCGGCCGCTGGCCGGGCAGCCGTCGCACCACCTGGGGGCGCTCGCCGACGCGGACCTCCTGGCGCTCGTCCCACCCCGCGACGGCGGGCCGCTCCCCGCCGGATCGACCGTCGAGGTCGTCCGGCCGCCGGGCGTCGGCGCCTGAGCGGCGACGGCGCGGTTCGGGTACCGGCCGGGGGCTGGTGGGTCAAGCCGTCCACGTGGTGGGAGCAAATATCCCGTCCCACGGGACAAATGTCACCACTGCCTGGGCGGGCGACGCCGGAGGCGGCGGGCGGGCGGCATGCCGGTGCCGGCGCGTGCCTATGCATACGTCCAAGAAACCGCGGTGAAGTCGGTACGTCGCGGTAGATTGCATATGCACCACCTATGTGGCAGGCTCGTGCGGTGCCATCGGACCTGTCGATCGGTGAGGCTGCGGTCGCCCTCGGGGTGAGCGCCGACACCCTGCGCCGGTGGGACCGGGCCGGTCGTCTGCGCACCGTGCGTGACGAGCGCAACCGTCGCCGCGTCCCGGTGGCCGAGATCGAGCGCCTGAGCACGCGGCCCCGGCGCGCCCCGGCCGGGGACGAGGTCTCGGCCCGCAACCGGTTCACCGGCACCGTCGTGTCCGTGCAGGTCGACGGGGTGATGGCGCTCGTCGAGATCGAGGCCGGACCGCACCGGATCGTCTCGGCCGTCACCCGCGACGCCGTCGAGGAGCTCGGCCTCGCGCCGGGCGTTCCCGCCACCGCGATGGTCAAGGCGACGTCGGTGATGGTCCGCCGCGACGACGGGCACGCCGCATGAGGACGCTCCGTCGCACCGCCCTGCTCACGTCGATCGTCGCGCTCGCCGCCGCGCCGCTGGCCGGCTGCGGTGACGACGAGCCCACGTCCGGCGAGGGCGGGACGACCGCGACGAACGTCACGCTCAAGGTGTCCGCCGCGACGTCGTTGAAGACCGCGATGGAGGACTTCGGCGGCGGGTTCACCGCAGCGAGGTCGTCGTTCTCGTTCGCGGGGTCGGACGAGCTCGCCGCGCAGATCCGTCAGGGGGTGCGGCCCGACGTCTACGCGGCGGCGAGCACGAAGCTCCCCGACGCGCTTCACGCCGAGGGGCTGCTCGAGGAGCCGGTCGAGTTCGCGACGAACAGCCTCATCGTCGCCGTTCCGGCGAAGGGCTCCAAGGTCGCGACGTTCGACGACCTGGGCGACGCGGGCGTGAAGCTCGCGATCGGCTCCGACACGGTGCCGGTCGGGAGCTACACCCGCACCGTCCTCGGCCGGTTGCCGGACGCCACGCGCAAGGCGATCGAGGGCAACGTCCGCTCGGAGGAGCCGAACGTGTCGGGGGTCGTCGGCAAGCTCACGCAGGGCGCCGTCGACGCCGGGTTCGTCTACGCCAGCGACGTCCACGCCGCCGGCGACGCGTTGCGGGTCGTCGACATCCCCGACGAGCTCGAGCCGACGGTGAGGTACGGCGCCGCGGTCGTCAAGGACGCTCCCCATCCCGAGCAGGCCCGGGCGTTCCTCGACGCGCTCAAGGGCCCCGACGGACAGTTCGCGCTACAGGCCGCCGGGCTCGGCCCCAAGCCGTGAGCGCGGGCGCCACGGCGCGGCGCGCGGCGTTCGTCGCCGCGCTCGTCGTGGCGCTCACCGTCGTCGTCGCGTTCCTCACCTTCCCGGTCGTCGCGATCTTCGTCCGCAGCTCCCCCGGGGCGCTGCTCGACGGGTTGCGCGACCCGTCGGCCCAGGACGCGCTGCGGCTGAGCCTCGTCTGCACGAGCATCGCGGCGGCGATCATCGTCGTCGTCGGCACCCCCGCCGCGTGGCTCCTGGCGACCCGCCGGTTCCGCGGGCGGTCGGTCGTCATCACCCTCGTCGAGCTGCCGTTGGTCATGCCACCGGCGGTCGCGGGGATCGGACTGCTGGCGGCGTTCGGCCCCCAGGGGATCGTCGGACGGCCGCTCGGGGACCTGGGCCTGCAACCGGTGCTCACCACGGCCGGGGTGGTGACCGCGCTGGTGTTCGTCGCCGCGCCGTTCTACCTGCGCCAGGCGCAGGCGGCGTTCGAGGCGGTCGACCGGCGGTGGCTCGACGCGTCGCGGACGCTCGGCGCCGGCGAGCTGCGCACGTGGCTGCGGGTCGCGATCCCGGTGGCCCGCGGAGGGCTCATCACCGGCCTGGCGCTCGCGTGGGGCCGCGCGCTCGGCGAGTTCGGGGCGACGTTGATGTTCGCCGGGTCGTTCCGCGACATCACGCAGACCGCGCCGCTGGCGATCTACGAGCGGTTCGCGACCGACTTCGACGGGGCGCTGGGACTGTCGGCGGTCCTCGTCTCGCTGTCGGCGGCCGTGCTGCTCACCGTCCGGATCGTCGGTCGCGGCGCCGTCGTCGGCGGGGTTCGGGGATGACCGGCGCGACCCCCGTCGACCAGGACGACCGCGGACTGTCGGTCACGGCCCGTCACCGGTTGCGCGACGTCGCGCTCGACGTCGCGCTGGACGTCGCGCCCGGGGCGTGCCTGGCGCTCGTCGGCCCGTCGGGGGCCGGCAAGAGCACGGTGCTGCGGATCGTCGCCGGGCTGCTGCGGCCCGACGAGGGCGTCGTGCGTTGCGCGGGAGAGACGTGGGTCGCGCGCGACCGGGGCGTCGCGGTCCCCCCGGAGGCCCGCTCGTGCGGCTACCTCTTCCAGGACCACGCACTGTTCCCGCACCTGTCGGCGTGGCGCAACGTCGCCTACGGCCTGCGCGACGTGCCCCGCCGGGAGCGCCGCGACCTGGCGATCACGACGCTCGAGCGGTTCGGGGTCGGGCGCCTCGCCGACGCCCACCCCGACCGGCTGTCGGGCGGCGAGCGACAACGCGTCGCGCTCGCCCGCGCCGTCGTGCGGCGGCCCCGGGTGCTGCTCCTCGACGAGCCGCTGTCGGCGCTCGACGCCACCACCCGCGGCCGCGCGACCCGCGAGCTCGCCGACGTGCTGCGCGAGCACGACGTCCCCGCGCTGCTCGTCACCCACGACTTCGTCGAGGCGGCGACGCTCGCCACGACGGTCGCGATCATCGACCGCGGCCGGATCGTGCAGCGCGGGGCGGCCACCGCGATCGCGGCGTCCCCGGCCACCGCGTTCATCGCCGAGATGAGCGGGGCGGTGGTCCTCACGGGGACGGCGGCCCCGGCCGACCACGGGCTCACGCGGATCGACCTGGACGGCGGCGGCGTCCTGCTGAGCACCGACGCCGGCCGCGGTCCGGTCGCCGTCAGCGTCCACCCGTGGGAGATCACCCTCCATGCGGTGGACGGGTCGGGCGGTGGGGGCGTCGCCGGCGTCGAGGGTGGGCCGGGCGTCGAGGGTCGTTCGGGCGGCTCCGTCGTCGGGGACGGACCGGGCGGCGGGGGCGGACCGGCCGCCGGATCCGCCCGCAACGCGCTGCCGGCCACCGTCACGTCGCTCACGACCGTCGGCAACCGGATGCGCGTCGGGTTGCTCGCCGGTCAACCATTGACCGCCGAGGTCACCGTCGACGCGGTCGGACGGCTCGGCCTCGCCGTCGGCGCCCCGGTCACGGCGGCGTGGAAGGCGTCGGCGACGCGGGTGGTCAGCGCCGGCGACCCGGGCGTCGACTGACCGAACCGGGTCAGTGCGCGACGCCGCCGCTCTGGAGCGCGGCGACCCCGGCGGCGACGAGCGCGATGCCGGCGATCTGCAGTCCCGACAGGCCCTCGTGGAACGCGACCCACCCGATGATCGCGATCGCGGTGACGCCGATCGCCGACCAGATGCCGTAGGCGACGGCCAGGCTCATCCCGCGCTGCAGCGCCTGCGACAGGAGGAAGAACGACACGGAGTAGCCGACGACGACGATCACCGACCACCCGATCCGGCTGAACCCCTCGGACTGTCGCAGCGACAACGTCGCCGTGATCTCGCTCATGATCGCCGCGCCGAGGAACACCCACGCCATCGGCGGCACTCTGACGATCACGGCACGGGGGCGCGCGCTCGTCGCCATCGGGGAGAATCACCCGCATGGCCGACGCCCTGATGACGATCGACGTGCGGTTGTTCGCCGTGTTGCGGCAGCGGGCGGGTCGTGACCGGTTCTCGGTGTCGTTGCCGGTGGGCGCGACGGCGCAGGACGCGTTGGACGCCGCGTTCGCGCAGGCGGGAGAGGCGTGCCCGTTGGCGCCGGAGCAGATCGCGTTGGCGGTCAACCGCGAGTACGCCCCGGCCGACACGCGGCTCGCCGACGGCGACGAGGTCGCGGTCATCCCGCCGGTCAGCGGCGGCGCGGCCGACGGTCCGCGGATCCACGCCGACGTCGTCGACGGCCCGATCGACCAGGCGGCGTTGCACGCACGGGTGGCGGACCGTGCGGCGGGGGCGATCGTGACGTTCAGCGGCACGCCGCGGGACGTGCCGCGGCTGGACTACGAGGCGCACGTCGAGATGGCGCGGGAGCGGATCGCCGCGATCCTCGACGAGGTGGCGGCACGACACGGGGCGCTCGCGATCGCGGCGCAGCACCGGGTGGGGGCGGTGCCGTGGCCGGAGCCCGCCGTCGTCGTGGCGGTGTCGACCCCGCACCGCGGCGAGGCGTTCGCCGCGGCGCGCGAGGCGCTGGACCGGATCAAGGCCGAGGCCCCGATCTGGAAGGAGGAGGTCGACGGGGACGAGCGACGCCGGGTCGAGGGGACGGTGCCGACGGGTGCGCCGGTGGCTCCGGTCGGCGCGTCGGGCGAGCCGGGGGAGCGGCATCCGGGCGGGCCGCTGCCGCACCTCGGGCCGGACGGTGGCGCGACGATGGTCGACGTCGGCGGCAAGCGCGTGACGGAGCGGCGGGCGGTCGCCGCGGCGATGCTGTCGATGACCCCGGCGACGGCCGAGCTCGTGCGGCGGGGCGACCTGCCCAAGGGAGACGTGCTGGGGGTGGCGCGGATCGCGGGGATCACCGCGGCCAAGCGCGTGCCCGACCTCGTGCCGCTCGCACATCCGTTGCCGTTGACGAAGGTCGACGTGCGGGCCGAGGTCGTGCCGGGGCGCGGCCAGGTGCGGATCGAGGCCGAGGCGCGCACCGTCGGCCGGACGGGGGTCGAGATCGAGGCGATGACCGCGGCGCTCGTGGCGGCGATCAACGTCTACGACATGGTCAAGGGCGTGGAGCGCGGGATCGCCGTCGGTCCGGTGACGCTCGTCGCCAAGACCGGTGGGCGGACCGGGGACTTCGCCGGACCGGCGCCGTGGGACGACGGCGGTCACGGGAACGCCGGCGCAGACGGTCCGGTCCGGGACGTCGCCGCGTCGCCCGACGCCGCGTCGGCCCTCGGCCCCGTGCCGGTCGCCTACCCACCGATCCAGGGAGCCACACCGGTCGACACCCCGGCGACCCCCGGCGCCGCCGCGCCCCGCGACGCGCGCCGACCGCTCGACCCGCCGGTGCGGGCCGGGCTGCTCACCGTCAGCACGTCGCGCGCGGTCGACCCCGATCCGGACGACCCGGGGACCGTCGCGCTGCGGGCGCTCGCCGTCGCGCTCGGCGTCGACGTCGTCACCGTCTGCCGGGTCGCCGACGACGCCGACGCGATCGCGGGCGAGCTGCGCCGCCTGGCCGACGACGAGGGCTGCGACCTCGTCCTCACCGCGGGCGGCACCGGCTGCACCGTCGACGACGTGACGCCCGAGGCGACGCTCGCGGTGTGCGACCGGCCGGTGCCCGGGATCGCCGAGGCGCTGCGGCTGGCGTCGCGGGAGCACACCCACGCGTGGCCGCTGTCGCGCGGGGTGGCCGCCATCCGGGGCCGCACGCTCGTCGTCAACCTGCCCGGCAGCCCGAAGGCGGCCGGCGAGGCGCTCCCGGTCCTCGCGCCGGTCGTCGACCACGCGGTTCGCCTGCTGCGGCGATAGCGAGGCCCGCCGGGGCGGGCTACGCGTCGTCGCGGACGCGGACGTAGAGCAGGTGGTCGCGCTCGACGATCTCGTGGACGGCATCCGTCTGCGCGCCTCGGGCCTCGGTGGCCGCGAACCCGCATCCGCGACGGCGGATCGCGATCGAGCGACCCTGCACGGTCGTGCTGCGCGTCCGTCGCGGCGGCACGTCGTCGACGGTCCCGACCAGGCGGAACCCGTCGAGGAGCAGCGGCGCGCCGGCGCCGGGGGCCAGCCGCTCCCCGTCGCGCTGGACGACGGTCCGCGGGGCTTCCGGCAACGGGGTCGGCGTGTCGAGCATCGTGCCCCGACAGGCTAGTCCGGGCCCCCGCCGCGGATGTTGTCCCGCTGTCGAAGTCGACCGGCCCGCCGTCCGCCATTCGTGGGGGCGTCCGGCCGCCGATCGGACGTGGTGGCGCCCTTCCGTGGGGCTGGCGTGGCGACGCTCGGGTCGGCCGGGTCCGAGCGGCTCGAACGACGGAGCGCCGCCCGGTCGGACGGCCCTCGATCGCCCTCCCACAGGGGGATCCCGACACCGTTATCCGGGGTTCAGGCCTGGCCCCGATCGTGTGCCGCGGTCGGTCGACGGACCCCGTCGCCGGCCGTGATTCGCACGAACGATCGGAGGAGGTACTCCGCATGACCGCTCGCACGAAGACCCTGGCCCTGTTGACCGCCGGCGCCACCGCCGCCGGCACGATCGGGGCCACCGGCGCCGTCGCCGTCCCGGACCGCGCCACCACCCCGGGCGACGCGCCCGCCCACCACGACCGGGCGCCCGGCAAGCACCACGGCGACAAGCAGGACCTGCGGCGCCTGGCCAAGGAGCTGGACGTCGGCAAGAAGGAGCTGCGCTCCGCGCTCCGCGAGGCGTTCTCCGAGTCCGGCGAGGCCGCGCTGGATCGGTACGCCGAGGAGCTCGGCGCGTCGAAGTGGCAGCTGTTCCGGGCGCTGGAGCAGGCCCGTGACGCCGTCGAGGGCGCGACGCCGGACGACGGCGCCGCCACCCCGCAGGACGGCGCGTCGTCGGATGACGGCGAGGCGACGCCCGACGACGGATCGGCCGCGACCCGCTCGCCCGGCGCCGGCGCGCCCGACGACGGGCGTCCCGGTGACGACCGGCCCGGCGTCCCGCAGCCCGACGACGGGATCCAGCGGTTCGTGAAGGCGTTCGCCGACGCGCTCGACGTCGAGCCGTCGGACGTCACCGACGCGCTGAAGCCCGCGCAGGACGCCGCCCACGAGGCGTTCGTCGAGACGCTCGCGGACGAGCTGGACCGCAGCGAGCGCCGGGTCGAGAAGGCGCTCGACGCGGTCACCCCGGATCCGAAGCCGGATCCGAAGCCCGAGCCGCAGCCGGACCCGCAGCCGCAGCCCGAGCCGACGACGCCGACCGATCCGGCGCCCACGACGCCGACCGCGCCGGCCCCCGTGCCCGCCGGCTGATCGCCCGACCCGTGCGCGGTGGCGGTGGGCCCGCCGCCACCGGGACCGTGGGACGCCCTGTGGAGCGCTCAGTCCGCCGCCACCCGCGCCCGCTCGCCGAGCAGCGCCTCCACCCGCGACGCGCAGCCGCCGCACCCGCCCGACGCACCGGTGCGCTCCCGCACCGCCGCGAGGGTCGCGCAACCGTCGTCCCGGGCCGCGCGGATCGCGCCGGCGCGCACGTCGTTGCAGGCGCAGACGAGTCGGTCGTCGGGGACCCCGCCCGCACCACCCGCGCCGTCCGCGCCGCCCGCGGAGGCGCCGCTGACCGCGTCGGCGATGTCGTCCGGGACCGGCTCTCCCGGCGTCGGCGCGCCGTTCGGGGCGGGACCACCGCCGGCGAGCTCGGTGAGCGTCCCCGACAGCTCCAGGTCGCCGAGCAGCACCGCGCCCTCCAGGCGCCCGTCGCGCAACGCCGCCCGCCGGTAGATCCCGCGCCGGGTGTCGATCGACATGAGCTCGTCGATCTCGTCGTCGTCGGTGTCCGCCCACGGGCGCCCACAGGCGAAGAGGTCGATCCCCGCGACCTTCAACGTCGTCGCCAGCGAGCTGCCCTGGTACGCCGCCGGTCGCCCGGCGAGCGTCGCCCCGGCCACCCGCGACTGGGCGGCGATCGGCGCCCACAGGCCGTAGACGACCCCGCGGTGCTCGGCGCACTCCCCGACCGCCCACACGCCCGGGGCGCTCGTGCGGAGCTCGTCGTCGACGACGATCCCGCCGACGCAGTCGAGCCCCGCCTTCAGCGCCACCCCGATCTCGGGCCGGATCCCGGTCGCCATGACGACGAGGTCGGTCGCCAGCTCGTCACCGTCGGCGAACCGCACCCCGCTCACCCGGGCGCCGCCGACGAGGCGCTCGGTCCGCTGCCCCAGGAGCAACTGGATCCCGCGCTCGCGGATCCGTCGCTCCAGGAGCCGTGCGGCGCCCCGGTCGAGCTGGCGCTCCATGAGCCGGTCGCCGAGGTGCACGATGGTGACCGACGCACCGTGCGCGGCCATCCCGACCGCCGCCTCCAGGCCGAGCAGGCCACCGCCGATGACGGTGACCATCGCCCCGGGACGCACCTCGGCGTTGAGCCGGGCCGCGTCGGCGCGGGTGCGGAACGGGATGACCCCGCCCAGGTCGAGGCCCGGGATCGGCGGCATCGCCGGCTGCGACCCGGTGCAGATCACCGCCTTGTCGTACGGCACGCGCTCGCCGCTGCGCAGGACGACCTCGCGGGAGTCGACGTCGATCGTCCGCACCCACGTCGACAGCCGCAGGTCGATGTCGTGCGCCGCGTACCACTCCGGCGGACGCAGCACGACGTCGACGCGGGGGTCGGGGCCGACGAGCTGCGAGATCCGCACCCGGTCGTACGGCGGGTCCGGCTCGCCGGCGAGGATCGTCGTCCGCCACGACGCCGACGGGCGGTGCGCGAACGCCGCCTCGAGGACCGCCACCGACGCCATCCCGCCGCCGATCACGACGAGCCGCTCGCGACGCGGACGGCGACCCCGGACCGGACGGTCGATCTCGGCGACGAGCGGCTCGACGCGCACCGCCATCGCCTTGAGCTCGGGCTGACGGGACACCGGGTCGGTCGCGTCGTGGCTCACCCCGTTGACCTGGCCCGCCCCGGCGGGCGCGTGCAGCGCGCCCCAGTGGAACGCGGCGAACGCGACCCCCGGCGGGACCGGGCCGTCGTCGACGACCCGGGCGCGCACGACGACGTGGCCGCGACGCGACGCGATCCGGACCCGCTCGCCGTCGGTGATCCCGGCGCGACCGGCGTCGTCGGGGTGCAGCTCGACGAACGGCTCGGGATCGGCGGCGAGGAGCTCCGGCGACCGGCCGGTGCGGGTCATCGTGTGCCACTGGCCGCCGACGCGCCCGGTGGTGAGCACGAGCGGATGGTCGTCGTCCGGGGCCTCGGCGATCGGCCCGGCGTCGAGCGTCCCCAGCCGGGCCCGCCCGGACGGGGTGGGGTACGCGCCGTCCTCGTACAGCCGTGGACGGTGGGTCGTGGGATCGAACGCGGTCGGCACGAGGTCGGCCGAGGAGGGGCCGTCCGTGGGCGCGTCCGGTCCCGTGGCCGGCGCGGCGTCGGACGCGTCGATCACCTGCGGGTCGCGGTCGACCCGGTCGACCGCGTCGGCGTCGGCGGAGACGATCCCGCGGGCCCGGTCGGCGCGGGCGGCGTCCTGCGGCGTGTACGGCCAGCGGACGCTGCCGTCGCGTCCCAGGCGCGCGTGGGTGAGCCCGGACTGGTCGCACACCCGGCCGGCGGTCAGGCCGACGAACTCGGCGTGCACCGCCGCGGCGTCCGGCCACGCGAAGTGCTCCTCCCAGCCGAGGGCGCGGCCGAGCGCGGCGATGATCCGCCAGTCGTCGCGGGCCTCGCCGGGCGGGGTGAGCGCGGGGCGCATGAGCGTCACGCGGCGCTCCGACCCGGTCATCGTGCCCGCCTTCTCCGGCCACTGCGCGGCGGGCAGGACGAGGTGCGCCAGGCTCGACGTCTCGGTCGGGTGGTAGGCGTCCTGCACGACGAGGAGCTCGGCGCGCTCCAGCGCCTCGCGCACCTTGTGGCTGTCGGGGAGGCTCACCGCCGGGTTCGTCGCCATGACCCACACGGCCTTCACCGTGCCGTCGTGCAGCGCGTCGATGAGGTCGGTCGCGACGAGCCCCGGGGCGTCGCTGATCCCCGCCGCGTCGTCGGGCAGGTCCCAGTACGCCTCGACCGCGGCGCGGTCGTCCGGGTCGCGGGCGTCGCGGTAGCCGGGCAGGAGCGTCGCGAGCCCGCCGACCTCGCGGCCGCCCATCGCGTTGGGCTGCCCGGTGAGCGACAGCGGCCCGGTGCCCGGCCGGCCGATCTGGCCGGTGACGAGGCAGAGCGCGTGGAGCGCCCGGTTCTTGTCGGTGCCGACCGTCGACTGGTTGGCGCCCATCGTCCACAGCGCCATCGCCGACCCCGCGCGCGCGAACCGTCGTGCGGCCTCCTCGATCAGCGGGACCGCGACCCCGGACGCGTCGGCGGCGCGCTCCGGCGGCCACGCGGCGACCTGCTCGCGCAACGCGTCCCACCCCTCGGTCCGCGCGGCGATGCAGGCCTCGTCGGTCAGCCCGTCGCGCTCGACGACGTGGAGCATCCCCAGCAGCAGCGGCACGTCGCCGCCGGGACGCACCGGCAGGTGCAGGTCGCAGGCGGCGGTCGTCGCGGTCCGTCGCGGGTCCACGCCGATGAGGAACGGGGCGTCGCCGCGGGCCGCCCGCGCCCGGATCCGCTGCCAGACGATCGGGTGGCACGCGGCGGCGTTCGACCCGAGGAGGAGGATGACCTCGGCGGCGTCGAGGTCGTCGTACGACGACGGCGGCCCGTCGCTGCCGAACGTCGCCTTGTACCCGGCGACGGCCGAGCTCATGCAGAGCCGCGAGTTCGAGTCGACGGTGTTCGTGCCGAGGAAGCCCTTGGCGAGCTTGTTCACGACGTAGTAGTCCTCGGTGAGGAGCTGGCCGGACACGTAGAACGCGATCGCGCCGGGCCCGTGCTCGTCCCGGATCGCGCGCAGGCGCCCGGCGGCCCACCCGATCGCGTCGTCCCAGCCGACGGTGCGCCACGGGCCGTCGCGGTCGTCGCGGCGCAGCGGCGTCGTCGCCCGGTCCGGGGCGTGGATCGCCGCCGGGAGGGCGAGCGGCTTGGCGCAGGTGCGGCCGCGGTTCACCGGGTGGTCGGGGTCGCCCTCGACCCGCACGAGCCGGTCGCCGGCGACGGTGGCGCGCAGGCCGCACCCGACCCCGCAGTACGGGCACCCGGTGCGGACGGTGCGCTCGGTCGGGGCGGCCCTCACGTGGCCGCCCCGTCGAGCGACGGTCCACGTGCCCCCGGTCGGTCGGCGTGCGGTCCGCACGCCCCCGTCCCGTCGCCGTGCCCCGCGCACGCCCCGGCGATGCCGTCCCCGGCGCCGGGCCGCACGTAGATCCGACCGTCGCGCTCGACGACGTCGTGCACGCCGACCCGGGCGCCCTCGCCGACGACGGTCCCGTCGGTCAGGTCGATCCGCCACCCGTGCAGCGGGCAGGTGACGCAGTCGTCGGCGACGAGCCCGTCGTGCAGCGGCCCGCCGGCGTGCGGGCAGTCGGCGTCGATCGCGGCGAACCCGGCCGGCAGCCGGAACACCGCGATCCGCCGGCCGCGCACCGTCGTGCGGCGACCCTCGAGCATCGGCACGTCGTCGACGGCGCCGACCGCGACGTACCCCGCCGCGACGAGCGCGGACGGCGTGGCGGGACGGTCGTCGGTCATCACGGGGGCGAACGACTCAGGCACGGGCATCGGGGGCCTCCGGGGTGGTGGGACGGACACGGGTGAGCGGCAGCGTCGCGGCGCGGTCGGGCGGGCCGATCGGCGTCGCGTCGCCGTCGAGGTCCGAGAACTGGTTGGCGGTCGCGGGCGCGTAGCGCTCCCGCCACGGGTCGGGGTCGCACGCGGCCTTCGCGATCCGGAACCGCTCCATGAGCGCCGCCGCCCGCTCCGGGTCGAGGACGTGCTCGCGGATGACGTCGAGCCCGATCCGGTCGACGAACGGGGCGGTGCGCTCCAGGTACTCGCCGTGCTCGCGGTAGTACTGCAGGAAGACGATCGCCAGCGCGAGCGCCTCGTCCTTCGTGTCGACGCGGGCCAGCAGCCGGGTCTGGCGGACGGTGCCGGCCCCGGCCCCGCCGATCGACACCTCCCATCCGCCCTCGATCGCCACGAGGCCGATGTCCTTGATGAGCGACTCGGCGCAGTTGCGGGGGCAGCCCGACACGGCGAGCTTCACCTTGTGCGGGGTGTAGAGCCCCTCGATCATCTCCTCGAGCTCGATCCCGGCGGCCATCGAGTCACCCAGCCCGAACCGGCAGAACTGCTCGCCGACGCAGGTCTTCACCGTCCGCACCGACTTGGCGTAGGCGTGACCGGAGGGCATGTCGAGCGCCTCCCACACGGCGGGCAGATCCTCCTTCTGGATGCCCAGCAGGTCGATCCGCTGCCCGCCGGTGACCTTGACGCACGGCACGTCGAACCGCTCGGCGACGTCGGCGATCCGGCGCAGCTCCGACGGGGTGGTGACCCCGCCCCGCATCCGGGGGACCACGGAGAACGTGCCGTCGTTCTGGATGTTGCCGTGCACGCGGTCGTTGATGAACCGGGCGTGGCGCTCCTCGCGGTGACGGTTGTCGTTGACCTCGGACACGAGGTACGCCAGGCCCGGCTTGCACGCCCCGCAGTCGCGGCCGGCGCCGCAGGCGGCCGACAGCTCCGACACCGACTCCAGGCTCTGCTCGCGGGTGACGGCCGCCAGGTCCTCCCGGGTCTGCTTGCGGCACGGGCAGAGGTAGGTCGCCTCGTCGACCCGGCCGCCGCGGACGACCTTGAGGATCTCGGTGACCGTCGGCTTGCACGACCCGCAGCCGGCGCCGGCCCGGGTGCGGGCGACGACCTCCTGCGTCGTGCCGAGGTCGTGCTCCTCGATCGCCGCGACGATCTCGCCCTTGCAGACCCCGTTGCAGTTGCACACCTGGGCGCCGTCGGGCAGGTCGGCGGGGGACGCCTGCGACGCGTCGGCGAGCAACCCGAGCGGATCCGGCACCTCGATCGCGTTGTTGACGCCGTCGAGCAGCAGCTCGTGCCCGCGGACGTCGCCGACGAGGATCGCCCCGGCCAGGCGACCGTCGCGGACGACGACCTTGCGGTAGACGCCCGCGGCCCGGTCGTGGACGGCGGCCGACGTCGCGGCGCCGTCGGCGGCGGGCGCGCCGGGCGGCGGGGGCACGTCGCCGTCGCCGATCGACACGACGTCGACGCCCATGACCTTGAGCTTCGCCGACAGGATCGACCCGGAGTACAGGGTGCGACCGCCGGTGATCTCGCCGACGTCGGGCTCGGCCGGCACGCCCGGCGCGGGACCGGCGCTGCCGTGGTCGACCTCCATCCCGGGACCGGCCGCGTCGAGGACGACGAGCGTCTCGGCGGCCACCCGGGCCTGCTCGTGGATCGGGGCGACGATCCCGTACACCGTGCCGCGGTGCTCGGCGCACTCGCCGACGGCGAGGATCCGCGGGTGCGACGTGACCATCGCGTCGTCGACGACGATCCCGCGCCCGCACTCCAGCCCCGCCGACGCCGCCAGGTCGGTCCGGGCGCGGATCCCGATCGCGACGACGACGAGGCCGCAGTCGAGCTGCTCGCCGTCGGCGAACCGCAGGCCGCGGGCGCGGTCGGGGCCGAGGATGAGCCGCGTCTGCCGTTCGAGCAGGACGGTGACGCCGAGCCCGCGCAGCGCCGGCTCGAGCAGCTCGGCCGCGGGGTCGTCGAGCTGGCGTTCCATGAGCCGGTCGGACAGGTGCACGACGGTGGCGCGCGCCCCCTGCGACGCGACGCCGTAGGCGGCCTCGAGGCCGAGCAGGCCGCCACCGATGACCGCCACGTCGGTCCCCGCGGCCGCGGCCCGGCGGATCGTCCGACAGTCCTCGGGGCCGCGGAACGGGATCACCCCGGGCAGCTCGACCCCGGGCAGCCGCGGCAGCAGCGGGGTGCTGCCGGTGCAGAGCACGGCGTGGGCGAACGCGATCGCGCCGCCCGACGCGAGCGTCGCCACGCCCGCGTCCGGGTCCAGGTCGACGATCGGGTCGCCGACGACGGTCTCCACCGCGTGGTCGTCGTACCACCCGTCGGGGCGCAGGCGCAGCTCCTCCGGGTCCTTGCCGTCGACGAGCAGGTGCGACAGCGACACGCGGTCGAACGGCAGCCGGGGCTCCTCGCAGGCCATCGTGACCCGCAGGTCGGCGTCGCGGTCGCGGAGCGCCTCGCAGACGGACTGGCCGGCGATGCCGCCCCCGACGACGAGGACGTCGGTGGTGCTGGTGGCGGGATGGGACATGGTGGTGGCTCTTCTCGGGAGAGGGAGGGGGGCGGGACGTCGGTGGTCGTGGGGTGGGTCGGACGTCGGGAGGGAGGAGGGCGGGTCAGATCGACGCGCCGGCGACGCTGGGGACGAGGCGCGACGACGGGGCCCGGCGCAGGTAGAACGCCCACGTCATGAGGGCCATGACGAGGTAGGCGCCGAGGAACGCCCAGAGCGCGCCGGTCGACCAGTCGGCGTGCTCGGCGGCGACCCGGACCCGCTCGGCGGGGGTCGACGCGGCGGCGACGGCCTGGCTCGCGCCGAGGCTCGCCTGCCGGAACGCGAGCTGGATGAGGAACCCGCCGAACGCGCCGATCGCCCCGGCGATGCCGATCACCGCGGCCGCCTGGCGCTTGAAGTCCAGCCGGGTCGCCTCGTCGTCGCCGCGGCGACGGCCGAGCGTCGCGAAGATCGCGGGGATCATGCGGTACGTCGACCCGTTGCCGGCCCCGGCGAGGAGGAAGATCACGGCGTAGGCGCCGAAGAACGTGGCGAAGGAGCGCTGCTCGACGCCGACGATCGCGACGAGGGTGGCGACCGCCATCCCGACGAAGCAGCCGAGGGTGACGCGGGCGCCGCCGACCCGGTCGGCGAGCCAGCCGCCGAGCGGGCGGGCGATCGATCCGATGAGCGCCCCGACGAACCCGAGCCCGGCGAGGTACGTCGCGATGAACGGGTGGCCGGCGAGGAACTCCGGGAACGTGCTCTTGATGACGAGCGGCAGCGCGAACGAGTAGCCGATGAACGACCCGAACGTGCCGATGTAGAGGACCGACACGATCCAGGCGTGCGGCTGCCGCGCCGCGGCGACGTAGGACCGGCGGTCGGACCGGGCCTGCGACAGGCTGTCCATCCGCAGCCACGCGCCGAGCGTCGCGATGGTGATCAGCGGGATCCACATGAGCCCCGCGTAGGCCAGGTGCACCTCGTGCGGGGTGACCTCGACCGCCGCCGCCGGGACGCCGACGATGATCACGAGCGGGACGAGGAGCTGGGCGACGGCGACGCCGAGGTTGCCGCCGGCGGCGTTGAGCCCGAGGGCGGCCCCCTTGTGACGCTCGGGGTAGAAGTACGAGATGTTCGCCATCGACGAGCTGAAGTTGCCGCCGCCGAACCCGGCCGTCGCCGCGCACGCCATGAGCACGAGCAGCTGGGTGTCGTGGCTCCGGTCGGCGAGCCAGCCGCTCGGCACGACGATCGCGAGCAGCAGCGCGGGGATGAAGAGCAGGCCGGCGCTGAACGTCGTCCACGCCCGCCCGCCGAACCGGGGCACCGCGAACGTGTAGGGAATGCGGAGGAACGCGCCGACGAGGTTCGGCAGCGCGGTGAGCCAGAACGTCTCCGACAGCGACAGCTCGATCCCGACGTTGCCGAGGTTCAGCGCGACGATGCCCCAGAGCACCCAGATCGAGAAGCCGATGTGCTCGGCGAAGATCGAGAGCGCGAGGTTGCGCCGGGCGATCCGGCGGCCGCCGCCGTCCCAGAACTCCCGGTCGTCGGGGTCCCAGTGGTCGATCCAGCGGCCGCGCCGGGCGGCCGGGCGGGAGGTGGGGTCGATCGCGTCGGGGGTGGGCGTGGTGTCGGGCGTCATCGTCGGGGTCCGGGGAGGGGGACGGGTCGCCGTGCGGCGACGACGACGACGCTAGGTGCGGCGTCGTCCGCCGCTGCGCGCCCGTTGGCCAAGACGGAGGGGAGCCGTTGGGCCGGGCGGACTTGGACGACGGGAGGGGTCGGGTTGTCCGCCCGGATGACCGTGACGGCGGTCACTCCGGCCGGTGGGCGGGCCGCGACGGTCCCCCGCGCGGGTCACCCGGGGGCGTCGTGGGGCGTCTACGCTGTCCCGGACCGTGCAGCTGCGTTCAGGCGACATCATCGGCGGCTACCGCATCGAGCGGGAGGTGGGCCAGGGCGGCATGGGCGCCGTGTACCTCGCGGAGCACGAGCGGTTGCGCCGCCCGGTCGCGCTGAAGGTCGTCGCGGCCGCGCTCGCGGACGACCCGGGGTTCCGTGAGCGGTTCGAGCGCGAGGCCCGGCTCGCCGCGCGGCTCGACCATCCGAACGTCGTCGGCGTCTACGACGCCGGGGTCCACGAGGCGGGGCCGTGGTTGGCGATGCGGTTCGTCGACGGCGAGGACCTGAGCGCCCGGATGCGCGCGGTCGGCGGGCCGATGCCGCCCGCCGAGGCGGTGGCGATCGTGGAGCAGATCGCGTCGGCGCTCGACCACGCCCACGCCGCCGGGATCGTCCACCGCGACGTCAAGCCCGCGAACGTCCTGTTGACCGCGCCGAGCGGGATGCACGTGCCGCCGGGCGGCCGCGAGCTCGCGCTGCTGGCGGACTTCGGCCTGACGAAGGAGGTCGAGGCGGCGGAGGAGCTCACCGCCACCGGCGTCGTCGTCGGCAGCATCGACTACCTCGCCCCGGAGCGGATCGAGCACGGCCACGTCGACGGTCGCGCCGACCAGTACGCGCTGGCGACGATGCTCTACACGATGCTCGTCGGCTCCCCGCCGTTCACGGGCTCGACCGCCACCCGGCTCTTCGCCCACGTCTCCGCGCCCCGGCCGCGTCCGGGCGACGCGATCCCGGCGTTGGCCGCGTTCGACGAGGTCATCGCGCGCGGGATGGCGACGAACCCCGCCGGGCGGTACGCGTCGGCGGGGGATCTGGGGCGTGCGGCGCGGGCGGCGCTCGAGGGGCGCCGTGCGGACGTCACCGAGATGGTCGTCGCGCGGGGCGCGGCCGCGCCGTCGCCGGTCGACGACGACGGCAGCGGGATCGTGTTGCGCCGTCGCCGGCGTCGCGAGCAGGCCGCCGCCGACGCGGCGGGCGCGACGGCGCCGTCCCCGGTCGATCCCGGCGCGGGGTCGGTCGCCCCGCCGGGTCACGTCGGGGCGACGGCGTCGAGCGCCTCCGCCCCCTACCCGGGGGACCCGGCGGTGGGCGACGCCACGCGGATCGATGCGACGTCGCAACCGTGGCCCGGGCCGGCGTCCGTGCCCGGCGCGACGGCCCACACGCAGGTGGCGCCGGTGCGTGCCGCCGGCCCGGTCGGGCCGGCCGGTCCGGGGGGTGGTGGCTCGGGCGGTGCGGGACGTCCCCCGTCGCGGGTGCCGTGGGTCGTCGTCGCGATCGTCGTCGTCGCGCTCGCCGCCGGTGGCGCCGCGTACGCGGTCGTCGGTGGTGGTTCGGGAAGCGATCCGACCACGGTCACCAACGCGGGTGGCGTGACCACCGGCGCCGACGGCCGGACCACCGTCGTCGCGGGGACCGACACGACGGGCGGGACGGGGACCGACACCACCGGGGGCGCCGGGACCGACACGACGGGCGGGACCGGGACGGACACCACCGGGGGCGCCGGGACCGACACGACCGGGGGCGTCGGGACGGACACGACCGGTGGCACGTCGACCACCGACGCGGTGGCCGCCCGCCGCAAGGTCGCGCGGTCGATGCGGACCTTGCTGCAGCGCTCGGAGAACGGGCGTCGGATCGCGGGCACGAACCCGTCGCAGGCGTTGGCGAACCGCCGTCGGGTCCTGACGAGCCTGTCGAACCTGGCGCCGGCGAACGCCGCCCAGCGGCGTGCGATCGACGTGTTCCGCCAGGCGCTCGACGCGTCGATCCAGGCCAACGAGACCCGCAGGAACCTGGGCAACGCGGCCGCGGCGCCGTACGACCGGCGCGCGACCGAGCGCAAGCAGCGGTTCTGCGAGCTGTGGGCGGGAAGCTCGCGGTTCGAGGCCGACACCGGCAAGCGCTGCGACCCGGACCGGATCTGACCCGTCGGTGATGGCTCCGCGTCCGGGCCGTCGGCGCCGCGCCGGTCGGCCGCGGCTCCTCCGCGCCGGTCCGGCCCTGTCCCGTCAGCGCTGCGCGAGGAGGAACCGCTCGACGCCGCGGGCGATCGCCCGGCCCGCACGGCGGCGCCACCGCGGGTCGGCCATCCGGCGGGCGTCGGTGGCGTTGCGCATGTTGCCGGTCTCGATCATCACGCCGGGCACCCGCAGGAGGTTGAGCCCGCCGAGGTCGGTCCGGGTGTCGAGGCCGGCGCGGCCCAGGTACGTCGCGTGCGGCATGCCGCTCCCGCGACGGTAGGCGTCGCGCACCGCCACCCCGAGCCGTCGCGACGGGGCGACGATCCGGTCGTGGCCGCGGACCTGCGCGACCGGTCCGGGCAGGATGACGTGGAACCCGCGGCCGGTGGACGGTCCGCCGTCGGCGTGGATCGACACGCTCGCGTCGGCCTTCGCGGCGTTGGCGATCGCGGCCCGTCGGTTGACGCACGGCCCGACGCCCCGGTCGCTCCGGCGGGTCGTGACGACCGTGGCCCCCTTGGCCCGCAGCGCGCGGACGACGTGCCCGGCGAGCAGCCAGTTGAACCGCGACTCGGTCATGCCGGTGACGCTCTGGGTGCCGGTGGTGTTGCACGCCTTGCGTCCGGTCCCGGACGGCACGAGGCGGTTGATCCGCCCCGGGTGGCGCGCGTTGGCGCCGTTGTGACCGGGGTCGACGACGACGGTGGCGCCGCGCAACGGCGTCGCGTCGGTCGTCGTAGTGGTGGTCGCGGCGGGCGGGTCCGTCGCGGGGGATGTGGCGGTGGTCGTGGCCGCGGTGGTCGCGGCCGTCGCCCCGTCCCGTCCCGCACGCGGCCGGTGGGTCGACGACGCCGCCGTCGTGCCGGTCGTGGCCGATGTCGGGGTCGCGCCGGTCGCGACCGATGCCGGGGTGGTGCCGGTGGTGGCCGATGTCGGGGTCGTGCCGGTCGCGGACGCGGCTGCGGTGCGCGGGGACTCCACGGGATCGACGGCGTCCGCCCCGCATCCGGCGGTCACGATGGCGAGGGCGCCGGCGACGACGACGGCAAGCGGTGCGGACACCCGTCCGGACGGCGGAGGCATGCCGTGCACGATAGGCGGGTACGGCGGGCACGCGACGCCTGTGCTGCCCACCCGGATCGTCTCCGGCCTCCGGCTTCCGCGTCGGGCGTGCCGCCGCCGCGGCGCTCGTCCGCGGACTCGTTCGACGTTCCTGGTCGCCGCGGTCGTCCCGGGGCATCCCCGCTCTCCGGGGATATGACTCGGAGGTCATGGAATATGACCTGGAAGGCATATCGCCGGAGAGCGACGTGACCGCGACCCGGCCGCCGGGTCGGAACGCGCGGATCGGCGCCGCGGGTCGGTGACGCTCGGGGCCGCCCGGCCCGGGACCCCCGGCGCGGGACCACCCGGCGCAGGACCATTCGGCCCGGGGCCGTTCGGCTCGGTGCCGCGGTCGCGGGCGCCGCGTACGATCCGATCCACGGCCCCGCCGTCCGTCATCCCCGCCAGCGAGGACCCCTCCGTGGAGATCACCGTCACCGACAGCACCGGCACGATCGTCGAGGACGCGACCGTTCCCGGCGATCGCGCGTCGGGGGCGATCGCGGCCCGACTCGCCGAGATGCTCGAGCTGCCCGGCGCCGGGACCGGGGCCGGCGCCACCCGCTACGTCTTCCGTCACGAGCGGACCGGGCGCATCGTGCCCGACGGCCTGGCGCTCGTCTCCGCCGGGGTCGTCGACGGCGACACGCTGCGCCTCGTCGCCCTCGGCGGAGCCCCGTCGCCGGCCGCCGCCGCACCGACCCCGCTCGACGAGCCGACGCTCGTCAACCCGCCGGCCGCGGCGCAGGCCCAGGCCGGTCCGGCGACCGCGGACGACGGGCAGCGGACCGTCGTCTCCCCCCGCCCGGCCGCCCACCAGCGGGCCGGCGGAGCCCCCGGCGCGGCCGGGCCCCGCCCGGGTGACCCTCCGGGCGCGGACGGAACCGGCGGCACGGGCGACGGCAGGAGGTGGGCCATCGTGGCCGGGGTCGTCGCGTTGCTGCTCGCCGCGGGAGGCGTGGGCTACCTCGTCGCCGCCGGCGGGGACGACGAGCCCGCGCCGCAGGCGGGCGTCACGACCGACGCCCGGCCGCCCGCCGACACGACCGGCGGCGCCGACGCCCCGGACGACGGGTCCGGGCGGGACGCGCCCGACGGCGGTGACGCGCCCGACGGACGCGATGGTGGCGACACGACGTCGGTCCCGACCGTTCGCGGCGACACCCCGGACGGCGGCGGGGACGGTGGCGACGGGCGGGGCGACGAGATCCCCGCCGACGGTGGGCCGCCGGACGACGGGGCGACGGCGCAGCTCGTGTCCGCGATGGAGCTGTCGGCCGAGGGACGGCGGCTCAGCGTCGCCGGCGACCTGAGCGGCGCGAAGATCAACCGGATCGAGGTGCTGTCCGCGATCGACGCGATCGAGACCGCCAACGGCGTCGACCAGATCAAGGCGGTCGACGAGTTCCGCAAGGCGATCCGGGCGTCGATCGCCGCGATCGAGGAGCGAGAGGCCGGCCTGGCCCAGACCGCCTACGACGCGCAGGCGACCGCCGCCAAGCGCCGCTACTGCCGGTTGTGGGAGTCGTCCGGGATGGCCGAGAGCAGCGGCGTGAGCTGCGACCCCGACGAGATCTGAGCGGCATCCCGGCCGCGGCTACTGCAACCGGCCGCGCACGTCCAGTCGGACGACGTCGCCGTCGACGGCGCTGCTCACCGCGTCGATCCGCATCCGGGGGTTCTCGAACACCGGGATCCGCAACGCGCCGGCGATCGGCAGGTCCGGGGCGACCTCGACGCGACCGTCACGGGCGGCCACGACGAGCGGCACCTCGGTCGTGATGCCCAGGACCGTGACCCGCGCGCTGAACCGTGGGCTGCCGTCCGCCTCGGCGGGCAGGGCCTTCAACCCGCCGCCGCCCGGCACCATCGCCTCGAGCTGCGCGAGCTCCACCGACGCCGACGCGGTGACCGCACCGTCGTCGACCCGGGCCCGGACGTCGCGCAGCACCAGGCCCTCGACCGGGATCTCGCCGATCGTCGCGTCGATCTCGCCGACCTTGCCGGCCTCCTCCAGTCGCGCGGACAGGTCCTCCTCGCCGTCGCCGATCCGCGACGCCGCGATCGTGATCCGGTCGACGTGGCCGAACGCCATCTTCAGGGCGGGGAACGCCTTGACCGTGACGTCCGCGCCGGGATCGCCGACCCGGTCGCGCACGACCCGCACCGCGATCATCGGCAACAGGACCTGGGTGGCGACGAGGAGCACCACCACGCACCCGGTCGCGACGACCGCGGTGGGGTGGTCCCGCCAGAGCTGGCCGACGCGCATCGGCACGATCGTACGCGCCGCCGCCGCCCGCCGCACGCGGCCGCGGATCGCCGCGGGCCCCACGCGGGACCACCGGGGTCCGGCGCCGGCCCGCGGGCACCGGTCGGGGGTCCACCGCGGACCCACGCGTCGCGGTGGATCGGATAGAACCGTGGTGCGGGACGGCCCCGTCCCGAGACCCGATCACGGAGGACCCTGTGCCCACGTACATCCTGCTGACGCGGCTGTCGTCCGACGGCGTGCAGACGATCAAGAACAATCCGCAGCGGATCCGCGAGGTGAACAAGGAGGTCGAGGCGCTCGGCGGCTCCGTCACCGCGCAGTGGGCGTGCCTGGGGCAGTACGACTTCGTCAACGTCGTCGAGGCGCCGGACGAGCAGACGATCGCCCGGATCTCGCTCGAGCTCTCCTCGCGCGGCACCGGGAGCTACGAGACGCTCGCCGCGATCCCGATCGACGAGTTCATCGCCGGCATCTGACCGCGCCTCGACGGCTCGCGCCCGCCGCCGCGCGGGCGCCCCGTCGGTCCGACGTCACGACCACCGATCCGGGCGGCCGTGGCGTCCGCCCGGGCGGCCGTCACGCGCGCCCGGAGCTCCGTCCCGACGCGGACGTGGGCACGATCGCCCACCGGCGCGAGGGCGCCGAGGCTTCCGCTACCTTCGGATCGGGCCCGCGTGTGGCCCCTTCCCGCCCCGGAGCCGCCTTGATCGACCTGCCCGCCCTTCCCCGTCGTCCGCTCGTCGTCGCCGCCACGTCGGTGGCGCTCCTCGCCGCGCCCGCGGTCGCGTCGGCGGCCTGGGGCGAGCCGCAGGAGCTCGACACGTCGGTCGGCGTCGCCGGCCTCGCCGTCGACGGCGCCGGCTCGCGCCTCGTCAACGGCCGGGTCAGCGGGTCCGGCAACGCGATCAACACGCGGTTCCTCGCCGTCGCCGCCGACGGCAGCCCCGGCGGTCGGCGCAACCTCCGCGGCGCGCTGCCCGACCCCGTCCGCTACGGCGACTCCCGGGCCGTTTTCGGCCGGATGAACCGGCTCGGCGCCGTCACGCGACGCGTCCCCGACGGCAAGGGGGGCACGCGGTCGGTGAAGCTCACGAAGTACCGCATCGGCGTGTCGACCGGCACGACCGACCCGGACCAGCTCGCGATCGGCGCGCTGCGCTCCGTCGGCGCCGCCGTCCTCGACGAGCCGGTCCGGCTCGCCGGCACCGCCAAGGGCGACGTCGTCCTGGCCTGGAGCGCCGTCGGCTCCGACGGCACGGTGAGCGTCTACGCCGCCTGGCACCGCGCCCGGGCGAAGGACCGCACGATCCGACTCGGCAAGCCGCGTCGCATCAGCGGCACCCCGTCGAGCCGGCTGCTGGCGCTCGCGACCGGTCCCGGCGGACGCACCGTCCTCGTGTTCGAGCGCGGCGCGACGGAGAAGACGCGCCGTCTGTACGTGCGGCCGCTCGACGTGCGGTCGGGCAAGCTCGGACGGCTGCAGGTCCTGCGTCGCGGCGGGCCGGGGTTCACCGACGCGAGCGCCGCCGTCGGCAACAAGGGCCGGGCCGTCATCGCCTGGGGCGAGCAGGACGACGCCAGTGCGCGCAAGGAGCCCTACGTCGTGCGCTCCGCCACCCGCGACGACGAGGACGAGCGGTTCAAGACCCGGATCATCGATCGGGGCGGGGCGCTCGTCCGCGCCCCCAACGGGACGATCGTCACCTCCGTCGACAACCGTCGTCGGCCGCTCGTCGCGTGGAGCCAGACGGTCGGCAGCGTGGCCGACGGCACCGCCCACGACATCCCGCGGGTCGCGGAGGGCGGGCCGACCGGGCGCCTCGGCGACGCCCGCGACATCGCCGCCGCCGGACGCGTCCACGGCGCGTCGACCGCGAAGGGCACGACCGGGGTCATCCTCGTCCGCGAGCTCGAGCGGCCCGCCGGGGGCTCCAACAGCGACCGCGGCGTGGCGGTCCAGGCCGCGTTCCGGGCGCCGGACGGCGCCCTCGGCGAGCCCGAGACGCTCGACCAGCTCGACGACGCGCAGCTCCTGGAGCGGCGCAGCACCTTCGGGTCGGCCGCGATCGCCGCCCTGCCCGACGGACGGTTCACCGCCGCCTGGGTCCGGGCGACCGTCGTGAGCGGCAAGCTCCGCCAGGCGACGCTGTTCGCCGACCGCACCAAGCCGTAGCCGTAGCCGCCGGCGTCGCGCGGGGCGTCGCGCCGCCCCGGCTCGGGTCGTCCCGGCCGGATCGCGGCGCCGGCCCGTCGCTCCGTACCATCGGCGACCGTGTTGCCCGCCCGCCTCCGCCAACGCCTGTCCCGCGGGACCCCGCCCCGCGAGGAGCTCGTCGCCGAGCACGTCGTCGGTCGCACGTTCCTCGACGTCGGCTGCATGTGGCGGATCCACGGCGGGATCGCGCTGGCGGCCGAGGCGGCCGGGGCGACCGCGGTGACCGGCGTCGACGTCATGGAGGCCTCGCCGGAGTACCTCGCCGAGCGCGAGCGGCGCGGATCGTCGATGCGGTTCGTCCGCGGCGACGTGCACGACCCGGCGCTCGTCGACGAGGTCGGCCCGCACGACGTCGTCTGGTGCTCCGGGGTGCTCTACCACGCCCCGCACCCGCTGCTGACGCTCGAGCGGCTGCGGGCGCTGACCGGCCGGACGCTCATCCTCGCCACCGAGACGATCCCGCGCCGCGGCACGGTCTGCGAGTTCGCGCCCGAGCCCGGCGTCCACCCGGGGATCGACCGGCGACTGGACCCGGCGGAGGGCTACGTCGGCTGGTACTGGGGGATCTCGCCGGGCGCGGTGCGCCGGATGCTCGAGGTCAGCGGGTTCGAGCTGCAGGACGAGCATCGCACCGCGTTCCACATGACCGTCGTGGCCCGCCCGCGCTGAGTCCGCCGCGCCGCGGCGTGTACCGTGGCGCGCATGGCCGAGGTCCTCGTCGTCGGCGCCGGTGGGCGCGAGCACGCGATCGTCCGCGCCCTGGCGCGCACGTCGCCCGGGACCGCGCTGCACGCCGCGCCCGGCAACCCCGGGATCGGGGCCGACGCGACCCTCCACGACGTGCCGGTCGACGACGTCGACGCGCTCGTCGCCCTGGCCCGCGACCTCGCGGTCGACCTCGTCGTCGTCGGGCCCGAGGTGCCGCTCGTCGCGGGCCTCGTCGACGCGCTGACCGCCGCCGGCATCCCGGCGTTCGGGCCGACCGCGGACGCCGCCCGCCTGGAGGGCTCCAAGGCGTTCGCCAAGGAGGTCATGCTCGCCGCGGGCGTCCCGACCGCCGGGCACGCCACCGTGACGACCGTCGACGACGGCATGGCCGCGATCACCGGCTACCCGGTCGTCCTGAAGTACGACGGGCTGGCCGCCGGCAAGGGCGTCATCATCGCCACCGACGAGCCGATGGCGCGCGCGACGCTCATCGACATGCTCGAGGACCGCCGGTTCGGGGCCGCGGCCGTCGTGGTCGAGGAGTTCCTCGTCGGCGAGGAGGTCTCGCTGCTGGCCGTCTGCGACGGCGAGCGCGCGATCCCGCTCGCCCCGGCCCAGGACTACAAGCGGATCTTCGACGGCGACGAGGGCCCCAACACCGGCGGGATGGGGTCGTACTCGCCGGTCGTCGGCGTCGACGCCGCGCGGGCCGCCGAGATCTCGGCGCTCGTCCACCAGCCGGTCGTCGACGAGCTCGCGCGCCGCGGCGCCCCCTTCCGCGGGGTGCTCTACGCGGGGCTGATGCTCACCGCCGACGGCGTGCGGGTGCTCGAGTACAACACGCGGTTCGGGGATCCCGAGACGCAGGCGGTGCTGCCGCGGCTGCGCAGCGACCTGCTCGACCTCATGCTGCGCTGCACCGCGGGCGGCGCCGGGCTCGCCGACGTCGACCTGACGTGGGACCCGGCGTGGGCGGTGACGCTCGTCCTGGCGTCCGAGGGCTACCCGGCGTCGTCGTCGAAGGGCGACGTCATCACCGGCCTCGACGCGCTGCCCGACGCGATCGAGGTCACCCACGCCGGGACCGGGGTGGACGGCGAGGGCCGCACCGTCACCGCCGGGGGGCGCGTGCTGAACCTCACCGCGCTGGGGGACGGGCCGGGCGCCGCCCGCGACGCGGCCTACGCCGCCGCCGACGGCGTCCGGTTCGACGGTCGCCAGCTGCGGACCGACATCGCGGCCCGCGCGGTCGAGCGGTTCGCGGGCTGACGGGTCGCGCGCGTCAGCGGCCCGGCGCGTCCGTTCCGTAGGCTGGTGCACCCCGACCCCGACCGAGCGGACGCAGATGCCCGAGAACCCGACCTCCACGCAGGACCCTGAGACCCAGCGGCTCGAGGCGGCCGTCGATGCCCCCGGCGACGCGCCGCGGGTCGGCATCATCATGGGCAGCAAGAGCGACCTGCCCGAGATGGAGAAGGCCGGCGCGGTGCTCGCCGAGCACGACGTCGCCTACGAGATCCGGGTGATGAGCGCCCACCGCGACCCCGAGGTCGTCGCGGACTACTGCAAGAACGCGCGGATGCGCGGCCTGCGCGTCATCATCGCCGGAGCCGGCCTGTCGGCCGCGCTGCCGGGCGTCGCCGCCGCCCACACCGACCTGCCGGTCGTCGGCGTGCCGCTGTCGAGTCGCCTGTCGGCCGCCGGCGGGCTCGACGCCATCCTCTCGGTCGTCCAGATGCCCCCGGGCGTCCCGGTCGCGTCGGTCGGCCTGGACAACCCGCGCAACGCCGCCCACCTGGCGATCCGCATCCTCAACAGCGGCGACGGCGGGGCGTCGGTCAAGGCCTGATCGCGGGCCGGGGCCGGGTCGGTCGGGGGCCGGACGGCTCGCGCCGGTGGCGGCGCGCCGTCCGACCCGCCGGCCTCAGCCCCGGTCGCCGCGCGCGAGCCGCCGCCGACCCAGGCGCGCGTAGGCCCGCATGACCGCCATGACCGTGCGGCGGGTGCGCGGGCCGGCGGCGTACCAGAGCGGCTCGGTGCGGGGCGCCATCCGGGTCTCCACGACCGCGGTCGCGCGACAGTACTTCTGCACGCCGGACGCGCCGCCGAACCGGTGGCCGATCCCGGACGTCTTCGCGCCACCGTGCGGGGCGGTCATCGTCAGGAGGTTGGCGATGACGTCGTTGACGTTCACCGCGCCGACCTCGAGTCGCGACGCGATCCGTCGTGCCCGCGCCGCGTCACGCGTCCACACGGTGGCGGACAGGCCGTACGGCGAGTCGTTCGCCAGCCGGATCGCCTCCTCCTCGTCACGGAACGGCATGATCGGCAGCGTCGGACCGAACGTCTCCTCGGTCATGCACGACATCGAGTGGTCGACGTCGACGAGCACCGTCGGCTCGAAGAACGTCCCCGGGCCCGGACGGCGCCGACCCCCGGTGAGGGCGCGCGCCCCGGCGCCGACCGCCTCGTCGACGTGGCGCCGCACGATCGCGAGCTGCCGCTCGTCGGCGAGCGCGCCGACCTCGGGATCACCGGCGCTGCCGGCCCCCTGGCGCAGCGCCTGCACCCCGGCGACGACCCGCTCGACGAACCCGTCGTACACCGACTCGTGGACGTACACCCGCTCGACCGACACGCAGGTCTGGCCGGCGTTGAACATCGCGCCCCACACCGCGCCGTTGGCGGCGCGGTCCAGGTCGGCGTCCTCCAGGACGATCATCGGATCCTTGCCGCCGAGCTCCAGGCTGCACGGGATGAGGCGGGCGGCGGCCTGCGCGGCGACCGCGGCCCCGGTCCGGCTCGACCCGGTGAACTGCACCATGTCGACGCGGTCGATGAGCGCCGCGCCGGTCTCGCCGGCGCCCTGCACGACGGCGAAGACGTCGGGGGCCCCGATCTCGCTCCAGCCGCGCGCGAGCTCGGCGGCCACCAGCGGCGTGACCTCGGACGGCTTGAGGAGCACCGCGCACCCGGCGGTCAGCGCGGGGATCGCGTCCATCAGGGCGTTGGCGAGCGGGTAGTTCCAGGGGGCGATGATCCCGACGAGCCGGCGGGGGTGCCACTCGACGGTGACCTTCTTCGCCGCGGTGAGCGCCGAGGACGCGCCGCGCCGCTCGGGCGCGAGGAACGCCTCGGCGTGCCCGCCGTAGTACGTGATGATGCCCTGCACCATCGGGATCTCGATCGACGCGTCGCCGGCGGACTTGCCGGTCTCGGACACGAGCAGCGCCTCGAGCCGCTCGCGGTGGTCGTCGAGCCACTGCGAGTAGCGGGCGAGGATCGCGCCGCGACGGCGCGGGCCGATCTGCTGCCAGGCGGGCTGGGCGGCGCGCAGTCGGGCGGCGACGGCGTCGACCTCGTCGGGGGTCGCGTAGGTGATGCGGCCGGCGACCGAGCCGTCGGCGGGGTTCTCGACCGCGTGCTCGACGGCGGCGTCGGCCCGGTCGTCGGTGGGAGCGTCGGTCAGGACGGCGGGATCGAGCATCGGTGCGCCTCGCGGTGGTGTCGTGTCGTCGCGGCGCGCGGACGGCCGCGGGGTCCCGGACCGGCCGGTGGCGGGACCGGTCCCACGGCAAGACTCCCCGAAGATGACGCTGGCGTCAACTACGGGTGGGTCGCGGGTGCGCGCGGCGGTGGGGTGCCCGGCGGGGCGGCGCCTGCGACGCCGTCGTCGGGGGCGGCGGCCGGTCACGGTGCGCCGCGGCGTGGTGGGTCCGAGCGGGTCGGCGTCGCGGCTGCGCCGTCCTCGTCCTCGGGGACGAACGTCAGGCGGTCCGGTCCGACATCGTGCGCCGTAGGGCCGCCCGGTCCGGCGCCAGGGCGTCGGCGACCCGGGTGACCGTCGCCTCGTCCTCGATCCACGGCAGAGCCTGCAGGACGCTGTTGTCGGTGATCGCCGCCAGCGCGACCCGTAGCGGTCCGGGATCGAGGTGCCCGGTGATGTCGCCGATCGTCATCCAGGCCTCGCGCCGCTCGAGCTCGACCGAGACGTCGGCGAGCGTGTCGTCGGGGATCACCGCGAGCAGGTGCACGATCCGGCGGGTCTCCATCGTCAGGACGACCCCGGTGAGGAACTCGAGGCTCATCCGCGGGACGAGGTTGCCGACCGCGGTCGCGTCCATGTACGGGGCGGCGCGGGCGCAGAGCGCGGGGCCCAGCGCGCGCTCGGCGACGACCGCGGCGATCGGGCCGGGCAACCGGCGCGCCAACGCGGCGAGCCGGCGCAGCCCCGCCTCGCCGTGCGCGTCGAGGTCGTCCGACGCCCGCACGCGCAGCTCCCGCAGCGCGTCGACCGGGGCGTCACGCAGGACCGCCAGGTCGCCGACGTCGACGCCGAGCCGGCGGGCCAGGCGGTGCAGCTCGGCGTGGGCGGCGGGCGACGGGGACGGCGTGGGGGCGCTCATCCGACGACGACCGTCCGTACGAGCGGGCGGTGCGGGGGGACGCTCATCCCAACGAGCGGGTGGGGCGCGGGGACGCTCATCCCAGGACGACCTTGCGGACGAGCGGACGGGCGGGACGGGGGACGACGACGAGCGCCTGCTCGAGCGACGACGCGATCTCGTCGGCCTGCCGCGCCCGGGCCTCGTGGACGAGCCGTCGCACGTCGTCGGCGACGCCGGGCCCGAGCGCGGCGATCGCGTCCGGCACGTCGAACGGCGGGTCGTCGGCGGTGCGGTCGGCGCGCGTCATCGCCGTGGAGTATGCGGGGACGACCGGTCGGGCGGGGCCGGGCGGGCGGGGCGGCCGGAGGAGCGGGGCGACCGGTCGGGCGGGGCCGGCCGGACGGGCAGGGCGGCGGGACGAGGAGGGCGGGGCCGGACGGCCGTCGGGCCGCGGGGCCCGGGTGACCGCCCGCCCCGTGCGGGTCAGGCCGCGACGGCGAGGGGCGGGGCGGCCATCGGTGCGGCGTCGACGGCGTCGACGAAGCGGCCGATCCGGTCGGCCATGCGGTCGGGGACCTCGAGCTGGGGGCAGTGACCGCAGTCCTCCCACACCTCGAGCTCGGCGTCCGGTCGCACCTCGCGGATGAGCTTGGCGCCGGCCGGGGGGACGAGCCAGTCGTGGCGGCCCCAGAGGATGAGGATCGGGGCCTCGATCCGGGCGACGTCGAGGCACCCGGGCATGCCCTCGTCCTGCAGCCGGTGGACCATCGTCATGAACCCGCGGACGCGCTTGCGGTCGCGGAAGTGCGACGCGTAGTGGCGCACGACCTCGGGTGGGATCGGATGCTGCGCGGCGATCGATCCGAACACCCGCGACACCGCCAGCCGCGCGGTGGCCGCCGGCAACGTCGACCCGGCGATGAGCGCCGGGGTGATGAGGTGCCGCATGGCGAAGAACCACGGCTGGTAGCCCAGCCCGGCCGGGCCGATCGGCACGAGCCCACGGACGGGCAGCCCCTGCTCCTCGCCGGCGAGGAGCGCCGACAGGCCGCCGAGCGAGTTGCCGGTGAGGATCGACCCGGGGTGGTCCTGGGCGAACGCCGTCGCGAACCGGCGCAGCTGCGGCAGGACCGCCGTCGGCTTGGGCGGGTCGGCGTGGCCGTGACCGGGCATGTCGACGGCGATCGCCGCCCGGCCACGAGCGTGGAGGCTGCGCAGGAGCGGCCTCCACGTGTCGGCGGAGTCGGTGTACCCGTGCAGCAGGAGGACCGGTGGCCCCGCGCCCTCCACCCGCAGCTGGCGGGTGCGCACCCCCGCGTGGACGACTAGTCGCTCGCGGATCGGATCTCCGCCGGCGCCCGGATGGGGGAGTGCACGGATCATCATCCGACCGTACTCGCGGGCCCGGACCGCGTGGGAACGAACCGGACGGACGTTCGGTTGATGGGTGCGTCCGCGACGCGCTGGACGGTGGACGGACGTCGGGGTCCGCCGACGGTGGCCGCTGGGCGCAGCGTGGTGCCTCCGGGCCGCGTGGCGGATGGCGCCCGCGAGGCGGGCAGGATCCGCCACGGGCGCCGCCCGGCCCGGCCCGGCCCGGCGGCCGCCCGGCCCCGACGCGCCCGTGCCCCCGCCGCCTCCCCGACTACGGTGTCGGTCGTGGCCCCTTCCGACGCACCCCGTCCGCGGCCGACCCGGACGATCGTCACCGTCGGCACGCGCGAGGTGTACCGCAACCCGTGGATGACCGTGCGCGAGGACGCGATCGAGCGGACCGATCCGGACGGCGCCGCCCACCCGGGCATCTACGCGGTGGTGATGAAGCCGCACGCCGCGGTCGTCGTGCCGTGGGACGGTCGGCGCGTGCACCTCGTAGGGCAGGACCGGTACCCGCTCGGCGCGTGGTCGTGGGAGCTGCCCCAGGGCGCGGTGCACGTCGACGGCGGCGATCCCGCGCCCGGGGTCGATCCCGCGGCGATCGCCCGGGCCGAGCTGCGCGAGGAGACCGGATTCGAGGCCGGCCGGCTCGAGCGGCTCGGCGCGATGGCGTTCGCGCCCGGGATGGCCGACCAGCGGTTCACCGCGTTCCTCGCCACCGACCTGCGACCCGGTCCGCCGCAGCCCGAGGCCGAGGAGGAGGGCCTCATCGTGCCGCTGGCCGTGACGCCGGACGAGCTCGACGCGATGATCGACCGCGGCGAGATCGTCGACGCGGCCACCGTCGCCACCTGGTACCTGGCGACGAGGCGCGGACTGCCGGGCCGCGGTTGATCTCGACGGCCGCCGTCCGCGGCTCGCCGGCGGCCGGCGGCGGGCCGCTCAGGTCTCGTCCGGGTACACCGGCTCCCACCGTGACCGGGCGATCCGGCGGCGCAGGTCGTCGGCGTCCCGCTCCGGGGCGACGCCGTCGGCGACCGCGGCGCACGCGACGGCGAGCGCGATCTCGCCGGCGACGTCGCGCAGCTCGGCGATCGGGGGCAGCAGCGGCGCGTTGGGGGTGCCGCGCGCCGGCGACCGGGCCCCGAGCGCCGTCGACGCGGCGCGCAGCATCCCGTCGGTCACCCGGGCGGCCTGCGACGCCACGACGCCCAGGCCGACGGCGGGGAAGACGTAGACGTTGTTGGACTGCGACACCGGGATCGTGCGGCCGTCGCGCTCGATCGGCGGGAACGGCGACCCGGTCGCCACGAGCGCGCGACCGTCGGTCCACCGGTCCAGGTCGACGGGGTCGGCCTCGGCGCTCGACGTCGGGTTGGACAGCGGGAAGACGATCGGCCGGGTCGTGTGCGCGGCCATCTCGCGGACGATCGGCTCGGTGAACGCGCCGTGCGCGGTCGACAGGCCGACGAGCGCGGTCGGCCGGGCGACGCGGACGACGTCGTGGAGCACCGATCCGGTAGACGCGTCCCCGGACGGTGAGCGCTCCCCGGCGGGTCGCGCGTACGTCCGCTGCTCCGGGGTCAGGTCGTCGCGGTCCTCGGTGAGGAGCCCGTCGACGTCGACGACCCAGAACCGCCGTCGCGCCTCGTCCGCGTCGAGGCCGTCCGCGGTCAGCGCGTGACGGATCTCGTCGGCGACGCCCATCGCCGCCGATCCCGCGCCGAGCAGGACGATCCGGTGGTCGCGCAGGCGGATGCCGGCCGCCGGGGTCGCCCCGATGAGCGCCCCGAGCGCGACCGCGGCGGTGCCCTGGATGTCGTCGTTGAACGTGCAGATCCGGTCGCGGTAGCGGTCGAGGATCGGCCGCGCGTTGTGGGTGGCGAAGTCCTCCCACTGCACGAGCGACTGCGGCAGCTCCTCCTCGACGGCGGTGACGAACCGCTCGACGAAGTCGTCGTACTCCGCCCCGGTCACCCGCTCGTGACGCCAGCCGAGGTACCCGGGATCGGCGAGGCGCTCCTCGTTGTTCGTGCCGACGTCGAGGACGATCGGGAGCGTGCGGCGCGGGTCCAGCCCGCCGATCGCGGTGTACAGCGCGAGCTTGCCGATCGGGATGCCGAGGCCGCCCGCGCCCTGGTCGCCGAGGCCGAGGATCCGCTCGCCGTCGGTGACGACGATGACGTCGACCCCGTGCTCGCGGCGGTTGCGCAGGAGCTCCGGGAGCCGGTCGCGCATGGGGTACGACAGCGTCAGTCCGCGCGGGCGGCGGAAGATCCGGTGGAACCGCTGGCACGCCAGGCCGACCGTCGGCGTGTAGACGATCGGCAGCACGTCCTCGAGATGGTCGACGAGCAGCCGGTAGTACAGGACGAGGTTCGTCTCGCGCAGCTCGCGCAGGTTGACGTACTTGTCCAGCGGCGTCGGCCGCCGACGGAACACCTCCCACGCCCGCGTCGCCTGGTCCTCGAGCGTCTCGATCGCCGGGGGCAGCAGCCCGTCGAGCCCGAGCACCCGCCGCTGATCGGCGGTGAACGCCGTCCCGCGGTTGCGGAGCGGATCCTCGAGGATCTGCGGGAAGACGGACGGGGACATGCCCCGAACGTATCGGGCGGCCGGGCCGGGCCGGCCGCCGACCGCGGGTTGCGCGAGAATCCGCCGCGATGATCCCGCGCTACACCCGTCCCGAGATCGGCGCCGTCTGGACCGATCAGGCCAAGCTCGAGTCGTGGCGGCAGGTCGAGGTCGCCGCCGCCGAGGCGCTGACCGTCCTCGACGGCCTGGACGGCGGCGGCCCGACCGCCGACGACCTCGACGCGATCCGCGCCGCGACGTTCACCGTCGAGGCGGTCCAGGAGCGCGAGAAGGTCACCGACCACGACGTCGCCGCGTTCGTCGACGTCCTCTCCGCGTCGGCCGGCCCCGGCGGGCGTTGGATCCACTTCGGCCTGACGTCGTCCGACGTCCTCGACACCGCGTTGGCGGTGCAGCTGCGCAAGGCCGGCGAGATCGTCGTCGCGGGTGCGCAGGACGTCGCCGAGGCGCTCGCCGCGAAGGCCCGCGAGCACGTCCACACCGTCTGCACCGGCCGCACCCACGGCGTGCACGCCGAGCCGACGACGTTCGGGATCAAGCTCGCCGGGTTCGCCCTGGAGGCCGACCGCAACGCGCAGCGGCTCGCCGAGGCGTTCGACCAGGTCGCCGTCGGCGCGCTGTCCGGCGCGGTCGGCACGTACGCGGCGACGTCCCCCGCGTTCGAGGCGAAGGTCCTGGAGGGCCTGGAGCTCCAGGGCGAGCCGGTGTCGACGCAGGTCATCCCGCGCGACCGTCACGCCCAGCTGCTGCAGGCGATCAGCCTCGCCGGCGCGGGCCTGGAGCGCCTGGCGACCGAGATCCGGCACCTGCAGCGGACCGAGGTGCGCGAGGCGGAAGAGCCGTTCAAGAAGGGCCAGAAGGGCTCGTCGGCGATGCCGCACAAGCGCAACCCGATCACGACCGAGCGGATCACCGGCCTGGCCCGCGTGCTGCGCGGCTACGCCCAGGCCGGGGTGGAGAACGTCGCCCTGTGGCATGAGCGCGACATCAGCCACTCCGGCGCCGAGCGCGTGATCCTGCCGGACGCGACGATCGCCCTGGACTACATGCAGTCGCTCGCCACCCGGGTCGTGTCGGGCCTCGTCGTCCACGAGGACCGGATGCGCGAGAACCTCGACATCACGTCGGGTGCGATGTTCAGCCAGCGCCTGCTGCTCGCCCTCATCAACGGCACCGACGCCAAGCCGGGCCTCGTCCGCGACGACGCGTACCGGATCGCCCAGGAGCTCGCCCAGCGCGCGTGGGACACCCGCACCCCGCTGCGCTCGCTCGCCGAGGCCGACGACCGCTGCGCCGGCATCGACCTGGACGCCGTCTTCGACCTGGGCCACTACACCCGCCACGCCGACGAGATCATCGGTCGGCTCGCGGACGCGGGGCTGTAGGCGGGCGGCCGGGCGTCGGCGGTCGAACGCTGTGACGTAGGCCGCCGGGTTCGGCGGGGTTCGTCGCATCGTGGTCGGCGCCCGTGGCGGGCATGGCGTGCACTGTGACGTAGGCCGCCGGGTTCGGCGGGGTTCGTCACATCGTCGCCGCCGTCACGCCACGGTCCGATGCCTTGCCACACCTCGGGCCGCGTCGATCCCGGCCCGGCGATCTGCCACCCTGGCGCGGTATGCCCGCCCCGCTGCTGCCGCTCACGCCGCGCGAGTCCGCGGCCCTCGCCGCCGCGACGTCGCGGGCCGTCGCCGCGTGGCGGCCGCGGACCGACACCGCCACGCTGCCGCGGGTGCCCGAGGCGGTGCTCACCGAGCTCGTGCGGCTCATGCGGGCCGAGCACGGGCCGGGGGAGGGGACGCGGCGCGCGGTCGTCGCGCGGCGACGGGTGCGGTGGCGGGCGGCGGCCACCGGGGCGCTCGGGCCGGTCGGGCTCGTGCCGACCGAGGTCGTCGGCTTCGTCGAGCAGGTCCGGGCGGCGGTCGACCAGGCCGACCGCCTCGACGAGCCGCGCAGCGACGCGCAGCTCGCCGCCGACGTGCTCGTGGCGTGGGAGCTCCTCGACGACTCCGCCGCGGCGGTCGAGATCACCACCGGCCGCGCCGACCGGTCCCTCCTCGACGAGCTCGTGGTCCGCGGCGGCGACCTCGTCCGCCGCCAGGTGCCGGAGCGCTGGACGCCGTGGGCGACGCTCCGCCTGCTGTGGCGGCTGCGGCAGCTCCCCGGCATCCGTCGCCGGTTCACCGCGGCCGGGCTCCGCTCCCGCGGCCTGCGCGCGATCCCGGTGGCCGGGGCGCTCCCCGCCGCGTGGGGCGCGAACCGCGAGATGAAGGAGTTCCAGCGGCGGCTGGCGATCGTCCACCGCGACGTCGCCGACCACGGGACGCCGACCGTCACGCGCTAGCCTGCGCACCCGTGAGCCACCTCTCGGACCTCCCCCTCCTCGCCCGCGGCAAGGTCCGCGAGATCTACGACCTCGGCGACCGCCTGCTGTTGGTGGCCAGCGACCGGGTGTCGACGTACGACGTCGTGCACCCCAACACGGTGCCCGGCAAGGGCGCGGTGCTCACCGGCCTGTCGGCGTTCTGGTTCGACCGGACGACGCACCTCGTGTCGAACCACGTCGTGTCGTACACCGACGGCGTGCCGGACGAGGCCCGCGGCCGCGGCGTGGTCGTGCGCAAGCTCGACATGCTCCCGATCGAGGCGATCGTGCGCGGGCACATCACCGGGTCGGGGTGGAAGGACTACCAGCAGACCGGTCGCGTGTCGGGGATCGAGCTGCCCGCCGCGCTGCAGGAGAGCCAGCAGCTGCCGGTGCCGATCTTCACCCCGTCGACGAAGGCCGAGCAGGGCCTGCACGACGAGGCGATCGACTTCGCCCGGTCGGTCGAGCTCCTCGAGCCCGTCGCCGCCGGCACCGACCTGTTCGACAGCGGCGAGCGGCTCGCCACCCGCGTCCGCGAGGTGTCCGTGGCCCTCTACGAGTTCGCCCGCGACCACGCCCGGGAGCGCGGCGTCATCCTCGCCGACACGAAGTTCGAGTTCGGCCTGGACCCGACGACCGGCGAGCTCGTTCTCGGCGACGAGGCGCTCACCCCGGACTCGTCCCGGTACTGGCCCGCCGACGGGTTCGAGGTCGGATCGACCCCGCCGTCGTTCGACAAGCAGTTCGTCCGCGACTGGGCCGTGTCGTCCGGGTGGGACAAGACTCCGCCGGCGCCCGAGATCCCCGCCGACGTCGTCGCCGGCACCCAGAACCGGTACGAGGAGGCCTACGAGCGGATCACCGGCGAGCCGCTGTCGGCCTGGCTGGAGCGGACCTCGGCGTGAGCGGTCGCGGTCCGGCCGCCCCGCTGGAGGTCGTCGAGCGGTTCGTCGCCCGGTGGGGGGTGTCGTTCGACGAGATGCTGCGGGCGTTCACCGACACGATCGCGCCCGGCGCACGGTGGGATCAACGGCCGATGGCCGTCACGCATGGCCAGGACGAGGCGGTCGCGCTATTGCGGCGGATGCGCGACCGGATGGGCCTGGCGACGATCGACGTCGACACCGTCCGGGCCGCGGTGGCGGGCGACGTCGTCCACACCGAGCGGGTCGACCACCTGCGGCGGGACGACGGGACCCTGATCGTGTCGGTCCGCATCGCCGGCGTCATGGTCGTCGAAGGCGGACGCATCACCGACTGGGCCGAGTACTTCGACCTGTCGAGTGCGACGCCGCGGCCGCCGGGCTGATCCGGCCCGTCGGCGTGCGGCGGGGCCACGCGTGGCGGTCGGCGCCCGCGAAGCGACCGTCATCCGCCACGGGTCCGGCCCGGGCCGCGGGCGTCGGTAGGATCCACGGCTCCGCCGGCGTGCGTCGCCGCCCGTGCGCCGCGGACTCCTCGACGTCGACCCAGGACCCTCGCGATGCCCCACGCCCGCATCCTCATCCGGCCCAAGGCCGGCATCCTCGACCCGCAGGGCACCGCGGTCGAGCAGGCCCTGCCCCAGCTCGGGTTCGCCCCGGCGAGCAACGTCCGGATCGGCCGTCTCGTCGAGCTCGACGTCGACGACGCGTCCGAGCTCGAGGCGATCTGCGAGCGGCTGCTGGCCAACCCGCTGATCGAGGACTACGAGATCCAGGTCGACGCCTGATGCGCGTCGACGTCCCGCGCACGTCGGAGGCGGTCCGATGAAGGTCGGCGTCCTCCAGTTTCCGGGCACCTGCGACGAGGTCGACGCGCTGCTCGCCGCCGAGCGCGCGGTCGGCGCCGGCAACGCCGAGCTGCTGTGGCACCGCGACCGCGACCTCAAGGGCGTCGACGCGATCGTCGTCCCCGGCGGGTTCTCCTACGGCGACTACCTGCGCGCCGGCGCGATCGCCGCGCTGAGCCCGGCGATGGAGTCGGTCGCCGCGTTCGCGCGCGACGGCGGTCCGGTGCTGGGGATCTGCAACGGGTTCCAGGTGCTGTGCGAGGCCGGGCTGCTGCCGGGCACGATGCTCATGAACCCGAGCCGGCGGTTCAACTTCCGTCAGGTCGAGCTCGAGGTCGTCGTCGCCGACACCGCATGGACCCGTGCCGCGCGGCCCGGGCAGCGGCTGTCGATCCCCGCCAAGCACCAGACCGGCCGGTGGTACGCCCCGGACGCGCTGCTGCAGGAGGTCCGCGCCAACGACCAGGTCGTCTTCACCTACGCGCAGGACGACCGGCCGAACGGCTCGACGGCGAACGTCGCCGGGGTGACGAACGCCGGGCGCAACGTCGTCGGGCTCATGCCCCACCCCGAGCACGCCACCGACCCGCTCACCGGGTCGGCCGACGGGCTCGTCCTGTTCCGCTCCCCGCTGGAGGCCGCCGGTGTCGCCTGATCCCGTCCCCGCCGTCGTCCCGGCCCCGCGGGACCTGGCCGCCGACGCGACCCCGATCGGCGACGCCCCCGGGATCGAGCAGGCCCGGGCGCTCGGGCTCACCGACGCCGAGTACGCGCTGGTGACCGAGAAGCTCGGCCGCGAGCCGGTCCAGGTCGAGCTGGCGATGTTCTCGCTCATGTGGAGCGAGCACTGCGCGTACAAGCACTCCAAGAAGCTGCTCGTGACGCTGCCGACCGAGGGCCCGGCGATGGTGCTCGGCCCGGGCGAGAACGCCGGTGCGGTCGACGTCGGCGACGGCTGGACGGTGGCGTTCAAGGTCGAGTCGCACAACCACCCCTCGGCCGTCGAGCCGTTCCAGGGCGCGGCGACCGGGGTCGGCGGGATCCTTCGCGACATCTTCGCGCTCGGCGCCCGGCCGATCGCGGTCCTCGACGCGCTGCGGTTCGGCGACGTCGACGCGACGGACGAGAACGGCGACCCGACGCCGGGCGCGGTCCGCTCGCGGTTCCTCCTCGACGGCGCGGTCCGCGGGATCGGGCACTACGGCAACTCGATCGGCGTGCCGAACATCGGCGGCGACGTGTACTTCGAGGACCCGTACGAGACGAACTGCCTCGTCAACGCGATGGCGCTCGGCCTGCTGCGCCGCGAGCGGCTGACGCTGTCGGCGGCCACCGGCGTCGGCAACGTCGTCGTGCTCTTCGGCGCGTCGACCGGCGCGGACGGCATCGGCGGGGCGTCGGTGCTGGCCTCCGCCGAGCTCGGTGACGACGACGCCGACAAGCGCCCGACGGTGCAGGTCGGCGACCCGTTCGAGGAGTCCAAGCTCGTCGAGTGCACCCTGGAGCTGCTCGAGCGCGAGCTGCTCGTGTCGGTGCAGGACCTGGGCGCCGCGGGGCTCACCTCGTCGGCGTCGGAGATGGCGTCCAAGGGCGAGGTCGGCCTGGATCTGGACGTGGCGCTCGTGCCCCGGCGCCAGTCCGGCCTGGAGCCGTTCGAGGTCATGGTGTCGGAGTCGCAGGAGCGGATGCTCTGCATCGTCACCCCCGAGCGGCTCGACGAGGTCATCGCGATCACCGACAAGTGGGACGTGCACGGCACCGCGATCGGCGTCGTCACCGACACCCGCCGGTTCCGCGTGTTCGACGGCGACGACCTGGTCGGCGACATGCCGGTGCCGGCGCTCGTCGACGACTGCCCGCTGTACGACATCTTCCCCGAGAAGCCCGCCGGCGGACCGGCGTCGATCTACCCGGCGCCGCAGGCCCGGCTGGCCCGCGACGCGTCGTCGACCGACGCGCTGCTCGCCCTGTTGTCCAGCGCGAACATCGCCGACCGCCGCCCGCTCTTCGAGCAGTACGACCCGGTCGTCCAGTCGCGGACGGTCAAGCGTCCCGGCGAGGCCGCCGCGGCGGTCCTGCAGGTGCCGGGTCCCGCGGGTCGTCGGGCGGTCGTCGGGGGGCTCGCCGGGCCCACCGACGTGGCGGCCGAGAGCGACCCGGACCGGGCGATCCCGGGCGTCGGCGTGTCGATCGACGGGTCGGGCCGGCGCGTCGCCGCCGACCCGTACGCGGGCACGTTGTGGAACGTCCTGGAGTGCGCGTCCAACCTCGCGTGCGTCGGGGCGGAGCCGCTGGGCCTGACGAACAACCTGAACTTCGGCAACCCCGAGAAGCCGCACATCGCCTGGCAGCTCACCGAGTCGGTGCGCGGCCTGGGCGACGGCTGCCGGGCGGTCGGCGCCCCGGTCGTTGGCGGCAACGTGTCGCTGTACAACGAGGGCACGACGGGGCCGATCTTCCCCACCCCGGTCGTCGGCATCGTCGGCAAGGTCCCCGACGTGCGCCGTGCGGTCGGCACCGGGTTCGTCCGTGACGGTGACGTCGTCGCCCGCGTCGGCGCGTTCGTGCCGCAGCTCGGGCTGTCGGAGATCGCCAGGCTCGAGGGGCGCGACCTGCCCGACGGCCTGCCGGACTGGAACGTCGACCGGATCGTCGAGGGCATCGTCGCGGTGCGCGAGGCGGTGCGCGCCGGCTCGCTGTCGAGCGCGACCGACATCGCCGAGGGCGGCCTGCTCGTCGCGCTCGCCGAGGCGGCGATCGCCGGTGGGCGTGGCGCCCGGGTGACCGTGGAGCCGGCCGACGGTGACGACCCGGAGCGCACCGCGCTCTTCGGCGAGGCCCCCGGTGGGTTCGTCGTCACGGGCTCGCGCGACGCGCTCGCCGCCCTGGCGGAGTCGGTGCCCGTGGCGATCCTCGGCGAGGTCGGCGGCGATCGCCTGACCGTCGACGCGGCCGGCGAGACGATCGACGTCTCGCTCGGTGACCTGGCCGACGCGCACGGCGCGCTGGCCCGGCACTTCGGCTGAGCGGCGGCCCGGCGACGGGCGGCCGGCGGCGGGCGACGCCGCGCGGGTGGGCGCGGAGCGCTCCGCCGGCCCACCCGTGGCGGTTGGTGGTCGCGTGGCGGGCAGGAGCTGCCACGCGTGAAGGGGTGCCGGGGGCGCGGCCGGGCTTGTGGCGGATGGTGGTCGCATGGCGGGCAGGATCCGCCACGGGTGACGGGGTGCGGGCCGCGTCGACCGAGGGCAGGGTCAGGACGGCAACCTGATCTCCGTCACCGTCCGCTCGTTGATGGCGTAGAACCACGGTCCCTCGGGGCGACGGGAGACGATTCGTTCGATCTCGTCCCAGTTGCGGACGAGGCGGGTGAGCCATTCCCACGTGTTCATGTCGCGTTTGCCGGCGATCCAGAACACGCGAAGACCCGCCTCGCGGAGCGCCAAGAGCTCGGCGGGTCGGGAGCGGATCTTCTGGTCCCGGGCGATCACGACGAGTCCTCGCCTGGCGATCTCGGGGATCCAGACGGTGTCCGGCACCCCGGGCGGGCACACATGCTTGCTGAGGTCGTGCCCGACGTGGATGACGTCCTTGCGCGCGGCCACGAGGGTGCGGCCGATTCCGAGGGCGCTTTCGTCGACGTAGAAGCGGAGGCTGTCGCGTTCGGCCGGCACGCGGGCCAGTCCGTCAGGCGGCGTTCCGCAGCAACTCGTACCGTACGGCGGCCTCCACCTGCGCGGGCGGCAGGTCGTACAACTCCGCGATCGTGGCCGTGCTCTCCCCGGCGCGTACGAGCTCAACGATGATCTCGGTGCGGACGCCGCGGACGACCGGCTCGCCGAATCCCCGGGTCGGATCGATCCGGACGTCCTCGATGTCGTGCACGGGACGGATGACGAGCGGCTCGGCCTGGGGGCCATCGCCGCTCCACTCGATCGATCGTCGGAACGACTCGACCTGATCGCTCCACTCCGCGACCGTCTGGCCGGTGCGAACCACGACGAGCGAGAGCTTGCGGTCGAGCTCGACCTCGTCCTGCACCTGGCGCACGAGCTCACGGCCGTGCACATCGAGCCACGTCCGGGCGGACGCCAGCGGATAGCGAACTCCGAGCTCCTTGCGCAGCTGCTCGATCGCCGGTCGCATGCGCACCATGGGGACGCCCGCGTCGCGGTACTCGGCGAGTAGTCGTGTCTCGACGAACTCGCCCCAGGTCGCGATCGGATCGCCGGTGCGTTCTTCGCGCACCACCGGCTCGTAGGTCCGTCCGCCGCGCTCGTAGCCGTCGATCCATCGCCGAGCGGTGCCGGCCGGCAACCCGAGCAGACGGTCCACCTGGGGAAGGCCGTACGTCGGACGGTCGAGGAGGCGCACCACGGTGCCGGTCATGGGGCGATGATCGCAGGGCTCGACCGTTCGGCGGGGTCCGTCACCGTTTCGACGCGGAACCGGTTGAGTCCCGGTGCGGTCAGCAACCGATCCGAGGGATTCACAGGCGAGCAGGCCAGCGGTGGCTCGCATCCCAGATCCGGTCGACCTTGGACTTCGGCTCGCGGGTGATCATGCGGTAGGGACCCTGTGCGCGCGTCGCTCGACCGGCAACGGAGGCCGTCTCGCCCGCCTGGGCCCGTCACGGCATCGGTGCCACCTCCGCCGCGCCCACACCGGTGCCCGTCGGCCGGGCGGGCACGCCCCCGGTCCGGATGAGGTCCGCGCACCGCTCGCCGATCATGATCGTCGGGGCGTGGGTGTTGCCGCGGGTGACGGTGGGCATGACCGACGCGTCGGCGATCCGCAGGCCGTCGACGCCGTGCACGCGCAGCAACGGATCGCAGGCGCCGTCCTCCGGGGAGCCGATCCGGGCCGAGCACGCCGGGTGGTAGGTGTGCTGCACCGTGGCGCGGATGTACTCCCGCAGGCCGTGGTCGTCGTGGACGCCCGGACCGGGGTTGATCTCCGGTCCGCGGACGTCGGCCAGCGCGGGCTGGGCGACGATCTCGCGGGCGCGGCGCAGGCCGCGGACGATCGCGTCGACCTCGGACTCGTGGCTGAGCATGTTGAGGTGCACGCGGCCCTTCACCGTCGGGTCGGCCGACCGCACCAGCACGCTGCCCCGGCTCTCCGGCGCGACGTAGGACAGGCCGATCGAGAAGGCGGGCCGCACGTGCTTGCCCTTGCCGTGCTCCCAGAAGAAGATCGGGGCGATCACGAGCTCCATGTCCGCGGCCGGCAGCGCGTCGTCGGTGCGGAAGAAGCCCATCGCCTCGCCGATGTTGCTCGCCAGCGGGCCGCGACGCGACCCCAACCAACGGGCGATGTTCCGCGGGTGCTCGATCCCGAACAGGCCCGGGGACGACTCGCGCAGCTCGACGTTGAGGAACTGGAACGGGTGGTCCATGAGGTGCCGGCCGACGGCCGGCAGGTCGACGGTGGCGTCGATCCCGACCGAGCGCAGGTGGTCGGCCGGACCGATCCCCGATCGCTGGAGGATCTCCGGGGTCCCGAACGCCCCGGCGCTGAGGACGACGTCGGCGCCGGCCTCGACGCGGCGGATCCCCCCGCGCCGCGTCGACAGCTCCACCGCCACCGCACGCCCGTCGCGCAGGAGCACGCGGTGCACGAGCGCGCCGGTGAGGACGTCGAGGTTGGGTCGCCGACGCGCGTCGCGCAGGTACGCCGTCGCGGTGTCCTGCCGCACCCCACGGCGGACGTTGACCTGGGTGAGCGCGACGCCGTCGTGATGCTCGCCGTTGAGCTCGTCGCGGCGGGTGATGCCGGCCTGCTCGCAGGCCTCGATGATCCGGAGCGTGACGGGATCGGGATCGCGGGCGGCCTGCACGTGGATCGGCCCGCCCTGGCCGTGGTAGCGGTCGCGCAGGTCGGCGTGGTCCTCGGCCCGCACGAAGTACGGCAGGACCTCCTCGGCGCTCCAGCCGGTGGCGCCTCCTGCGGCCCACTGGTCGAAGTCGTAGCGGCTGCCGCGCACGTACATCATCGCGTTCATCGACGAGCAGCCGCCCATCAGCCGTCCGCGCGGGTGCTCCAGGCGGCGGCCGTCCAAGTGCTCCTCCGGCTCGGTGACGTACCGCCAGTCGAGCTTGGTGCCGAACTGCGCGGCGAACGCCGCCGGGGCCTTCACCGAGAGCCGCCGGTTGTGTCCGCCGGCCTCGACGAGCAGCACGCGCCGATCGGCATCCTCGCTCAGTCGCGCCGCGACGGCGCAGCCCGCGGCGCCCGCGCCGATGACGATGTGGTCGTAGCCCATGCTGGTGCTCCTCGGGGTCGTTCGGTGGTGGTGGTGTGGCGAGCGGACGGACGGTGACGACGTCACGCGTCCACCGCCGGGGCCGGGCCGGGTGGGGGCGGCGTCACGCCGCCGGCGGGGTCGGGGCCGGCTGGAGGCGGCGGATCACTGCGGACTCGTGGAGGCCGGATGACGGCGGCGGACGCTGTCGCGCGGTCCAGCACGTACTCGGCATCGTCGGGCGTGCGCAGCATCCGGTAGAAGGACGCGAGGTCGTACGGCCACATCGTCGGGTGCCCGTCGGGCCCGATGTACCACGAGGTGCACCCGGTGACCCAGACCGTGCCGTCCATGTCCTCGCGCAGCCGCCGGTTGAACGCGTCGGTGGCCTCGGTCGTCGGGGCGACGTGCGTCAGCTCGCCCCGGGCGATGCGCCGCATCCACGTCACCGCGTGGTCGGCCTGACCCTCGGCGATCGGCACCAGCGACGTGTTGCCGATCGGGCTGTTGGGGCCCATCAGCAGGAAGAGGTTGGGGAACCCCGGGACCATGGTGGTGCCGTGGGCGCGCGGGCCGTCGGCCCACGCGTCGTCGAGGGTGATCCCGTCTCGGCCGGTGATGCGCATCGGCCGTGCGAACGCGTGGGCGTCGAACCCGGTGGCGAGGATCAGGGCGTCGAGCTCGTGCCGGCGCCCGTCGGCGGTCACCACCGCACCGGGCTCCACCCGCTCGATCGCGTCGGTGACGACGTCGACGTGGGGACGCTGGACCGCCCGCATGTAGCCGGCGGACATGACCAGGCGCCGGCAGAGCGGCTGGTCGGTCGGGGTCAGGCGGGCCCGCAGGTCGCGGTCGCGCACGGTGCGGAGGTTCAGCCGGCAGATCCCGGCGATGAGCCTCCGCTCCCAACCGTCGCGGATGACCGCCCGCCCGAACAGCGAGAACTGCCAGGCCGCGTTGCGGTAGGCGAAGCGCCGCAGCCTTGCGGACCGGGCGAGGAGGGCGCGCCAGGGACGACTGTAGGCGTGGTCGGGGACCGGGATCACCCACTGCGCGCTGCGCTGGAACTGCGTCACCGACGCCGCCGAGCGGGACAGCGCCGTGACGATCTGCACGCCGGTGGAGCCGGTGCCGACGACGCCCACCCGACGTCCGGCCGTCGTCCACTCCGGCCGCCACCGCGCGGAGTGGGCGACGGGACCGCCGAACCGGTCGAGCCCCTCGATGTCGGGGATCCGTGGATGATGCAGGACCCCGGTCGCGGCCACGACCACGTCGAACACCCGCCGTTCGCCGTCATCGGTCTCCACGAGCCACTCCGCGCCGTCGAAGGTCGCGGCCACGACCTCGGTCCCGAACCGGATCCGGCCGAGCACCCCGGTCCGCTCCGCGACGCCGCGGAAGTACGCGTGGATCTGCTCGCCGGGGGAGAAGCGCCGGGTCCATGCCGGGTTCGGGGCGAAGGTGTAGGAGTAGAACGCGGCGGGGACGTCGCAGGCGATGCCGGGATAGCGGTTCGCGCGCCACGTGCCGCCGACGTCGTCGGCCTTCTCGAAGATCTCCACCCGGTCGAAGCCGGCGTCGCGGAGCTTCACCGCCATGCAGATGCCCGACATCCCCGCCCCGACGATCGCGACGCGGAGGTCCCGGCCCGGCCCCGCGCTGATCGTGCCGTTGCTGGTCATGGCCTGACGCTAGGCTCGGGACGGACGACGAACCAGGCGATTGGCGGACCCGGGCTTGAGATCGGAGGACACGCGGCGGCTCTCCGGCCGTACGGGCGCGGCCCGCGAGCGGCCGACGCCGCGGCCCCCGCGGGACGGGGACCGGACGGCCGCGGCGCCTGCGTGGGACTACCCGCGCGCATCGGCGGGCGTACGGACCCTGGTCGAGGCCGGCGCCGACCGTGGCGTGCCGGCCCGGTCGTGCCTGCGCCTGACGGGGATCGCCCCGGCCGACTTGGACGACGGCGATCTCGTCGTCGAGGCGGGACAGGAGCTGCAGGTCATGCGCAACCTGGTGGCGGCCGTCGACGATCCGCGAGGCCTCGGGGTGGATGTCGGACGACGGTTCACCGTCGGCAGCTTCGGGATCTGGGGCTACGCGCTGCTCACGAGCGTCACGTGGGCGGACGTCGTCGACACCGGCCTGCGGTTCGCCCGGCTGTCGTACGCGTTCGTCCATCCGACGCCGACCGACCCGGCCGAGGGTCATGGCATCGCCCTGGGGCTCGACGGCGTGCCGGACGACCTGGCCGACTTCGTCGTCGAGCGCGACCTGGCGGCGGCGATCCGGCTCTTCACCGGGATCGGTGGCGGGACCGCGCCGCTGCGGTTCGAGACGCGCCTGGCGGGCGCGACCCTCGACGCGCTGCGGGCGGTGGTGCCGACGGCGCGCGTGACGGGGGCGCGGCCGTTCGACCGGGTCCTCGTCGACGCGGGCGCGCTGGGCCGCCGGCCGCCACAGGCCGATCCGGTGACGCGCGACGAGGCGGGCCGAGCGTGCGACGATCTGCTGCAGCGACGCAGCCGAAGGCGGGGCGTGGCCGCCCGCGTGCGCGCCGCCCTGCTGCGCGACCCGGCCGCGCGTCCGACGATGTCGACGGTGGCTGCGGGGCTCAACGTCGACGGCCGCACGCTGCGGCGCCACCTCGCGGCGGAGGGCACGAGCTTCCAGGAGCTGCGTGACGAGGTCCACCGCACGCTCGCGATCGAGCTGCTGACGACCGCCGGCCTGACCGTCGACGAGGTACGTCGTCGCCTGGGCTACGCCGACGCGGCGAGCTTCACCCACGCCTTCCGGCGGTGGACCGGTGCGACACCGGGCGCGTGGCGGCGCGACGGTGGCACGCTCAGAGGGTCGGGGTCGGGGTCGGGGTCGGGGTCGGGGTCGGCGGGCGGCGGGCCGCCCGCCACGCCGTCGGCGTCTGGCCGGTCCAGCGGACGAACGCCCGGGTGAAGCTCGCCGTCTCGGCGAATCCCGACCGTGCGGCGACCTCGGCGATCGTCAGCCCGGGCTCGGCCACGAGCGCCTGGCCGAGCGCCTGTCGGGCCTCGTCGAGCAGGGCACGGAACGACGTGCCCTCCTCGGCCAGCCAGCGGCGGACGGTCCGCGGGTCGGCGTTGAGCTCGCCGGCGACCTCGGGCAGCGACGGGATCCGTCCGGGATCACGGACGAGCCGCGCTCGGATGACCGCCGCCCGTCCGGTGCGCCGCCGGCGCTGCTCGAGCAGGTCGCGACAGAGCCGCTCGCACGCGGCCGCGCTCTCGCCGTCCGCCTGCGGCAGGGCACGACGCCACAGGGGCAGCGGCAGCTCGAGCCGGGAGGGGCCGTCGCGGTCGGCGGTGACGTCGAGGCCGGAGATCACCGCGGCGGCGACGGCCCGGACGCTGGGGCCGGGGAGCGCCAGGCGCAGCCGCATGCCCGGAATCCGCTCGGTGCCCAGTACGCCCGGCACGAGGGCGACCGAGGCCGCGGCGGCGTCCCGCTCGACGAAGAGCGTACGGACGTCCGCCGGGATCTGGGTGGCGTCCATCACGAGGCGCGCGCGGTGGCGGTCGACGTCCACCGTCGGACGGACGAAGGCCGACGTCATCCCCGCGTTGCGGGCGGCGATGATCAGGGCGTCCCCGACGGTGGGGCTGGCCAGCATCGCGAACCCGAGCATCCCGAGGTCGATGAGCCGGTAGCGGGCACCGGCGTCGGCGCCCAGGCCCGGCGGATCCCCGAGCGTGCGGACGAGGTTGCGGGCCACGTGGAGCTCGTGCTGGGCGGGGATCACCGCGTCGGCCCGCCGCAGGTCGTCGACCGACAGCCCGGTGCCGGCCAGGCTCGTGGCCGGGGGGACGCCCCGGTCCGCACCGGTCTCCACCAGCATGCGGGTGGCGGCGATCGAGCGGGGGAAGTCCCAGGAGGGCCGAGGCGGTTGCACCGTCGCGACGACGCTACCAGCGGGGAGCGCGACGTCGGCGACGGTGCGCGGAGGGCGAGGCCCGCCGTCAGGCCCCGGGGCCGCAGTACACCCCGACGACCGCCGCGCCCCCCAGCCCGATGTTGTGCTGCAGCGCGACGGTGGCGCCGTCGACCTGGCGGGCGTCGGCCTGGCCGCGCAGCTGCCAGACGAGCTCGGTGCACTGGGCGAGGCCGGTCGCGCCGAGCGGATGGCCCTTGGAGATGAGGCCCCCCGACGGGTTGACCACCGGGCCGTCGCCGCCGTACGTCGTCGCACGGCGCGCGACGAGCTCGTGCCCCTTGCCGCGGGGCGCCAGGCCGATCGCCTCGTACGTCAGCAGCTCGTTCGTCGAGAAGCAGTCGTGCAGCTCGATGACGTCGACGTCGCCGATCGCGACCCCGGCCTCGTCGAGCGCCGCCGCCGCCGCCCTCGCGGTCATGTCGTAGCCGACGGCGTCGATCGCGCTCTCCGCGAAGCTCGACGCGGTGTCGGTCGCCATCGCCTGACCGGCGAGCTCGACCGCCCGGTCGCGCAGGCCGTGCTCGTCGACGAACCGCTCGGACGCGACGACGACCGCGGCGGCGCCGTCGCTCGTCGGCGAGCACTGGAGCTTCGTCAACGGGGCGAAGATCTCGCGCGACGCGTCGATCTCCTCGGGCGTGTACGCCTGCTGGAACTGGGCGTAGGGGTTGTTCGTCGAGTGCTGGTGGTTCTTCCAGCCGATCCACGAGAAGTGCTCCGGCTTGGACCCGTGGAGCTCCATGTGCTCGCGGCCAGCCGCCCCGAACATCTGCGGGGCCATGGGGACCTCGTCGTCCCAGCCGCGGACGTCGCCGACCGTCTCGATGTGCCGGTCCAGCGGCTGGGTGCGGTCGGTGTAGCCGACTCCGAGCGATCCGCGCTGCATCTTCTCGAACCCGACCGCCAGGGCGACGTCGGCCATGCCGGACCGCACCGCGCGTCGGGCCAGGTAGAGCGCCGTCGAGCCGGTCGAGCAGTTGTTGTTGACGTTCGTGATCGGCACCCCGGTGAGCCCGAGGGTGTAGACGGCCCGCTCGCCGGCGGTGGAGTCGCCGTAGCAGTAGCCGACGTGGACCTCCTCGATCCGCTCGTAGGGGACCCCGGCGTCGCGGAGCGCCTTGGTGCCGGCCTCCTCGACCCAGTCGGGGTAGTCGCCGTCCTTGGTGCCGGGCTTGTCGAACTTCGTCATGCCGACGCCGATGACGTAGGTGCGCTGCATGGGGCCTCGTCGCTGGAAGATGGTGGGCGGGTGGGCGCGGCCGGGCCGCCGACGGCGGCCCGCTCCGCGCATGGCGCGCGCCGGGCCCGGCACGCTGGAGCCATCTTACAAACGTGCGCGCTCGTTTGTTGGGGTCAGGGGTCCGGACGCTCTGTCGTCAGGGCGTCGATGAGCAGCGGACGGATCGCGGCCCAACGATCGGTGGCGGGCGGGGACGTCCGGGGCTCGAACGCCTCGGCGAACGCCAGGCCGCGGACGGCGTTGAGGGCGAGCTCCAGGCGCGGACCGGAGATTTCTACGTCGCCGAGTCCGGCGGTGGCGTCCGCGAGGAACGCCCGCACGATCGACCGCAGGTGGCGCTCCAGCGGGGTCAGTCGCTCGCGGAGCCCGGGATCGTCGGCGGCCGCGATCCAGAGCTTCACGACCGCGCGGAAGAGGTCGCTCGAGAAGTCCTCGTAGAGCAGGTCGACGAACCACGCGATCGGGTCCTCGCCCGCCCGCAGGGCGCTCGCACGGCGGCGCATCTCGGTGATCCGGCGGTCGGCCAGGTGCTCGATCGCCTCGGTGACGAGATCCGACATCTGGGGGAAGTGGTGGGTCTGGGCGCCGCGAGACACGCCGGCGAGCTCCGCGACCCGCCGGCCGGTGGTGGCGGCGTAGCCGCTGTCGACGAGGCTCCGGATCGTCGCGTCGAGGAGCCGTCGACGGGTCTCCTCGCGGCGCTCCTCCTGGGTCCGGCGGCGGGTGGGGGAGGGGCTCGTCATCCGGGGTGCACCACGGCGTCGCCGTTCGCAAACGTCATGGTTCGTATGTTACGGTCTCGGCGGAGAGAGGTCGGAGGGGGCTCACCCTACGACGGCGTTCGCGCGCCGTCGAGTCGTGAGCAACGAGGAGATCAGCCGTGCCGACCATTCCCGGGACCCTGTCCGTCGCCGCCCGGCGGACGCCCGACCGCGAGGCGCTCGTGTTCGACGGGCGCCGCCGCACCTACGCCGAGCTCGACCGCGACGTGACGCGCACCGCGCGGGTGCTCGCCGACCGGGGCGTGCGCCCCGGCGATCGCGTCGCCCTCGTCGCCGGCAACTCCGACCGCTTCGTCGTCGCGTTCTACGCGGCGTCCCGGGCCGGCGCGATCGTCGTCCCCGTCAATCCGGCGCTCGCCCCGCCCGAGATCACCCACGTCCTGAACGACTCCGGCAGCGGAACGGTGCTCGTCGATCCCGCGCTGGCGCCGAAGGTCGTCCCGGCCACGGCGGCCGTCGACGGCGACGTCTCGGTCCTCGCGCTCGGCGAGGCCGACGGCCTGCCCGATCTGCTCGCCGTGGCCGAGGGCACCGACGACGCACCGTTGGACGTCGAGGTGGCAGAGTCCGACGACGCGCTCGTCATCTACACGTCGGGGACGACCGGCAAGCCCAAGGGCGTGCTGCTGGACCACCACCGGTCGATCTGGGTGGCGGTGAACTCGGCGATCGTGGCGAAGTTCACCGACGGCGGTCGGTTCCTGCACGTCGCGCCGCTCTACCACGCCGCGCAGCTCGGGATCATGCTCGTCAGCGGCACGATGCTGAGCGCCACCCACGTGGTGCTGCCCGGCTTCGATCCCGAGAAGGTCCTCGACGCGATGGAGCGCGAGCGGATCACGTCGTTCTTCGGCGTGCCGACGATGTTCGAGCTGCTCCTGCGCCACCCGAGCCTGCCGCAGCGGGACCTGTCGGCGTGGCAGACCGGCATGTTCGGTGCGGCCCCGATGCCGTCGTCGACGGTGGAGCGCCTGCTCGAGTCCCTGCCCGACGTCGAGCTGATGCAGCTGTGCGGCCAGACCGAGGCCGGGCCGGGAGGGATCTACTCGACCTTCGAGGACGTCAAGGCCCGGCCGGCGGCCAGCGGCCGCTGGCCGCTGCCCAACACCGAGGCGCGCGTGGTCGACCAGGACGGCCGTCCGGTCGCCCCCGACGGGGTGGGCGAGCTGCTGCTCCGCGGCGAGACGATCATGAAGGGCTACTGGCGCAACCCCGAGGCGACGGCCGACACGATCCGGGACGGCTGGCTCCACACCGGCGACCTCGCACGGGTCGACGCCGACGGGTACATCACCCTCGTCGACCGGGCCAAGGACATGATCATCACCGGCGGCCGCAACGTGTACTCGATCGAGGTCGAGAACGCCGTCGCCACCCACCCCGACGTCGTCGACGTGGCGGTCGTCGGACGGCCGCACGACGTCTACGGCGAGAGCATCGTCGCCGTCGTCACGGTCCGTCCCGGGGCGGAGCTCGACCTGGAGGGCCTGAGGTCCTCCTGCGCCGAGCTGATCGCCGATTACAAGCTCCCGCACGACCTCGTCCTCGACGTCGAGATCCCGCGCAATGCGTCGGGGAAGGTGCTCAAGCGCGAGCTCCGCGACCGGATCGCGACGACGACCGCCGCCTGACCACGCCCCCCCCGGAGCTCCTGGTGCCGCGAAGGCCCCTGCTCGTCCTGCCGGTGCTGCTCGTCCTCGTCGCTGCCGCGATGGTCGTCCTGCGCGACGGACGGCCCTACCGCGTGACGATGACCGTCGCCGACGCCGGTCAGCTCGTCGACGGCAACGAGGTCCGGGTGGCGGGCGCCGTCGTCGGCAAGGTCGACGGGATCGACCTGACCGACGACGGCCGAGCCCGCGTCACCCTGCGGATCGACGACGAGCGCCTGAGGCCGCTGCACCGTGGCACCCGGGCGATCATCCGCAACAGCTCGTTGTCGAGCGTCGCCGGACGGATCGTGGTGCTCGAGGCCGGACCGGACGACGCCCCCGCGATTCCCGACGGCGGGGGCCTGGCCGCCGTCGACGCCCGCGGCACCACCGACATCGACCAGGTCCTCAACACGCTCGACAGCGCGTCGATGGACGCGATCCGCCGCATCGCGACCGGCGGGGCGCGCACGCTCGCCGGGGCCGAGGACGCCACGCGCCTACTGCTGGAGCGCCTGAGCCCGGCCGTCGCCCGGACCGGTGCGCTGGCCCGCGCCCTGACCGACGACCGCGGGACGCTGGAGCGGCTCGTCGTGTCCGGCGCGACCACCGCCGGGGCGGTCGCCGACCGGCGCGAGGACGTCACCGTCGGCATCGCCCAGACCGCCGCGGTGCTGCGCGCCACCGCCGACCGGCGCGGCGAGCTGTCGGCGACGTTGCGGCGGGCCCCGGCGGTGCTGCGCCAGGCCAGCACGACCTTCGCCGGGTTCCGGGGCCTAGTGACCGATCTGCGACCGGCGCTCCGCGAGGCCCGACGGATCGCCCCCGGACTGGCGGATCTCCTGCGTCTGCTCGGACCGCTCGCCGACGACGCCCTGCCGGTCGTCCGCGATCTTCGGGCGACGGTCCCGCGCCTGACCGTCGCGCTACGGCGCACCCCCGCGCTGGCCGAGGCCGGCGTGCCGGCCCTGCGCGAGACGACCACCGCTCTGCGACCCCTGCGGCCGGTGATCTCCGACGTCCGCGCCTACACGCCCGACATCGTCCACGGACTGGTCGTCGGGTTCGGCGGCAAGGCCGCGTCGCTCTACGACGCCAACGGGCACATCGGACGCCTGGAGCCGGTGGTCAACATGGCGACGCTGCCGTCCGTGCTGGAGGGACTGGGGCCGCTGCTGGGCACGTCGATCGGCGCGAACCTCGGCGACTTCACCACCCGGAACGTCAACCGCTGCCCGGGCTCGGCGACGCAGGCCGCCGCCGACGGAAGCAACCCGTGGGCCGTCGGCGGCTGCGACGCGCGGCAGGTCCCCCCGGGCGGGGAGCGCACGCGATGAGGCCGGGTCGACGGGTGGCGCCGCTCGCGCTGGCGGCGGCGATCGCGACGACGGCCGCCGTGTCCGTCTCCGGCTGCGGGGGCGAGGAGCCCGCCGCGGACGGGGTTCGCATCGACGCGGTGTTCGACCACGGGTCCTACCTCGGGGCGGGACAGGAGGTCCGGATCGCCGGGGCACCGGTCGGCACCGTGCGCCGGGTCCGACTCACGACCGACCGACGGGCCCGCGTCGAGATGGAGATCCAGCAGCGGTTCGCCCCGTTCCGCCGGGACGCCGAGTGCACGATCAAGCCCCAGTCGTTGATCGGTGAGCGGTTCGTCGACTGCGACCCCGGACGGCCTCCGTCGCCGGCCCTCTCCGCGCCGGACGGCCGCGTGCCGACGGTCCCGCTGGCGCAGACGCACAGCCCCGTCGACCTCGACCTCGTGGTGGCGACGCTCGGCCGCCCCACGAACGAGCGGCTGCAGCTGTTGCTCAACGAGCTCGGGGCGGCGACCGCCGGCCGGGGAGCGTCGCTGAAGGCGGCGATCCGGCGGGCCAACCCGGCGCTGCAGCACCTGGACCGCACGATGGGGATCCTCCGGACCGAGCACCGCGCGGTCGCCCGGCTCATCTCGTCCACCGACGCCGTGCTCGACGATCTCGACGCGCGACGCGAGCAGCTCGGGCGGACCTTCGAGCACGGCGCCACCGTCCTGCGCGTGACGGGGGGATCGCCGCCGCGAGCTCGAGCGGTCGATCGCCGCCCTCCCGGGATCGCTCCGCGCCGCCCAGCCGGCACTGGCGTCGCTGGCGTCGCTCGCCCGGGACGCCGCCCCGGTCGTGCGCGACGCCCGCCGGGCCACGCCCGCGCTCGACCGGGTCGCCCGGGACGTCGGACCGTTCGCCCGGGCCGCCGAGCCCGTGACGGCCCGCCTGGCGTCGAGCCTGCGGCGGGCGACGCCCGTCCTGCGGGGCGCCGCACCGCAGCTCGCACTCCTGCAGCGCGGCATCGAGGCGATCGCGCCGGTCATGGAGCCGACCGCCCGCGTCGCGCGCAGCCTGGAGGACAACGGCGTGCCGCAGCGCCTGCTCGTGTTCGTCCACCAGGTCGCCCTCGCGACGGCGCGGTTCGACCGGACGTCGCACATCCTGCCCGCCCGGCTCAATCTCAACCAGTGCATCATCGTCGCGACCGTCGCCCAGCCGGAGTGCTCGTCGCGCTTCGGTGACGCCGGCACGATCCGGACGTCCCGCCCCCGTGCGGCGCTGCGCCGCCTGACCGAGCAGGCACCGCGATGAACCGCCGATCCTCGTCGCTGGTCGCCAACCCGGTGCTGATCGGGGCGGCGACGGTGCTGCTGGCGCTCGTGGCCACGGTGCTGTCCTACAACGCCAACTCGGGACTGCCGTTCGTGCGGACCTACGACCTGCACGCCGAGGTGGAGGACGCCAAGCAGCTCGTCACCGGCAACGACGTGCGGATCGGCGGCAAGCGCGTCGGCGCGGTGACCGCGATCACGCCGACCTCCGACCGCGACGGCCGACCGCGCGCCCGCATCACCCTGCAGCTGGACCTCGAGGTGGCGGAGCTGCCGGCCGACTCGCGGCTGCGGATCCGTCCGCGGGGCGTCATCGGGGCGAAGTTCGTCGACCTCGTGCCGGGCCGCGCCCGGCGGACCCTGCCCTCCGGCGCGACCGTGCCCGTCGCGCAGACCTCCGCCGCGGTCGACCTGCAGGAGCTCGCCGACGTCTTCGACGACGCCACGCGACGCGGGGTGCGACGGGTGACGCAGGAGCTCTCCGACGGGCTGGCCGGACGGGGCGTGGGCCTGAACCGGACGTTCGCCGACCTGCCGGACACCGCCCGGCGGGCCGAGGCCGTGCTCGCCGTGCTCGCCGACCCGGCCACCGACCTCGCAGGGTTCCTACGGCACGGCGCCGCGCTCGTCGATGCGCTGCGCCCCGTCAGCGGGGACCTGGGCGGCCTGGTGGACCGGCTCGCCACGACGCTGGGCGCCGTCGACCGGTCCCGGCAGGGCCTCGGGGACGCGATCGTCCGGGTTCCCGGAACGCTGGAGGAGCTCGGCCGGGCGTCGACGCGGCTGCGGCCGGTCTTCGATCAGGCCCGGCGGTTGGTGCGCGACGTCGCCCCCGGGGTGCGGCGCCTGCCCGGCGCGCTGCGGGCGACCGACGGTGCCCTGCGGGAGGGCACGCCGCTGCTGCGCCGCACCCCGGCGCTCCTGGGACGCGTCGACGCCGTGGTGGACGGCCTCGACGTCGTCCGCCGCGACCGCGCGACGACCGACGCGCTGACGCTGCTGGAGCCGGTCGGTCGCGAGGCCGTGCCGCTCGTGCGGTGGCTGGAGCCGCTGCAGACGCGGTGCAACGGTGTCGGGCTCTTCTTCAAGGGCACCACCGGCATCACCGTCGACGGCGACCGCTACGGCAACTGGTACCAGATGCTGCCGGTCTTGCCCGTGCCTCCGCCGCTGCGGGTGGGCGCCCCGGATGCCGAGGCGCACCTGCAGACCTACTCCGACCCGGGCGACGGCACCTGCCCGGTGGGTAACGAGCGGTACCTGCCCGGTCAGCGCATCGGGGCCCTGCCCGGCCCACACCCGACGAGCAACCCGCGCACGCCGTGGACGGAGGACGACCGATGATCGGCCGGCGCACCCGTCGCTCGGCCCGCCCGGGCGGGGGCGGAGAGGCAGCCCGGTCGTTGTGGTGGGGCGTCGCGCTCGTCGCGGTGCTCGTGGTCGGGACGTACCTGGCGTTCGGCGGAACACTGCCCGGGTCCAACCCCCGGGAGCTGCGGATCCTGACCTCCGACGCGGGCATGCTGCGGCCGGCCGGGGCCATCCGCGTCCGCGTGTCCGGGGTCGACGTCGGGCACGTCACCGGCATCCGTCGGGTGCCGGACCGGCCGGGCCTCAGCGAGGTGACCGCGCGGCTGGCCGACGACGCGCCGGTGATCCGTCGCGACGCCACCGTCAAGATCCGCCCGCGGCTCTTCCTCGAGGGCAACTTCTTCCTCGACGTCGCGCCGGGCACCCCCGGGGCCGAGCCGCTCGGCGACCGTCCGTTGCCCCCGGCGGCGTCCACGATCCACGTCGCCGCCGACGAGGTGTTCAGCGCCTTCGACGCCGAGGGACGACGCGACGTGCGGGGCGCGCTGCGCGGGCTCGGCGGCACGGTACGCGGTCGCGGTCCCGACGACCTGCGGCGCCTGGTGCGCGACGCGGGACCCGCGCTGTCCGACGTCGCGATCGTCGGCCGGTCCGCCCTCGGACGCGACCCCGACGACCTGCGACGCCTGGTGCGCGACGCGGCCCGGGTGCTCGACGTCACCGCCCGGCAGCAGGACGACCTGCGGGCCACCCTGGCCGGGGGTCGTCGCACCGCCGAGGCCGTCGGTCGCGAGCGCCGGGCCTGGGCGGCGACGATCGGCGAGCTCGACGAGACGACCCACCGCGCCCCGGAGGACCTGGCGGCGATCCGGCGGGCAATGCCCGAGGCCCGCGCCCTGGTCCGCGACGCGCGTCCGCTGCTGCGTCGCCTGCCGCCGACCCTGCGCGCCGCCGTCCCCGCCGTGCGGGCCGCCTCCACCCTGCTGCGGTCCGGCGACGTGCCGCGCCTGACCGCCGCGCTGCGTCCCGCGTCGGATCGCCTGGCGGACGCGGCGGCCCCGCTGGCCGGCACGCTCGGCCGCGTCCGACCGTTGGCGGTGTGCCTGCGGAGGGTCGTCAACCCGGCACTGCTCACCCCGGTCCAGGACGGGCACCTGAGCACCGGGCTGCCGCCGTACCGCGAGCTCCTCTCGGCCGGCGTCGGGCTGGCGTCGGCCGCCCAGAGCTTCGACGGCCTGGGGCACGCGATCCGCTACAACCTCGGCCTCGGCAACCAGCTGATCTCCATGGGAGCCGGGTCGACGGCCCCCGCCGTCGCGCGCGCCGAGGCCCCGCTGCTGGGCTCGCGCCCCCCGAAGCCGGCCCGCCGCCCGCCGTTGCGCTCCGACGTCCCGTGCGAGACGCAGGCCCCGCAGGACCTGGCGACGCCCGCGCTGCCGTTCAAGGGCACGCAACGGAGCGCGCCGCTGGATCAGGATCGCGTCACGACCCTGCTGCGCACCCTGGCGGGAACGCTCGATCCGGCGAAGGGGGAGGGACGATGAGAAACCTCGTGCGGACCGTGCGGGACAACCGCTTCCCGGTGCTGGTGATCGTCGTGATGGCGGCGTTCGCGCTCGTCGTGACCGGGTACCTGCTCGTCAACCAGCGGCTGCCGCTGCCGTGGGACGACGTCTACGGGGTCGAGCTCGAGTTCGAGAGCGTGCAGGCCGTCGTTCCCGGACAGGGTCAGGAGGTCGCCGTATCGGGCGTCAAGGTCGGCGAAGTCACCGGCGTGCGCCGCGACGGGGGGCGGGCGGTGGCGACCCTGCGCCTGCGCCGCGGCGAGCTCCCCGCGGTCCACCGCGACGCGCGGGCCACCCTCCGTCCTCGCACCGGACTGCAGGACATGACCGTCGACCTCGACCCCGGCACCGCCCGGGCGGGGACCCTGCCCGACGGCGGCCGGATCCCCGCGTCGCAGACCGTCCGGCAGGTCCAGCTCGACGAGATCACGGCGACGCTCGACGCCGACTCCCGCGCCTACCTGCGCCAGTTCCTGCGGGCGACGAAGGAATCGCTGGGGGACGACGACGGTCGGGTGTTCCGCCGGCTGCTGCGGGTGGGCGCCCCCAGCGTCCGCACCACCCGCGCCGCCCTGCGGACGGTCCGGGCCCAGCACGCCGAGCTCGAGCGGCTCGTCACGCGCATGCGCCGGCTCGCCGGAACGCTGTCCGACCGCGACCGTGCCGTGGGCGACGTGCTGCGCGGCGCGGCCCGGACCCTCACCGCGATCGGGAAGCGCGACCGCGAGCTGCGGACCGGCCTGCGCGAGCTCCCGGGAACGTTGCGGCAACTGCGCACGACGCTCGACGACATGGGCGGGCTGTCCCGCGAGCTTGAGCCCGCATCCCGAAAGCTGCGTCCGACGCTCGGCCGCCTGGAGCGGGCGCTCCCCGCGGTCGACCCGCTGCTGGAGACCCTGCCCGCGAGGCTGCGGCCGGTCGGTCCCGCCGCACGTGCGGCCGTCGCCCCGCTGCGGTCGATCGACGCCACCCTGCGGCACCTCCTGCCGGTGCTGCCCGACGCCGACCGGGTGCTCGGGACGGTCACCCTGCTCGCCGACCTGCTCGGCCACGACCCGCAGGGCGAGGACCGCGGCTACACGTTCTGGCTGGCCTGGTTCGCCCACAACGTCAACTCGATGCTCTCGACCCAGGACGCCCACGGGGTCGCGTGGCGCGGACAGCTCCTCATCACCTGCGGGACGCTCTCCGGCCTGGACGAGCTGCGGCCGGTCGAGCAGCTCCTCGACGCCCTGGGGATGTGCCGATGAACAAGCAGCGCCCCCGCCGGTTGCAGATCGCCGCGATGGTCGCGTTCGCCCTGTCGTGCGTCTGCCTGCTGCTGTTCCTGTGGACGAGCTTCGGCGGACCGGTGCCGTTGCGCGCGGCGAAGTACCACGTCTACGCCGAGTTCCGCCAGGGCTCCCAGCTGGCGTCCTACGCCGACGTGCGCATCAGCGGCGTGAGCGTCGGCAAGGTCCGGCGCATCGAGCGCGCCGGCGGCCGCGCCCGGGTCCGCATCGACATCGAGCCGCGGTTCGTGCCCCTGCCGCGATCGACCCGCGCCGCCCTGCGGACGAAGACGCTCGTGGGCGAGACGTTCGTCGTCCTGTCGTTCGGCGACCGGCGTGGCCCGACGCTGCCGGAGGGCGGGACCATCCCGCGGCGCCAGACCGTCGAGACGGTGGAGATCGACCGCATCCTCGACGCGTTCGATCGGCAGACGCGGGCGGCGTTCCAGCGGCTCACCCGGTCGTTCGCGACCGCGACGCGGGGGAGGGGACGCGACCTCAGCGACGCGATCGGGCATGCGGAGCCGACCGTGGCGGCGAGCCGCACGCTGCTGGGGGCGCTGGACCGTCGCTCGGCGGCCGTCCGCTCCGGCACGCGCGACGCCGCCACGGCGTTCCGGGCGGCCGGCGAGGACGAGGGGGCGCTGCGCGAGCTCGTGCGCGCCGGACGGACGGTCCTCGCCGTCACCGCCGACGAGGAGCGAGCCCTGTCCGCCACGCTCGACGTCCTGCCGCGGTTCCTCGACGAGACGCGCTCGACGGCGGCGGTCGCCCGCCGGGCGGCCGGCGACGTCGAGCCGGCGGTCCGGGCGCTCCGACCGGCGGCCGCGCACCTCACGCCGGCCCTCCGCGGCCTGGAGCGACTCGCGCCGGAGCTGCGCCGGCTGTTCGTCGACGCGGGACCGCTGCTGCGGGCGTCCCGGACGGGCCTGCCGGCGGTCGCCGAGCTGCTGGAGGCCCTGCCGCCGGCGGCGGAGCAGGTCGGTCCGGCGCTGGCCGATGCGGTCCCGATCCTGCGCTACCTCTGGCGCTACCGGCGGGACGTCATCACGACGTTCACCGCGGGCGCGGCGGCCGGGGCGAGTCGCTCGCCCGGGACCGGGGGCGAGCTCTTCAACATGGCCCGGGTCACGACGGTGCTCAACAGCGACATCCTCGGCGGGGCCGCCCGGCGGATGCCCGCCAACCGCGCCACCGCCTATCCGCTCCCCGAGAACATGCGGGACGTGCCCCGCGGCCTGGCCGCCTGGTCGTGCTCGCACGCCGACGGTCCCGGCGGGCCGCTGTCGGTGCTCGACCTGACCGGCGTCCAGCCGTGCCGGGAGCAGGGCCCGCTGACGTTCGACGGCCGGACGAGCATGTTCCCGCGGTTGCGGCCCGCGGTCCCGTAGGGGGACGGATGATCTCACCGGTGACGTCCGGCCGGCGGCGCTCGACGGCCGGCGGTGGTGCGCCGGGCGGACCGCTCCTGACGACCCGACGCCGCCTGTGTCCGAACGGATCAACGGCCCGTCCGCCAGGGTCAGGACCGGATCCTCGGATCGACCTACCGTCGGGACATGGTCGGAGAGGGCAACCAGCGGTACGGCACCACGGTCGTCGGGCGCTCCCGACCCGCCGGCCGAACCATCGCCTGGCGGGGTCGCTGAGGTGCGGCGCACGAGCCTGAACGGGCGCGTGGTGGTCGTGACCGGCGGTGCGCGGGGCATCGGCCTGGCGGTCGCCCGCCGCGCCGTCGCGCGCGGTGCCCGGGTCGTGCTGGCCGATCGCGACGGGGACGCCGCCGACGCGGCCGCGACGACCCTGGGGCCGTCGGCCTCCGCGGTCGCGGTCGACGTCACCGATCCCCCGGCCCTGGAGCGGGCGATGGCCCGGATCGTCACCGAGCAGGGCGGCATCGACGTGCTGGTGGTCAACGCCGGCGTGCCGCCGTCGGTGGCGACTGTCGAGCGGGGCGACCGGGCCGCCCAGCGTCGTGTCCTCGACGTCAACCTGCACGGTGCGTGGAGCACCGTCGACGCGGCGCTGCCCGCGGTCGTCGAGCGCCGGGGCCACGTCTTCCTCGTCTCGTCGATGATGGCGTTCATGCCCGCCCCGTTCGGGGCCGCGTACGGCGCGTCGAAGGCGGCGATCGAGGCTCTGGCCCGAGCGCTGCGCGCGGAGCTGGCGCCGGCCGGGGTGACGGTCGGCGTCGGCCACTTCGGGCTCGTCCGCACCGAGCTGATCGGTGGCATCGTCGCCGACCCCGACTACGTGCGGTTCGCCAACCAGGTCCCGGGAGCGCTCCGCTCGAGGGTGTCGGCCGAGCGCGTCGCCCACGCCGTCGTTCGCGGGATCGAGCGCCGGTCGCCGCGGACGCTGGTTCCCGGATGGCTCTGGCCGGTCTACCTCCTCCGCGGGGTGGTCGGGCCGATGCTCGACGCCGTGTACGCGCGCCTTCCGGGCGCGCGCCGCGCCGCCGCCCGGTTGCGCGACCGCGAGGCGGTCCCGGTGCCGCAAGCGCCCCCGCGGCCGAAGGAATCGGTCCGATGACGCGGAGGACGCCGATCGTCGCCGGCTGGCCCGGGTCCGCCACGGCGCGTTTAGGCGGGCGCGCGCGTGCCGGCCTCTCTCCGGCCCCGAGCCCCTATCCGCCGTACGCGCGCGCCCGCCCTGAGCTTCACCTGCGTCGACCTGTTCGTGGCGGGGGAGGAGGGGCTGCCGGGGGGCCCTTGAGGTCCGGGCCCGTGGCGGATGGCGTTCGCGTGGCGTGCGCCGTCCTGCACGCGCGGCAGCCCGGGTGGTCGGCGGGTCCGATGGGTGTGCGAGTCCCCACGCGGGAGGGATGGAGGGCATGCGGCGCGCGAGGCAGGATCTGGTCCACCGAGCACCCCGCACACCGGAGCCACCATGACCGCCACCGCCCTCTCCACCACCGTCCCGACGCGCCGCATCGCGGTCGTCGCCGTCACCGCGTCGCTCGCCCTGGCCGGCGCGCTCGGCGCGGTACCGGGCGCCGGGGCGCTGGCGCCGACCCAGGCCGACGCCGCGGCGTCGGTCACCGTGCGGTCCCAGACCGGCAACCTGTTCTGCAAGGCGAGCCAGCTGCGGATCAGCTGCGAGTCGCGCGCGTCCGGGGTGCGGTACTCGCTGTCGCCGTACGGGACCGCGCGGCGCGGCAACGCGACGTACCGGGGGCGCGGCAGCTACACGCTGCGCTACAACCGCAGCTACCGCGCGGGGCGCAACTTCCGGATCCGCTCCAACGCCAGCGGGTTCACCGTCACCAACCGCTCCGGCCACGGGTTCTTCATCGAGCGGTACCGCAGCTATCGGTTCTAGGACCCGGACCGGCGTCGCCCGGCGGCGCGCCCCCCGGCGGCGTGTACCCTCGCGACATGCGCGTGCGTGACGCCGACGGGACCTCAGCCGCCCAGGGGCTCAAGCTCGTCCTCGACGCCGAGCGTCAGGGCCTGCCGTTCCTGCGGCTCAGCGCCGCGGACGGGCGCACGCGCCTGGCGGTCCTCGAGGACGGGGACGAGCGCCTGACCGTCGGCCGCGCGTCGGCGTGCGACGTCGTCATCGACCACGACCCGGGCGTCTCGCGGGTGCACTGCGAGATCGAGCGGGTCGCGGACGGCTGGGTCGTCAGCGACGACGGCCTGTCGCGCAACGGCACCGTCGTCGACGACCGGCGGCTCGAGGGTCGCCATCGCCTACACGAGGGGTCGATCATGCGGGTCGGCGCGACGACGATCGAGTTCCGCAACCCCACCGAGGGCCACACGCAGGCCCCCACGCGCACGATCGGGATCGGCGCGTTGCCGCCGGCGGTGACGCCCGCCCAGGTGTCGGTCCTCCGCGAGCTGTGCCGGCCGATGATCGTCGAGGGCGCCGGGGCCCCCGCCGGCAACCAGGTGATCGCCGAGACGCTCTTCCTGTCGGTCGAGACGGTCAAGAGCCACCTCAAGGTCCTGTACGGCCGGTTCGACCTCGAGGACGTGCCCGCCGCGTCCAAGCGCACCGAGCTCGCGACCCGGGTCATCCGCGCCGGGATCGTGCGCAAGGCCGACCTGCTCTGACGGGCGTCGCGCGGCGGGGCGGCGGTCTCGTCGAGGCCGAAGCGCTCCGCGCAGGGTCGTCTGGCGACCGCATCCCGGAACGGAGGGCCCGACGGTCAGTGGCCGGGGCTGCTCGGCTTCCCAGGTCGCTCGACCTGCTCCGCCGGCCGCTCGATCCGCGCCCGCCGGTCGACGAGGCGCACCTCGACCCGTGCCGGGCGCGACGGCACGGCGAGCGACAGGAACTCGCGCAGCGGGCCGGCGTGGGCGCAGACGGGGCAGCCTAGGACGTCGGTGGGGGTGCGTGGCCCCGGGCCGGGGCTCACGGGGGCGTCGCAGGACGGGCACGCCAGGGTGCCCTCGCCGAGGACCCCGGTGTGGGCGTCGCGTCGCAGGTGTCGGGAGCGAGCCCGGCGCCCGACCGGGTCGACGTCCGAGAAGGCACGATCGATCGCCACGCACCGAGTCTAGGCGTCCGGGTCGCCCGACCCGGCCGGTTGACCGTCACCGCACGCCCGCGTACGGTTCCCCGCCATGGGGAGGGGTCGGTTCGCGTCAGCGCTGCTGGTTGGGGTGGTGGTCGGCCTGTCGTCGACCACGGTCCGCGCCGCCCCGCCCGACGACCCGGCGCCGGCGCCCGCCCGCGCCGCGCACGCCGCCCCGCCCACCACGTCCCCCCTCGACCTCGTGCGCAAGAGCGACGAGCGGCGCGGGGAGTACGAGGCGCTCGACTACCAGGCGCAGCTCGTCCGGGGCACCGTCGACAACCTCGTCGACACCGTCGGCACGACGGTCGGCGACCCCGAGCGCCTGTTCCACGTCGCGCTCTGCTCCACCCGCACCCAGGCGTGCGGGGGCGACTTCCGGCTCTACGACTTCGAGCGGCGCGGACGGGGGCTGCAACGCCCGGTCGTCTTCACCGCGCGCAACGGGTCGACGATCTCCGGTCACGTGTGGGCGACGAAGGCCGGCCCGGCGAAGCGTCCGCTGGTCGTCATCACCAACGGGTCGATCCAGGCGTCCGAGCAGCTGTACTGGTGGGCCGCGCAGACCCTGGCCAAGGCCGGCTACGTCGTCGTGACGAGCGACCCGCAGGGCCAGGGACGGTCCGACCTGCTCGGCGCGGGGCCGGACGTCTTCGAGGGCGTCCACTCCCAGATCGCGGGCGACACGTTCTACGACGGCACCCAAGACGCGCTCGACTTCGCGCTGTCGACCCCGGAGCGGCCGTACTGCCCGCGGCCGAGCCGGAGCGGCACGAGCCACTGCGACAAGCAGCGGCGGCGCGTCGCCGCCGACCGGGCGACCGCCCACAACCCGCTCTGGGAGATGGTCGACCCGGACCGGATCGGCCTGGCCGGGCACTCCTACGGGGCGTCCGGCGTGTCGTGGGTGGGCCAGCAGGATCCGCGCGTCGACGCGGTCGTCGCCTGGGACCGGCTCTGCGATCCGTCCGCGACGCCCGCGACCTGCAGCACGGGCGGGACCGGCGGACCGGTGCCGCTGCGGGTCCCGAGCCTGTCGCTCACCGCCGACTCGTTCCTCGGCCTCGAGCCGCTGCTGCAGCCCGCGCCGGACCCGGACGCCAAGGGCGCGGCGTCGCGCGCGTTCTCGGCGCGCGGCATCGACAGCGGCACGATCGTCATCCGCGGCGGCACGCACTTCGAGTTCTCCTACATCCCGCTGTCGGCGTTCCGGGCGACGTTCCGCGGGATCGACCTGGCCGCGTGGTACACGCTGGCGTGGTTCGATCGCTACGTGAAGGGCGACGCGACCGCCGAGCGGCGCCTGCTCACCGACCGCTGGCGCCACGACCCCGTCGACGCCGACGTCGACCCCGACGGTGGCGGCAACCTCTTCAGCGAGCTGTCGCGGTCGCGCCTGGACGTCGGCCGGGTCGACGGCGCCCGATTCCGCTGCGAGGACCTGCGTATCGGGTGCGCCGGGCAGGCCGACGACGGCGAGGCTCCCGGCTGGGGCTACCTGAAGGTCGCGACCGCCCCCGACGGTGCGGAGGCGCGTCGGCCCACCGGCCCGTGACCGCCGACCGCCGCCTGTCGCGTCGCGGCCTGGTCGCCGGCGGGGTCGCCGCCGCGGCGGGCCTCGCCGTCGTCGGCCGGGTCGTGACGTCGGGCGACGACCGACGACGCGACGGCGGTGGGACCCGGGACGACGACGGCCCCCCGTCGGATCCCGCCGACGCGCCGCTGCTCGTCCCCGGACGGCTGCGCAAGGCGATCGGCCTGGCGCCGTTCGTCGGGCTCGGCGTGGAGCAGGGGCGAGGTGACTTCGACCCGGACCGCGGCCGGTTCGTCCGCGGTGGCCGGCTCGCGGGCAACGTCCAGCTGGCGTGCAACCTGCAGGCGTGGGGCAACCTGCCGGCCGGCGACGACCCCGGGCTGTTCCTCGACACCGGCACCGGGATCGTGCGGATCTGGGCGCCGTGGGACGAGATCATGGCCCCGGGGCCGGGGCGGTTCGACGGACGGACCCTGCAGGCGATCGACGCCAACGTCCGCGCCGCCAACGCGCTGCGCCCACGCCCGCTGCGGGTCGTGCTCGTCACGTCGCGCCACCCCGGATGGGTCACCGGCTGCGCGGCCCGCGACGCCGACGGGACGTACCGCCCGATCGACGTCGACGACACCCGCGAGCGCTACGTCCGCCGGTTCGACCCGTCACGCCGGGACGCGGCCGGCGACGCCTGGGACGCACTGCGACGCGGCTGGCGCCTGGCGGGGCAGAGCGGCACGGGGCGCCACCCCGTGCACCGGTGGCCGGGGTCGGTCGGCGACCCGACCGTCGACGGGCTGGAGCACGTCCGTCCGGGCGGCGCCTGGTACCGGTGGATCGAGTTCCTCGCCCGGCGCTACCACCCCGATCCCGACCGGCGGGCGACGGTGCACTTCCCCGACGCCCCCGACAACGTCGACGGCGCGTTCGTCGACCTGCTCGAGGTGATGAACGAGCCGAACTTCGAGTGCTGGCCGCAGTTCGTCACCGTCCGCGACGGACGGGCCGTCGTCCCGTCGGCCGACGACGCCGACGACGAGCGGATCGCGGTCGGGCCGCGGATGACCGCCGAGATGCTCCGCAGCGCCAACGCGATCTGCGCGGACGTCAACGACGGCGCCCGTCGGCCCCTGCTCTTCGGCGGGCCGGCGACGAGCGACAGCTTCCGGCCGGACGAGTCGTCGTCGGCGGTCATGGGCTACGACCGGTTCCTCCTGCGGCTCGTCGCGCTGCTCGGCGGCGGGTTCGCCGCCGACGCCCGGTTCGTGTGGACCCACCACGCCTACAAGGACGTCGAGCGGCGACGCACCGACTGTGGCGGTCCCGGCCCCGCGACGATCAGCACGTCCTCCACGGACTGGGTCGTGCGCCTGCTCCGCCACCGGACCGTCGACGGTCGCCTCCGTGGGGAGGGCCCGTCGGGCTGGCGGGGGTGGACGGGCTGGCCGTCGGGGCGCCCCGACGACGCGTGCGTGGCGCTCACCGAGGGCGGGTGCCGTCGCAACCGCGACGTACCGACCCGGGCCGCGCAGACCCGACGGCTCCGCGACGCGTTCGTGCGGTTGCGCGACGGGGAGCTGCGCGACGCGGTGGTCCTCTTCACGACGTTCCTCGCCTGGCAGGACGAGAGCGTCGACAACAGCGGCTACCTCCTGTCCCGCACCCGCGACGGTCGCGACCTGGGCCGCTCGCGGATCCCGCGCCCCCGCGACCTGACGCGGCAGCGCACCCCGCTGTACGCGACGTGGAGGCGGCTGCGGGAGGGGTGAGGCGACCCCGCCCGGTCAGCGCCGCGACCGGACGGTGTCGGCGGTCTGGGTCGCCGAGATGCCGGTGCCGCCGGCGTTCGTCGCCTTCACGGCGCAGCCGATCTTCCAGCCACGGTCGGCGGACGTGATGCGGTAGAGCTTCGAACGCTGCCACTTCGTGTCGCGCTCGCGCTTGCCCTTGAGGCGGAAGAACATGTACCGGAACTTCGGCTTGCCCTTCCACGCCCCGCGCCGGCAGGTGACGCGTCGCCCGACCCGCTTCGTGCCCTTGAGCTTGATCTTCTGGCCGCCGCGCGGCGACAGCGGGATCTGGGCCGACGTGACGTCCTGCTCGACGAGGGCGGCGTCGATGAACGTGCGGATCTCGGGCGCCGAGACGTTGGCGAAGAGGTTGTAGCCGACCTCGCACCGGCCGGCCGACACGTTGGTGATCCCGACGATCGAGCCGTCGAGGCTGCCGGTGCCGCCGCTGTCGCCCTGGCACGCCCCGTGACGGCTGCGGTACGTGCACAGCAGCACCGCGGGCGCGTCGACGCCACAGAGCCCGGACGGCACGGTGTACGTCGTCACCGACCGGAGCTGGCCGAAGTCGTCGGCGTTCGTCGCGGTGATCCCGAAGCCGGTCGCCCGGACCTTGTGCCCCCCGGCGAGGACCCGGTTGGGCGCGGCGAGCGGCAGCGCCTGGACGTTCGCCGAGAACGCCAGCGGGCGCGACAGGGTGAGCATCGCGGCGTCGGCGTCGAACGAGTCGTCGCTGTAGTTCGGGTGCACGCGCACGACCGACGCCGGGATGATCTGCCCGGCCGCGTGCGACGCCCGGTCGTTGATGTTGGGGATGCCGGCCGCCACGAGCACGTTGCCGGGGGCGGCGACGACGCCGCCCTCGCGGACGCAGTGGGCGGCGGTCAGGACGTGCGTCGGGTCGAGGATCGTGCCGCTGCACGACGCGTACTCGTCGGCGCCGAACTCGACCTGGAGCGCCACCGAGTACGGGGAGTCCGCGGTCGTCGAGCTCGCGGAGCCGCCGATGATCCGGTGGCCGGCGGTCGCCTCGGCCGGTGCGCCGCCGAGCGTCTGTCCGGCGGGCGGCGCGACCGCGGACCGGCCGATGCCGACCCCGTCGTCGGCCCGGGCGGTGGCGCCGCCGAGCAGCGCGAGCGTCGGGCCGGCCAGGAGGGTGAGGGCGAGCGCGAGGGTCCGTCGCAGGCGGGGGGAGGCGACCATCCGCTCCCACGGTACCGGTCGGCCGGAGCGTCGGCGACGGTCAGTGCGGGACGTGCGTCGTGAGGATCCGCGCGCCGTCCTCGGTGACGAGGATCGTGTGCTCCTCCTGGGCGCAGCGGGACCCGTCGATCGTCACCGCCGTCCACTGGTCCTCCTCCCAGATCCGGGCGTCGGGGGACCCGAGCGTGAGCATCGGCTCGATCGTCAGCGTCTGGCCGACGAAGAACCGGCTCGTCGCCCGCTTGTCGTACTGGTGCGGGACGTGCAGGCCGTCGTGGAACGCCGGGCCGACCCCGTGGCCACCGAACTGGTGGACGATCCCGTAGCGGCGGCGGACCTGCTTCTCGATCGCCCGGCCGACCTCGCGGACCTGCGCCCCGGGACGGACCGCGGCGATGCCGGCGGCGAGCGCCTGGCGGGTGGCCTCCATGAGGTCCTTGGAGCGCTGGTCGACGTCGCCGACGGCGAACGTCTGGTTGAGGTCGCCGTGCATCCCGTCGACGTACGCGGTGACGTCGACGCAGATGATGTCGCCGTCCTCGAGCGTCGTGTCGAGGTCGGGGATGCCGTGGCAGATGACCTCGTTGATCGACGTGCACGTCGACTTGGGGTAGCCGTTGTAGTTCAGCGTCGACGGGTACGCGCCGTGGGAGACCATGACGTCGTGCGCGATCTCGTCGAGCTCGTCGGTCGTGACGCCGGGGGCGATCGCGGCCGCGGCCGCGGCGAGCGCGGCGCTGGCGACGTCGGACGCGTGCTGGATCGCCTCGATCTCGCCCGGGGTGCGTGGGCGCGGCGCGACGGTCGGTCCGGGATCGCCGAGCAGGGCGTAGGGGGGACGGTCGATCCCGCGCGGGACCTTGCGCCGCGGGGACAGGCGTCCGGGGCGGAGCGGGGCGCGGGTCGACATCCCGTCGAATGTAGCGCCGGGGCGGAGCGGACGCCGTTCGGCGGGGCCGGCGGGGCGACGCGGACCCCGCTCGACGGGCATCGGGCTCGGGCGGGGGAGGGCTCCGCGTCCGCCGCGAACGACGTCGGGCCGGGCGGGTGCTACCGTCGAAGGCGGCTTCGCGCACCCGTTCCCCTCCCGAACCGCGTCGTCCCTTCATGGCTGCTGAGATGCCCGACCTCCGTGAAGGCCCGCGCGAAGAGTGCGGGGTGCTCGGCGTGTACGCACCCGGCCGCGACGTGGCGAAGTTCGCGTACTACGGCCTGTACGCGCTCCAGCACCGCGGCCAGGAGTCCGCGGGCATCGCGTCCGCCGACCTCGGCGGCTACATCATCACCCAGCGCGCGCTCGGCCTCGTGAGCCAGGTGTTCGCCGAGCACGACCTGCGGGCGCTCGCCGGCGACATGGCGATCGGTCACACGCGCTACTCGACGACCGGCGGCAACGACTGGGAGAACTCCCAGCCGATCCACCGCAACGACCGTCGCGAGCTGGCGCTCGCCCACAACGGCAACCTCGTCAACGCCGTCGACCTGCACGCCGAGCTCGTGGCGCAGGGGGCGCGGTTCCGGGCCACGACCGACTCCGAGATCATGGCGGCGCTCCTGGCGACGTCGGAGGCCCCGTCGCTCGAGGAGGCGATCGTCGCGGCGATGCCGCGGCTCAAGGGCGCGTACTCCACCGTCGTGATGGACCGCGACCGGGTGTACGCGTTCCGCGACCCGATGGGGATCCGGCCGATGGTCCTCGGCCGGATCGACGAGCAGGCGTGGGTCGTCGCGTCGGAGACCTGCGCGCTGGACATCATCGGCGCCCGCTACGAGCGCGACGTCGAGCCCGGCGAGCTGGTGGTCCTCGACGAGCGCGGGGTGACGAGCCGGCAGGTCGTCAGCGGAGCGCGCCGCGCCGCGTGCCTCTTCGAGTACATCTACTTCGCCCGCCCCGACTCGCGGATGAACGGCCGGCTCCTGCAGCGCAGCCGCGCGCGGATGGGCGAGCTGCTCGCCGCCGAGGCCCCCGCGCCGGGCGCCGACCTCGTCGTGGCGGTCCCCGACTCCGGCATCCCGGCGGCCCGCGGGTTCAGCCGGGCGAGCGGCATCCCGATGGACGACGGGTTCGTGAAGAACCGCTACGTCCAGCGCACGTTCATCCAGCCCGGCGACGAGCTGCGCCAGCACGGCCTGCGGCTGAAGTTCAACCCGCTGCCGGAGATCATCGAGGGCAAGAGCCTCGTCGTCGTCGACGACTCGATCGTGCGCGGCAACACGACGCGCCAGCTCGTGAAGATGCTCCGCGACGCCGGCGCCCGCGAGGTCCACTTCCGGATCACCGCGCCGCCGATCCGCAACCCCTGCCACTACGGGGTCGACATGTCGAGCCGCGAGGAGATGGTCGCCCACCGGCGGACCGTCGACGAGATCCGCGACCACATCGGCTGCGAGTCGGTCGCGTACCTCTCGATCGACGGGGTGTACGAGGCGATCGGCGGCGACGCGGCCGGGCACTGCGACGCGTGCTTCACCGGGGCGTACCCGATCGCCGGTAGCGAGGACCACCTCGGCAAGTTCGCCCTGGAGGGCGCGCTGCCGATGGCGAAGGCGTGACCGGCGCCGTCGGCGACCGGCTGCGCGCCACGCTGCGGGACGCGTTCGGGTTCGACGGGTTCCGTCCCGGGCAGGAGGACGCCGCCCGCGCGGCGCACGAGGGACGCGACGCCCTGGTCGTCATGCCGACCGGGGCGGGGAAGTCGCTGACGTACCAGTTGCCGGCGCTCTGCCGGGACGACCTGACGCTCGTCGTGTCGCCGCTGGTGTCGCTCATGCGCGACCAGGTCGACCAGCTCAACGGCCGTGTCGGAGACGCCGAGCCGGCAGGCCTGCTCAGCGGCCAGCAGGACCCGTCCGAGAACCGGGCGACGCTCGACCGGGCGGTCGCCGGGGGGCTGCGGCTGCTCTACGTCGCGCCGGAGCGGTTCGGGTCGGCGGCGTTCCTCGACCGGATCCGCCGCGCACGGGTCGGGCTGTTCGTCGTCGACGAGGCGCACTGCGTGAGCCAGTGGGGGCACGACTTCCGGCCCGACTACTTCCGGCTGGCCGACGCCGCCCGATGGCTGGGGGCGACGTCGATCCTCGCCGCGACCGCGACCGCCACGCCGAGGGTCGCGGCCGACATCGAGCGTCGGCTGCGGCTCGACGACCCGGTGCGGGTGCGGACCGGGTTCGACCGCCCCAACCTCACCTTCGCGGTGCGACGCTGCGCCGGACGGGTCGAGCGACGCGGCCGGCTGCTCGCGGCGTTGCGGGACGGTGGCGGGGCGCCGACGTTGCCGGCGATCGTCTACGCCGGCACCCGCGACAACGCCGAGCGGCTCGCGGCCGAGCTCGCGCCGGCGCTCGGGGTCGAGGCGCTCGCCTACCACGCCGGCCTGGACCGCGACGCCCGCGACGCGGCGCAGCGCCGGTTCATGGCCGGCGAGGTGCCGCTGGTGTGCGCCACCAACGCGTTCGGGATGGGCGTCGACAAGGCGGACGTCCGGACGGTGGTCCACGACTGCGCGCCGGCGTCGATCGAGGCGTGGTACCAGGAGGCCGGTCGGGCCGGGCGCGACGGCGGCCCGGCCCGGGCGATCCTCCTCGCCGACGGCCGCGACAAGGGCCTGCACCGGTTCTTCATCGACCGGGCGGAGACCGACGAGGCGACGCTCGACCGGATCGCCGGCGGGATCCAGCGGGCCACGGTCGACGGCCGGTACGACGTCGCCGTGGGGAGCCTGGACGGCGACGGCGACCGGGTGCGGGCGGTCGTCGGGCACCTCACCCAGGTCGGCATGGTGCAGCCCGCGCCCGGGCCACCGGACCGGGTGCGCGGCCGGCTCCGGGGCGCCTACGACGCCCGGGTCCGCGCCGACGTGGCCGCGCTCGCCCGCGAGGCCCAGGAGCAACGCTGGGCCCAGTACCACGCGCTGTGGCGGTTCGTGGAGTCCGACGCCTGCCGGCGGCGGGCGGTGCTCGACCACTTCGGGGACCGGGCGACGATCGACCCCGACGCGCTGTCGGCGCCGTGCTGCGACGCGTGCGTGCCGCTCGTGCTGCCGGACGCCGAGTCCCTGTCCGGCGCCGATCCGCGCGGCGCGGGCCGTCGGGCGTCGGCCGGGGCGCGCGACGCGGCGCGGCGGGCCGGTGCGCGACGGCGTGGCCTGACCGACGACGAGGCGGACGCCGTCGACCGGTCGATCCTCGAGGTCGCCCGCGACGCGGCCCCGCCGGTCGGGCGCACCCGGATCGTCGAGGTGCTGCGCGGCGGCCGGTCCCGTCGGCTGCTCGACGGCGGCTACGACGGCCTGCCCGCCTACGCCCGCCATGCGGAGGTGCCGGCCCGGACGGTGCTGGAGCGCGTCGACGCGCTCGTCGACGCGGGCGCGCTGCGCAGCAGCGGCGGCCCGTACCCGGTGCTCACGCCGACCGACGACGGGTAGCCGCGTGACACGTGGGCGGCGGCGACCGGCCGTGACGGGTGGCCCGCCTGCGGCGGGTGACCGGCCGTGACGGGTGGCCCGCCCCGACCCCGGGGGGCTGCCCTATCCTCGGCCCCCATGCACGACGAGACGGGCGGAGCGCCACCGACCCCGCCCGCCGCGGCCCCCGGGCGCCCCCTGCGGCTGGGGGTCCTCGCCAGCGGCTCCGGGACCAACCTCCAGGTGCTGCTCGACACGTTCACGGCGGACGCCGCCGACGGCGACCTGGCCCGCGTCGTCGCCGTCGGCGGCGATCGACCCGGCGCGACGGCGCTCGAGCGCGCCGATCGGTCGGGGGTCCCGTGGCGCGCGTTCCCCCGCGACGACCACCCGACCCGCGACGCGCGCGACGCGGCGATCGCGGCGTGGCTCCACGAGCACGACGTCGACCTCGTCGTGCTCGCCGGCTACATGGCGATCCTCACGCCGACGTTCCTCCGGGCGTTCCCCGACCGGGTCGTCAACGTCCACCCGTCGCTGCTGCCGGCGTTCCCCGGGATCCGCGCCGTCGAGCAGGCCGTCGCCTACGGCGTGCGGACCTTCGGCGTCACGGTCCACCTCGTCGACGACGGGGTCGACACCGGGCCGGTGCTCCTCCAGGACGCGGTGGTCCTCGACGACACGCCCGACGCGGACGCGGCCCTCGCGGCGATCCGGCCGCTCGAGCACCGTCTGCTCCCGGAGGCGGTGCGGATCATCGCCCGCGGTGGGGCGCGCCGGGATCCGGACGCCCCGCGCCGCGTGCTGCTCGACCGCGGCTGATCCGGCGCCCGCGTCGGGCGGCGCACCGCCCGACGCGCCGGTCCCGCGCACCGCGGGACCGGGGTGGGCTCAGTTGCCCAGCTGCTTCTTCAGCTGGTCGAGCTGCGTCTGGATCTGGTCCTTGAACTCCTTCGGGACCCCGTCGACGTCCTGCAGGCGCTTGACGCCGTCCTCGACGATCGAGGTCAGCTCCTTGCGGGCCTCCTCGGTCTTCAGGTCGCCGCTCTGCATGCGCTGCGTGACCTTCGTGATCTTCTCCTGCAGGTCCTTCTGGATCTTCTCGACCTCGCCCTTGGCGTCGTCGCTGATCCCGTCGAGGGCGCTGGGGGCGTCGGTGCTGCCGCCCGATCCCCCGGACGACGTCGTCGACGTGGTCGTGCCCGACGTCGACGACGAGGGCGAATCGTCGTCGTCCCCGCAGGCGGTGAGCCCGATGGTCGCGACGAGCAGGAACGGCAGCGCGAGGGCGCGGAAGGACGGCACAGAACTCTCCTCGGTGGTGTTCGTGGGGCCCGTCACGGAGTCGATCCGGCGGACCTCCGGGGGCGGAGGGTAGAGGGCGGGGCCGTGCGGGGTGGCCCCGGTCGCCACGCGGCGACCGGGGCGACCGGTCAGCCGGGGAGCTGGTCGAGCTGCGTGCGGATCTGCTCGAACGCCGACTTGATCTGGGCCGAGGAGTCCTCGAACTGCTTCTTCGCATCGTCCGGGAGGTCGGAGCTCTTGACGTCCTCGAGGAGGTCGTTCGTGTCCTTCTCGAACTCGTCGAAGAACTTCGTCGCCTCGGCCTTGGCGTTGCTCGGATCGGAGGCGAGCTTCGTGCCGAGCTCCTGGCTCCGCTTCGCCCACTTCTCCTGGTACTCCGTCATGCGCTTCTGGAGCTCGGCGTCGACGCCGGCGACGTCGCCACCGGTGGAGCCGCCGTCGTCGCCGGCGGTCGTGTCGGCCGGGGTCGTGTCCGCGGCGGTGGTCGGGGTGGACGCGGTGGTGGTGTCCTCGTCGTCGTCGCCACAGGCGGCGAGGCCCAGGGACATGACGAGCAGGGCGGGGAGCGCGAACGCGCGGATGGAGGGCATGGGTGTCGTTTCTCTGGTGGTGGGTCCGGGAGGCTGGTCCTACTGCCCCGGGATCGAATCGACCTGCTTCTGGAGCTGGTCGAACTGCTGCTTCTGCGCGTCGGGGATGTCCGCGTCGTCCGCCAGCTCGCGCAGCTGCTTGACGGCGTCCTGCGGGCTGATCTCGCCCTTGCCGAGCTTCTGCGTGATGTCGCTGGCGCGCTGACGCGCCTCCTCCTCGCTGAGCCCGTCGCCACCGCACGCCGACAGGCCGAGCGCGGCGACGAGCAGGGTGGGAAGGGTGAGGCTACGGAGACGGGACATGGGTTCCTCGGATCGCCGACGGACGTCGGGATCCTTACGCATCGGCGGGACGTAACCAAGTCGGGGCGCCCGATCGCCCCGCCGCACCGGCCGGGGCCTCGTATCCTGATGGCCGCCCCATGCTCGATCCCCTGGACGTCCCCACCCCCGATCGCGTGCCGGTGCGCCGTGCCCTGCTGTCCGTGTCGGACAAGTCCGGGCTCGTCGATCTGGCGCGTGCGCTCCACGACGCCGGGACCGAGCTCGTGTCGACCGGGGGGACGCTCGCCGCGCTCGCCGCGGAGGGCCTGCCGGTCATCGGCGTCGAGGACGTCACCGGCTTTCCCGAGATGATGGACGGCCGGGTGAAGACCCTGCACCCGCGGCTCTTCGCCGGCATCCTCGGCGTCCGCGACATCGACGCGCACGCCCAGGCGGCCGACCTCCACGAGATCGGGTGGATCGACCTCGTCGTCGTCAACCTCTACCCGTTCGAGGCGACGATCGCCCGTGACGGCGTGACGCTCGCCGAGGCGATCGAGAACATCGACATCGGCGGGCCGTCGCTCATCCGCGCCGCGGCGAAGAACCACGGCTACGTCGGGATCCTCACCGACCCGACCCAGTACGGGGACGTCGTCGCGGAGCTGCGCGACGGCGACGGGACGCTCGGCCTCGACACCCGCCGTCGCCTGGCGCTGCAGGCCTACGCGACCACCGCCCGCTACGACGCGGCGATCAGCGCCCACCTGGGCGAACAGCCGGAGTTCGCGCCGGACGTCGCCGACGGGGCGCCGGCGGCGTTCCCCGACGACCTGACCCAGGCGCTGGTGAAGGAGCGCGACCTGCGCTACGGCGAGAACCCCCACCAGCGGGGCGCGTACTACCGCCGTGCGGGCGGCCGCGCCCACCTCCTCGGCGGCGTCGACCAGCTCCACGGCAAGGAGCTGTCGTACAACAACCTCCTCGACCTCGACGCCGCCCGGGCGATGGCCCGCGAGCTCGACGAGCCGGGCTGCGTCATCGTCAAGCACAACAACCCGTGCGGCGCGGCGATCGGCGACGACCTGGCGTCCGCGTACGCCAAGGCGTTCGCGTGCGATCCGGTGTCGGCGTTCGGCGGGATCATCGCCCTCACCCGCACCGTCGACGCCGCCACCGCCCGGGGGCTGTCGCAGCAGTTCGTCGAGGTCGTGTTCGCCCCCGGCTACGACGACGACGCGCTCGAGATCCTCACCGGCAAGCCCAACGTCCGGCTGCTGCGCGGCGACGAGGCGGCGCTGCGCGGGCTGGAGTCGCTCGACGTGCGACCGGTCGTCGGCGGCGCCCTCGTCCAGGACCGCGACGCGGTCGTCGTCGACCGCGACGGGATGACGGTCGCCACCGCCGCCACCCCGACGGACGACCAGTGGCGCGACATGCTCTTCGCGTGGCGGATCATGCGCCACGTCAAGTCGAACGCCATCGTCTACGCCCGCGACGGCGCGACGCTCGGCATCGGGGCGGGGCAGATGAGTCGCGTCGACTCCGCCCGGATCGCGGTCGCCAAGGCGGCCGAGCACGGCCTCGACCTGACCGGCGCGGCGATGGCGTCCGACGCGTTCTTCCCGTTCGCCGACGGGTTGCAGATCGGCCTGGACGCCGGCGTGCGCGCCGTGATCCAGCCGGGCGGGTCGGTGCGCGACGACGAGGTGATCGCCGCCGCGGACGCGGCGGGCGCGGCGATGGCGTTCACCGGGCGCCGGCACTTCCGGCACTAGGCGCCCGCACGCGGCGCGACCCGCGGCGAGCCGCGTCGCCCCGCGACCCGGTGGGCCGGTCCGGGGCGGACCGGCGTGGGTGGCGCGTCGGGCGGGGGCGAACGGCCAATAGGCTTGCGGGGATGAGTCGCGACCAGGAACGCGTCCAACGGATCCACTCCGGCGGGCCGTGGGAGACCGAGCTCGGCTACTCCCGGGCGATCCGGATCGGGGACCGCGTCCTCGTGTCCGGCACCACCGCCGCGCGGAGCGAGGACGAGCCCGTCCCCCCGGGCGCGGCCGACCAGGCCCGCCTGGCGCTCGACACCATCGAGCAGGCGCTGGCCCACGCCGGGGCCGAGATGGCGGACATCGTGCGGACCCGCCTGTTCGTCGTCGACCTGCCCGCCAACGGCGACGCGGTGCTCGCGGTGCACGGCGAGCGGCTGCGCGGCGTCCGCCCGGTGACGTCGACGCTCGGCGTCGACGCGCTCGTCGACCCCGGGCTGCTCGTCGAGATCGAGGTCGAGGCGATCGTCGGCGCCGGCGCGGTGTACGAGGGATAGCGCGGACCCGGGCCGCGCCGCCGGCGCGCGCTCCGCGGCAGGTCAGGCGGCGACGGCGAGCGGCACGATCGGCCACGCGCCCTCGATCCGCTCGTCGCGCCCCTCGCGACGGAAGTACTCCTCGAGCGAGCGCGCCTGCTCGTCCGCCCAGCCGATCTGCTCGCGGTGCAGCGCCGCGAGCTCCAGCCGGCGCAGCTCGGGCACCCGCTGCCCCAGCCGCCACGCGACGCGCGCCGCCGCCATGGCGTCGGCGTCCGCGGCGTGGGCGTCGGTCAGCGGCACCGCATAGTGCTCGCACACCGCTCCGAGGGTGCGCTTGCCGCGACGGTAGCGGTCGATCTGCTTGTCGACGACGAACGGGTCGACGACGAGCAGCGCGTCGGGGCCCCCGATCCGGTCGACGAGCGGGACGACGCCGTGACGGCGGGCCTCACGGTCGAGGCAGGTGAGGTCGAACCGGGCGTTGAACGCGACGATCGGGACGCCCCGGACGACGTGGTCCGCGAGCAGGGTGACGATCTCCTCGATCGCCTCCTCGGCCGGGCGACCGTGCGCGCGGGCGTGCTCGGTCGTGATGCCGTGGATCTCGGTCGCTCCGGCGGGGATCTCGACGCCGGGGTCGACGAGCCAGCCGTGGCTCTCGGTCGGCAGCCCGCCGCCGACGATGCTCACGGCGGCGGTGACGACGCGGTCGGTCTCCACGTCGATGCCGGTCGTCTCGATGTCGAACGCCGCCAGGCGCCCCTCGTGCCAGCTCACGGCATCCAAGGTAGCCCGGGGGTCGGACGGCTCGCCGGACGCACGTCGGCCGGGAGGGCGCGTCGGAGGGCGGCGGATGGCGGTGGAGCGTCGCGCGACCGCGGATCAGGACGGGTCGCCGGACGCACCGGGCATGACGGCGCGCCGGGGGTCGGGGACTCGGGCCGGAACGTCGGACGACCAGAGGATCAGGACGGCTCGTCGGCCGGCGGATAGGCGTCGAGCATGACGACCGGCAGGCGGTCCCCGATCCACACGGCCCACGGTCCCGGCGGGGTGACGTCGTCCGGTCGCTCGCGCAGGAACGTCAGCCGTCGCCGCGGCAGGTCCGGGTTCGTGAACGCGACCCGCTCGAGCACCGAGGACGGGGCGAGGCGCTCGTCGCCGCGACGGAGCTGCCGCAGGCCCTCGCCGTGGACGACGCGGGTGCGGGCCTGGACGGGGGCGTCGTCGGGTCGCGGGTCGGAGCCGTCGAGCGGCCGCCACGTCAGATCGCGCCACACGAGCGACGGGCCGTCGGGGTCGAGGTCGTTCGCCGCCTCGGCCGCGACCGACACGACGATCTCGCCGGGCGCCGCGGGGTCGACCTCGAGCAGCCCGCGCTGCCCACGGTCCTCGAGGTGCCACAGGTCGAGGCCCGACGCGCCGGCGTCCGGCGGGGTCTCGGCGGCGGCCGGCCCGGCGGAGCCGACGGGGGCGGCCCCGTGCAGCCCGCGTTGCGCACCGACGACCTGCCAGGTGCGACCGTCGCAGTCCACCCGGCCCCCCACGTGCAGCCGTCCGACGTGCGACGCGCCCGCGGGCCCGGCCACCGCCGCGCCGGTGCCGCGTGGCGCGTCCGCCGACTTGCGCAACGCGACGACGAAGCTCGCGACCGCGACCGCGGTGAGCACCCCGACGACGATCACGAGCAGCATGCCGCCGAGCATAGGCCGTCGCCACCGCCGGCTCGTGCCACGTCGGGGGCCGGGTCCTCGGGCCGGGCCCGTAGAGGGCGGGAGGGGCGCAGCGCGGGCAGCGCGGCGGGCGGGAAGGCGCCCGGCCGCCGTCGAGGGGGATCACCGGCCGTGCCTCCGGCCGGTGCTCCACCTCGGCGACGGGGATCGACGCCCGGGGGGACCACCGTCGAGAGCAAGGGCCGGTGTGCCACGTGAGCGACGTACCCCACCCGCGTGGACCGGCCACCCACCCGCGGCCATCGGCCATCCGCGTCCACCGGCCGCCCACCGCCGCGGACCGCCCGCCACGACCACCCGCCACCGGCCGCCCACTGCCGCGGACCGCGCGCCACGACCACCTGTCACCGGCCGCCCACTGCCGCACCGCCCGCCACGACCACCCGCCACCGGCCGCCCGGCGCCGCACCGCCCGCCCGCCCCACGCCCCGCTCGGGGGTCGCCGTCGACGTCCGCGCGCGGTCAGTAGTCCGACCAGCCGCGCCGGGTGTAGTCGAGGATCCGTGGGCGATCGAGCGTCGTCGGGTCGACGTCGCGAGGGCCCCGGTCCCGGGGGAAGACGGTCGCCGCGCGCAGCACGTCGCGGTCGACGAACCGCAGGCCCTCCGGGACGGGATCGCCGACGCCCGGGGCGGGTGGGTCGCCGGCGCCGGCCCCGGCGAGCCAGAACCCCCAGTCCCCGAACGTCGGCACGTCGACGTGGTAGGGACGGCCGGTCCACCCGGCCAGGCGGAGCGTCTCGCCGACCGACCAGAACGCGTCCGGGGCGAAGTACGGCGATCCGGACTGGACGACCATCACCCCGCCGGGGGCGAGGAGGCGCGCCCGCAGCATCCCGTAGAGCTCGGCGCTGTAGAGCCGTGCCAGGCCCTGGTCGTCCGGGTCGGGGAAGTCGACGACGATCGCGTCGTACCGCTCGTCGACCGGGGTGCTGCCGGGACGGTCGCGCACCCAGCCGAACGCGTCGGTCGTGGTGACGTGGACCCGGCGGTCGTCGAGCGACCCGCGGTTCATCCGGCGCAGGCGCGGATCGGTGCGGGCCAGGCGCACCACCGCGGGGTCCAGGTCGACGAGGTCGATCCGCGCGACGTCGTCGTGCCGCAATGCCTCGCGGACCGCCATCCCGTCGCCGCCGCCGAGCACGAGGACCCGCAGGCCGGCGTCCGTCCCGCCCCCCGCCCGGTCCCGTGCGGCCGCGATCGCCGGGTGGACGAGCGCCTCGTGGTACCGGTGCTCGTCGCGGCTCGAGAGCTGCAGGTCGCCGTTGAGGAACAGGCGCACGTCGGCGGCGCCGCCGAAGGTCAGGCTCTCGGTGAGGTCGATCTCCTGGTAGGCGCTGCGCTCGCTGTGGACGATCGGGTCGTCGTAGAGCTGCTGGCGGGCGGACACCTCGAACCGGCCGGCGTAGGCGAGGCCGAGCGCGGTGACGACCGTCGCCGCCACGAGCACCGCCGCGGCGCCGAGCCGCCGTCGACGGTCGAGGTCGGCGCCGAACACGACGAGCACGATGAGCGCCGCGCAGGCGAGGTTGACGAGCCCGGCGGCCAGCGCGCCCCGGAGCTGCCCGAGCAGCGGCAGGAGGAGGAACGGGAACGACAGGCCGCCGACGAGCGCCCCGACGTAGTCCGCCGCGGTGAGGTCGGCGACCGCCCTCGCCGCCGCCTGACGCCGGATCCGCTGGAGGAGCTCCATGAGCAACGGCAGCTCCGCGCCGACGAGCAGGCCGCAGACGAACGAGACGACGACGACCGCGGGCGTGTACACCCCGGTGTAGGCGAACGACGCGTAGCAGAGCAGGACCGAGAACCCGCCGACGAGCGCGACCCCCGTCTCGACGGCGACGAACGCCCCCAGCGGCCGACCGAGCAGCGGCTTGGCGGCCAGGGCGCCGACGCCGAGCGAGAAGACGAACGTCGAGATGACGAGCGACGTCTGGGTGACCGTCGACCCGATGAGCACCCCGCCGAGGGCGATGAGCGCCAGCTCGTAGACGAGCGCGCACGCGGCGCACGCCCCGGCGGCGACGAGGAGCAACGCCCGCGAGCCGCGGCGGAGCGGGCGCCCCGTCGCGGCGTCGGGCGCCGGGTTCACGAGATCGATGCGGCGACCACGGCGCCGACCGCCAGGTGGGTGACGAACGTGACCCAGACCGCCGGGTGATGGTCGTCGTCGGCGATCATCCGGCCCAGGTCGCCGGGGGTCAGCAGGTCGACGAGCCGGAACACCAGGCCGATGAGCACGACCCCGAGCAGGCCGTAACCGGCGGCGTCGACGAGGCCCTTGCCGAGCTCGTCGTTCGACGACAGGATCGCGGTGACGACCGTCATCGCGTTGGCCGCCAGGCCGGACGCGAGGACGATCGTGAGGTCGAGGTTGCGGTCCTCCCAGATCTGGCGGCGCAGGTTGCCGGGGGTCGCGAGGTCGACGGCGATGAAGCCCGCGACGAGGACGAGCAGCCCGACGACCGAGTAGGCGGCCGCGGCACCGAGGCCGTCGAGGAGGTCGGAGAGCGTGTCGTTCATGGCGTCGGCGGATCTTCGTCTCGGTGAGGGGCGGGGGGCGGATCGGCGGGCGGCAGCGGGGCCCAGCGACTCGGGGCGGGAGCGGTCGCGTCGCCGGCGGAGGGGGCGTCGCCGGGGGAGCCGGTCGCGCCGGTGGCGTCGTCCGGTCGCGTGGGCCCGTCGGGCGGGCCGCCGGAGGACGGCGACGCGCCGGACGGCCCGGTCCCGGGCGACGGGCGACGGGGGGCGCGGCGGGCCTCGCGGCGTCGCTCGGCCCGCACCGCCCGCCAGCCGAACGCGGCGACGATCGATCCGACGATGAGGACGACGATCGCGAACAGCGCGTCGAGGCCGTTGGCCCGCAGCCAGTCGCTGCCGGGCTTGTCGGTCAGGCGATCGCCGTTGGGCACGGTGGCCTGGGCCTCCGGCGTCGCCGGGTCGCCCCCGACGAGCAGCGGCAGGGCGGCGGTCGCGTTGCGCAGCGCCAGGTCGTCGTCGTCGCCGAGGAGCGCCTTCTCGTCCAGGCCCGTGAGCCGCTCGAGGCGACGCTTCGCCTCGGACCCGGACAGGCCGGGGACGGTGCTGCGGACCGTGTAGCGGGCGGAGTCCTCGCTCTCGCAGGAGCTGCAGGTGTAGTTCAGCGACACGTCGAGCGTGAGCGAGCCCCTGGAGCACGACCCGACCGACGGGGTGCGGTCCGGTCCGCCGCTCGACACGCGATCGGCGTTCGGCCGCCCGCCCAGGCCGCTGCCGCTCACGACGATCTCGTAGCCGAAGCAGACGCCGGTCTCGGTGGTGGCCTCGGCGAGGGACTGCGCGAGCTCCGCCCGGTCCGGCCCGTCGATGAGCGCGCCGCCCGGGACGCTCGACGCGGGGATCTCGGGGATCGTGCCGGTGGTCGGGGTCCCCGGGGTCGTCGTGGCCGACGGGTCCTGTCCCACGACGTCGGATCCCGTGCCGGGCGCCGGGACGTCGACGATCGTCGATCCGCCGGGCAGCGTCGTCGTCGTCCCGTCCTGGGCCACCGCGGCGGGCGCGGCGACGCCGAGGGCGAGGAGCGCGCCGACGAGGGTCGCGACACCGCGTCGGGCGCTCACTTGCCGCTCCCCGGGCCGCCCCCGCGGAAGCCCTCGGCGCGACCGGAGTACGTGCCGAACCAGCCGCCGACGACCGGGTACCAGCGGGCGTAGGCGCGATCGGCGTCGTCGACGGTGATGTCGGTGCCCGACGGCTTGCGCGGGCGCACCGCGACGATGACGTCGGAGTAGCGCAGGAACACCCCGCCCGGGTCGGCGAGCCGGTCGGCGGGCTTCCAGGCGTCGGTGATGTCGTCGACGACCTCGTCGACCCGCTTGTCGCTCGTGAAGGTCCGGGCCCCGTTCTGGGTGCCGGAGGCGCGGTACTCCGCCTTGACGTGGCCCTCGACGCCGCCGCCGACGGACCCGAACGCCGCGACGACGGCGAGCAGCGCGGCGAGCGCCATGAAGCCGCCGCCGAGCAGCAACGTCCAGGCCTTGCAGCGGGAGCTCATGCGGCCCCGGACCCCGTGACGGTGAGGGCGTCGTCCGGCCGCGGCTCCGCGCCGGCCGGCAACGACAGGACGGTGGTGACGGTGTGGACGACCTCGCCCCGCTCGGGGTACAGGTGCCACGTCTCCCACGCCGTCGCGGCGCCCCGGGGCCGCGCGCGGAGCGCGGTGACCGCGTCCGGCGCGCCCGGGAACCAGGCGAGCAGCGCGTCGTCCCGGCCGGCGAGCTCCTCCTCGAGCCGGTGGGCCAGGCGTGGGATCCGGTCCGCGTCGGGCCGCTCCACGGTCCACGCGAACGCGTACCGCAGGCCCGGGTGGTCGACGACGGGGGGCGCCGAGGCGAGCGGCCGTCCGTGCGGGGCGCCGCAGGCGACCGTCTCCGTCAGCGCGACCCCGTCGAGCTCGAGCTCGACCGCGTGGGAGGCGCCGAGGACGTGGAGCCGCAACCGGTCGGCGCGGCGGGGGAGCGGGACGTCGAGCCGCGCGAGGCCGCCGGACGCGACCGCGCCGGGCCGCAGCGACCAGGCCAGCTCGCCCGCGGACGCGTCGGCGAAGGGGATGTCGAGACGGGTGAGCACGTCAGGCCCGCGGGGCGGGGGGATCGCCGTCGCCGTCGCCCGCGTCGTCGCCGGGCCGCTCGTCGTCGGCGACGTCCGCCGGGGTGGGCCCGCCGGCGGCGGTCCGCAGCGACGCGTAGGCGACCTCGGCGCGGCGGGCGAGGTCGCGCAGCTGCTCGATCCGGGGCTCGAGCGCCGCGGCCCGTGCGGCGTGGGCCCGGGCCAGCGGCTCCAGGTCGCCGAGCGCCCCACCGGCGCCGGCCCGTGCCTCCAGCCGCGACGCCTCGGCGAGCTCGCCGGCGCGCGCGGTGACCGTGCGGGCGACCGCCTCGCGGCTCGCGTCGAGGGCCCGGCGCGCCGCGTCGAGCGCGTCCCCGGCGGGGTCGGTGGGGGCGCTCACACGTCGCCTCCGCCGGCGCGGCCCGCGGCGTAGATCTCGAGCAGGTGGGCGGGGACGCCCTCGCCGGTGCTGACCTCCCACGAGCCCTCCGCCGACCAGCGCTCGAACGCCAGGCGCGCGCCATCGGCGGCGCGGTAGTCGGCGTACCAGGACTGTCCGCTCTCGGGCAGGCCGGTGGTGCCGGTCGACGTGTACCGGGCGCGCCCGGACTCGACCTTGCGGTAGCTCACGCCCGCCCACTCGACGTCGGCGCCGGACGGCTCCAGACCGCCGGTCGCCTCGATCGGCCGCCAGAGCGCCACGTCGGTCCCGTCCGACAGGTCGACCGACAGCCAGGCGCGGTCGCCCTGCCCCGTGTCCAGGTGGTACTCGTGCCAGACGTAGCCGTCCTCGTCGAACCGCAGCTGCCCCCGGACGACGTAGTCGTGGCCGCCGTGGGTGACGACCGCCCCCACGCCGAGCCCGTCGAGGGGGCCGCCGGGGCCCTCGGCCAACGGGTCGATCGGCCCGGAGATGGCGGGCGTGGCGCGCGACCCGCGGGCGCGGAGCCACCAGATCGCGGCGAGCGCGACCAGGACGACGAGGACGATGATCACGGGGACCATGCGCGCACCCTAGCGCGGCCCCGGACGCTCTCCCACCCCCGACCGGAGCGATCGGGTCCCACCGGTCACGCGCCTCGAGCGGCGACTTCGGCCCGGCTCCGCCGACGACCGGGGATGGGTGCGCGAGGTCACGGCGTCCGTCCGGCCGGTCGCGCACCATGTCTCGTTCGGGCGACCCGCGGACGGCGGGTCGCGCCGGTCCGCATCCCGGGCCGTCGGCTCCCGCCGGCGCCGCCCCACCTCGTCGATCCCCCGTGTCCGCAGCCCCCGCACCGCCACCCCTCCGCCCCTGGCAGCAGCAGGCGCTCGAGGCGATGGGCCGCTGGTCGGAGGGGACGTTCCTCATGGCCGCCGCGCCGGGCGCGGGCAAGACCCGTCCGGCGCTCGAGCAGGCCGTCCGGGCGCTGTACGCGCGCGACGCCGACCGGGTCGCGCTCGTCTGCCCGACCGCCCCGCTCACCCGCCAGTGGGCGGAGGCGGCCGCCCGCCTGGGGCTGCACCTCGCGCCCGACGCGCCCGAGCTCACCCCGCCCGCCGGGTTCCACGGGGTCGCGGTGACGTACGCCCGGGTGGCGCAGTCCGCCGAGCGGTGGGCGGCGCAGTGCCTCGACAGCACGTTCGTCATCGCCGACGAGGCGCACCACCTCGGCGACGAGCTCGCCTGGGGCAAGGGGTTCTCGCAGGCGCTCGGGCGGGCCCGGCGGTGGCTGCTGCTGTCGGGCACGCCGTTCCGGTCCGACGCCAGCCCGATCCCGGGCGTCCGCTACGACGACGACGGGATGGCGCTGCCCGACCACGCCTACGGCTACGCGGACGCGGTCCGCGACGGGGTGTGTCGGCCGGTGACGTTCATCCCGTTCGACGGTACGATGACGTGGCGGTCGGGCGACGAGACGGTCGAGGGGAGCTTCGCCGACCAGGTCGCGGGGGAGGAGCGCTCGCGCCGCTACCGCACCGCGATCTCGGCCGACCTCGAGGGCGCGCTGCCGAAGATCCTCGCCGAGGCCCACAGGCGCCTGATCGGGGTGCGCGAGAGCGGCGGACCGGGACCGGGCGCGGTCGCCCACCCCGACGCCGGGGGGCTCGTCGTCGCCGCCGACGGCGAGCACGCGCGCGCCGTGGCCGCGGTCCTGCACCGCATCGTCGGATCGCCGCCGACGGTCGTCATGCACACCGATCCACAGGCCCACCGCCGGCTGGCGGAGTTCACCCACTCGACCGACCCGTGGATCGTCGCGGTGAACATGGTGAGCGAGGGCGTCGACATCCCACGCCTGCGGGTCGGGGTGTACGCGACCGCGGCGAAGACGGCGATGATCTTCCGTCAGATCGTCGGCCGGTTCGTGCGCACGGTGCCCGGTCGGCCGCTGGAGGCGTCGTGGCTCTACCTGCCGGCCGAGGCGACGTTGCGCGCCCACGCCGCCGAGGTCGACCGCGACCTCGTCCCGCTGCTGCGGCGCAAGGAGGACGCGGACCCCGACCAGCTGCTCGACGACGAGGCGCTCGACGCGGCCAACCGGGTCGAGGACGAGGCGGGCCTGCGCCCCGCGTTCGAGGCGCTGGCGGCCGACATGGCCCCCGCGGCGCAGCTCGACCTCTTCGGCGGCGCGACGCCGGTCGTGACGGAGGAGCCGGTGGGCGGCGCGGTGGCGACGGTGGGCGCACCCGCCACCCTCGCCGCGCCGGCGGCGTCCGCCGAGGTCCCGCTGTGGCAGCGCCGCCAGCAGCTGCGCGACCTGCGCCACGGGCTCGTGTCGGAGCTGGGACGCAAGCGGGGGGCGACGCAGCGCGAGGTCAACGCGTGGGTCAACCGGACGGTCGGCATCACGCGCGTGGAGCAGGCGACCGTCGACCAGCTCGAGCGCTCGATCGACGTGCTCCACGACGCGCTCGCCGGGCGGGGTTGAGGCGTAGGCTCACGGGCATGGGTCGCCGCGTCACCGCCTGCCTCGTCCTCCCGTACGCCGTCGCGCTGCTCGCGATGGCGCTCGCCGGCTGACCGCGGGCGCCCGGACGGCTACGCCAGGTCCGCCACGACGTCCGCCAGCGGCTTCTTGATGCCGGTGAGGAACGGCAGCTCGTCGCGGACGTGACGGCGGGCCTCGGCGGCGCGCAGGTCGCGCATGAGGTCGACGATGCGGGTGAGCTCGTCGGCCTCGAACGCCAGCAGCCACTCGTAGTCGTTCAACGCGAACGCGCTGATCGTGTTGGCCCGCACGTCCTTGTAGCCGACGGCGAGCATTCCGTGGTCGCGCAGCATCGTGGCGCGCTCCTGCGGCTCCAGGAGGTACCAGTCGTAGGACCGCACGAACGGGTAGACGCAGAGGTACTTGCGCGGGTCGGTGCCCTCGAGGTAGGCCGGGACGTGGGCCTTGTTGAACTCCGCCTCGCGGTGCACGCCGATCGACGTCCACCACTGGTCCAGGCTCCGGCCCAGGTCGGTGCGGTTGAACCGCACCAGCGCGTCCTGCAGCGCGTCGGCGCTCGGGCCGATGAGCCAGAGCATGATGTCCGCCTCGGCCCGGAACCCGACGGTGGAGTACGTGCCGCGCAGGATCGCGTCGCCGCCGGTGAGGGCCGCCTCGGCGTCCCTGGCGAGCAGGGCGACGTCGCCGTCGGTGACGCCGCTCCCACGGGCGGCCGACCGCAACTTGAACGACGCGTACATCGCGTAGACGTTGACGAAGTCCTTCTGCTCGCTCATGGCCACGTCGACCATAGGGACTGGCCCGCCGGGGTGCGGGGCGCGCGCGTCGCCGACGGGGCGCTCGACCCCCTGCCGTCGGGTCGATCGGGCATGATCCCCGCCCGTGTCGCGCCCCCTCTCGCTGGTCATGCTCATCGTCGCGCTCGCCCTGGGCGGGCCGACGGCGGCCGGGGCCGCGGAGCCACCGAACCAGAACGACCCGTGCTCCAAGGCCGGTCGCAACACCTGTGGGACCAACGGATTCGGCTTCCATCAGCGCTACCGCTACGGCCTGCGGTGGTTCGGCAACTTCCGCCGTGCGATCCCCGACGTCACCGACTCCGCGTTCTGCATCGACCTGCGGTTCTGGTACCCGTCGAAGGCGTTCGCGTACCGCAAGCGCGACATCGCGGGCCTGCGCAACAAGGACGGCCGCCGGGTCTCCACGACGAAGCTCCGCCGGATGTCGTGGGCGATCTGGAACCACGGCCGGTCCCGCGACGCGCGCGAGCAGGCGGCGGTGATGCTCTACGTCCACGGGCTCATGGGCGACGGGGCGCCGGGCGAGGTCGATCCGCGTGCGGTCGGGGTGAGGTCCCGCTACGACCGGATCGCGCGCGACGCCCGGCGCTACGCGGGGCCCTACCGGGTCGAGGTGAAGGTGCCGACGAAGGCCACGGTCGGCGACCGGTTCCAGGCGACGATCCGCGTGCGGGCGGCGTCCGGTGCGCTCGTGCCGCGGACGCGGGTCTCGCTCCGGGGCTCGACCGGCGCGTCCGGCATCCCCGGAGCGGTCCGGACCGACCGCAAGGGCGTCGCGCGGGTCCCGCTCACCGCGACGACGGCCGGCGGCATCGACCTCAAGGCCACCGCCGGCGACCTGGCGGCCACCATGCCCGATCTGTACGTGCCGACCCGTGGCGCGTCGGCCCGCAGCGGCCAGCGGCTCGTCGTCCCGGCCCGGACGAGCGTCGAGGCCACCACGACGACCCGGGTGGAGCCCGCACGGGTGCGGGTCACGACGAGCGCGACGCCCAAGGTGCAGCTCGTCGGGGAGCCCAACCGGGACGCGATCACGATCGCCGGCGCCCCGGCCGGCTGGAGGGCCCGCGTCACGGTGCGGCTCTTCGGGCCGTCCCGCGACCCCGAGGCGATCAGCTGCGACGGGCCGCCGGTGGCCGAGGTGAGCTACGACGCCGGCCCCGGCGAGTCCCAGGCGCCCCCGGTCGTCGCCCCGACGGCGGGCTGGTACGGCTACCAGGTGATCGTGCCGAGCACCGCGTCGGTGATCGGGGAGACGACGCCCTGCGCGGTGCCCGAGGAGCGGTTCCGCGTCGAGGTCCAGCCGCGGGTGCGCACCCAGGTCAGCGACGCCGTCGTCACGCCCGGCGCCCAGCTGCGTGACCGCGTGTGGGTCGAGGGGGTCGGTACCGAGCCGATCACCGTCAACGCCCAGCTCTGGGGCCCGTACCCCGCGCGTGACGCGATGACCTGCGAGGGCGCCCCGCACTGGTCGGGATCGTTCGCCGCCCCCGGCGACGGGGAGTACCTCACCGACCCGGTCGCCGTCACCGTCCCCGGCTACTACACCTACCGCGAGGACACCCCGGCGGCCGGGTTCGCCCGCGCGTCGCAGACCGCCTGCGGCGAGGCGACCGAGACGTCGATCGTCCGTGGCAGCCCGCGGATCGTCACGCAGATCAGCAAGCAGGACACGACGGTGGGCTCCGAGGTCACCGACACCGTCGTCGTGACCGGACTGGGCCGGTTGCGCGCCGAGGTCAAGGCCGAGCTGTGGGGCCCGTACCCCTCGCGCGACGCGATGACCTGCGCCGGCACGCCCTACTGGCAGGGGACGTTCACCGCCGACGGCGACGGCAGCTACGTCACCGATCCGGTGAGGCTCGAGCAGGCCGGCTACTACACCTACCGCGAGGAGATCCTCGCGTCCGACGCCCACGACGGGTTCCGGACCGCGTGCGGGGAGGAGGCCGAGACGACGATCGCCCGCGCCACGCCGAAGGTCCGCACCCGCGTGTCGAGCCAGGTCGTGCGCCCCGGGTCGCGGATCTTCGACCGCCTGACCGTCAGCGGCCTGGGCAGGACGTCGGCGACCGTCGAGGCCGAGCTGTTCGGCCCGTTCCCGACCCGGGCGGCGATCCGGTGCACCGGCACGCCGTACTGGAAGGGCGCCGTCAAGGTCACCGGTGACGGGGATTACACGACCGCCCGCGTGCGGGTGGCGAAGGCCGGCTTCTACACCTATCGTGAGCGGATCGTGGGGTCCGAGGCCAACCGCGGCACCGTCACCGCCTGCGGCGAGGAGGCCGAGACGACGTTGGCGCAGCCGCTCATCCCGACCGACGGCGGCGAGCCGGTGGACGACGTGCAGGACGACGCGACGGCGGCGGCCGACGGGTCGCGGCCGACGTCGGTGACGCTCGACCGTCTGCGGATCCGTGCGACGGTGTCCCCGGTGACGATCGACACCGACGAGGGCATCCTCGACGTGCCGAACGACATCCGCCGTGCGGGCTGGTGGGCCGACGGCGCCGCCCCGGGGGGTAAGCGCGGGACGACGCTCATCGCCGGGCACGTCGACAGCGCGAACCGGGGCGCCGGAGCGTTCTTCCGCCTGCGGTCCGCCCGTCGTGGCGACACGATCGCCGTGCGCAGCGCCGACGGTCGCACCCGCCGCTACCGGGTGACGTCGGTGCGTCGGGTGGGCAAGAACCGGCTGCCGGCGAGCATCTTCCGGCGCACCGGCGCGAAGCGCCTCGTCCTCGTCACCTGCGGCGGCCCGTTCGATCGCCGCACCGGGCACTACCGCGACAACGTCGTCGTGACCGCGGTGCCGCGGTAGCCGGGTCGGCTCCGGGTGGCGCGGCCCCGACGGGCCGCACCACCCGGACGCTCAGGATCCGGCGAGCGCGACCGACGCGTCGATCGCCAGGGCGTTGAGCAGGCTGATCCCGGACGCCTCGGCCGAGACGACCAGGATCACCGTGTCGCCGGCGGCGAGCGGGACGGCGAGGCCGGTGCAGGCGCCGTCGATCGTGTCGCCGATCGAGACGAAGGGGGACAGCGGCGTCGTGTCGCACGAGGCCCCCGGCACCGCGTCCAGCGGCCCGCCGTAGGTGGACGCCCTGTACAGCTCGGCCCGCAGGGTGACCGTCGTGCCGAGCAGGGCCTGGGCCGTCCGCATCCGGGCGCCGACGCGGATCGCCGTGATGGTGGTGTCGGCGGGAACGATCGATGCGACCTTCGCGGCCGGCTCGTCGAACGGGATCGTGCCCCCCGTCAGCGGCTGCTCCGACGTCGAGGCGCCCTGCAGCGGCAGCAGCAGGCTGGTGCCGGCGAGGCCCCCGGCCACGGTGGTGGCGGTGCCCGAGCCCGTGGCCGTGGCGAGGGACGGACCTGCCGGCCCCGTCGGGCCGGTCGGGCCGGTCGGGCCGTCGGGACCTGCGGGACCTGCGGGACCGATGGGACCGGCCGGCCCGGTCGCGCCCGCGTCGCCCTTGGCCCCCGCGTCGCCCTTCGCTCCAGGAGCCCCGGCGTCGCCCGGCGCCCCGGGTGCGCCCGCGGCCCCGCCACCGGTGGGCAGCACGCCCGGCGCGAAGTGCCGCTTGTGCAGGCTGCCGTCGCGGATCTTGGACGCGGTGATCGCGCCGGCCTTGATCTTGTTGCCGGTGACGGCGTGGGTGCCGAGCTTGGCGTTGCGCACCGCGCCGTCGGCGATGTGGTGGCTCTTGACGTCGCCCTTGGAGAGCGAGACGGCGGCGTAGCTCGTGCCGCCGAGCGACACGAAGAGGGCGAGGCCCGCCATGACGGTGGCGGGCGACGGTCGGCGCGAGCGCCGGGTCGGTGGGGGTGACGAGGTGGAGGGCATGCGGGGAGCCTCCTCCTCCGGCAGGCCGCGCGCAAGATGGGTGAACCCGATTTCGCGGTGGAGCGCCACCCGGCGGCCCGGCGGGACCCGCGGTCGTGGTACCGGATCGATGCCCCCGGGAGGACTCGAACCTCCAACTCAGCGCTTAAAAGGCGCGTGCGTTGCCATTACGCCACGGGGGCCGCACGGCCAGTCTAGGTCACGGGCGGCGGCGTGGCCGGTGGGGCGCGGGTGGGCGCCCACGACGGAAGGACACTGGGGTGCACGTCGGCCCGCACCATCGCCACGACGCCCGGTTACCCTGCGCCCCACGGCCATGCCCCCATTCCGACGCCTGCTGGCCACCACCGTCACCCTCTCCCTGCTGGCGTTGCCCTCGACCTCGTCCGCCGCGCCGGCGCTCGACGGGACGTTCGCCCTGCCCGCCAAGCCGCAGCAGCTCGCGGCCGGGCCGGACGGCGACGTCTGGGTCACCATCGGCGATGCGGGGACCGACGTCGCCCGGGTGGCCCCGGACGGGGCGGTCACCGGATTCGACGCGCCGACCGTGAGCTTCCCGGTCGGCATCACCGCCGGGCCCGACGGCAACCTCTGGGTGACGCAGGCCGGAGGCGTCGCCCGCATCGACCCGGGCGACCCGGCGGGAGCCACGCCGTTCGCGCTGCCCGACATCGTCGACCCGCGCCGGATCGTCACCGGGCCCGACGGCAACCTGTGGACCGCCAGCGGCGACAAGGCGCTGCGGATCCCGCCCGCGGACCCGGCGACCGCCACGTCGTTCACCGTCCCCGGCATGGGGGCCCGCGGGATCGCGTCCGGGACCGACGGGCGGTTGTGGATCGTCGACGCCGGCGGAGGCCGCCTGGTGCGGATGGCGACCGACGGGACGTTCACCACGACCCCCGTCGGCGGGCTGCCGCAGGAGGTCGCGGCGGGCCCCGCGGGACAGGTGGCGTTCACGAACCCCGACGGCGCCCACCGTGTCGGGCGGTTCACGTTCGGCGGAGTCGTGGACGAGACCCCGGTCGGCACGGTCGACCCGTTCGGGATCGTCCTCGGCGGGGACGGCGCGTACTGGACGGCGGACTTCGCCGGACCGTCGCTCACCCGCGTGACGACCACGGGTGCGTCGACGAGCCTGCCGATGCCCCCCGGATCGGGCCCGCGGTTCCTCACCGCCGGTCCCGGCGGCACGCTGTGGGTCGGGCTGGAGACCGCCGAGAGCGTCGCCCGGGTCACCGGCGTCACGCCGCCCGCCGACGGTGGCGGGGGCCCCGGCGGCGGAGACGGCGGGCCCGGGACGCCCCCGGCGGTCGACGCCACCGCCCCGCGGATCACGCGGGTGTCGCTGTCGCGCCGGACGTTCCGCGCCGGTCGCCGGCTCGCCCCGGCCCGTCGTGGCCGTCGCGGCGTCGGCGCCCGGTTGCGACTGACGTCGTCGGAGGACGCCCGGTTGCGGATCACCGTCGAGCGGCTCACGGCGGGGCGACGTCACGGCCGGGCGTGCGTCCGTCCCGGTCGGGCGCGCCGCGGGGCACGGCGCTGCGCCCGCCACGTCCGGGTCGGCGCCGTGACCGTCGCCGCACGCGAAGGCCGCAACGCGGTGCGGTTCACCGGGCGCCTGCGGGGCCGCACGCTGCGCGCGGCCCGGTACCGGCTGCGGATCGTCGCCACCGACGCGGCCGGCAACCGGTCGACCGAGCGGCGCGTGCGGCTGCGGATCGTGCGCCGGTGAGCCCCGGCGACGGTCCGCGCCCGTCTACACTGTGCCGTCCCGCCCCCATGGTGTAGCGGTTAGCACGTCAGCCTTTCACGCTGGTAGCAGGGGTTCGATTCCCCTTGGGGGTACTGCGTTCCCGGCTCCGCGGCGGGCGTGGTCCCGCCGGTCGCGCCCGTCGTCACGGGTAGGCGAGCGCCAGGATCGGCCGCTCGCCGACCTCGATCCGGCGGTGGTTCACGAACGCCGCCGCATCGAGCAGCGCCGCGTGGATGTCGGGTCGGCGGGTGCGGAGGCCGTCCATCCCCGTGAGGCGCAACGTCAGGACGTCGCCGTCCTCGACGACGATCCGCGACGTGCCGTCGTCCTCGTCGACATGGGTCAGGCAGTCGATCCACGCGTCCATGTTGCCGCCGTAGCCGTCCATGAGGCCGAGCGTCCGGGCGAACGCGTCATGGAAGCCCTCCCAGTCGCGGACGGACGTCAGGTCGACGGCGATGACCGGCACGCGGCGCATCGTACGGCCTCGTCAACCGCGCCCGGGGTCGGTCGCGGACCGTCCGTCGGCGGGTGGCACGACGACGCGCTCGCCCGGGGCGGTGACCGCCCGACGGATCGCCAGCGCGATGAGCAGCCCGGCGAGGAGCTCGACGAGGAGCAGGGCCAGCAGCACCGTCAGCTGGATCCGCGCGGCGGTGGCGGGGCTCGCGCCGCCGAGGAGCAGCCCGACGAACGTGCCGGGGAGCGTCACGAGCCCGACGCTGCGGGTCTGGTCGATCACCGGCACGACGCCGGTGGTGACCGCGACCCGGACGAGCGGCGCCAGCGCGGTCGGGACGTCGTCTCCGAGCGCCAGGCGAGCCTCGACCTCGTCGGCGCGCTCGTCCAGGGCCTCGACGAGGCGCCGTCCGGTGAGCGTCGCGGCCGCCATCGCGCCGCCGATGAGGATCCCGGCGGTGGGGATCGCGGCGCGCGGCGTCACCTCGAACGCGCCGACGAGCAGCAGCACGCCCGTGACGCCCAGCGCCGGCAGCGCGATCGCGACGAGCGCGGCGCGTCGGGCCCCGGGGATCCGCCGGATCCGGCCGCCCGACGTGGCCCCCGCGACGACGGCCATGACCGCCACGAAGGCGAACGCCAGCGGCGGGTGCCGGAAGATCAGGGCGATGAGCGCCCCGACCACCGCGAGCTGGACGACGGCGCGGACCGTCGCCCGCGCCAGGTCGCCGGTGAGGCCGAGGCGCAGGCGCTACGTCAGCAGCGTCGCGAGGCCGGCGAAGCCGAGGCCCGCGGCGATCTGGGCGACCGCGGCGCTCACCGGCGCGGCTCCCCGGGGCGGCCCGACGCCCGGGCGGGCGTCGCACGGGTGCGTCCGGGGGCGGCGGCCGGACGACTCACCCGCCCAACCCCACGGTCCGGTCGGCGACGCGGGCGACGAGCCGGTCGTCGTGGGTCGCGACGAGCACGCCGATGCCCCGGTCGGCGATCCGGCGCAGCGCGTCGGCGACGTGGTCCGCCGTCGTCGCGTCCAGGGCGGCCGTCGGCTCGTCGAGCAGCAGGATGCGCGGGTCGCGGGTGAGCGCGCGGGCGAGCGCGACCCGGGCCCGCTCGCCACCCGACAGCTCGCCCGCCGGGCGGGTCGCGAACGACGGGTCGAGGTCCGCGTCGGCCAACGCCCGCGCGACGACGGCGGGGTCCGGGTCCGCCAGGCCGTGGACGAGGTTGTCGTGGACGGCGCCCGGCAGCATCACCGGGGCCTGCGCGACGAGGGCGACCCGGCGGCGCAGCGTCCGCGGGTCGACCGTGCGGACGTCGACCCCGTCGAGGAGGATCGTGCCCTCGTCCGGCTCGAGCAGGCGGTTGAGGCACCGCAGCAGGGTGCTCTTGCCCGACCCGGACGGCGCGACGAGCGCGGTGACGCGCCCGGGCGCCACGGTCACCGCGGCGTCGTCCAGCACGCGCCGGCCGGCGCGGGTCAGGCCGATGCCGTGCGCCACGATCCCGGCGTCGTCCCCGACGGACACCGGCCGATCCTACGGCCGCGGCGGAGGCCTACCAGTGCACCCCGCGCGTGACCCGCGCGAACGCCTGCCCGGCGCGGGTCAGCTCCTCGTCCCCGACGCCGGGCGGCAGGCTCCGCGTCGACGTGCTCGCCGACGCCCGCGCCGCCTTGGAGTCCGGGAACAGCTGGTAGCCGCGGTTGCGCAGGATGTCCATGAGCTGCGGGTTGATCGCGTCGACGAACGCCGCCGCATGGCCGATCGGCGACCCGAGCCGTCGCGGGCGGTGGACGATCCCGCTGGTGATGACCGCCGCCGCCTGCTCCGGCGACAGGGTCGGCACCCGGTCGTACGCCTTCGTCGGGGCGATCATCGGCGTGCGGACGAGCGGCATGTGGATCGTCGTGAACCGCACGCCGTCGGAGTGCGCCTCGGCCTGCACGGCGTCCGACAGCGTGTCGAGCGCGGCCTTCGACGCGATGTACGCCCCGAACCGCGCGGCGCGCGCCTGCACCCCGATCGAGCTGATGTTGATGATCTGCCCCTCGCCGCGCTCGCGCATCCCGGGCAGCAGCCGCAGGATCAGGCGGACGGGGGCGAAGTAGTTCAGCTGCATCGTCCGCTCGAAGTCGTGGAAGCGGTCGTAGGACAACTCCATCGACCGGCGGATCGAGCGCCCGGCGTTGTTCACGAGCACGTCGACGCGGCCGTGGTCCTCGATGACGCGGTCGGCGAGCGCGTCGATCGCGTCGTAGTCGGTGAGGTCGCACGGGTATGCGAACGCCGTGCCGCCCTCGGCCTCGATCTCCTCGCGGGTCTCGTCCAGCGCCTCCTGGCCGCGCGCGACGAGGATGACCTTGGCGCCCGCACGACCCAGCTCGAGCGCCGTCGCCTTGCCGATCCCGGACGACGCGCCGGTGATGAGGACGACCTTGTCGGCGACCGCGTCCTCGAGCGTGCGGTTGCCGTTGACGATCCGGTCGACGAGGTTCAGGGCGTAGAACGGCCGGAACCGTCCGGCGTTGCCGATCGGGGTGTTCGCGACCCGGCCGACGGTGTCGACGGGCTTGGAGACGATGCCGCCGATGCGGGGAAGTCGGGGAGCCATGCCCGGCAGCCTATGCCCCGCGGGCCGTGCCGGGAAGGGCGCGGATCAGACGCCGTGCAACAGCCCGCCGTCGACGGGGAGCGCGGCGCCGGTGATGTACGCGGCCCGCTCCGAGCAGAGGAACGCGGCGGCCGCGGCCATCTCGTCCGGGCGGCCGAGCCGTCCCGCGGGGATGCGGTCGCGGGCCGCGGCGTGCGCGCGCTCGAGCGTCCCGTACGACGCGGCGATCCGCCGGGTCGCGATCTGGCCGGTGAGCAGCGTGTTGATCGTCACCCCGTCGCCGGCGACCCGGTGCGACAGCGTCTTGAGCGCCGCGAGCGCCGCCGACCGCTCGGCGTTCGACAGGACGAGGTGGGGGAGCGGCTCGCGGACCGACGTCGACGCGACGTTGACGATCCGGCCCCAGCCCCGCTCCCGCATCCCGGGCAGGACGCGGCGCAGCAACGCCATCGGGGACCGGACGAGGTGGCGGTGGGCGTCCTCCCACCGCGCGTCGTCGAAGGCGAGCGGGTCGTCGCCCGCGGGCGGGCCGCCGGTGTTGAGGATCGCGATGTCGACCGGCCCCGCGATCCGCTCCGCCTCGTCGACCACCGACGCGGCCCGGTCGACGTCGGCGGTGTCCCAGGCGACCGCGCCGATTGCGCCGATCTCGTCCGCCGCCGCCCGGGTGCGATCGGCGTCGCGCGACGTGGCGACGACCCGCACCCCCTCGGCGATCAGCGCCTCGGCGATCGCCCGGCCGATGCCGGCGCTCGCGCCGCCGACGAGCGCCACCCGACCGTGGATCCCGAGGTCCATGCGGCCAGTATCGCGCGGCGCCCGTCAGGTGGCCGGGTGGTGGGCTCCCGGCGCTGGCGCGTCCGCGTCGCCGGGGCGCTCGCTCGCGACGGGCGTCGCGGGGGCCCAGCCGGGCGGTCCGACGAGGTACCCGATCCGGTCGCGGACGGTGCGCGCCGATCGCAGGTCGCGCCACAGCGCGCCGTACTCGTGGAACGCGGCCCGCACCGGGTGGTACGTCCCGATGTTCGTCGTCAGGCCGTAGCGCACGCGCTCGCCCTCGGGCTCGAACGTGCCGAGCAGGCGGTCCCACACGATGAGGATCCCCGCGTAGTTCTTGTCGAGGTACTGCTCCTGCGACCCGTGGTGCACGCGGTGGTGGCTGGGGGTGTTGAAGACCGCCTCGAACCAGCGCGGCAGCCGCTCGATGAGCTCGGTGTGGATCCAGAACTGGTAGAGCAGGCTCCACGACTGGGCGAGGAAGATCATCCACGGCTCGAACCCCACCAGCGGCATCCACGCCCAGTAGATGATCGTGTCCCAGCCGGTGACCGTCTGGCGCAGCGCGGTCGACAGGTTGAAGCGCTCGCTGGAGTGGTGGACGACGTGGTTGGCCCAGAACAGCCGCACCCGGTGGGCGAGTCGGTGGTACCAGTAGTACGACAGGTCGTCGGCGAAGAACAGCAGGACCCACGTCCACCAGGCGTCGGTGGGCAGGCTGATCGGCGACAGGACGAAGAGCCCGGCGTAGGCGACGGCGACGACGAGCTTCCAGCCGAGGTCGCCGATCACCTTGCCCAGGCCCAGGGTCATGCTCGTCGCGGCGTCGCGGGCGTCGTAGCCCAGCGGGCGGCGGTCGTCGTCGTCCCGCGCCCGCGGCGACCGGTACGGCGCGGTCATCCACCGAAGCCGGCGCCGGCGGTGCGCGTCGGCCGGCCGGTCGGTGGCCGGCGCGTCGTCGTGGTGGTGGCGGCCGACCGTCCGCAGCAGCACGAGCTCCATCGCCACGAGCAGGACGAAGAACGGGATGGCGGCGACGATGAGGTTGACCATGGCGGCGGGGATTCGGGTCGACGGGCGGCGGGCACCAACGGCACCCGATCTGGTTGTACCAGTTGAGTGGTTGTACCAGTTGAGTCGTCGATCGGCAAGGGTCGATGCGTCGGGGCGTCGTGCCCCGGGCGGGTCCGGCGCCGGCATCGCGTCGGTTGCGCAGGGTGGGCCGGATGGTGCCCGCCCCGGCGGGTCGGATCCGGCCCACGCCACCCAGGGAGGGCGTGACGCGGTCGCGACGCGTCCCCCTGCGTGGTCGCGTCGCCGCCGCACTGGTACAACCACGGCGATGCCGATCGACCTCCGCCCGCTGCCCGACGGCGTCCCGCGCTCCGAGGGCGTCCACGCCCGGATCCGCGCCGCGATCCTCGCCGGGGACCCCGGTCCGGACGAGGCGCTGCCGTCGGAGCGCGAGCTCAGCGACGCGCTGTCGGTCCACCGCCACGCGGTGCGCGAGGCCCTGAAGCGGCTGGAGCAGGCCGGGCTCGTGCGGATCTCGCACGGGGGACCGACGCGCGTCCGGGACTGGCGGCGCAGCGGCGGGCTCGACCTGCTCCTCGACGTGGCGCTCGCCCCGGACGCCCCGTCGCGGCCCGGGCTGCTGCGGTCGGTCGTCGAGCTGCGCGCCGCGATCGGGGTCGACGTGGCGCGACGGTGCGCCGAGCGGGCGTCCCCGGACGCCCGACGGGCGCTCGCGGACGCCGCCCGGGCGCTCGCCGACGTCGTCGCATCGCACGGCGACGGCCGGGTCGAGCGCTTCGTCGCGCTCTGGGACGACCTCGTCGACGGCGCCGACAACCTCGCCTACCGCCTGGCGCTCAACTCGCTCGTCGAGGGGCTCGCGGCGATCCCGGGGGCCGACGACGCGCTGGCGCCCGTCGCCGACGACGCCGACCGCCTGCGCGACCTCGCCGACGCGGTCGTCGCCGGCGACGGCGACGCGGCCGCCGCCGCGGTGCGGCCCACGCTGGAGCGGCCGCTGGCCGACCCCGCCGCGATCCTCGGCGTGGGCGCCGGCCGCTGAGCCGGCTACGGCCCGGCAGGCAGTGGCACGTCGACCCACTCGACGCCGGCGTCGCGGACGCCGAGGTCGTGCCGGCGCGCCCACCCGTCGACGGCCTCGGCGGCCCCGTCGTCGGCGGGGATCGCGATCTCCACCCCGACCCCGACCGCGCCGTACCCGGTCGTCCGCACGACGACGTCCAGGCCGTGCAGCTCGTGCTCGGCCCGCCCGGCCACGGCGTGCGGGATCTCGACCCGGCGCAGCGACCGCGGCTCGCGTCGCACCCACGTCGCGGCGGCCAGCGCCCCCTCGGTCGCGGCGGAGTACGCCCGGACCAGGCCCCCGGCGCCCAGCAGGACCCCGCCGAACCAGCGCACGACGACCGCCGCGACGTCGGTCGCCGGCAGGCCGTCCCCGCCCGCCGGCGCGTGGCCGAGGAGCGCCTGCAGCATCGGCGCGCCGGCGGTGCCGGACGGCTCGCCGTCGTCGTTGGACCGCGTGACCTCGCGCCGCGGGCCGAGCACGAACGCCGAGCAGTGGTGGCGCGCGGCGTGGTGCGCGCTCCGCAGCTCCGCGAGCAGCGCGCGGGCCCCGGCCTCGTCGCCGACCCGGCGCAGCGTGCAGACGAACCGGCTGCGACGGTCCTCGTGCTCGAACGTCACGTCGCGGCCCGGCGCGAGGGTCAGGTGCGGCGGACCGGGCGTCGTCGCGGCCCCGCTCACGTCCACGCCCGGCCGTACGCCGCCTGACGGTCGCTCAGCATGTCGATCCCGATCCCCAGGCTGGCGAGCTTGAGCCGGGCCATCTCGGCGTCCATCTCCTGGGGGACGCGGTGGACCCCGGGGGCGAACCGCTCGCGGTCGACGACGAGCGCCTCGACCGCGAGCGCCTGGTTCGTGAACGACAGGTCCATGACCGACGCCGGATAGCCCTCGGCGGCGGCGAGGTTGACGACGCGTCCGCCGGCGAGCAGGTGCAGGCGGCGGCCGTCGACGACGTAGCGCTCGACGAGCGGACGGACCTCGGTCGCCGGGCCGTCCGCGACCGACGCGAGGTCGGCGAGCGAGATCTCGACGTCGAAGTGCCCGGCGTTGGCGAGGATCGCCCCGTCCCGCATCGCCCGGAAGTGCTCGGCGGTCAGGACGTCGCGGTTGCCGGTGACGGTGACGAACACGTCGCCGGCCGCGGCGGCCTCGAGCGCCGGGGCGACGTCGTACCCCTCGAGCTTCGCCTCGAGCGCCCGGATCGGATCGATCTCGCAGATCGTCACCGCCGCGCCCATCCCGCGCGCGCGGGCGGCGACCCCGCGGCCGCACGACCCGTACCCGAGCACGACGACCGTCCGCCCCGCGAGCAGGACGTTCGTGGCGCGGAGGATCCCGTCGAGCGCCGACTGGCCGGTGCCGTGGCGGTTCTCGACGACCCGGTGCGTCTCGGCCTCGTGCACGGCGAGCACGGGCACCGTCAGCTCGCCCCGGTCGGCCATCGCCCGCAGGCGCAGCGCGCCGGCGGTCGTCTCCTCGGTCCCGCCGATGAGGCCGTGCGCGGGCGGGTCGTCGGTGACGTCGCCCCCGGCGTCGTCCGCCTCGCCCGCGCGCCGGATCCCGTGCCACAGCGCCAGGAGGTCGCCGCCGTCGTCCATCGTCACGACCGACGTCGGCCCACTCCCGGGCCGCCGCGGCCGTGGACCGCCGGGCGGCTCGGCGAACGCCACGGCGCGCTGGTGGGCCATGACCGTCGCGCGGTCGGCGCGTCGGCGGGCGAACACCGCCGCGCCGTCGCCGACGACGAGCGCCGCGGCCACCTCGTCCTGGGTCGACAGCGGGTTCGCCGCCGCGATCCAGACCTCGCCGCCGCCCGCCTGGAGCGTCCGCACGAGGTTGCCGGTCTCGGCGGTGACGTGCAGCGACGCGGCGATCCGGACCCCGGCGAACGGCTGCTCCCGCGCGAACCGGGCCCGCACCTGGGCGAGCACCGGCATCTGCGCGTCCGCCCAGTCGACGCGCGCCTCGCCCGCGCTCGCGAGCGACAGGTCGGCGACGTCGTGCGGAACCCGCGGCGGACGGCGACGCGGAGGGCGGCGGGACGGGGGCATCCGGTCGCCGCTCAGGCGATCGCGGTGGCCTCGATGACGCCGGACGGGTCGCTGCGCCCCGGGCCCGTGGGGAACGACAGGCGCAGGAGCCGTCCGCCGTCGACGCCGACGTGGGCGATGATCGGGGGCACGACCGCCGCCGACAGCTCGTCGAGCGCCTGGGCGACGTCGAGCAGGCTCGGCCGCAGCCGGATCCGCCAGGCGTCGACGTCGCCGGCCGGCACGCGCGCCTTCTCGCGCCCCTCGACGCGGATGTCGAGCGGCCAGTCGACGACGGCCGCCACCCACACCCGGGGCAGGAACCGCGCCCGATCCTGGAGCGGCAGGACCCGGAACGCCGTCGCCAGTCCGAGCACCGGGACCATCGACCGCGAGTACGGGCCGAGCTGGCCACCGATCTGGGGCACCTGGACGTCGCGGAACGACGCCGTCTCGTCGAGGACGTGGCGACCCTTGTCGGTGAGCTCGAGCCGCTGTTGCTGGGCGACGAGCGTGCCCGACCGGCGGCGGTACGTGATCGTCGCCGAGCCCTTCAGCCGCCCGTACGCCTCGGCCTCGATCGCCTGGACGAACGTGCGGTCGTCGTCGGCGCGGAGGGTCAGCGACCCGGTGCCGACCTCCTCGCCGTCGACCATCGCCCGGTAGTCGGTGCGCTCGGGGGCCTGCAGGTCGGGATCGGGCAGCGGCTCGTCCATGCGCGCATCATGGCGGATGGCGCTACCGTCCATCCGTGCTCCGCCGACGATCCGCCCGCGTCGGCCTGCGCCGTGGACCGCACCACCCGATCCGGCGAACGACGATCCCGGCGGCCCTCGGCGCCGTCGTGCTCGGACTGTCCGGCACGGCGTCCGCGAGCGCGGTCGGCCATCCCGGCGTCGAGCCGCGGTCGACGCCGACCGTCGTCGGCGTGGCCGCCGGACCCGCGGCGCCGGCGACCCGGGCCTCCGTCGCGATCCCCGCCGGGCGGACGGCCGCGGAGCGCGGGAGGACCGCCACGCCCCGGATCACCGGCGGGCGGCGGGTGGCGGCGTCGGCGGCGCCCTACACCGTGCTCGTGTCGGTCGCCGGACGGTCGGGGTCCGACGGCGCCTGGACCTGCAGCGGCGCGCTCGTCGCCCCGGATCTCGTCGTCACCGCCGCGCACTGCGTGACGACCGACGGGGGCGCCCGGGTCGGCCGGTCGCGGATCGCCGTGGTGGCGGGAGCGACGAGCGCCCTGCCGCCGCTGTCCTCCACGGCGCAGCGGCGCGGGGTCGCGGCGTTCCGGGTCCATCCGGAGTACGACCCGCGGCGCGACTCCGACGCGTCCGGCAACGAGCGCGGCGGCGACCTCGCGACCGTGCGCCTCGACGCGCCGGTCGACACCGGCTCCCCGGACGTCGGGACGATCGCGATGGCTCCCGAGCTGGCCCGGCCCGCGTACGGCGCCCGGCTCACGGCGTTCGGGTACGGCCAGCACCGTGTGGGCGAGGCCCCCGACGGGCGGCTGCGGACGACGAGCGGCCCGCTGCGCGACCCGTTCGGGCGCCGCGCCTGCGGGTACGGCAACGAGGCGGTCGTGCTCTGCGCCGTGGCCGACGACGGCTCGGTCTGCGCGGGCGACAGCGGCGGCCCGCTCGTCCTGCCCGGCACGCCGCCCCTGCTCGTGGGGGTCCTCTCCTACGGGCCGGACGCGTGCGCCCGCGGGGACCTCAACGTCTACGCCGACCTCACCGCGCCGGAGAACCAGCGGTTCGTGCTCGGCGACGACCGTCCGCCGACCGCGCCGCGGGGCGGCATCCGCGGCACGGCGCTGTCGGGCGGCCCGGTCCGCGTCGGGCGCCGTCTGCGCTGCCGCAGCACCGGGTGGCGCCACGCGCCGACGCTCACGTTCCGGTTCACCGTCGGGTCGCCACCGCGGGACCTCGCGACCGGGGTCCGCGAGTACGTGCCGACGGCGGATGACGTCGGCCGTCCGATCACCTGTCGGGTCCGCGCGACGAACGACGGCGGGACCGTCGAGATCCGGCCGGCGGCGTTGCGGTGGGCGCTCCCGACGGTGCGCCGGGTCGAGGCGGTCGACGGTGGCGTGCGCGTCGCGTTGCGGGACGGGGGCCGCGCCAACCGGATCCTCGTGACGATCGACCGGATCACCGGGTCCGGGGCGCGGCGCCGGGTCGTGCGGCGCCAGGTGCGGTCCGACCTCGACGCGCCGGTGACCGTCCCCGCCCGGCTGCGGGTCGGGGCCCGTCATCGGGTGACCGTCACGGCCGTGCGGACCGAGGACGGCGCGCGCACCGTCCGCGTGGCCGCCGTCCGCGGCCGCTGACGCACGACGCCGGGCCGTCGCGGCGGGGGCCGGGGCGGCCGTGGGCCGTGCCCGCCAAACCTTCACAAAGCCGTGGTAAGGTTCCGCCGTCCCCATGGACGCCCTGACGATCAACGAGGCGGCGGAGACCTCGGGCTGGAGCCCGCGGATGCTCCGCTACATCGAGGAGCTGGGGCTCGTGGAGCCTCCGCGCTCCTCGGGCGGCTACCGCCTGTACGGGCCCGGAGAGCTCCAGCGCCTGCGCACCCTGCGCCAGCTGCTGGACCGCTTCGGCCTCGGTCTCGGCGACGTCGGCTTCGCCCGTCGGATGCAGACCGAGTCGGATCTGCGCACGACGGTCGAGGGGTGGCTCAGGAGCGAGGCGGCCCGGCCGGAGCACGTGCCGGCCGACGACTGGCTCGCATGGGAGCAGGACAAGCACGAGCGACTGCTGGCAGAGGCCACACGTCGCGACACGACCCTCAGGGAGACCCGATGAGCACCGTCCTCCAGCAGAACGACTTCAAGGTCCGGGATCTGTCGCTGGCCGCCGCCGGCCGCAAGCAGATCGAACTCGCCGAGCACGAGATGCCCGGCCTCATGCAGACCCGCGCGGAGTACGCCGCCGCCCAGCCGCTCGCCGGCGCGCGGATCATCGGCTCGCTGCACATGACGACGCAGACCGCCGTCCTCATCGAGACGCTCGTCGCGCTGGGCGCCGAGGTCCGCTGGGTCTCCTGCAACATCTTCTCGACCGACGACCAGGCCGCCGCCGCGGTCGCCGTCGGGCCGAACGGCACCCCCGAGGACCCGCAGGGCGTCCCGGTGTTCGCCTGGAAGGGCGAGACGCTGGAGGAGTACTGGTGGTGCACCGAGCAGGCCGTCGTCGGGTGGCCCGCCGACAAGCCGGCGAACATGATCCTCGACGACGGCGGCGACGCCACGATGCTCATCCACAAGGGCGTCGAGTTCGAGGCCGCCGGCGCGGTGCCGGACCCCTCGACCGGTGGCTCGGAGGAGTTCCAGATCTTCCTCGGCCTCCTGCAGCGCTCGGTCGCCGAGGCGCCCACGCGCTACACCGAGATCGCCAAGCACCTCAAGGGCGTCACCGAGGAGACGACGACGGGCGTCCACCGCCTGTACGAGCTGGCCCGCGACGGCAAGCTCCTCTTCCCGGCGATCAACGTCAACGACTCGGTGACGAAGTCGAAGTTCGACAACCTCTACGGCTGCCGGCACTCGCTCATCGACGGCATCAACCGCGCGACCGACGTCATGATCGCCGGCAAGACCGCCGTCGTCTGCGGCTACGGCGACGTCGGCAAGGGCTCGGCGGACTCGCTCCGCGGCCAGGGCGCCCGCGTCGTGGTCACCGAGATCGACCCGATCAACGCGCTGCAGGCGTCGATGGAGGGCTACCAGGTCGTCACCGTCGAGGACGTCGTCGAGACCGCCGACATCTTCATCACGACGACCGGCAACAAGGACATCCTCACCAAGGACCACCTGGTGCGGATGAAGAACAAGGCGATCGTCGGCAACATCGGCCACTTCGACAACGAGATCGACATCGCCGGCCTGGCCTCGGTCCCGGGGATCGAGAAGGTCGAGGTCAAGCCGCAGGTCCACGAGTGGGTCTTCCCCGACGGCCACTCGATCATCGTCCTGTCGGAGGGCCGCCTGCTGAACCTCGGCAACGCGACCGGCCACCCGTCGTTCGTCATGTCGAACTCGTTCACGAACCAGACGCTCGCCCAGATCGAGCTGTGGGCGAACAACGGCGACGGCAAGTACGAGAACCAGGTCTACGTCCTGCCGAAGACGCTCGACGAGAAGGTCGCCCGGCTGCACCTCGACGCCCTGGGCGTGAAGCTCACGAAGCTCACCCAGGAGCAGGCCGACTACATCGGCGTGCCGGTCGAGGGCCCGTACAAGCCCGACCACTACCGCTACTGAGCGGATCCGCCCCCGTCCGTCGGGGGCGACGGAGGTGACGACGGGCGGCCCCAGGGCCGCCCGTCGGCGTTCCGGGGCGACCGCGCCGCGCGCCCGTCGCGTCCTTACGCGTCGCGGGCGTCGTAGGCGGCCTGCGCGGCCTGCACGTCGCCCAGCGATCCCTCGAGCAGGTCGATGAGCGCGAGCACCCGCTCGGCGACGTCCGCGCCCAGCGGCGTCAGGCGGTACTCGACCCGCGGGGGGATGACGGCCTGGACGTCGCGCAGCACGAGGCCGTCCCGCTCCAGCGTCTGCAGGGTCTGGGAGAGCATCTTCTCGCTCACCCCGTCGATCCGGCGGCGCAGCGCGTTGAACCGCACCGGCCCGTCCCGCAGCGCCGCGAGGCTCAGCGCGCCCCACCGGCTCACGACGTCGTGGAGCAACGGCCGCGACGGGCAGTCGCGGGCGAACACGTCGGGGCCCGGGGCGGACGTCGGGGTGGTGGACGGGGGCGTCACACGTCGATCGTAGCGCAGAACCGGTGTAGTTGCGTAAGCACTAACATTTAGAAAGCACTATGGGAAACGATGGTACGGTGGACGTGTCGACCGGGGAAGTGGGTCGTACCCCGCCCGGTCCATCCACCACCAGCAAGGGAGCCTGCTCATGCGCATCACCGTCACCGGAGCCACCGGCCAGCTCGGCCGTCACGTCGTCGACGCCCTGCTCGACCGCGGCGTCCCCGCCGGCGACGTCGTCGCCGCGGTCCGCACCCCGGACCGGGCCGCCGATCTCGCCGCCCGTGGCGTCGAGGTCCGCGAGGCGGACTACGACCGTCCCGACACCCTCGCGTCCGCGCTCGCCGGAACGGACCGCCTGCTCCTCATCTCGGCCAGCGAGCCGGGCAAGCGGGCGCCGCAGCACCGGGCGGTCATCGACGCGGCCCGCGCCGCCGGGGTCGGGCAGATCGTCTACACGAGCCTGCTCAAGGCGGACGTCGCCACCTACGCGCTCGCCGACGAGCACCGCGAGACCGAGCGGTACCTCGCGGACTCGGGGATCCCGCACGTCGTCCTGCGCAACGGCTGGTACACCGAGAACTACACCGGCGCGCTCGCGCCGACGCTCGAGCACGGCGCGCTGCTCGGCGCCGCGGGCGACGGTCGGGTCGCGGTCGCGAGCCGACGGGACTACGCCGAGGCCGCCGCGGCGGTGCTCACCGGCGACGGCCACGAGGGCGCGGTGTACGAGCTCGGCGGCGACCGCCCGGTGACCCTCGCCGAGCTCGCCGCGACGATCGCCGACGTCGCGGGCCGGCCGGTCGCGTACCGGGACCTGCCCGAGGCCGAGTACGTCGCGGTGCTCGAGGGGGCGGGCCTGCCGGCGCCGGTCGCCGCGATCCTCGCCGGGGCCGACGGGGGCATCGCGCGGGGCGAGCTGACGACCGACAGCGGCGATCTGCGTCGCCTCATCGGGCGGCCGACGACGCCGCCGGCGGACACGATCCGCGGGGCGCTGGAGGCCGTCGCCGCGTGAGGGCCGCCCGCCGGCCGGAGGGCGTCGGCCGGCCGACGCCCGTCGGTCCCGGGCGGCGCCGCGGGTCGCATCGACCGGGCGTGAGGGGCGCGCGACCGAGAGCGGCGACGCGCCAACTTGAAGATTGCGCGTGCAATTTCCGTCGGGTTCGTCCGCCGTGCGCGTCTCACCCGTCAAGCGTCCACCACGGTGGGCGCGGGCCAGTGCCAGGCGCTGGATGGGACCCGGCTCACGGGGTGCGGTCAGCGGTGGGGGATCGCGGCCGCACCCCTTGAGCCCTCCGTCGACGCTCCGATCGGACGACCCACGCGACGAGCGCCACGCCGACGACGCCGGTGGCGACGTTGAGCGCCACCCCGGCGATCGCCTGCGTCCCGGTCAGGTCGTCCGCGCTCGCGCCGAGCATGGCGTACGACAGGCCACGCGGCCCGGACGCCAGCGCGGTTCCGAGGGCCACCTGCCATGCGCGCACCCCCGCCAGGCCGAACGCGTGGTTCATCGGGGCGTCCGGCACCGCCGGGGCCAGGCGGCTCACGACGACCGCGGTCAGCCCGTGCCGGCGGGCGAACCCGACGAGCGCCGTCGTCCGCTCCCCGCCGACGACCGTGAGCGCGTCGGCGCCGATCCGGGCCGAGAACGACCGGGCGAGCAGGGCCGACAGGACCGCGGCCGGGACGATGAGCAACGCCCCCGCGACCGCGCCGAACAGCAGCCCGGACGCGGCGGCCATCACCGCCCCGGGCACGAGCAACGCGACCGCGACGCCGCTGACGAGTACGAACGCGAGCGGCGCCCACGCCCCCGCGGGCTCGATCCGGTCGCGGACCGCGTCGGTGCCGACGAGCCCGCCGACGGTGAACACCGCCGCGAGCGCCGCGAGCGTCCCGACGAGCGCGCCGATCCGCAGCCACGCCCGGCGCCGCGCGATCGGGTTGGGGTCGACGTCGGTCACGGCCGACGCCACGGTAGCGGCGCGGCCGCCGGACGTCGGCCCGGCGCTCCGCCGGACGGCGTCGTCCGGTGGCACGGCCCGGCGTCCCGCCGACGGTCCGTCGAGCGGCCCACCGGACGTGGTCGTTCCGTCCCCGACCGCCGCGCGCCCGGCGGTGGTGCGGCTACCCTGCCCGCCATGGACCGACCGTCGGGCAACCCACCGTCGACGCCCGCGGGCGCGCCGGGGCCCCGGCGCGTCGCACGTCGTCGTCGCCCCTCGTTGGCGGTGATGGCGGCGCTCGCGGCGCCGGTCGCGTCGTCCTCCGCCGCGTCGTCCTCCGCCGCGTCGTCGACCGCCGGGCCGTCCTCCGCCCCGGCGTTCGCGACCGCCCCGTCGACGCCGGTCCGGCTCGCCGCGAGCGCCGGCCCGGCGGGCGGCACGGCGACGCCCCGGATCGTCGGGGGCGCACCGGCCCCGATCACGGCCTTCCCGTGGCAGGTGTACGTCGAGATCGACGGGCTCGGCTCCTGCGGCGGCTCGATCCTCGGGCCCCAGACGGTGCTCACCGCCGCGCACTGCGTCACCGACGACGCGGGCGGCGTCGTGAGCCCCGCCCGCAACGCCGTGTACGTCGGCGCGGGCTACACGGACCTGCGGCAGCGCACCTCGACGGCCCAGGTGCGGACCGCGTCGGCGGTCCGGCGTCATCCCCGGTACCGCGGGGACGTCGGCGAGGACGACGTCGCGGTGCTCCAGCTCGCGACGCCCCTGGACCTGTCGGGCCCGTCGGTCCGCGCGATCCCGATCGTCGCGCCGGGCACGGTGCTCCCGACGGGCGTGGGCGCCACCGTCAGCGGCTACGGCCAGCAGCGGCCGGGCGCGCCGTCCGCCGGCGACGGGCGGCTCATGTCGACCGGCGCGACGATCGGCGACGCCGACGCGGGGGAGTGCACCGTCGACGGCAACAGCGCGGTGGTCCTCTGCACCCTGCCGTCCCCGAACGGCACGTGCTACGGCGACAGTGGCGGGCCGCTCGTCACCGGGTCGCCGGCGGTGCTCATCGGGGTCGTCGAGGGGGGTCGCTCGGCCGATTGCAGCACCGGCGGCAACCGCTACGCCAACCTCGCGGCGCCGGAGATCCGGGCGTTCATCGACGGTGCGTCCACGGTCCCGGTCGCGCCCCGGGGCGGCGCCGGGACGGCGTTGCGCGGCATCGCCCGTGCCGGCGGCACGCTGACGTGCGACCCGGGCGGCTGGTCCGGCGTCACGTCGTTCTCCTACGGGTTCGCCGCGGCCGCCACGCTGCAGGACGGGCCGGACGCCACCTACCGCCTCACGCGCCATGACGTCGGACGGCGGATCCGGTGCATCGCCCGCGCGACGAACCCGGGCGGCACCGGCGTGGCCCGCACCGGGGAGACGCCGCCGATCGCCGCGTCGCGCAGCCGTCCGACGGTCGAGATCCGCAAGGCGTCCTGTCGTCGCCGCTCGTGCACCGTGCGGTTCGACGTCCGGGAGCCCGACTCGTCGTCCGATCCCGAGCGGATCACCGCCGAGGCCCGCCGTACCGTGCGGGTCCGCTGCCGGAGCGGCGCGCGGGCGCGGCGTTGTCGCTCGGCCCGTGTCCAGCGGCTCAAGGTCACGGGATCGCGCGCGAAGGGCTACCGCGCGGTGCACAAGCGGGTGGGCGTGGGCCGGGTGCGGTTCCGGGTCCGGGCGATCAGCGCGGCGAGCGGCCTGCGGTCCCGGTTGGCGAGCCGCGCCAGGACCGTCCGGTCGCGGTGACGCCCACGTCGGTGCGGCGGCCCCGGGACGTCGTCACGACCCGCAGGCCGTCGCGGCGACCGTGAGCGACCCCGGGGCATGCCGATGGCCGCGACGCCGGGCCGTGCCGGCGCCCGCGACGACGGCGAACCGGATCGCCCGTGGCCAAGGGCGATCCGGGCAGTGGGCGCGCCCCGGCTCGAACGGGGGACCTTCCGGGTGTAAACCGGACGCTCTGACCAACTGAGCTACGCGCCCCATGGGCGTGCCGATCGTACCGGCCGCCGTCCGGGCCGGGGTGCGGTGGCGATCGTCGCGGCGACCATCTAGCCTGGGAAGGGTCATGGCGGACCTGTCGAAGATCGCGAAGAACCTGCAGGCGTTCCAGATGGCGATCAACGCCCACGACCGCGAGAACCCGACGCACGAGGCGTACGGGATCGGCCTCGCCGCGTTCGACATGGATCGCCTGGGGCTCGACGAGGGCGAGCAGATCCTGCCCGGGATCACGATCCACTGCGACGCGGGCGTGTCGGGCAACTTCCGGGTCCTCTGCGACGGCGACCACGACGAGGAGCTCGAGGAGGCCGCGGAGGAGGTCGTCGAGGCGGTCGGGGTGCGCAGCGGCGCGGCCGACGACGGTGGGCTCGGCGGCCGGCAGGTGCCGCCGCCCGAGGAGTGGTGACCGGGACGGCGCACCCGGCCACGCCCGGGTGCGCACCGCGGTGCGCACCCACGACGATCAGGCGGTGGTCGACGATCCCGCGGTAGCGGGTCGCCTCACCGTCGAGGAGCGATGGTGGGACGCACCGCTGTCGCCGCGCGACCCCGGCCCGCGACAGCGGGTCGCGTCACCATCGGGGGACGATGGTGGAGCGCACCACCGTCGCCCGGTGACGCGGGTGGGCCGCTCCGATCAGGCGGTCGCGTCGCCGTCGGCCGGCGGGTCGCCGGCCTCGGGGGCGGACGCGTCGGCGGCGGTCGGCTCGTCGGCCGGCGCCTCCGGCGTCACGTCGGCGTCGGGCACGGCCTCGGTGGGCGCCGCATCCGCAGGGGGCGCGTCGGCGGCGGGCGTGGAGGGCTCCTCGGCCGCGGCGCGCTCCGCCTCCTGGGCGGCGAGCGCCTCGCGGAGCTTGCGACCCAGCTCGCCCCCGATGCCGGAGTCGCCCGAGCTGAACACGCCGCCCGGGATGCCGGGCTCGCGACGACGACGCCCACCACGGTCGTCGCCCCACGACGGGCCGCCGCGCCGGTCGCCGCCGGGACGCCGCGGACGCTCGCTGCGCTGCGGGGTCATCGCGTGCTGGACGTCCGCGGTGCGGGCGAGCGCGAGCAGCGCCCACGCGGCCTTCTGCGCCTCTCCGCCCTCGCTCGCCACGTCGACGCGCCGGGCGCGCTCCGCGAACAGCTGCTGGGTCGGCCGGTCGCTCTGCAGGGCGACCCCGATCTTCGCGCTGCCGATGTGCTCGATCGCGTCCTTGACCTGCTGCCGCTGGTCGGTGGTGCCTGCGATCGCCGCCCGCGCGTGGGGCAGGATGTCGCGTGCGCGCACCGCGGCGAGGATGATCCACGCCGCCTGGTCGTCGGTCTCGGGCTTGGCGCCGTAGGCGCGCCGTCCGAACTCCTTGCCCGACGACCCCTCGCCGGCGAGGATCTCGGCCACGTCGAACCGTCCGGCCACGCCGACCGCCCACTCGACGGCACGCGCATCCGGGTCCATCGCGCGCAGCAGGTCGAGCCGCTGGCGCAGGAAGATCTCGTCCCACTGGAACCGCCGACGGCCACCGCGACCGCCGCCCCCGCCGGAGCGTCGACGGTTGCGACGCCGACGCTTCCCGCCGCCCTGGGCGGCGTCGCCCTCGCCCGGCGCGGCGTCCGCCTGCGCGGAGTCGCCCTCGGCCTGCGTGCCGTCGCCGGGCGCGCTCGCGTCCGGCGCGTCGGCCTGCGCGGCGTCTCCGTCGGTCGGGCTCCCGCCGGACGCCGGGGCGTCCGCCGCCACGGCGGCCTCGGTCGCCGCCGGGGCGTCGCCGGCCGGGGCCGGAGCGCCCTGGTCGGAGTCGGACGGCGAGGGGGCCGGGTCGCCGTCGCCGGGCGCGGCCGACGCGGTCACCGCGGCGTCGGCGTCGGCGGGCGGCGTGGCGGGCTCCGCCGCCGGAGCACCGCCGTCGGCTGGCGCCGCGGCAGGGGCGGCCGGGTCGGGGCCGTTGGGCTCGGTCGTCGGATCGTTGTCGTCGATGGCGGCCACGATGCTCCGAACGCTACCGCGGCCGCACCGGGCGCGCGCCCTTCATGTGCGCGCGAGGCGGCCCGGCCGGCCTGGGGTACGCTGCGGCGCAGTGCGAGCCGGCGTCGTCGTCCCCGTCCACGGGTTCACCCCGTACCTCGTCGAGACCCTGGACGCGGTCCTGGGCCAGACCGAGCCGGCCTCGTCGGTGGTCGTCGTCGACGACGGCTCGAGCGTGCCCCTGGCCCTGGACGACGCGCAGCGCGACCGGGTCCGGATCGTGCGGCTGGACCGCCGCCTCGGGCCCGCCGGGGCGCGCAACGCGGGCGTCGCGGCGTTGCCCGACGACGTCGACCACGTGGCGTTCTGCGACCACGACGACGTCTGGCTTCCCGGGCACCTGGCGGCGATCGCGCGCGCGGCCCGCCGGCACCCCGACGCGGGCGCGCTGACCGGGGACGCGGAGATCGTGGGCCCCGACGGCCGCGTCACCGGGGAGCGGTGGACGGCGCTGACGCCCGGACGGCACCGCTGGTTCCTCGTGCTGCCGGTGATCTACGAGCGCCACCCGATGTGCACGTCGGCGACCGTCGTCCGGCGCACCGCGTTCGACGAGGTCGGGGGCTTCGACGAGACGCTCGACCAGGCCGAGGACCTCGACCTGTGGCTGCGGTTGCTCGAGGCCGGGCACGACCTCGTGTCGGTGCTCGGCGCGACGGTGCGCTACCGGCGCCACCCCGACGGCCTGACCCACGACCTGGTCGCGCTCGGCGGCGACCTGCGACGGGTGCTCGACGCCCATGCGGACCGCGTGCCCGACACGGTGCACCGGCGCGCGGTCGCGGCAGCGGTGCGGGGGATCGCGGCCGGTCACGCCCGCCGCGGCGAGCCGGACGAGGCACGACTGGCGCTCGCCGAGGCCCACGCGCTCATCGCTCCCCGCCCGTCGGAGCGGCTCCGCGAGCTGGCGTTGCGGGTGCCGGGCCTGCGGGACCGGATCGGCAGGCGATCGCCCTACGGCGTCGGTTGATCCGCGGCGCGGTCGACGAGACGGCGTCGCGGCGTCGTTTCGTGCATACTTCCCGATCCCGAGGGGGCGTAGCTCAGTTGGTTAGAGCGCCGGCCTGTCACGCCGGAGGTCGCGGGTTCGAGTCCCGTCGCTCCCGCTCCAGGGAGCCTTCGCGAAGCCCCGCCCCGTGCGGGGCTTCGTCGTCGGTGGGCCCTGCCGCGTCGTCACGTCGGGGACCGGCCGGGGAGAACGCGGCCGAGCCCGCCTCCAGCCGCGGACCTCGGCGATCCGTCCCCGGGCCTCGTGGTCCGGCAGGTGCCCGCCTTTCCCGGTCTCGGCGGCCTGCCCGAACTTGGAGTAGGACGCTTGACAGCGCACGACCTTGTCGAGCGTGAATCCGAAGCGCGCCGACGCGGGCTCGTACAGCGCACGGCGGTTGGTCTGCTGCTCCTCCTCCAGCAGACCACGTCGCCGGAGCAGATGCCGGTGCCGGTGCCGGCCCGATCCGCCCCGGTCGCGTGGGCGCCCATCGCGGCCACCGGGCCGTGGTGGCCGACACGCTCGAGTCCGTGGGCGAACGGACCGGGTCGGGGCCGGCGAGCCGGGGACCGGCGGCTCAGCGCCCCGCGGTGCGGCTGTCGGGCACCAGGGCCGGGAACGCCGTGGTCCGGCCGTCGAACGCGAATGGGGTGGCGGTCCGGCAGGCGGGGGCGCCGCCCGCGTCCAGCAGCAGATTGAGCGGGGTGGGCGGGCGGCCGGCGTGGGAGCAGTCCGACGCGGCGAGCTGACCCTTGGTGGCGATGTCGGCCAGTCCGCCCGGCAGCGGGTACGGGTTGTCGCGGTGGTTGGGGTGCCGTCGCGTGTAGCCGACCAGGCTGTCGCTGTTGATCGGCAGGCTCATCCGCAGCATGTGGGCGGTTCCACCGTGGATCGTGCGCGCCGTGGGCTGCGTGGCCGCCGGGGCGTTGGCGAGCGTCACGCCGAGCTCGCGGTGGTAGGCGCTCAGGTAGCGCAACGCGGGCAGCGTCAGGTCGGTGAGCGGATCGAGCCGGTCCATCAACGGCCCGATCGCGTCGAACACGCGGGTGAGGGCCGGGAAGCCCCGGTCGAACCGGTCGAGGGTCGGGCCGAGCCGATCGAGCGTCACCCGCAGATCGGGGGCCAGCGAGCGCAGGTCCCGCAGCGTCGGCTGGATCAGCGGCACGACGGGTCGCAGGTCGGCGAGGACCGGGGCGGCGTCCCCGGCCACCCGACGGGCGGTCACGAGCGTGCGCTCCGCCTGGCCCACCACCGCCGGCAGGGCACGGACCGTCGCCCGCAGCGCCGGCTCGATCCCGGCGGTCGTCGACGTCACCGCACGGCCGTGGACGATCAGGTCGCCGATCGCGGCCTGCTGCGCCCCGATGGCCGAGAAGGTGGTTCCGAGGTCGCGGATCCCGGAGCGCACCGACGCGGACTGTCGGTCGAGGACCCGGAGCACAGGCTCGGCGGCGTCGAGCGTCGGCTCGATCTGGGCGGCGGCCGCGTTGAGGTCGTTCCCGCGACCGCGCAGCGCCCGGGAGAACGACCGGGTCAGGGCCTGAAATCGCGGGCGCGTCTCGCCGTCGAACACGTCCAGGATGTCGTCCAACTCGACGACCTCCTCGACGTCACCGGCGGCGAGACGACCTCCGTCGGGGATCTTCGGTCCGTCCCGGTCACCGAAGGAGAGCGCGACGAACGTCTCGCCGACGAGCGTCTTGGACCGCAGGGTCGCCCGGGTGCCCTTGGGCAGCGGAGCGAACCGCGGCTCGATCTGGAGCGACACGCGCACGACCTTGCCGTCGCGGCGGATGTTCGTCGCCTTCCCGACGGTCACGCCGCTGATCCGCACGTCGGCGTAGCCGGCCAGCTGCGTGCCCTGCTTGAAGTCGGCCCGGACGGTGTACGGCTCGGCGCGCAGCGGGACCGATCCGCCGAAGCTCGTCCACAGGAACAGCAGCAGCCCGAAGCTCGACAGTGCGAACAGCACCATCAGGACGAGCTGGAGGGGGTGCGGCGCGTTCTTGTTCATCGGCAGAGCCCCACCGCGTTGAGGAGAGGCTTGACGGCCGGCTCGAGCGGGCCGAGGTTCGGCAGGGCGACGCAGCTGATCATGAGCTGGCCACGCCAGATCTGGCCCAGCGCGTCCTGGGTGCTGAGCATCGAGTTGCCGTTCTGGGCGAACCAGGCGAGCCAGAACAGGTAGCCCTCCTCGGGGCCCTCGGGGTTGTGGCCCAGGATGTTCACCGCGTGCGCCAGGTCGCGGGTGATCCCGTGGATGTCGCCGATCAACGGCCGGAGGGTCTCCAAGGTGGTGGTGACCTCGTCCAGCACGGCGGCGCCCTCGCGACCCAGCGCGGGCAACGGCCGGAGGTTGCCCGGCAGCTGGCGCAGTAGCGGATCGAGGCGCGGGAGGGCGTCGGCGGTGGCGCGCAGCGCGGTGGTCACGTCGGGGGCGGCCCGCCGTAGCTCGGTGCCCAGGGCGGCGGCCTCGCCGACGGCGGACCGCGCGGTCGATAGCGTCGGCGGCAGCTCCGTCAGCGAGCTGCGCAGCTCGGCGTCGCGGCGCCCGACGGCCGTGAACGTCCGGGCGGCCGCGTCGAGGAGCCGCGACAGGTCGCCGTCGCGCGCGTCGAGGGCCTCGCTGATCCGGCGGATCCGGTGCACGCCGGTGCGGACGAGCCGCCGACGGTCGCGCAGGACGGAGAGGACCCGGTCGAGCTGGCGACCGGTCGGCACGGCCAGGGCGACCAGATCCCGGAACCGCTCGGTGGATTCGCCGTCCAGGCCCTCGGCCGTGGCGGCGAGGAACTGCTGCAGGTACACGCGCGTGTCGGCGTCGACGCTGGCCAGCACCTCGTCGATCTGCACCTGGGGGGTCGTCTGCCGGATGGGCAGCACCGTGTCGCCGTCGACCTTCGGCTGGTCGCGGCGGCCGGGCTGCACGTCGATCGCCATGTCCTGCAGGGCGGTGCGTGGACGCAGGGTCAGCCGGGCGTCGCGGTGCACGGCGTCGAGCTTGTCGCGGCGCAACCGCATCGTGATGATCGCGGTCCCCCGGTCGGTGCGACGCACGTCGGAGATCTCGCCGACCGGCACCCCGGCGACGGTCACCTGCTGGCCCTGGCCCCCGACGACTGCCTGCGCGTTGGCGAACTCGGCCCGCACGGTGTACGAGTCCTGCCACGGCAGCGGCACCCGCTGGTTGACGAGCAGGTAGCCGGCGACGACGAGGGCGGCGACGGCGGCGACGGCGATCACGACGACCGCCCACCACTGCTCCCGGATGCTGCGCAGGTACCGCCTCATCGCGTCGCCTCCGGGTCGAGTAGGCGCGACAGTGTGCTCCGCAAGCGCTCGGCGGCGGGACCGTCGCCCTCCAGCAGCCGTCGGGCGGCCGCGGGCGCCGGACGGGCACGTGTCGCGGACCCGCGGTACATCCGCGGGGTGGCGGTCAGGACGGGCCGGGCCTGGTCCTCGCACGGTACGTCGGGCCGGATCGCGGGCCTGCGGTCGGGCTTGGGCGGCACCGACCCGATCGGCGGCTGGTCGGTCAGCGCCTGGAGCCCACCGTTGAAGTTGCCCTCGGCGCCGTCGCCCATGGACAGGAGCTGGTTGCCGAAGCCGACCCCGTATCGCAACCAGTAGCCGTTGGCGTCGAACATCGACACGCCCGAGGCCGCCCCGACGGCGAGCGACCCGAGCATGCGGTGGACCGGGGCGCCGGTGGACCGGGGGCCGTCGTCGATCTTCGCGTCGAGGACCGGAGCGATGTTGCGGGAGACGCAGCGCGACACCGGACGCAGGTCGGTGAGCGCGTCTCCGAGCGGGCCGGCGGTGGCCGACACGACCCGGGCGGCGGGTCGGAACGCGGCGAGCAGGCGTCGTACGTCGCCGGGGCGCAGAGTGGTGACGACCGCGCGTAGCGCGGGGGAGGCCAGGTCGAGCGTACGCGGCAGGCCGCGCAGCACCGGCAGCGTCTCGCGGAGCAGCGCGCGGGTGGCGGGCACGGCGGCCGACAGCGCCTGCAGGTCGGGGATCGACCGGCGGGTCATCTCGGCCAGCTCGCCGATCGTCGCGCCGAGCGCGTCCTGACGGTCGGCGAACGCGACGAACGTCCGCCGGCCCTGGGTGATGCCGGCCCGTAGCGCGTCGGAGCGGTCGGCGACCTCGTCCATCACGCCGGCCGCCGAGCGGATCAGGCCCGACAGGTCGTCCGGCTCGGTGCCGCGCACGGCCCGGCCGACGACGGCCGTGCTCGCGAGGGGCCGCGGAAGCGTCCGCAACAGCGACCGCAGCCGCCGGGCGCCACCCTCGTCGAGGATCCCGGAGAGTCCGGCCAGCGCGGCCGGCAGGTCCTCCCGCGTCGAGGAGTCGAAGATCGAGAAGAACTCGTCGGCGGCGACGTGGATCGACGTCGCCGACGGCGGCAGCGGGCGGTCACCCAGCTCCCCCGCCTCGGGGGTGCCGGGCTTCAGGTCGAAGAAGAAGTTGCCCTCGAGGAACAGCCGCGGCCGGAGCTTGACCGTCGCGTCCCGTCGGATGACCAGGTCCTCGTCGGTGATCCGCAGCGTCACGTCGGCCATTCCGCGCCGTCCGGCGAGCGGCTCGACGTTGGTGACGTATCCGACGTCGACGCCCGCGACGCGGAGCTTGATCGCCGCGTTGGCCCTGATCGCCCCGGTGTCGCGCATGGTGATGCGCAGCTCACGGGGGCTCTGTCCCGGGATCGGGCCGCGGAAGATGAGGTAGCAGACCGACGCGATCAGCAGGGTGACCACGAGCCCGAGGACCGCGTTGCGGCCGACGGTCGGTTCCGGACGCCGGCGGTGCGTGCGGCGGCTCATCGCGGCTCGTCCGGGTTGGGGGGCAGGACCGACGTCCGGATGTTCGTCGCCGGGCCCCGGCCGCCGTGCACGGTGCCGCCGGCGTAGGTCTCGTTGCCGATGGCGCAGCCCTGGGTGTCGACGTCCGGGTACGGGTTGTTGTGCAGCTCGGGGTTCGGGTCGATCGTCCGCAGCGTGTCGGCCACGTCGAGTGCCAGAACGACCCGGAACCAGTGGCCGTACCGGTCGCCCTCCTGCAGGAAGCTCGACGCGTTGCGGGCGAAGAGCCCGGCGTAGTTGCACCGGACCTGCACGCCCTCCAGCTCGCGGACGATCGGCACGAGCGTGGGCCCGCCGCGGGTCAGGCGGTCGAGCACCGCGGGGGCGGACGGTCGCGTGAGGGCGCGGTCGAGCGCGTCGACGATCTGCTCGAACCGCGGACCGAGGATGCGGGCGCGACGGAGGACGGGCGTTCCGCGTACCGCGGCGATCCGCAGCTCGCGTGCCGCGGGACGCAGCTCCCGCAGTCCCGGACGCAACGCCGAGGCGAGCTCGGTGGCGTCGCGCAGGACCGGACGCAGGGCGACGGACGCGCGGTCGGCCTCGTCGAGGGTCGACGGGAGCGCGGCCAGCGTCCGACGCAACGCGGTGCCCTCGTCGGCCAGGGCAGCGAAGGTCGTACGGGCGTCGCGCAGCAGCGGGCGCAGGTCGCCCGCCCGCGGCTCGATCGCGGTGAGGAGCGACGCCAGCCCGCGCACGAACCCGCCCAGGTCGGTGCGGGGGTCGTTGAGGACGCGGAACGCCCGGGTCGCGTCGTCGAGGACCGGCGGGAACCGCACGAGCGCGGCGTTGAACGACGCACCGCGGCCGGCCAGTCCGGTTGAGAGCTCGGTGATGATCTGCCGGACGCCGCGGCGGGTGCCGGCGTCGAAGGCCGCCGTCACCTCGTCCAGGTCGGTGGCGGCGCTGGTCCGGGCCCGGCGGATCGTGCCGCCCGCGGGGATCGACCGGGCGCTGTCGCCGGGGATGAGCTCCACGAACTTGGCGCCGAGCACGCTCCGCGGCCGGATCCGGGCGGTCGTGTCGGCGGGAAGGGGGGCGATCACCCGGTCCAGCTGCAGACTGAGCGACGCGTACGGCCGACCGTCGGGGTCCTCGTCGGCCCGGATGTCGTTGACTTGCCCGACCCGCTTGCCAGCGATCCGCACGTCGGTACCGGTGGTGAGCTTCTTGGCGTCGTCGACCCGCGCGGTGATGTCGTACGTCTCGACGAAGGGCAGCCCGGAGTTGGCGTTGTACGAGATGACGACGGTGACGAGGGCGATGAGGATGCCGGCCGCCCCGATGAGGACGGGGTGGGCCAGCAGCGAGCTGCGGCGGCGGTTCATCGGGTTCCCCCGGCGAGCTCGGGCAGGCCCTGTTGGATCGCCCGGCGGGTCAGCGCGCGCTCCCGGTCGGGACCGCGGTCGCGGGTCCGGCCGGCGGCCTCGTCGACGAACCGGCCTTCGCAGCCCTCCACCGGCGTGGTGCTGCGCAGCAGGCAGGGGGTGATGACGAGGTTGGCCGGGACGTAGTGCGACGTGCCGTCGTAGCGGGAGGTGGCCAGCGTCGCATGGTAGAGGAAGGTGGCGAGGTTCTCCGGGGCAGCGTTCTGCACGAGGCTCCCGGTGATCCGCCGAGCAGGCGCGACCGACGGGGTGAGCGAGCGGAGCGCACCCCCGAGCGCGGTCACCCGGGGCCGGCTGCGGCGTAGCTTCGGCGGGATGACCCGGGCGGCCCGGGCGAGCCGGACCAGGGTCGGACGGGCCGCGTCGGAGAGCGGCCCGGAAGCGCGCATGAGCTCCGTCAGGTCCGGCGACGCCCGGCGCAGGTCGCGGACGGCCGGCGTGGCGTCGCGGCCCAGCGATCGCAGCTCCTGCAGCGCGGGCCGCAGGCGACGCAGCGCCCCGGGCAACCGCTGCAGCGTGCGGTCGACGTCCCCGGAGGCGGCCGCGGTGGTTCCCAGAAACCGGCCGGTCTCGGTGACGAACCCGGCCAGGTCGCGACGGCCCGTGTCGAGGGCGGCCAGGACGTCGCCGGAGGCCTCGACCGCGCGGGCGAGGGCGTCGCGGTCGCGCTCCAGCGTGTCGAGCGTGGTACGGATCTCCTGCAGCGCGGGATTGGCGCGGCGGATCGCCCGCGAGATCTCCGGGCCGCGGGCGGCCCCTCCTGCCCCGATCTCGTTGAGGAGCAACTGTAGGCGGACGTTCTGAGGCTCGCCCAGCATCGCGACCACGAGATCGAGGTCGACGGGGCTCGTCGTGTTGTCGATCGGGACGGTCGCCGGGAGTCCGTCCCGGGGCTCGAGCGTCGGCTCGTCCGGGGTGCCGGGCGTGCAATCGACGAAGCGCTCGCCGATCAGCGACTGCGGCAGGACCGTGCACGTGGCGTCGGTCCGGAACGGCAGGAACCGCTCTTCCACCTCCATCGCCACCCGCGCCCGGCGGTCGGCGGTGACGGAGACGTCGACGATCCTCCCGACGTTCGCCCCGGCGATGCGCACGTCCTGGCCGGGACCGGCGAAGGACGCGTCGGCGAAGATCGCGTCGACCCGGCCGGCCGACGTGCCGGACCCGCCGTCGCCGTCGGAGCCACACGCGGCGAGCGTGCCGGCGGACGCGGCGAGCCCGACGGCGACCGCGGCGATCTGCAAGATGCGCCGGCGGATCACGGGGTCTCCCGGATGGTCGTGCAGTCGGTCGGCGCGATCGCGGGCCGGCCGGGGCGGGATCCGTCGGCGGACGGCAGCGTCGCGCCCCCTGGGCAGCGGATGAGATTGCCCTTCGACGGCGTGCTCAGGCCGAATCCCGTGATCTGCTGCAGCAGCGGGTCGAGCGCGGAGGTCAGCGGGCCGAGCAGGGCGGGGAGGCTGTCGGCGTTGATGATCGGGGCGATCCGCGAGTAGTGCCCGACGGCGTCGTACTGGGTGGCGGCGCGTCCACCGAACGACGCCAGCAGGCCGTGCACCAGATCGGGCGTGTAGGGCAGGAGGTCCCGGACGGTGGGCAGCAGACCCTCGACGGCCCGCGTCGTCTCCTGAAGGGCCGGCACGGACCGGCGCTCCAGCGCCGGCAGCCGGTCGAGCGCGTCGTCCAGTGCCGGGAGGGTGCCGCGCAGCGTGCGCAGCAACGGCTTGAGCTCGGCTACCGCGGGCCGGGCCGCACGGAGCGTCGTGGCCAGCCGTGGCGACACCGGACGGGCGGATCGCAGGACCGGTCGGGCGTCCCGCAGGAGCAGGTCGGCGTCCGCCAGGGTCGTTCGGGCCTGGCCCAGCAGTCGCGGCGCGCCGGCGATCGCCGTCCGCAGGTCGTCGCGACGCTCCGACACGGACCGGACGGTCGCGGCGGCCGACACGATCCCCTGCTGGAGGTCCTCGCGACTTTCGGCGAACGCGGACGCGACCGTCGCCGTCGAGACGAGCAGGCGCCGCAGCGCGGGCTCGTCCTTCGCGATCTGCGCGGTGAGGGCGCGGACCTGGCTCAGGGCGGGGTTGAGCTTCTCCAGCGTCCGGCCGAACGCGCTCTCGGTGCCGGTGAAGGCGGCGGCACCGTCGCGGAAGAGTCCCTTGAGGGCCCGTCGGCTCTCGATGTCGACGGCGTTGAGGAACTGGTCGAAGTCGACCGCGGCCCGGGTGTCCTCGGTGTCTATGGTGCCGCCGTCGTCGATCGGCGGCGCGTCGGACGGCCCGAGCTCGAGCGCGACGTAGCGGCCGGCGACGCTCGAGACCGAGGAGTTGCGGACGAGCGCGAGGGTGCCGCGGCGCAGGGGCGCGACGTCGTCGTCGGTGATCGCCAGCTCCACCTCGGCCGCGCCGTCCCGACCCAGGCGTACGTCGGCCACGGTGCCGACGGTCGCCCCCCCGATCCGGATCTCGTTGCCGTCCACCAGCTGCCCGGCATCGGCGAGCCGGACGGTGACCGCGTAGTCGTCGCCACGGGTCAGCGCGAACGCCACGACGACCGTGACCAGGAAGGCCGCGATCGTGAGCGCGCGGTTGCGCGCGACGGAGGTCAACCGGCCCCCCTACCTCGCGCCTGACCGGAGGCGGTGCCCGGGGGGCACGGCGAGGCGGTCATCGCACGGACATCCGCGAGCACCGCCCGGTCATGCGAACGAGACATCCACACCGGGCGGCAAGATAGCGACTTCGTGGGCAACGTGTCCATTAGCACTCTTGGCGTCCCCTGGCGGCCGGTACGCGCACGCGTCTCGTGGGTTAAGGCGCGGGCGGTATCCCCGTCGCATGGTATGCGGGGCGGAGGGGGGGGCGTGGGAGGAGGTTGACAGGCGCGACGGCCGGCCCCGTGTCGTGGCCGGGAGAAGGGCGGTCGGGCGGCGACCGCCGGTGCCACGGCGGCAGCGCACGTGGGCGGCGGCTCCGGCGGGTTCGAGGAGGCCGGGGCCGCCGCCCGGGAACCGTTCGGCGGGGTTCGACGTGGCCGGGCAGGTGGGGAACCCGGTGGGCCGGTCACGACGATGAACGGTGCCGTGGTGGCGCGGCGCCGGACCTCGGGCCCGGCACAGAGCGCAGCCTACCCGATGCTGCACATGGCGTCCAGTCGAACTGTCCAGTCGGGCGCGGCGGGGTCGGCGGAAGGTCTCGCGTCCGGGTCCGGGTCGACGCCGCCGCGCCCGGTCTTGCCGGATGCGCCACGAGCCGACGCAGGCGCCGACGCCGTCCCCTAAGCTGCCGGACAAGGTGTCCGGTCGAGTTGACCGGGCGTTCACGCAAGGGGAGACCATGGGTACGATCGAGCAGCAGCAGGGCCACGAGGTCGTCGAGGCGGATCCGACCGCCACGACGCTCGCGGCCGCGTTCCAGGCCACCGCGAAGGCGCACGCCGACGCCGTCGCCGTCCGCAACCCGGACGACTCGTTCACGCTGACCTGGGCCGAGTACGCGGCGAAGGTCGAGTCGATCGCCCGCGGCCTCGCCGCCGTCGGCGTCGGGCGCGGCGACACGGTCGGCATCCTCCTGCTCAACCGGCCCGAGTTCCACCCGATCGACACCGCCGCGTTCCACCTGGGCGCGACGCCGTTCTCGCTCTACGCCACGTCGTCGCCCGAGCAGATCGCGTACCTGTACGAGAACTCCGGCTGCGACGTGCTCTTCACCGAGCAGGCGTTCCTGCCGCGCGCGCTCGCCGCCCGCGACGCCGGCGGTCCGGCCCCGTCGACGATCGTCCTCGTCGACGGTCCCGCCGAGGGCGCGATCACGATCGACGAGCTCGAGGCCCAGGGCGACCCGGCGTTCGACTTCGAGGCCGCCTGGAGGGCCGTCCGGCCGGACGACGTCCTGACGCTCATCTACACGTCGGGCACCACCGGCCCGCCGAAGGGCGTCGAGCTGACCCACGACGCGATGATCGTCCACTCGCGCGCCGCCGCGTCGGTGCTGGGCATCCGCGCCGGCGACACGATGACGTCGTACCTGCCGACCGCGCACGCCGCCGACCGTTGGGCGTCGCACTACAACGGCCACCTCTTCGGCACGCAGGTCACGTCGATCTCGGACCCGCGCGGCGTCGTGCAGGTGCTGCCGGTCCTGCGCCCCACGATCTGGGGCTCGGTGCCGCGGATCGTCGAGAAGATGAAGGCCGGCCTCGAGGCGGGGATCGCCGCGATGCCCGACGAGCAGCGCGTCCCGACCCAGCAGGCGATCGAGTTCGCGCTCGACCGCATCCGGCGGATCCAGGCCGGTGAGGCCGTCGACGAGGCGACCGAGGCGAAGTACGCCCAGCTCGACGCGGCGATCTTCTCCAAGCTCCGCGCGAAGTTCGGCCTCGACCGCTGCCGCTGGATCGTCCTCGGCGCCGCGCCGCTGCCGCGCGACGTCCAGGAGTTCCTCGTCGGGATCGGCCTGCCGCTCGTCGACCTGTACGGCATGTCCGAGGCCACTTGCATGGTGTCGGTCACCGCGCCGGAGGACGGCCGGTTCGGCACCGTCGGCAAGCCGCTGCCGGGGCTGCAGACGAAGGTCGCCGACGACGGCGAGCTCCTCATCAAGGGCCCGACGGTGACGAAGGGCTACCGCAACGCGCCCGACAAGACCGCCGAGGCGTTCACCGAGGACGGCTGGTTCCACACCGGCGACGTCGTCGCGTTCGACGAGGACGGCTACATGCGCCTCGTCGACCGCAAGAAGGAGCTCATCATCAACGCGGCCGGCAAGAACATGTCGCCGGCGAACATCGAGTCGACGCTCAAGGGCGGCAGCCCGCTCATCGGCCAGGTCGCGGTGATCGGCGACGGCCGCCGCTACAACGTCGCGCTCATCGTCATCGACCCGGACGCCGCCGTCGCGTTCGCCAACGCCAACGGCATCGAGCCGACGGTCGCCGCCGTCGCCGCGGACGACCGCGCGAAGGCCGCGATCGCCGCCGGGGTCGAGGCCGCCAACGCCAAGCTCTCGCGCGTCGAGCAGATCAAGAGGTTCGAGATCCTCGCCGACGAGTGGCAGCCCGGCGGCGACGAGCTGACCCCGACGATGAAGCTCAAGCGCAAGCCGATCGACGCGAAGTACGCCGGCGTCATCGAGGGGCTGTACGCGGAGTAGTCGGTCGACGGGCGTGGCCGGCCGCAGACGGTCGGCCACGCCCCATCCGCCGGGCGGCGCGGCCGCGGACGCGCGCCGCGCCCCGTCCGGCCGCGGCGACGTGCCGCTACCGGCCGTGGAACGTCGGCCGGCGCCTCTCGACGAACGCCGTGATTCCCTCGCGGGCGTCGTCGGTGGCGCCGAGCTCGATCATCGACGCGTGCTCGCCGGCCAGTCGCTCGTGGACGTCGACGTCGCCGGCGGTCCGCAGCATCCGACGGATCCGGCCCAGTCCGCGGGTCGGGCCCGCGGCGAGCCGGCGGGCGGTCTCCTCGGCGTGCGCGCCGAGCTCGTCGCGCGCCACGACGCGGGTGACGAGGCCCCACTCGGCCGCGGTGGCGGCGTCGAGCACGGGGCCCTCGAGCAGCAGGTGCTGGGCGCGACGCAGGCCGATGAGGCGCGGCAGCCACCACGACGCGTTGCCGTCGCCGCTGAGGCCGAGCGTGTCGAACCCGGTGGCCAGGCGCAGGTCGTCGGCGGCGACGACGATGTCGGCGATCCACAGCAGGCCCAGCCCGCCGCCGGCGGCGCCGCCCTGCACGGCGCAGACGACCGGCACGTCGATCTCGGCGAGCCGGCCGAGCGCGGCGTGGAACCCGCCGATCATCTCGTCGAGCGTCGCCGACAGCCGGTCGGCGCGACCCCCGATGTACGCCAGGTCGCCGCCGACGCAGAACGCGACGCCGTCGGCGTCGACGAGCAGCGCCCGCAGGTCGCCGTCCGCCTCGACGAGGTCGACCGCGGCGGTGAGCTCGTCGACCCAGCGCTGGTCGATCGCGTTGCGACGGTCGCCCGCGACGAGCCGCAGGCGGCCCAGGCCGTCGGCGGACGCGTAGGCGACGCGGGTGGGGGCGGACTCGTCGGTGGCGGCGGGGGGCATCAGGGGGCTCCTGGGGGCGGCGGACCGGACGAGTGTGGCGCGCCGGTCGGCGCGACGACTCCGGCCACTTCGTCCGGACATCCTGTACGATCCGCGCGTTCCACGCTCCGGCCGGAGCGACGATCCCCGACGGAGCCGTGCCATGACCGCAAGCGACCTCATCGACCTGTCCGACGAGCGGCGGGCGCTGGTCGAGACGATCCGCGACTACGCCGCCCGCAACGCCGGCACGCCCGAGCAGCGGGCCAAGCTCACCGAGGACGGCGTCGAGCAGCACCACGAGGGCACCTACCGCGAGCTCGCCGAGCTCGGGTTCATCGGCATCGGGTTCCCCGAGGACCTCGGTGGCGGCGGCGGGTCGATCGTCGACGTCTCGCTCTTCCTCGAGGAGGCGTTCTACGGCCAGCTGCCGATCATGGGCATCTCGACGTCGCTCGTCGCCGGCGAGGCGATCGAGCGCCACGCGAGCGACGCGCTGAAGGGCGACCTCATCCCGCGCGTCTGCGCCGGCGACACGTTCGCCATCGGCATGTCCGAGCCCGAGGCCGGGTCCGACCTGGCCAACCTGCGCTGCAAGGCCGAGCGGGTCGACGGCGGCTGGCTCGTCAACGGCCAGAAGACCTGGAGCTCCAACGCGCACTTCGCCAAGCGCTGCATGCTCATGGTCCGCACCGACGACTCGGGCCGCAAGCACGAGGGCATCTCGATGCTCGACGTCGACCTCGAGCAGGACGGCGTCGACATCCGCCACATCCCGACGATGGGCGGCCGCGAGACGAACGACGTCTTCTACACCGACGTCTTCGTCCCCGACGACCGCGTCATCGGCGAGATCGGCAACGGCTGGAAGCAGCTCATGGGCGGCCTCAACCGCGAGCGCGTCCTCATCGCCGCGATCTTCATCGGGCACGCCCGCCGCTCGCTGAAGGACCTCCACGACTACATCACCGAGCGCAAGCAGTTCGGCCAGCCGATCGGCAGCTTCCAGGCGATGCGCCACCGGTTCGCCGAGCTCGCGACCGAGGTCGAGGTGTCGCGGATCATGGTCCACGAGATGGCCCGCCGGCTCGAGGCGGACCCGCGCCGCGTCGGCCCGCGCGAGTCGTCGATGCTCAAGCTCAAGGTCACCGAGGTCGCCAAGCACGTCGCCCTCGAGGGCGTCCAGATGATGGGCGGCTACGGCTACGCCAACGAGTACGGCATGGAGCGGCACCTGCGGATCGCCCTCGGCGCCACGATCTACGGCGGCACGAACGAGATCCAGCGGGACATCATCGGCAAGACCTACGGGCTGTAGGGACCGACGGTGGACGCGGCGCGGGTCCGGGAGCTCGTCGAGCGGGTCTACGCCGCGCTGGGGACCGGGGACCGGACCGCCCTCGAGGCGGTCCTCGACGCGGGGTTCGTCGGCGAGCTCGCCGACGGACTGCCCGACGGGCTCGGCGGGCGGCGCGAGGGACCGGACGCGATGATCGACCGCGGGTGGTGGGCGATCGGTGCCCGCTACGCCGTCCTCGCCGAGCCCGAGGAGTGGATCCCGTGCACCGACGGACGAGTGCTCGTCCGCGGTACCTATCGCGGCCGGCGCCGCGACGACGGTCGAACCGTCGAGGCCGCGTTCGCGCACCTGTGGGGCGGAGCGGATGGCCGGCTGACGACGCTCTGGCAGGTCACCGACACCGCCCGCTGGTAGCCGGGTCGACACCCGGGCCTGACAGCCTGTACAACGGCCCCCGCCGGCGCGGTATGGTCAGGGGCGAACGCGCAAGCACGGAGGAGCTCCGATGAGCAGCACCGAGATCCAGGACCCCACGGCCACGACGGCCGCCGCCCCGCGGACCATCGACGTCGAGGATCCCGCCCGCGGGACCACGATCCGGTCGATCCCGGTGATGGACGACGACGCGGTCGCGTCGCTCGCCGCCCGGGCCCGCGTCGCCCAGCCCGGCTGGGCCGCCGCCGGATTCGAGGCCCGTGCCGAGGTCTTCGACCGCGCCCGCCGCTGGCTCATCGTCAACGGCGACCGCGTCATCGACACGATCTCGCGTGAGACCGGCAAGACGTACGAGGACGCGTCGCTCGAGCAGACCGTCGCCGTCCAGAGCTTCGCGTTCTGGGCCAAGAACGCCGCCAAGTACCTGGCCGACGAGCGCGTGTCCCCGGGATCCCCCCTCCTCGTCGGCGCCAAGGTCATCGTCCGCTACGAGGCCGTCGGTCTCGTCGGCGTCATCGGCCCGTGGAACTACCCGCTCGTCAACGCGTTCTGCGACTGCGTCCCGGCGCTCATGGCCGGCAACGCCGTCATCCTCAAGCCGTCCGAGATCACGCCGCTCACGGCGCTCCTCGTCGAGGAGATGATGCGCGACTGCGGTGCGCCCGAGGGCGTCTTCCAGATCGCCACCGGCGACGGCGCCACCGGCGGCGCGGTCGTCGACGTCAGCGACTACGTCATGTTCACCGGGTCGACGCGCACCGGGCGGATCGTCATGGAGCGCGCGGCGAAGACCCTGACCCCCGTGTCGCTCGAGCTCGGCGGCAAGGACGCGATGATCGTCTGCGCCGACGCCGACCTCGACCGGGCCGCGAACGCCGCCGCGTACTACGGCATGCTCAACGGCGGCCAGGTCTGCATCTCGGTCGAGCGGGTGTACGTCGAGGCGTCGGTCCACGACGAGTTCGTCGCCAAGGTCACCGCGATCGTCCAGAAGCTCCGCCAGGGCGCGAACGAGGGCCCCGGCACCGCCGAGGTCGGCGCGGTGACGTTCCCGCCGCAGCTCGACATCGTGCGCTCGCACGTCGAGGACGCCGTCGCGCACGGCGCGCGGATCGAGACCGGCGGGTCCGAGGGCTCCGCCCCGGGCGGCGGCCGCTTCTTCCAGCCGACGGTGCTCACCGGGGTCGACCACGGCATGCGCTGCATGCGCGAGGAGACCTTCGGTCCGACGCTGCCGATCATGAAGGTCGCGGACGTCGAGGAGGGCATCCGCATGGCCAACGACTCCGACTACGGCCTGCAGGCCAGCGTCTGGACGAAGGACCGGGCCAAGGGCGAGCGGATCGCCCGCCGGGTCGAGGCCGGCGCGGTCTGCGTCAACGACGCGATCCTGAACTACGTCGCGTTCGGCGCCCCCATGGGCGGCTGGAAGACGTCGGGCGTCGGCTCGCGTCACGGCGCCAACGGCATCCGCAAGTACTGCCGGACGCAGACGATCATGATCAAGCGGATCGCGCCGCGGAAGGACATCAACATGTTCCCGTACACCGCCCGCAAGTCGAAGCTCCTGGGCCGCGCGGTCGCGATGCTCTACCGCCGCTGACCGCGGACGACAGCACGCTGCGACGACGGCCGCCGGGATCCCGGCGGCCGTCGTCGTTCCGGGGGCGGGGACGGCGGCGGGGCCGAGAGACGCGCGGGGCGGACGACATCGCCGACGGACCCGCCGAACGGACAGGTTGTCCGGTCTGCATGTCTAGGATAGGCTGTCGCCGTTCTTTCTGCTCGAGGAGGGCCCCGAATGGCAACGACGACGGACGTCGATCTGGCGGAGATCGACATCATGGACATGAAGTGGTTCGCGGACGGCGCGCCGCACGACCTCTTCGCGAGGATGCGGGCCGAGGCGCCCGTACGCTGGAACACGCTGCCGAGCGGCGCCGGGTTCTGGTCGGTCACGCGGCACGCCGACGTGTCGGCGATCAGCCGCGACACCGAGACGTTCTCGTCGTACGAGGGCGGGATCTTCCTCGACCCCGACCACATCTTCCCGCTCGACGTCACGCGGAACCTGCTGCTGTACATGGACCCGCCGCAGCACACGAAGTACCGCAAGATCCTCCAGACGGCGTTCGTCCCCGCCACGGTCAACGCGCTCGAGGACGGCGTCCGGGCCCGGGTGACGAAGACGATCGACGCGTTCATCGAGCGCGGCGAGGCGGACTTCGCCCAGGACGTCGCGATCCCGATCCCGCTGGCGGTCCTCACCGAGCTCATGGGCGTCCCCGAGGAGGACATCCCGAAGTTCGCCGAGTGGACCGAGCAGATCGAGGTCGCGTCGCGCTCGGTCAAGGGCGACGCCATCCCCACCCTCATGGAGATGAGCGGCTACCTGCACCAGCAGATCGAGCGGCAGATCGCGGAGGGCACGACCGACAGCCTCGTCATGCGGCTGCGCAACGCCGAGGTCGAGGGCGAGAAGCTCACCGACCCCGAGATCCTCGTGTTCTTCGGCCTGCTGGCGTTCGCCGGCAACGACACGACCCGCAACACGACGGCGACCGGGTTCCTCGAGCTGCTCCGCCACCCCGAGGCCCTGGCCGCGCTCAAGGCCGACCCGTCGATCATCCCGGTGGCGGTCGAGGAGATCCTCCGCTACACGACCGTGGTGCAGTGGTTCGCCCGCACGGTGACGAAGGACGTCGAGCTCGGCGGCCAGCAGCTCAAGGCCGGCGACAAGGTCGTCATGTGGTACACGAGCGCGTCGCGGGACGAGGACGTCTTCGAGGATCCGCAGACGTTCGACATCCAGCGCGTCAAGCCCGACCACAAGGCGTTCGGCGGCGGCGGGCGGCACTTCTGCCTCGGCGCGGGCCTCGCCCGGCTCGAGATCCGCGTGATCCTCGAGGAGGTCATCCGTCGGCTCGACGACGTCGAGCTCGCCGGCGACTTCAAGCGCGTCCCGAACAACTGGGCCAACGGCCTGGAGCACCTCCCGATCCGGTTCAAGCCCGGCGCCCGCGAGGCCGCCTGAGCGACCGGCGGCGCTGATCGGACACCGTGTCCTGACGTGGTGTAGGATCAAGGGAGACGGCACCGTCGCCCCGATCCGCACCACGGACGGGCCGGTGGACGTCGGCGCGTGAACCGAGGGGACGGAAAGGACCGATGACGATGAGCACGACGAACGTGACCACCGAGCCGGCGTGGGGCGACCTCATCGAGGCCGACCGCGTCCACGGCTCGCTCTACACCGACGAGGAGATCTTCCAGCTCGAGCTGGAGCGCATCTGGTACAAGACCTGGGTCTTCGTCGGGCACGTCTCCGAGATCCCGGAGCCCAACGACTACGTCCTGAAGAACATCGGCCCGCAGCCGGTGATCATGTCCCGCGACAAGCAGGGCGAGATCCACCTGCTGCTCAACCGCTGCACGCACCGGGCGAACCTCGTCTGCGACGCGGCCAAGGGCAACTCGAGCGCGTTCCGCTGCCCGTACCACGGCTGGACGTTCTCCAACAACGGCAAGCTCCTCGGCTACCCGTTCAACTCCGGCTACGGCGGCCGCGAGAAGAAGAAGGAGCTCGGCCTCGGCCGCGTGCCGCGGATCGGCATCTACCAGGGCTTCGTCTTCGGCTCGTTCGCCGAGGAGGGCGAGACCCTCGAGGAGCATCTCGGCGCCGCCGCCGACGCCATCGACCGGCTCGTCGAGCTGTCGCCGACCGGCGAGATCGAGCTGAGCGCCGGCTGGCTCCAGCACGAGGCCAAGGCGAACTGGAAGATGCTCGTCGAGAACGAGACCGACGGGTACCACCCGCAGTTCGTCCACGCGTCGATCTTCTCGGTCGCCGACTCCAAGATCGGCGAGCTCTACGGCGAGAAGTCGACCGCCGTCTGCCGCGACCTCGGCAAGGGCCACACCGAGAACGACCTGCGCCCCGAGTTCCGCGAGCGCGACCAGCCGATGAGCTGGTTCGGCACGACCGCCGAGCGGCTCCCGGAGTACGTCAAGCACCTCGAGGAGGCGCGGGGCGAGAAGCGCGCCCGCGAGATCATGATCGACGGCGCGCCGCACATCATGATCTTCCCCAACCTCTTCATCGCCGAGATCCAGATCTTCGTGATCCAGCCGGTCGAGGTCGACAAGACCGTCCAGCACGTCACGGCGATCCAGTACAAGGGCGAGCCGCAGATCAACCGCCGGATGCTCCAGCAGACGATCGGGTCGGTCGGTCCCGCCGGCATGCTGCTGGCCGACGACACCGAGATGTACGAGCGCAACCAGCGCGGCGCCCACGCCAAGAGCCCGGAGTGGCTCGTCATCGCCCGCGGCACCCACCGCGAGCGGCAGGACGAGGACGGGTTCACCATCGGCGACGCGACCGACGAGGTCCCGCAGCGGGCGATCTGGAAGCACTACCGCGAGCTCATGGAGGAGAACGCCTGATGTCCACCGAAGCGGCCGCTCCCGCGGCGCCGACCGTCGCCGGCGACGGGCCGGACGGGTACGCCGTCACGCGCGGCCCGGTCGACCTGCAGCTGCTCCACGAGGTCGAGCAGTTCCTCTACCGCGAGGCCCGCCTGGCCGACGACCACGAGTACGACGCGTGGGAGGCCCTGTGGGCCGACGACGCGATCTACTGGGTGCCGGCCAACGGCGACGACATCGACCCGACGACGTCGATGTCGGTGATCTTCGACAACCGCTCCCGGATCGGCCTGCGGATCAAGCAGTACCACACCGGCAAGCGGCACTCCCAGACGCCGCCGTCGGCGCTGCGGCGCAACGTCACGAACGTCGAGCTCCTCGGCACCGACCCGGACGCGGACGATCTGCTCCTCGTCGGGGCGAACTTCCTCGTGTTCGAGTCGCGCGAGCGCGGCATCGTCCACTGGGCGGGCCGCTACGAGTACAAGCTCCGGCGCAAGGGCGAGACGTTCGAGATCGCCTACAAGAAGGTGCGCATCGTCGGCAACGACCGGCCGCTGCACACCCTGGCGTTCCTCATCTGATGACCGATCGTCGCGAGCGCTCCCTCCCGTTGCGCGACGCCGACGCCGGCGCCGCCGTCGAGCTCGTGTCGGAGTTCGCGGCCGTCGCGTGCTCGATCGACCGCGAGGGCAACGGCCCGCGCCTGCGGATCGAGGACCTCAAGACCGGCCGGGTCGGGTTCCTCGACCCGCTCGAGCTCGAGACGCTCGCGTGGCTCCCGGACGGGGCGCTGCACAAGTTCCTCGACCCGTCGTTCCACCGCTGGCGCGAGGCGCCGGCGGCCGCCGACGACGAGTGACGCGGGGTCCCGCGGGGCAGGTGCCCTGCGGGACCGACGCCCTGCGGGCCGTCGCGCCGCGGGGCCGACGCGCTGCGCGGCACCCTCGGACGCACCGACCCGAAACCCGGGTCCGGACACCATGTCCCGTCAGGAGGGATGGGTGTCCACGACGGTTGACGCGAGCCGCTTCGGCGTGCAACGCGGACCGGGCTACGTCCTGTCTGGCAGGGCGAACGCCGCACGTGCTGGACGGATGGTCGAGCGCGCGAAAGATCCCGCACATACCGAATGCGGACATGTAGGTTGGACGCGCTGTCCTGAGCCCGACCGGGGTCGGGGGGCGCCCTTCAGATGTCCGATCTCCTCCCCTTCATCGTCGCCGGCCTCACCGTCGGCGCCATCTACGGCCTGGCGGCCATCGGGCTCGTCGTCACGTACAAGACGTCAGGGGTCTTCAACTTCGCCCACGGGGCGATCGCGACGGTCAGCGCGTACGCGTTCTACGAGCTCCACGTGCTGCACGGCACGTCGTGGCCGATCGCGGCCGCGATCTGCGTCCTCGTCGTCGGTCCCGTCATCGGGGTGCTGTTCGAGTTCCTGGCCCGGGCGATCAGCGGGGCCACCCTCGAGCTGCGGATCGCGGCGACGATCGGCGTGCTCGTCGCGATCCAGGCGGCGGTGACGCTCCACTACGGGCAGACCGAGGTCCGCGAGGTCCCGCAGTTCCTGCCGTCGGGGGACTTCGACCTGGGCGGCACCATCGTCCAGTACTCCGACCTCGTCACCTTCCTCTTCGCGGTCGCCGCGACGATCGGGCTGTCGATCTACCTGCGCCGCGCCCGGACCGGCCTGGCGATGCGGGCGGCGGTCAACGACGCGCCGCTCCTGGACCTCGCCGGCACCAGCCCGGTCCGCACCCGCCGGCTCGCGTGGATGGTCGGGACGTCGCTGGCCGCGGCGTCCGGGGTGCTCTTCGCCCCGGTGCTCCAGCTCGACCCGGTGCTCCTCACGCTGCTCGTCGTCCAGGCGTTCGGCGCCGCGGCGATCGGCCGGTTCACGAGCCTGCCGTGGACGTTCGCCGGTGGCCTCCTCATCGGCGTCCTCGCGTCGCTGTGCTCCAAGTGGTTCACCGACGGGCTCCTCGCCGGCCTGCCGTCGGGCCTGCCGTTCCTCGTGCTCTTCGCCGTCCTGCTCGTCTACCCGCGGGGGTGGCTCGCGACCCGGGCCGAGACGATCGTCCGACGCCGCCCGGAGTGGGTCGCGCCGGACGCGTTCCAGGTCGCGCTCGCGGTCGTCGTCCTCGTCGGGCTGCTCCTCGTCCCGCAGTTCGTCGGCCTGCGGCTGACGGAGTGGACGGTCGCCCTGGCGACGGTCATCATCTTCCTGTCGCTCGGGCTGCTCGTGCGCACGTCCGGGCAGGTGTCGCTCGGCCACGTCGGGTTCACCGCGATCGGCGCGGCGGCGTTCTCGCAGCTCGCCGTCGACGGCGGCGTGCCGTGGCTCGTCGCCCTGCTGCTCACCGGGCTCGTGGCCGTCCCGATCGGCGCGCTGCTGGCGATCCCGGCGATCCGCCTCGGCGGGCTCTACCTCGCCCTCGCGACGTTCGGGTTCGGCGTCCTGCTGCAGTACATGCTCTACACGCAGGACTTCATGTTCGACTCGACCGGGTCGGGCCTGGAGCAGCCACGTCCCGGCGGGTTCGAGGGCGACGAGGCGTACTACTACCTCGTCCTCGGCATCACCGTCGCGGCCTGCGCGTTCGTCGTCCTGCTCAACCGCGGACGGCTCGGTCGGCTGCTGCGCGGCATGGCGGACTCGCCCCGGGCGCTCGCCACGAGCGGGGTGAGCGTCGACGTCACCCGCGTGCTCGTGTTCTGCATCTCGGCGTTCCTCGCGGCGATCGGCGGGGCGCTGGCCGCCGTCGCCCAGAGCACGGCGTCCGCCGACGCCTACCCGCCGCTGCTGTCGCTGACGTACGTCGCGATCGTCGTCATCGCCTTCGGGCGGGAGCCGTGGTACGCGCTGATGGCGGCCGCCGCGCTCATCCTCGTGCCGGCGTACCTCGACGGGGCCGAGGTGGCGTCGTGGCAGCAGCTCGTGTTCGGCGTCGCGGCGATCGCGGTCGCCGCCGGATCCCGACGGCTCACGACTCCCGCGCCCATCCGCGCCGCGATCGACGCGACCTTCGGCCGGATCGGCCGGACGCGTCCCGTCGCCGCGGTCGACGCCACGACGTCCGACGCCGCGCCGGCCGGCGCGTCCCCCGCCGACGTCTCGACGTCCGACGTCCCGCCGGTCGATCCGGCGGCGTCGGCCACGCCGACCGTCGACCCGTCGACGCCGGGCGCCGGCCTGCCCGGCGCGGCCCCGGAGCGCGTCGACCCGGGGAAGCTCGAGGTCCACGGCCTGGCGGTGCGGTTCGGCGGACTCGTCGCCGTCGAGGGGTTCGACCTCGAGGCGTCCACCGGACGGATCACGGGCCTCATCGGGCCCAACGGGGCGGGCAAGACCACGACGTTCAACGCCTGCTCCGGCCTCGTGCGACCGTCCGACGGCCGGGTGCTGCTCGACGGGCGCGACGTCACCCGGCTGGGTCCGGCGCAGCGCGCGCGGCTCGGCCTGGGGCGCACGTTCCAGCAGATGGAGCTCTTCGAGTCGCTCACCGTCCGCGACAACGTCGCCATCGGGGCCGAGGGCACGATGGCGGGGGCCAACCCGATCGCCCACGCCGTCCCGCGCCCCGGGCACGGCGCGACGGTGCGCGACGCGACCGACCGCGCGATGGCGCTCTGCGACGTCGCGACGCTCGCCGACGTGCGGGTCGGCGCGCTGCCGACCGGCCAGCGACGGCTCGTCGAGCTCGCCCGGTGCCTGGCCGGGCCGTCCCGGATCCTCCTGCTCGACGAGCCGTCGTCCGGCCTCGACCACCGCGAGACCGCCCGGTTCGGCGAGATCCTCGCCCGCGTCGTCGCGGAGCGCGGCGTCGGGATCCTCCTCGTCGAGCACGACATGTCGCTCGTCCTGTCGGCGTGCGACGAGATCTTCGTCCTGGACTTCGGCCGGCCGATCTTCCGGGGCACGCCCGACGAGGTCCGCCGGTCCCCCGAGGTCCAGGCCGCCTACCTGGGGGACCCCGACGTCGAGGACGTGGCCCCGCCGACCGAGGAGGTGGCCGGATGAGCGCCCCCGTGCTGGAGCTGTCGGGGATCACCGCCGGGTACGGCGCCGCCCCGGTCCTGCGGGACGTCGACCTGACCGTCGAGGCCGGCTCGATCGTCGCCCTGCTGGGCCCCAATGGCGCCGGCAAGACGACGCTGCTGCGGGTGGCGTCCGGGCAACTGCGACCGTCCGCGGGCGAGGTCCGCGTCGGCGGCGCGGCGATGACGACGGCGGCCCCGCACCGTCGCGCCCGCGCCGGGCTGTGCCTCGTCCCCGAGGGCCGGGGCGTGTTCCGCGAGCTCACCGTCCGCGAGAACCTGCGGCTCATGACCCCGCCGTGGGAGCGGGCCGCCGAGCCGCGACGGGTGTTCGACGCGTTCCCGATCCTCGAGGAGCGGGCCGGGCAGGTGGCGGGCACGATGTCGGGCGGTCAGCAGCAGATGCTCGCGCTCGCCCGCTGCTGGCTCGCGCGGCCGGCGGTCGTCCTGCTCGACGAGGTGTCGATGGGGCTCGCGCCGCGGATCGTCGACGAGATCTTCGCGGCCCTGACCGGCCTGGCCGCCGAGGGCACGTCGCTCGTGCTGGTCGAGCAGTACGTCGACCGGGCGCTCGCGATGGCCGACCGGGTCCACCTGCTCACCCGCGGGACGACGACGTTCACCGGGGCCCCCGGCGAGCTCGACCGCGACGACGTGCTGCGCCGGTACCTCGGCGGATCCGACGGCGACCCCGACGCGAGCGGCGCGGGCCGGAGCGCCTCGGCCGCCGGGGACGGGCCTGGCACCCCCGAGGGCGAGGCCACCGATGGCTGACCGACTTCACCACCACAGCAACCACAGAGGAGAGGCCCACATGGAGAGGTTCAGGATCGCGTTCCTGACGATCGCGCTCGTGGCGCTCGCATCGTTCACGCTCGTCGCGTGCGGCGACGACGAGGAGTCGGAGACCACGACGTCGGGCGGCGCCGCCGCCACGACCACCGCAGCGGACGGCGCCGACGCGCCGGCCGGCGACCCGATCAAGGTCGGCAGCATCGTCAGCGCCACCGGTCCGCTCGCCGGATCGCTCGGTCGCAGCGCCGACGTGCTGACCGCCTGGGAGAAGCACACGAACGCCGCCGGCGGCATCAACGGCCACCCGGTGAAGGTCACGACGATCGACGACGGCCAGAACCCCGCCAAGGGCCTCGCCGCCGCGAAGAAGCTCATCGAGGAGGAGGGCGTCGTCGCGATCGTCGGCCAGATGAGCCTCGTCAGCGCGTCGTGGGAGAAGTACGCGTCCGACAAGGGCGTCCCCGTCGTCGGCGGCCAGCCGGTCGACACGCCGTTCATGACGAACCCGAACTTCTTCACCTCCGGCTCGACGCTGCCGGCGCTCCTCTACGGCGAGATCGAGCTCACCGCCAAGGCGGGCAAGAAGAAGGCCAACGTCATGTACTGCGCCGAGACGCCGATCTGCGCGCAGCTCGAGCCGATCCTCGCCGGCATCGGCAAGATGGCCGGGGTCGAGGTGACGGGCCAGAAGATCTCGTCGACCGCGCCGAACTACAACGCGCCGTGCCTGGCCGCGAAGGGCAAGGGCGCCGAGGCGCTCTTCGTCGCCGTCAACTCGTCGGTCGTGCCGCGCGTCATGGCGAGCTGCGCCAAGCAGGGCTACAAGCCGCTGTCGGTGGCGTCGAGCGCGACGACCGACAAGGCGTGGCTCGACGAGCCCGACCTCAACGGCACCGTCATCTCCGCCACCAACGCGGTCTACACCGACGAGTCGGTCCCGGGCGTCAAGGCGTTCAGCGAGGCGCTCGACCAGTACGCGCCGGGCCTGCGCGACAGCAAGCAGTTCTCGTTCCCGCTGATCTACCCGTGGGCGGGTGGCGAGCTCTTCGCGAAGGCCGCCGAGGCCGCGAAGCTCACCCCGGAGTCGAAGCCTGCGGACGTCGTCAAGGGCCTCTACGCCCTGGAGAACGAGACGCTCGACGGCATCGCCCCGCCGCTGAACTTCGTCGAGGGGCAGCCCGGGTTCACCCCGTGCTACTTCCCGGCGGAGATCGCCGACGGTGAGTTCCGCTCGACGAGCGACAACGAGCCGGTCTGCCTGCCGGAGGACAAGGCCAAGCAGCTCGCCGCCGCCATCGGCGGGTGAGCCCCCGGGGCCCGCGGCCCCGAGCACCAGTGGGTCGGGGGTCGGCGGAGCATCCGCCGGCCCCTCGGCCGTTCGTGGCCGCCGCCGCGTCCCCCGCCGGGACGCCGCGGCGGCCACGCGCATGGAAGCGCGTCATCGAAGACGTCGAGGAGTGGAACGTGCAGGAAGGGACCGTCGGTCGCAGCGACGCGGAGGACGATCGCGTGAAGGCCACCACCGGAACGGAGGGCGCCGACGGCCTGTCGGCGGCGGCGCGGGCCGCGAACGTCCTGCACTACGCGGACTGCGACCCGGGGATCGCGTGGTCGTCGGGCAACGCCAGCGAGGCGCTCCCCGGGGTCGTCACGCCGCTGACGTGGTCGCTGTTCGGCGACCCGATCGAGCGGGCGTTCAAGGCGACCTTCAACGACATGGGGGTGCTGGAGCGCGAGCGGGTGACCGCCGACGAACGTCCTGAGACCCGGCTCATGGCGCTCTTCTACGGCCGGGCCGCCGGCAACGTCGAGACGTTCCGGATGCTCGCCGACCGGACGCCCGGCAACGGTGGCAACGCCGTCGAGGAGCAGATCTTCGGCCGGGTGCGGCCCGGCATGGAGGACCGGCCGGTCCGCTCCCGCTACCCGGTGGTGGCGTTCCGGATGCCGGTGGCGGCGCTGCGACTCCCCGGTCGCCTGCGCTCCGTCGTGGAGGACGTCGAGCCGTGGTGGAGGGCCGCGGTCGCCGGTCCGTCGCCGTCGCCGTCCGCCGCCCGGGCGCTCGTCGCCGAGGGCGCGCGCCGGTTCGAGGAGGTCATGCGCCCCCACACGCTCGCGGCGATCCTCTGTCAGGCGCTCTACGACCAGATCCGCAAGCTCGCCGTCCGTGCGGGCCGCGAAGGGCTGGAGCTCGACATCATCACCGGGTACGGCGAGATGGCGGAGACGCGCGTCGTCACCGACCTGTGGGACGTCTCGCGCGAGCGGCTCGACCTCGACGAGTTCGTCCGCCGGCACGGGTTCCACGGCCCGGACGAGGGCGAGCTGTCCTCGGCGTCGTGGCGGATGGACCGCGCGCCGCTGGAGCGGCTGCTCGTCGGCTACCGCGGGATGGACGAGGACCGCGACCCGCGGCGCGTCGAGGCCGGCCAGGCCCGTCGTCGCGTCGAGGCGGAGCGCGAGCTGCTCGCCGCGCTGCCGCGCGCCCACCGTGGCCCGGCCCGGGCGATCCTCGCGCTCGGGGCGCGCATCATCCCGCTGCGCGGCGTCGGCAAGGCCGCGTTCCTGCGCTGCGCGGACGCGGTCCGGTTCGGGACGCGCGCGCTCGGGGCCGACCTCGTGGAGCGCGGGCTGCTGCCCGACGTCGACGCGGCGTTCCTCCTGACGATGGACGAGCTGCTGGCGGCGACCCCGCCGGCCGACCTGGCGGCCACCGTCGCCGAGCGGCGGGCGATCCGCGAGGAGTACCTGCGCTACGAGCTGCCGGAGGCGTGGGAGGGCGTGCCGTCGCCGGTCCCCGTCGGCGGCCGCGAGCCGGTCGACGCGGACCGGACCACGGTGTCCGGGATCGCGGTGACGTCGGGGACCGTCGAGGCGGTCGCCCGGGTCGTGACGCGCCCGGACGAGGAGGACGACTTCGAGCCCGGCGACGTCCTCGTCTGTCGCACCACCGATCCCAGCTGGGCGTCGATCATGATGCTCGCGTCGGCGCTCGTCATCGACATCGGCGGCCCGATCAGCCACGGCGCGATCGTCGCCCGCGAGCTGGGCGTGCCGTGCGTCATCGGCACGAAGGACGGCACGACGGTCATCGGCGACGGTGACCTCGTGCGCGTCGACGGCGCCGCCGGGACGGTCGAGGTCGTGCGGCGGGCCGCTGCGGCGCAGGAGGCCTGACCGCGGGGCGGGGTCGTCGGAGGTGGCCCGGTCCGGGGCGCGGGTGACCCGGGGCGGGCCGGGCGACTGGTGGGCCGGCCGCGGGCCCTCGGGTCAGCGCGGCTCGGGGGAGGGGAGCATCGAGCGGCGGTAGTCCCGCTCGACGACCCCGAACCCGACCCGGCCGTCGGGCGCGACGACCCGCACCGTCGACTGGGTGAGGACCAACGGGTCCTCGTCGTCGTGATCGACGCCGTTGAGGTTCTCGTTGGGGTCGAGCACGCTCAGGGTGTAGCCGTGCAGCCGCTCGGCGCGGTACTCGACCGTCGCGTCGCCGTCACCGCCGCCGAGCGCGATCGTCAGCTCGTGCGGCCGGTGGGTGGCGGGGTCCTCGAGGCCGGTGACGCGCACCGCGGTCCCGATCTCGACCCGACCGGCCTCCTGCGCGGTCCAGATCCGGTGGTCGGCGACGCCGTCGCGCTTCCAGTTCACCAGGCCGTTCACGACGCGGTCGCCGGCGGCGTCGGGGAAGACGAAGACGAAGAAGTGCAGCCCGCCGAAGTCCGACAGGTCGCGCGGGCCGCTGGAGTGGTCCCGGTGCGCGACCCCGTCGAGCCGCCACCCGGGGGCGCCCTCCACGTCGAGGGCGCCGGTCGCCCGGTGGCCCTGCGTGTGGTGGTGCGCGGCCCAGCTCAGCCCGTCGATCCCGAACGCCCGGTGCATGTCCCACACCGGGGCGGCCGCGTCGAGCTCGACGTCGAACCGGAACGCCCGCGCCCGCCCGGCCCCGACCGGGGCGCGGGCCATCCGGTCGACCGTCGTCGGCTCGCCGGCCCCGTCGAACCGCAGGCGCCAGCGCCGCAGCGGCTCGACGCACTCCACCCGAAGGTTGCCGGTGGCCGGTCCGCGGTCGTCCGCCGCGCGTCCCCACGAGCGGTCGACGAGCAGCTCGCCGTCGGGGAGCAGGGCGATCGTCTGCGCCCACCACAGCTCGCGGTCGCCCGGCCAACGCCCCGCGTGGACGAAGATCCCGACGCCCTCGTCCGGATTCCAGACGTGGAAGTACATCGTCTCGCTCCACGTGGGAGCGTCCGGGGGAGGGGCGTGCAGGAGGTCGGCGGCGGGGTCGACGCCGAAGGGGTTGCCCGGGGATCCGGTCATCGTCCGCGCCTCCGCGCTCATCGTCCGTAGAGGGTCCCGACCCACATCGACACGAGGGCCTCGATCGTCGACGACTCGTCGTCGAAGGATCCCTCCACCCCGAGGCCCGCGACGTAGAGCACGCGCTCGGTTCCCCAGAAGAGCGCGGCGGCGAGCTCGCGTCCGGGAACGTCGGTCTGCAGCAGGCCCGCCTCGCGCTCCCGCTCGATCTCCTCGGCGCCGGCGACGACGAACCGCTCGACGATCTGCAGCCACAGGGCCCGCAGCTCGGGCACCGCGTGCCAGTGGTGGTTCGTCGCCTGGAGCACGACCCGGTGGCGACGCCAGGCGTCGGTCACCGCGCTGAGGCTCCGCTCCAGCGCGACGCGCGGCTCCTCGTGGGACGGGCGCAGGAGGAACGGCTGGACCGTCGCGAAGACGTCCTCCATGGCCCGGTCGAGCAGGCCGACGAGCACGGTGAACTTCGAGCTGAAGTAGTAGTAGAACGTCGCCCGGGAGACCTCGGCCTCCTTGAGGATCTGCGCGACGCTCAGGTCACCGAACGCCTGCTCCTCCATGAGGCGCTGGGTCGCGGCGAAGATCGATTCCTCGAGCTTCGTGCTCGCCTTCCGGTCCGAGGGGGGCGCTGGCGCCAGGGGCGCGTCGGGGACGGAGGGATCGGCCATGAGGTCGTTCAACCATAGACCTTCTCGGCGTTCGGGCCCATCATCCGGGCGGATGCAGACATGGAGTCTGCTCTGTCGGCGGAAACTTCCCCGCGGCGTGCAGACAACATGTATGGTCGCGGCGTGCCGCGTCGGCCGGATCGACTCCGGGCCCCGGGTGCGCCGAGTGCGGCGGCCGGGGCCTCGGCGGGCGCAGGGGCGGGCCGGGCGGCGTCGCGGGGTCGGATCGTCCGTGCCGGACGGGTGCGCTCCGCCCGGCGCGTCCGCCGCCGACCAGACATAACGTCTGGTACGAGAAATCCATACACACTGTCTGGAGAACCTGTTAGGCTCTCCGGCGGCGGAGGGGATCCGGCAGGGTCCGCCTCGAGATCAGCCCGGTGATCCCGGGTCCGCGTCCCGACCGGCGCGCGCCCGATCGGTCGCCACCACGAGAAAGGACCACAGGTGCTCAGCACAGGACTCCAGACGCTCGGCCAATACGGCGTCGACCCCGGCTTGCCGCCCAACGTCAAGCCGCTTCCCGCCGGCTTCGAGGCGGGCACGACCAACGAGATCATCTTCTTCTTCGTCGCCGGCGCGGCAGTGGTGCTGTTCGCGCTGCCGTGGGCCATCCGCGCGGCGATGAACAAGAACTGGGTGCCGGTCCTGGTGATCCTCAGCGGGCTGATCTGCTCGTTGGAGGAGGCCATGCTCGACATGCTCGGCCACCTCCACTGGGCCGACGACCTCACCGGCGTCTACACGAACTTCGGCATCACCGTGCCGCTGCTCATTCCGCTCTGCTACGTCGCGTTCCTGGGCCTGCAGTCGTACTTCAACTACTTCGTCATCCGCAACGGGGCGACGTTCAAGACGTTCCTCATGCTGCTGGCCATGGGCGGCATCCTCGACGCCGTGATGGAGACCATCGGCATCAACCTCAACGTCTACGAGTACTACGGCGTGCAGCCGTTCGAGCTGTTCGGCTTCCCGTACTGGTGGGCCTTCATCAACTCCGCCTCGTTCGTGACGGTCGGCATCCTGCTCCACATCATGGTCCCGCGCCTGAAGGGCTGGAAGCAGCTGCTGATCCTCGTCGCGGCGCCGTACGGCATGGCCGCCACGTACTTCACGGTCGGCTGGATCCACCTCATCGCGCACAACTCGTCGCTGCCCGAGTGGATGCGCTGGGTCGCCTGCGCGATCATGATGGTGGAGGCCGTCGCGCTGATGAAGATCTACGCCCACTTCTTCGGTCGTAAGGACGGCGAGGCGGTGCCGGCCTGGACCCTCGGTCGCATGCTCGCCTACGGGTTCACCGGTGGCCGCGTCCGCGCCAAGATCTGGGGCAAGATGGCGGAGGAGGGCAACCTGCCCGCCGACCAGCGGGCCACGCCCGAGTTCTAGGTCGACGACCGCCGTCCCTCCGCCCCGGCCGCGCGCCGGGGCGCTCGGGACGGCCCACGCTTCCGGGGCGTCCCGCGACTTCGTGTCGCGGGGCGCCCTTCGTCGTTGGGGGAGGAGGGTCGGGGGGCCCTCCCGCTCACGGTGGCGTCTCCCGCCGTTTGTGGCGGGGTTCGTCACACCGACCCGTCGGGTCCGACGTGGCGCGATCGGTCGCCGCGACGTTGCCCGCCCCATGCGGCGGGGTTCGTCACACCGACCCGTCTCGGCCGGGCGGCGCGACCCGGGAGCGCGGCACCGACGCCGGTCCGACGGCGTGGACCGCGAAGCGGACCTGGGACGACCGGAAGCCGGCGCGCCCCCGAGCGGCCTGACGGGGTGGACCGCGAAGCGGACCGTGGGCGACCGGAAGCCAGCCCACCCCCCCCCGGGCGACCTGACGGGGCGGACCACGAAGCGGACCGGGGGCGTCCGGAAGCCGGCGCGCCCCCGAGCGACCTCCTCCTGCGGCCGGTGCCCCGCGCCGGCGGCCTCCACCCCGCGGCCCTCGGCCGCAGCGCGCCGGCGCGCCGGCCGGTGGGTCTCCGGCGCTACGCGCCGGCGCGGCCTGCGGCGCTACGCCCCCGACGCTGCGGGGGCGTAGAGCGTGAACCAGACGATGTCGGTGTAGGCGTCGATCAGGCGGTCGACGTCCTCGTCGGACGCCGCCCGGACGAGCCGGTGGAACCCGCGCTCGGCCATCCAGGTGAGCCAGGCCGCGGTCTCCTCGGCGTTGAGGCGCTCGGTGATGAACCCCTGCTGCTGGCCGGTGCGGATGTGCTTGCGCAGGCCGGCGACGTTCGACGTCATCATCGCGTCGGTGAGGTCGCGCACCCCGGCGTCGTAGGACGCGGTGTCGTACATCGCGGCCATGAGCGTCGTGTGGGGACGGTACGTGCGCACGACGCGGTCGAGCGCCTCGTGCACCGCGTCGCGGGTGACGTCGGGGCCGAGCTGCCACCAACCGGCCGCGGCCGCGGCGATCTCCGACGTGATGTCGCCGAACCAGGCGCTCAGCAGGTCGCCCTTGTCCTCGAAGTACACGTAGAACGTGGAGCGCGAGATGCCGGCCTCGGACACGAGGCGCTCGACGCTGATCTCGGTGAAGCTCTCGCCCTCGCCGAGCAACCGCTCGACGACCGCGAGCAGCCGCCCGCGCATCTCGTCTCGACGCTCGGCACGGCTGCCCTGGCGCTTGCGGGTGACGGACGGCATCGGGTCTCAGTGCTCCTGTTCGGGGCGCGGCGCGGGACGCACGCCCTCGTAGAGGGTGTTCCAGACGACGGTCGTGAGCGCGTCGACGTGCCGCTCGAGCGACGCGTCGTCGGCCTCGCGGACGAGGCTGTACATGCCGCGCTCGGTCATCCACACGAGCCACGCCGAGATCGGCTCGGGATCCAGCCCGGACCGGACGTAGCCACCGGCCTGCCCGTCGCGGATGTGCTGGGCGAGCGCGCCCGCGGCCTGCTCGAGGACCCCGCCGAACGCCGCGCCGACGCGACCGTCGTACACGGCGCTGTCGACGACGGCCCCCATGAGGATCCGGTGCTCGCGGTACGTCGCGACGAGCGCGGCCATCCGCTCGCGCACATCGGCGTAGCCGGCGTCCTCGGCCAGGTCCCAGATCGCGTGGGCCAGCTCGTCGAGCCGACCCATGAGCTCCTCGGTGAGCGACTGCAGCAGGTCGCCCTTGTCCTCGAAGTACACGTAGAACGTGGACCGCGACACGCCGGCGGCGGCGACGATCCGCTCGACGCTCAGCTCGGTGTAGCTCTCGCCCGCGTCGAGCAGCTGCTCGATCGCCCCGAGCAGCGGGCCGCGCAGCTCGCCTCGACGGACGGCGCGGTTCCCGGTGGGCTGCTGGGCGGCGGACGGCATGCGTGTCCGAACAGAGTGTACGGGCGCCGCGGACGGACACGGCCCCATGACGTGTCCGGGCAACGCCCGGACCGTCGTCCGGACGGTGCGCGCGGCGACGCCGGACGCCGCCCGGGTGGCGCGGGGGCGACCGGTGCGGTCGCCGGCCGTCTCGGGTCGGGCCTGACCGATCAGGCCTGACGGAACAGGACGACCGCGTCGTCGGCGACGTCCTCGACGACGGCGCCCGCGTCGAGCAGCAGGTCGAGGTGCCCGAGGATCTCCGACAGCGTGAGGTACACCTGGGTCACCGCGACCTGGCCCCACATCGCCACCGCCAGGCCGTGGGCCGAGCACGGTCCCGGCCCGAGCATCTGCAGGATGCGCGCGGCGCGCTCGTCCTGCTGCGCCAGCCGCTCGTCGACGAGGGTGCGGTGGTCGACCACCGGGTCGCCGTGGCCGCCGAGCGCGATCGCGAGGTCCAGCTCGCGCGTGGCGCGCAGCGACTCGCGGTAGGCGACGAGCGGACGCGGACGGCGGCCGTCCCACTCCCCGAGGGGCCGGGACACGAGGGCGTTGGAGGAGACCCGCGCCAGCAGGTGGTCGCCGGTGAAGGCGATCCGGTCGCCCGCGTGGTGGAGCACCGTGTCGGACGGGGAGTGGCCGGGCCGGTGGTGCACGGTCCAGTCGCGGCCACCGATCTCGAGGCGCCCGCCGTCCGGGACCCGCACGGCGACCGGGGCGCTCGACGTCCAGTGCCGGGTGATCGTCGCCACCGAGTGCAGCGCCTCCGCGACGTGGCTCTCGACGCCGTGGCGGCCCATGAGCACCAGCGCGTCGTCGTCGTCGCGACGGCTGTGGGACTCGCCGTCCTCGACGACCGGGGCGAGGAGGTCGAGGCAGGCGACCTCGGCCCCGGAGCGCTCCACGATCGCCGCGACGAGCCCGACGTGGTCGGCGTGCTGGTGGGTCACGACGACGCGGCCGACGTCGGTCAGGCGGTGCCCGAGGCGCTCCAGGCCGGCCTCGAGCGCCCCGAGCGCCGTCGCGGAGTTCGGGCCGCAGTCGACGAGCGTCAGCGGATCGCCCTCGACGACGTGGACGTTGACGTCGCCGATCGCGAACGGCGTCGGGAGCGGGATGCGGTGGATCCCGACCTCGGCGGCCCGGGCTAGAGCCTCGTGCGGCGGCGGCGACGTGCGGGTGGCCATGTCGGGCAGTGTCTCGCGTGCGGGCGTGCCGTTGTGTGAGCCGGACACGGATCGCGTGGGTCGGACGAGGGCCGGGCCGTCGGGCCGGGGCCCCGAAGCGTCGCTGCTACAGTCTGTCAGGACATGATGTATGGCCCTGTCCGTCCGGCCGTGACGACTGCGCGCGGGGGTGTCCGATGAGCGCCCGGGCCATCACCGGCTACGGCGCGTACCTGCCGCGCCACCGACTCGCCCACGCCGAGATCGCCGACGCGCTCGGCGCCGGTGGGGGACGCGGCACGCGCACCGTGGCGTCGTTCGACGAGGACTCCACGACGATGGCCGTCGAGGCGGCGCGCGCCGCGACCGGCGACGGCCGCCCCGACGCGATCCACCTGGCGACGACCGCCCCGGCGTACCTCGACAAGACGAACGCGGCGGCCGTCCACGCGGCCCTCGACCTCGGCCACGCCGGGTTCGCCGCCGACGTCGTCGGGTCGGCCCGCTCCGCCGTCGCGGCGCTGCGCTCCGGCCTCGCCGACGGCGGGCTCGTCGTCCTGTCCGACCTGCGCAACGGTCGCCCCGGCTCGACCGACGAGCGCGACGGTGGAGACGGCGCGGTCGCGCTGCGCTTCGGCGATCCGGACGACGCGATCGCCGTCGTCCTCGCCCGCGCGTCGGCGACCGCCGAGTTCCTCGACCGCTGGCGCGCCCCCGGCGACGACCACAGCGGGCAGTGGGAGGAGCGGTTCGGCGCCGAGCGCTACGCGCCGCTCGTCGAGTCCGTCGTCGCCGAGGCGCTCGCCGCCGCGGGGATCGAGCAGGCCGACCACGTCGTGATCTCCTCGCCGCACGGCCGTGCGGCCGCCGCGGCGCGCAAGCGGTACCGCGGACGGATCGAGGGCGCCGACCCGGCGATCGGCTACGTCGGCGCCGCCGACCTGGGCCTGCGCCTGGCCGCGGTGCTCGACCGCGCCGGGGCCGACGAGACGATCCTCGTCGTGTCGGCCGCGGACGGCGCGGACGCGTTCGTCCTGCGCACCACCGAGCGCCTCGCCGCGACGCGCCCGGAGCGTGGCGTGGTCGCGCAGCTCGAGCACGGGCGGGCGCTGCGCTACGCGGCGTTCCTCACCTGGCGCGGGCGCCTGGAGCGCGAGCCCCCGCGCCGTCCCGAGCCGGACCGCCCCGCCGGACCGCCGTCGGCCCGGTCGGAGGCCTGGAAGTTCGCCTTCGTCGGCTCGCGCTGCACCGCCTGCGGGTTCGTCCACGTGCCGCCGATGCGGGTGTGCAAGAGCTGCCGCGCCGTCGACGAGATGGAGTCGCTGTCGCTCGCCGACCGGCGGGGGACCGTCGCGACGTTCACCGTCGACCGGCTCGCGTTCTCGCCGGCGCCGCCGCTCATCACCGTCGTCGTCGACTTCGACGGCGGCGGCCGGTACACGGTCGAGATGGCCGACGCGGCGCCCGACGAGGTCGCGATCGGCACCCGGGTCGAGATGACCTTCCGTCGCCTCTACACGGTCGACGGGGTCCACAACTACTTCTGGAAGGCCCGGCCGTTGGCCGAGGCGACCGGCACGACGGAGGGCTGATCACATGGCGAGCAACGGGATCAAGGACCGCGTCGCGATCGTCGGGATGGGGTGCACGCCGTTCGGCGAGCACTGGGGCAAGTCCGCCGACGACCTGCTCGTCGACGCGACGAACGAGTGCTTCGCGTCGACCCCCGGGATCACCGTCGACGACGTCGACGCGTTCTGGCTCGGCACGATGAGCTCCGGCCAGTCCGGCATGGTGCTGTCCAAGCCGCTGAGCCTGGACTACAAGCCGGTCACCCGGGTCGAGAACTTCTGCGCGACCGGGTCCGAGGCGTTCCGCAACGCGTGCTACGCCGTCGCGTCCGGCGCCTACGACACGGTCATGGCCGTCGGGGTGGAGAAGCTCAAGGACTCCGGCTACTCGGGCCTCGTCCGCTCGAACGTCGCCGGCGACGGCACGGCGCCCGAGATGACCGTGACCGCGCCCGCCGCGTTCTCGCTGCTCGACCCGGCGTACTGCCGCAAGTACGACGTCGACCCGCAGGACATGCGCGACGCGATGACGCACGTCGCGTGGAAGAACCACCACAACGGGGCGCTCAACCATCGCGCGCAGTTCCGCAAGGAGGTCCCGAAGGAGAAGATCGAGGCGTCGCCGCTCGTCGCCGGTCGGCTCGGCGTCTTCGACTGCTCCGGGGTGTCGGACGGCGCGGCGTGCGCGCTCATCGTCCGCGCCGAGGACGCGCACAAGTACACCGACCGTCCGCTGTACGTCAAGGCGCTGGCGTTCGCCGCCGGGCCCGCCAACGGCCCGATGGACCCCGCCTACGACTACACGTCGTTCGAGGAGGTCGTCCGCACCGCGCAGGACGCGTACCGCCAGGCCGGGGTCACCGACCCGCGGACCGAGATCTCCGTCGCCGAGGTCCACGACTGCTTCACCCCGACCGAGCTCGTGCTCATGGAGGACATGGGGTTCTCCGAGCGTGGCGAGGCGTGGAGGGACGCGCTCGACGGCGCGTTCGACCTCGACGGGCGGATCGCGGTGAACGCCGACGGCGGCCTCAAGTCGTTCGGCCACCCGGTCGGCGCGAGCGGCCTGCGGATGCTCCTGGAGTGCTGGCTGCAGCTGCGCGGCGAGGCCGGCGAGCGCCAGGTGAAGGATCCCAGGCTCGGCCTGACCCACAACCTGGGCGGGCGCCCCGGGAGCTGCGTGTCGTTCGTGTCGATCGTCGGCAACGAGCTCGGCTGAGCCCCGAGCGGGTACGTCGTACGTCGACCGTTGTGTACGGACACCACGTCCCGGTAGGTTGTCGCGCATGGCCGCGACGGGACAGGGATTCAGCACGAGCGCGCGATCGTTCGAGATCACGCGTCGGCTGAGCGCGTTCGACGCGCAGTTCCTCGCCGCCGAGTCCGAGACGATGCCCTGCCACTACATGGGCATCGCGACGTTCGCGCCGGACGCGGACGGCAACCCGCTGACCGCCGAGCGGGTCAAGGCGCACCTGGCGTCACGGATCGACATGGTCCCGCCGCTGCGGCTGCGGATCCGCCAGGTCCCGCTCGGGCTCGATCACCCGTGGGCCGTCGACGGGCCGGTCGACCTGGACCAGCACATCCTCACCCGCACGATCGCCGCGCCCGGCGGCCCGCGCGAGCTCGCGGCGGCCGCCGAGGACATCATGCGCGGCACGATGGACCGCTCGCGTCCGCTGTGGGAGTTCCACGTCATGGACGGGCTCGCGGACGGTCGCGTCGCCGTCGGCATGAAGTTCCACCACGCCTGCGCGGACGCCCTGGGCGCCTCGGCGACGATGGCGTTCATCCTCGACCCCGTGCCCACCGGTCGGCGCGGGCTCCCCGCCCCGGTCCCGTCGGAGGACGTCCCCGACGTCCGTCGCCTGGCGTGGCGGGGCGCCGTGCGGACGATGTCGCACCCCGTCCGCGCCGCGCGCGCCGCCACCAACGCCGTGCCGCACCTCGACCAGGTGCCGATGATGCGCACGCTGCCCGGCGCGCGCATCGCCGCCCGAGGCAGTCGGGCGCTCCAGCGCCGCCTGGGTCGCGACGCCGCCGAGCCGGACGGGTTCCCGCAGGCGCCGCGGACCCGGTTCAACGGGCCGCTCACCCCCGACCGGCGGATCGCGTTCGGGCACGTCGACGTGTCGGTCGTGCGCGACCTGAAGACCGCCCACGGCGTGAGCTTCAACGACGTCGTCGTCGCCGCGGTCGCGGGCGGCCTGCGCCGCCGCCTCGAGGCGGGCGAGGAGCTGCCGGAGGAGCCGCTGCTCGCGTTCGTCCCGGCCAACCTCCGCGCCGGCGACGACTCCAACCGCGGCGGCAACGCGATCTCGTCGTTCGTCGTGCCGATCCCGACCGACCTGCCGGATCCGCGCCAGCGGGTGCAGGAGGCGAGCGTCGCGATGCGCCGGGCGAAGCAGCGTCACGCGCTCACCCCGCCGACGCTCATGGAGGACGCCAACGACCTCGTCCCGCCGATGGTGTTCGGACCGTTCGCGGGCGGGATCATGAAGCTCCTCGGCAGCGGCCGGGTGAAGCTCCCGCTCAACCTCCTGTTGTCGAACGTCCCGGGCCCACCGGTGCGGATGTACCTCGACGGCGCGCCGATGGAGACGTTCCGGCCGATGAGCCTCGTCTTCCCCGGCGCGGCGTTGAACGTCACGGTCATCAGCTACGACACGCGGCTGGAGATCGGGGTCATCGGCGACCGCTCGCTCGTGCCCGACGCGTGGGAGCTGCTCGAGGACATCGAGGCCGAGTTCGCCGACCTGGCGGCGGCGCTGCAGCCGGCCGCCTGACCCGGCGGTCCGGCCTGCCGGGCGCGGCGGTCGGACGCCGCGGACACGGCCGTCGGGCCTGCGGGCGCCGCCGTCGGATCGCCCGATCCAGGTCCTCGAACGGTCTGCACGGACATATTGTCCGAATCGCCCTCGGGCGTTCGGGGGGTGCCCCGTGCCCGAGGGCTGGCGCGGGCCGCCCGGACCCGGCAGGCTTGGGGGTGATGCCCGAGTCCGTCGACCCCGTCACCACCGTCACCGTCGCCGGGCCGCACTTCGACGACCTGGCGGTCGGGGACGTGCTCGACGCGGCGCCGACGCAGACCCTGACCCCGGGCGTCGCCGCCGCCCACCAGGCGATCCTCGGCGGACGCTGGAGGCTGTCGCTCGACGCGCCGCTCGCCGACGCGGTCCTCGGTCACGGCGACGGTGCGCTCGCGTCCCCGGCGCTCGTCTGCGACGTCGCGATCGGGCAGTCGACGGGGTTCACCCAGCGCGTGCGCGCCAACCTCTTCTACCGCGGCCTCGTCCTGCACCGGCCGGTCCGGATCGGCGACACGCTGCGCACGGTCACCCGCGTCGAGGCGCTGCGCGAGAACCGCCGCCGCGAGGGCCGCGAGCCCACCGGCCTCGTGGTCCTGCGGATCACGACGGTCGACCAGGAGGACCGTCCGGTGCTCGACTTCCGGCGCTGCGCGATGCTGCCGCTGTCGCCCGGCGCGGCGCCGACCGGGCACGCCGACGACCTCGACCGGTTCTCGGGCGACCTCGACGGCGACGCGCTGCGGGCCGCCGCGTCGGGGTTCGACCTCGCCGCCTACCGGGCGGCGCTGCCGACCGCACGGCACCTCGGCGGGGTCGCCGACGGCACGGTCTTCGACGTGCAGGGCGGGGACGTCGTGACGAGCGCGCCCGAGCTCGCGCGGCTGTCGCTCAACGTCGCGGCGGTGCACCACGACGCGGCGGCGGCCGGCGGCCGGCGGCTCGTCTACGGCGGCCACACGATCGGCCTGGCGGCCGCGCAGATCACGCGCGCGCTGCCCGACCTCGTGACCGTCGTCGCCTGGGAGGGGTGCGACCACGTCGGGCCGGTCCACGAGGGCGACACGCTGCACGGGACGGTCGAGGTCGTGGGTCGCGAGCCGACGGCCGACGGTGGCGCCCTGGTGCGGCTGCGCTCGCGGGTGCGGGCCCGCAGGGCGGACGGGACGGACGACGACGTCCTCGACTGGCGACTGGTGGCGCTGAGCGCGTGAACGAACGACGGAACGGAGACGGACGATGAGCAACGGGGGAATCCTCGAGGGCCTGCGCGTGGTGGAGGGCTCGGCGTTCGTCGCCGCGCCCCTGGGCGGCATGACCCTCGCGCAGCTCGGGGCGGACGTCATCCGCTTCGACCAGATCGGTGGCGGGCTCGACTACCAGCGCTGGCCGCTCGCGTCGTCCGGCGACAGCCTGTTCTGGGCCGGCATGAACAAGGGCAAGCGCTCGCTGCAGATCGACCTGCGCAACGACCGCGGACGCGAGATCGTGCGGGAGCTGTTGCGCCGTCCCGGGCCCGACGGTGGGTTGTTCCTCACGAACTTCCCCGCCCGTGGCTGGCTCGCCTACGACGCGCTGCGCGAGGTCCGCGACGACCTCGTCATGGTCGCGCTCACCGGCAACCCCGACGGCACGAGCGAGGTCGACTACACCGTCAATCCGGCGACCGGTTTCCCGTGGGCGACCGGGCCGCGCAACCTCGCCGAGCCGCTCAACAGCGTGCTCCCGGCGTGGGACGTCGCGATGGGGTCGCTCGCGGCGATCGGCATGCTCGCCGCCGAGCGCCGTCGGTCCCGAACGGGGGAGGGGACGCTCGTGCGGCTGTCGTTGTCGGACGTCGCGTTCGCGATGGTCGGCAACCTCGGGCGCCTGGCCGAGGCGCAGCTCGGCGCCGAGGACCAGAACAAGGACGGCAACTACCTCTACGGGGCGTTCGGGCACGACTTCGAGACCGGTGACGGTCGTCGGGTGATGGTCGTCGCGCTCACCGCCCGCCAGTGGCGGTCGCTCCAGGACGCGACCGGGATCCACGAGGCGTGCGCGAGCATCGAGCAGGTCACCGGCCACGACCTGAGCACCGAGACCGGCCGCTACGAGGGTCGTGACCTCATCGCCGCGGTGCTGCGGCCGTGGTTCGCGTCGCGGCCGCTGGCCAAGGTTCGCGAGGCGTTCGACGGGACCGGCGTGTCGTGGGGCCCGTACCAGACGTTCCGGCAGCTCGTGGAGGAGGACCCGCGGGTGTCGACCGACAACCCGATGTTCGCCGAGGTGGAGCATCCGTCGCTCGGCCGGTACCTCATGGCCGGGTCGCCGCTCGACTTCTCGGCGGTTCCGCGCGTGCCGGTGCGGCGCGCCCCGATCCTCGGCGAGCACACCGAGCAGATCCTCGCCGAGGACCTGGGCCTCGATCCGACCGAGATCGGTCGGCTGCACGACGACGGCGTCGTCGCGGGCCCCGCGGCGGACCGGGTGCCGGCCGGGTCGTGAGCGAGGCGTCGCATCCGCCCCTGGCCCCGTTCGAGGAGGGGCCGATCGGCGACCTGCGCCGTCGCGCCGCGGCGGTGGCCGCGGCGATCGCACCGGACGCGGCGCGGTGGGACCGCGAGGAGGCGTTCCCCGAGCCGTCGTGGGCGCGCATGCGCGACGCGGGCCTGCTCGGCCTGACGGTCCCGGTCGCGTTCGGCGGCGAGGGCCTGGGCGTCGTGGCGGCGTGCGCGGTGCTCGAGGAGCTCGCCACCGCGTGCATGTCGTCGGCGATGGTGGCGCAGCTCTACCTCAACGGCCCGCCGCGCGCGATCGACGTGCTGGGGACCGACGAGCAGCGGGCGCGGTTCCTGCCGGGCGCGGCGTCGGGGGAGCGTTCGTTCGCGATCGCGATCAGCGAGCCGGACGCCGGGTCGGACGCGACGTCGCTGCGGACGCGGCTGGAGCCCGACGGCGCCGGTTTTCGCCTGCACGGGGGCAAGTGCTACATCACCAACGGCGTGCGGGCGGACACGGTCCTCGTCTTCTGTCGCCTGGCCGGCACCGAGGGCGCTCGCGGCATCGGCGCGGTGATCGTCGAGGCGTCGCAGGACGGGTACGCCGATCCGGTGACCCACCCGAAGATGGGCGGCCGGGGGATGCCCGAGGCGACGTTGGCGTTCGACGGGGTGCGGATCGACCCGGACGCGGTGCTCGTCCGGCCCGACCCGGGCTCGAGCCGGGCGGCGGCGATCATGCTGCGCCAGTTCAACCCGGAGCGGTGCGGCAACGCGGCGATGACGCTCGGCGTGGCCCGCGCGGCCCTCGACGCGTCGATCTCGCACGTCCGGTCCCGCCGGCAGTTCGGCCGTGAGATCGGCGAGTTCCAGGGCCTGCAGTGGAAGGTCGCCGACATGGCGACCCGGCTGCACGCCGCCCGCCTGCTCGTCGCGGACGCGGCGGCATCCGACGACGGCGGCTTTCCCGAGGTGCGGCGCACCGCGATGGCGAAGGTGTTCGCCAACGAAACGGCCGAGGCGGTGTGCCGCGAGGCGATCCAGCTCCACGGCCACGCGGGCTACACCCGTGATCTACCGTTGGAGCGCTACTACCGCGACGTCCGCGGCATGTCGCTCGCCGGTGGCACGTCGGAGATCATGCGCAACGTCCTGGCCGGCGAGGTCATCGGCCGCCGCTACCGGCAGCGGTAGCGGCGGGGACGCGGACCGGAGCCGCGGAGCGCCGGGGTCGTTCAGGCGGAGCCGATGCCCATGCCGCCCGACACGCCGACGTTCTCGCCGGTGATGTAGGCGGCGTCGTCGGACGCGAGGAACGACACGAACGCGGCGATCTCGTGCGGCTCGCCGAGGCGCTTGAGCAGCGTGCCGGCCTCCATCGCGGCGACCATCTTCAGGCCCAGCTCGCCCTTGGCGCGCACCTGGTCCATCAGCGGCGTCTCGATCGGGCCGACGGCGACGGTGTTGGCGGTGACGCCGAACCGGGCGTTCTCGCGCGCGATCGACTTGGTGAAGGCGATGATGCCGCCCTTCGTCGCGGCGTAGACCGCGTTGCCCGACGAGCCGATCCGGCCGGCCTCGGAGCCGATGTTGACGATCCGCCCGAACTTCGCCTCCTGCATCGCCGGCAGCACGGCCTGGGTGCAGGCGAACATGCCCATGAGGTTCGTGTCGAGCACCGCCCGCCAGCGATCGGGCGTGGTGTCGGTGAACCAGCCCGGATCGTCGAACCCGGCGTTGTTCACGAGGATCTCGACCGGTCCCTGCGACAGCACGGCGGCCTGCGCGGCCTCGACGTCGGAGATGTCGGCCTGCACCGCGACGCCGCCGATCTCGTCGGCCACGACCTGCGCCGGGCCGAGGGTGCGCGACACGATCGTCACCCGGGCGCCGTCGGCCGCCAGCCGCCGCGCGATCCCCTCGCCGATCCCCTTGCCACCGCCGGTGACGACGGCGTGCCGGCCGTTCAGCGTGGTCATCGATCCGCCTCCGTCCGGCACGACGCCGGTCGGGGTGTGCGGACAGCCTGTTCGACCATGCGGTGGATCGTACCGGCGCGACGGCGCGTCGGGAAGCGCCGATGGTGGGGCCGACCCGACGGTGGGACCGATCCGACGGCGGCGTCCGGAGTCGGAACGGTCCGTCGGTCGGGATCGGGCGGCGGGAGATCCGGCGGCGGGGCAGGTGCGGCGGCGGGGCAGGTGCGGCGGCGGGGCAGGTGCGGCGGATTCGAGCGACGCGTCTCGCGGGCGGGTATGCCTTCGAGGGCATGGACCATGACTTCGAGGGCATATGGCGCGCGGAGAGCGGTGATCGTTGACGTGGCCCGCGGCCGCCCGGTCACTGCGCGGCGGCGAGGGTCGGCATCATCGGGTGATGGCCGCGCCCGCCCCGCACGATCCGCCCACCTCGACCGATCCGCCCGCGGCGACCAGCGTGGACGAACGCCCGGTCCACGTCACGCACGTCCGGGTGCCGTTCGCGGACGTCGACATGATGCGGCACGTCAACAACGTGGCCTACGTCCGGTACTTCGAGACGGCGCGGATGCGGTTCCTCGTCGGCCTGCTGCCCGACCACCCGATGCTCGACGCCGACGCGAGGGGCTTCAGCCTCATCCTCGCCGAGACCAGGATCGTGTACCGCTCGCCGGCGTTCTACGACGAGGAGCTCGTCGTGCGCTGCACGATCGGCGAGATCCGCCGGTCCGCGTTCGAGATGCCGTTCACCATCACCGCCGGCGACCGCCTCGTCGCCGAGGGCGCCGGCTGGCTCGTCGGGTTCGACTACGCCCAGCAGGCCGCGGTGCCGCTGCCCGACGACGTGCGGGCCGCGCTCCGGGGGTGACCGGCGTCAGGCCACGCCGGGCGCGACCGTGCGCAGGCCCGCGAGGCGGGCGGCCGCGCTCTGGCGATGGTCGTAGCTCACGAACGCATCGATCGGGGAGACGTCGACGGCCGTCGCGACGTGGATCGCGTCGAGGGCGCGGAGCCCGCGACACCGACCGTCGTCATGTGCACGAATGCAGCACCGGGAGGGGCCTATCCCTCGACCAACGCGCGCCAGGTCACGTCGGCCAGGGCGTCGAGGGTGCGGGCGGCGCGTCGGGGGTCCGGGTCGGCCGCGGCGCGGCGGATCGTCGCCTCGGTCGACCACGCCAGGACCGTCGCCGTCTCGGCCGCGGGCACGTCGCGCAGTCGGCCCTCCCTCACGCCGCGTCGGATCATCCGGGCGATCGCCCGCGCGTAGTCGTCGACCGCGCCCGCATAGGCGTCGCGCACCGCCGGCTCGGACGCGGCGACCTCGACCACCGCCCGCATCACGGCCTCGTCCTCGCGGAACGCGGCCAGCACCTCGCGCAGGCCCGCCGCGACGTCGTCGCGGGTGACGTCGCCTCCGCGGCGGATCCAGCTCCGCGCGCCCGCATACAGTCGGCCGAGGCTCGCGGCGCTCAGCGCCGTGATGAGCCCCGCCTTGTCGGCGAACGCGCCGTAGAACGTCGACCGGGCGACCCCGGCCGTCGACGTGATCCGCTCGACCGTGAGATCCCGGTACGGCGTGCCGTCCGCCATGAGCGCCTGCAGGGCGTCGCGGACGCGCCCCTCGAGCTCCTCGCGTCGGTACGCCCGACCCTGCTGGCCACGGGGGGGAGCGTCGGTGGATGCGGACGACGCGCCGCCGTCGCGGTCACGTGGCGCGCCTGCGGTCGCGCGGTCGCCGCCGTCCCGGTCGCGAAGCGCCTCGTCGGTCGTCGCCATGGCCCCGATCGTACCGACTCGGGCCCGGCCTCATACGGCATGTACGAAGACTTCGGTCACGGTGTACGATGTTGCCATGAGCCACAACGTCAGCCCGGCCGCGTCCCCGTTCGACGAGACCCACGACGAGCTGCGGGCGTCGATCCGCGCGTTCGTCGATCGCGAGATCGTGCCCCACGTCCACGAGTGGGACGAGACGACGTTCCCCGACGCGATCGTCCGGCGGATGGGCGAGCTGGGGTTCCTCGGACTGTCGGTGCCCGAGGAGTACGGCGGCCAGGGCGGCGACTACTTCACGAACATCGTGCTCGCCGAGGAGATCGCCCGTGGTGGCAGCGGCGGGCTGCTCATGGGGCTGTCGGTCCACACCGACATGGTCATGCCCCCGATCCTGCAGTTCGGGACCGAGGAGCAGAAGCAGCGCTACGTCCGCGCCGGCGTGGAGGGGCGCGAGATGTTCTGCCTGGGGATCACCGAGCCCGACGCGGGATCGGACGTCGCCGGCACGAAGACCCGCGCCGTGCGCGACGGCGACGGTTGGGTCATCAACGGGTCCAAGACCTACATCACCAACGGCACCCGGGCGTCGATGATCATGCTCGTGACGAAGACGGACCCGGACGCCGGGCACGACGGGTTCACGATCTTCCTCGTCCCGATGGACACCCCCGGGGTGACCGTCGAGCGCAAGCTCGACAAGATGGGCATGCACGCCAGCGACACCGCGCTGATCGCGTTCCAGGACGTGCGCGTGGGCGCCGACGCGGTCCTCGGCGAGGTCGGCAACGGGTTCAAGCAGATCATGTGGGAGCTGCAGGCCGAGCGCACGATCGCCGCGGCCGGGGTGACCGCCTACGCCCAGTACGCGTTCGACAAGACCGTGGAGTACGCCAAGGAGCGCGAGACGTTCGGGCGGCCTCTCGGCAAGCACCAGGCGATCCGTCACAAGATCGCGCAGATGGCGACCGAGCTCACCGCCGCGCGCGACATCGTCTACGCGACCGCGCGGTCCTACGCCGCCGGCGAGTACGACGTGCGGCGGATCTCGATGTGCAAGCTCTACGCGACGCAGACCGCCGACCGCGTGGCCGACGAGTGCGTCCAGATCCACGGCGGCGCCGGGTACATGGCCGAGTACGACGTGTCGCGCGTGTACCGCGACGTGCGCCTGTACCGGATCGGCGCCGGGGCCGACGAGATCATGCTCGACGTCATCGGCAAGTCGTTCGTCTGACCCGGCGCGCGCCGGCCGGCCCATGGGCCGGCCGGCGGTCGGGCCTCGCGTCGATCGCGTCGGGTCGGGTCACCCCGCCGCGGACGCGCCGACCGGGGCCTCGTGGGCGTCCCGGGCCGCCCGGTGCTCGCGCCACGCGCCGATCAACGCCGCGTTGTCGGACGGGTTGCTGCCGTAGAAGCAGATCTCGTGCGCACCGGCGTCCTTGTACTCCTGCATCCGGGCGACGCACGCGTCCAGCGACCCGTGCAGCGACGTGCCCAGCGCCCACTCGTCGGGGACCAGGCGGGCGACGTCGATGAGGTCCTCGCGGTGGAAGTGGTGGTCCACGCGGTCGGGGTCGTGGCGGAACATCTCGTGGTCGCGGATCGGATCGGCCAGGCGCGGGTCCCAGCCGTTGAGCTTCTCGTACATCGCGACCATCCCCGGCTGACCGATGTAGGTCACCATCCGCGCGTGCGCCAACGCCAGCGTCTCGTCGTCGGACATCTCCGGCGCGCTGACGATCGGCTGCACGATCCGCATCGTCGAGAAGTCCCGGCCGATCTCCTCGCACGCCTCACGGATCCAGGTCACCGCGTTGTGGACCGCCTCGACGGTGAGGAACGGCTGCAGGTACACCCCGTCGAACAGTGGCGACGCCGCCACACGGCACGCCTTGGGGCCGCCGAGCATCACCGAGTACACCTGCGGGGCCGGACCGTCGTAGGTGTCGGCCATGTGCAGGTCCTCGAACCGGCCGATCGGACCGTCGTAGTCGACCGACTCGCCCCGCCACAGGCGGCGGTACATGTCGGCGTCGTCCTCCAGCTCGCGGAACGAGATCGCCCGCATGGGCGGCGCGACGTTCACCGGGCCGGTGCGGTCGCCCTCCGCCGCGAACGCGAAGAACCGCCCGATGTCGTCCTGGTGGATGAGCTGGTAGCGGATGTCGACGTCCTTGATCCCGATGATCGACGGCGCCGCGAAGATGTCGACGAGGAGGTTGTCGATGTTGCGCCCGACGGTCACCGCGGTGCGGGCCAGGACGTGCTCCACGCCACTGTCGATGATGAGGCGCTCGGCGGCGACCTTGTCGGTGCCGTAGACGTAGTCCGGCGCGGGACGCTGCTCGTGGGCCTCGGTGAAGAGCGGCGGGTTGTCGGGGTTGGCGCCGTAGGTCATCGCCGACGACGCGAAGACGAGGCGCCGCGCGCCGGTGTCGCGCATCGCCTCGAGCACGTTGGCGGTGCCGCCGACGTTCATCCGTCGCGACAGCTCGCGGTCCTTCACCGGGCTGACGGTGAACGCCAGGTGGACGACGACCTCGCACCCCTCCATGCCGGCGCGGACGGCGCCGAGGTCCTGCACGTCGGCGGGGGCGAACCGCACCCCGGGCGGCAGCGCGCGCGGCGGCTTGCGGGCCATCGCCACGACCTCGTGGCCGTTGCGGTGGAGTCGCTCGACGACGCTCCTTCCGTAGACGCCGGTGGCGCCGGTGACCAGGATCCTCATCCCATCGCTCCTCGTTCGACGATCTCGACGCGGCCGGCGTCGCCGTCCACGCGGACGACGTCCCCGGCCCGCAGGCGACGCGTGCCGTCGCCGGTGCAGGTGACGCACGGCAGCCCCAGCTCGCGGGCGACGATCGCGCCGTGGCTCATCCGGCCGCCCAGGTCGAGCGCCCGGGCGATCCGCAGAACCGCCCGGGCGCCGGGAGCGCGCAGGCGACCGAGCGCCGCGAGCAGCTCACGCTCGGCGTCGAGCCGCACCCGGCGTTGACGGGCGACGCCCGCAGCGGGGTGGTCCTCGGCGGGCCGTCCCCGGAACCGGGCGGCGAGCGCGAGCAGCGGTGCGGTGTCCTCGCGCCACACGCTGCCGTCCATCTGGCCCTCGCCGGGCCCGTGGAACCCGTGCCGCACGACGACCGTGCCGACGTCGGTCCGGCCGTGCGCCAGGTCCCAGACGTCGGACACCATCCCGGTCTCGACGAGGTCGGTGTACCCGTGACGAGCCGGTTGGACAGCTCGGGGCGACCGGCGGCCTCGGCCAGCGCGACGACCTGGTCGTAGATCGCCTGGGCGAGCATGCTCGACAACGTCGCCAGCTCGAACGCGCGCGTGTACCGGTCGCGGGCGTCGCGCAGCAGGCCGCGCGCCCCGTCGGGGTCGGTCGGCGGTCGCAGGGCCGCGGCCCGCCACCACGCGACGAGATCGTCACGGAACCGGCGCTGACGGCCGGCCAGGGCGATCGCCGTGCGCGGCATCCGGGCGAGGACGGCGGGGATCCGGCGGTGGTCGGGTCGGTCGACGGCGTCGGGCCGGACGACACCGAACAGCTGCTCCTCCAGGCCGTTGGCGGACGTCCCGGGCATCCGGTCGCCGATGAGCCGCATCGCCTCGATGTTCGCGACGGTCCGGCCGTGGAACGCGACCATGAACCGGTCCTCGGCCCGCGCCCCGGGCTCCAGCTCCGACCGCCGCAGCACCCCGAGGTCGTGGAACGCCCGGCGCCCGCGTCGTCGATGAACGACCAGTTCAGCGCGCTCGACACCCCGGGGATCGCCTCCGACACGTTGCCGGGCGACCACAGCACGTCGGGGTCGGTGGCCCGCCAGTGCAGCGGGTCGTCCATCCCGGCGCGCGGGGGCGGGGCCGTCGTCGCCGCGGGCGGCGGGACGGTCGCGGACGGTGCGGTGGTCATCGGGTCCTCCAGCGGTCGAGTCCGAGGATGAGCAGGTCGATCCCGGCCTCGAACGCGCGGGCGGGGTCGCGGGTGGCGAGCGGTCCCGCCAGGCGGGGGACGTGCGTGAACTCGCCGGGCGGCAGCTCGCGGATGCCGGGCAGCAGGTCGTCGCCGCGCTCACGCAGGCCGACCTCGCGTTGCGTCGCCCCGACGACGTACGACGTGATCGCGTCGAACGCCTCGACGATCCGGTCGTCGTCGAGCCCGGCGTCGGTGAGCGCGGCGAAGAGCGCCTCGGCCCCGCGGTAGGCGACGGTCGCCTGCACGCGCCGGTTGGCGATGACGGGCAGCAGCTCGGGATGCTCCAGCAGCACGCGCCGCACGCCCCGCGCGATCGCGGCGACCCGGTCCTGCCACGTGGCGCCGTCGTCGGCGGCGGGGATCTCGATGCCCTCCATCCGGCGCGCGGCGAGCGCGGCGACGAGCTCGTCCTTCGTGCGGACATAGCCGTAGAGCGTCATCGCACCGACCCCGCAGCGATCGGCGAGCCGCCGCATGCTCAACGCGCCGAACCCGTCCTCGGTGACGATCGCCGACGCCTCGTCGACGATCTCCTCGAGCGTCAGGCGACGGGCGGCGGACGGACGGGTGGCGGAGGGGCGGTCGGCGGTCCGGGAGGTCGGCGGTGGGGGCATCGGCGTGCGGGTCCTCAGTGGCGGTCCGTGGGCGTACCGTACGCGTACGGCGACGGTCGGCCGACGCTATCCGCGGCGCGGCCCGCACGTCAAGACGAATTGGCCGGACGGGGTGTCCGGGACTCTCGGTCGGAAGCGCGGCGCGTCGGACCGGAGGTGCCCCGGCGGACGACGTAGATCGAACGACGTGTCCGGTCAAGGTGTAGGATTCGGCGATGAGCGCACGTGACGTGGTGATCGTGGAGGCCGTGAGGACGCCGGTCGGGAAGCGCGACGGGGGATTGGCGGGCGTGCATCCGGTCGATCTGTCGGCGCACGTGCTGTCGAGCCTGGTGGAGCGGGCCGGGGTGGATCCGGCGCTCGTCGACGACGTCGTGTGGGGCGTGGGCGCCCAGGTCGGGGATCAGTCGTTCAACGTGGGGCGCAACGCGGTGCTGGCGGCGGGGTGGCCGGATGCGGTGCCGGGGACGTCGATCGATCGGCAGTGCGGGTCGTCGCAGCAGGCGGTGCACTTCGCGGCGGCGGGGATCGCGGCGGGCCAGTACGAGGTCGCGGTCGCCGGCGGGGTGGAGTCGATGTCGCGGGTGCCGATGGGCAAGTCGGTCGTCGACGGCGATCCGTTCGGCCCGATCCTGATGGCCCGGTACGAGGGGACGCCGCCGAACCAGGGGATCGGTGCGGAGATGATCGCGGAGCGGTGGGGGTTGGACCGCACGCGGTTGGACGAGCATGCGTTGGAGTCGCACGCGCGGGCGGCGGCGGCGATCGACGCGGGCCGGTTCGAGGGGCAGATCGCGCCGGTGACGACCCCGGACGGCACGGTGGTGTCGGTCGACGAGGGCGTGCGGCGCGGTGGCACGGTCGAGGGGATGGCGGGGATCCGCTCCGCCTACCGTGAGGGTGGGCTGGTGACGGCCGGGAACGCGTCGCAGATCAGCGACGGGTCGGCTGCGTTGCTGCTCATGACCGCGGAGAGGGCGCGCGGGCTGGGCCTGACGCCGATCGCGCGGGTGCACACCGCGACGGTCGTGGGCGACGATCCGGTGATCATGCTGACCGGGCCGATCCCGGCGACGGCGCGGGCGCTGGAGCGGGCGGGCCTGTCGATCGACGAGATCGGGACGTTCGAGATCAACGAGGCGTTCGCGTCGGTGACGTTGGCGTGGCTGGCGGAGACGGGTGCGGATCCGGCGAGGGTCAACCCCGACGGTGGCGCGATCGCGTTGGGCCATCCGATCGGTGGATCCGGTGCCCGCTTGATGACGACGATGCTGCACCGGATGCGCGAGCAGGGCATCCGGTACGGGCTGCAGAGCATGTGCGAGGGCGGCGGCATGGCCAACGCCACCATCCTCGAGCTGCTGTAGGCGGAGCGACCCGAGGCCGCGAGGCCGAGGCCCGGTCGATCTCGGGACGTCGGCGTCCCGCAACCGGCCACGCCTGTCGCGGTGGCCATTGCCGGGGCCCAGCCTGCTGCGGTGACGCGACGCCGACCCTCGGTCAGCGCCCCTGCCAGACCGGGTCGCGCTTCTCGGTGAAGGCGCGGGCGCCCTCGCGGGCGTCGTCGGACGCCATCACCGGGTCGACGATCGCGGCCTGGCGGTCCCAGAACTCCTCGTCGGTCCACGACCACTGCTCGCGCACGATCCGCTTGGACGCCACGAGGGCCAGCGGACCGTTGGCGGCGATCCGGGCGGCGAGCTCGCGCGCGGCGTCCACGGTCTCGCCCGGCTCGACGAGGCGGTTGATCGCCCCCATCTCGTACGCGCGGTCGGCGGTGATGAGGTCGCCGGTCAGCGCGAGCTCGAGGGCGAGCGACGGCGGCAGGAGGCGCGGCAGGCGGCGGAGCGCCCCGCCGGCGGCGACGAGCGAGCGCTTCGACTCCGGGATCCCGATCCTCGTGCCCTTCGCGGCGACGATGAGGTCGCAGGCCAGGGCGATCTCCAGGCCCCCGGCGACGGCGAACCCCTCGATCGCGGCGATGAGCGGCTTGTCGCTCGCCCGCCGGACGATCCCCGCGAACCCGCGGTCGCCGGCCCACGGCCGCCTGCCCGTATCGGCGAACGCCTTGAGGTCCATCCCGGCACAGAACCCGCGACCCGACCCGGCGATGATCCCGACCGACAGCGACGGGGTCGCGTCGAGGTGGTCGAGCGCGTCGGCCATCGCCTCGGCCATCGGCAGGTCGACGGCGTTGCGCACGTCGGGACGGTTGAGCGTGAGGAGCAGGACCCCGTCCCGCTCCTCCCGCAGCAGCGGCGACTGATCGGCGGACATGGGGGCAGCCTACCCCGACCCCGTGATGGTGCGGACGCCCGGTCAGGACAGGTTGTCCGTGGGTGGGCGGGGTCGGGCCGTAGGATCCGTGGACCGGGCCACCCGCCCGTTCGTCCGAACCCCGGCGGTCGTCGTCCGCGGCCGCCCCGCCCGACCCCGAAGGAGCCCACCGTGAGCCCGAGCTACGAGTCGATCCGCGTGCACCGGGACGGCGCCGTCGCCCGGATCGAGCTCCACCGGCCCGACGCCCTCAACGCCTGGACGCCCGACATGGGCCGCGAGCTGCTCGACGCCGTACGGACCGCGTCCGCCGACCCCGAGGCCCGCGCGATCCTCATCACCGCCGCCGGCCGGGCGTTCTCGGCCGGCGCGGACGTCAAGGTCCCGCGCGAGCTCACCCCCGACGGCGACCCCGACCTGCAGGTGCGCCTGCGCGAGATCTACAACCCGATCGTCCTCGAGATCCGCCGCGCGCCCAAGCCGGTGATCGCCGCCGTCAACGGGGTCGCGGCCGGGCTCGGCGTGTCGCTCGCGCTCGCCTGCGACCTCATCGTCGCCGCGGAGTCCGCGTACTTCCTCCTCGCGTTCGTCCACATCGCGGTGATGCCCGACGGGGGCCTGACCTTCAACCTGCCCGCCCGGATCGGGTACGCGCGGGCCGCCCAGCTCGCGATGCTCGGCGAGCGGCTGCCCGCGGCGCGGGCGCTGGAGTGGGGGATGATCAACGCCGTCCACCCCGACGACGAGCTGCGGGCCGAGGCCGACGCGCTCGCGGCGCGCCTGGCGGCGATGCCGACCGTGGCGATCGCGTCGATGAAGGAGGCGATGGACGTCGCCGTCAACCGTGGCCTGGCCGAGCACGTCGAGCTCGAGGCGACGCTCCAGCAGCGCCACGCCACGACCGCGGACTACGCCGAGGGCGTCACCGCGTTCAAGGAGAAGCGTCGGCCGGCGTTCACCGGGCGCTGATCGCGGGGCCGCGGGGGTCGCCCCCGTCCCTCGATTCGTTCCCACGGCCCGGTCGGCCGCTGCTAGCGTCGCGCTGGATGCGGCGTTCGGTGCGACGTCGCGCGATCTGGACACGGAGTTCGGATGGATGGGCGCGCCCGCGGCGATGCGCCACGGTCGCCGCCGTCGCGCCGCGACCGACGCACGGCACGATGCGCGCGCAGTACCGCGCCGTGATCCGCGGTACGGCGCGCCCGGGGCCCCCAGCCGGTCCGGACGTCGCGCCATCCCGAGTCACGGATATCGCGTGCAGGCAAGTTTCGAAATTGATGACCAGACACCATGTCTTGTGTTAGTCTGCCCCGCGTGAACTCGAGGGGAGAGCGGGCGACCGGCACGAGCCGGGCGCCCTTCGACGGCGCATCGCGCCCCGCGATCGTGGAGCGACCACGGTGATCGCCGCGTTGGGCAACCGCCTGGGCGCGGTGCAGTGGCCACGCATCGTCGTCGAGACCGGCGGGCTCTTCCACCTCGCCGCGATGGTCCTCGTGCGGGCGATCCGGCCCCCGTACTCCTACGGCCCGGAGTTCGTCGAGCAGTTCCGGTTCGCGGTGAAGATCGCGTTCTTCCCGCTCGTCATCACGTCGTTCGCGCTGTCGTTCGGCCCGGCGGGCATCCAGGCGGTGAACTTCCTGGGCCTCTTCGGCGCGCTCGATCGCCTCGGCGGCCTGTACGTGATCATCGTCGTGCGCCTGTTCGCGCCGTTCGTCACGGCGATCGTCATCGCGGGCGTCGTGGGCACCGCGGTGTGCGCGGACCTCGGTGCGCGTCAGGTGCGCGAGGAGACCGACGCGCTGAGCGTCCTGGGGATCGACCCGATCCGCAGCCTCATCGTGCCGCGCGTCCTGGCGATCATCCTCGTCACCGTCCTCTGCGACATCATCGCGCTGCTCGCGGGCGTCGTCGGGGCGATCATGGTCGTCGTCCAGAACGGCGCGCCGCTCGGCCCGTTCTTCTCCACGTTCTTCGGCTCGGCCACCCCGCTCGAGCTCGGCGCGTCGTTCGTCAAGTGCGCCCTGTTCGGCACGATGATCGCGATCGTCTGCTGCTACAAGGGCATGAACGCCGCCGGAGGATCCGAGGGCGTCGGCAAGGCCGTCAACCAGTCGGTCGTCATCGCGTTCCTCATGATCGGCGCGACCGACTACGTCTTCACGCAGTTCCTCCTGGCGACCAACCCGATCCTGTCGGAGGTCCGATGAGCAGCCAGCCGTACCGGCGGTCGCTCTCGAGCCGCGCGCAGGACGCCTGGGAGTGGACCGGCGACTCGTCGCTCTTCGCCTGGCAGGTCGTCCGCGGATCGTTCAGCCGCAAGGCGCTGCTCTACCGCAACGAGGCGCTCCGCCAGGCCGGCATCCTCGTCACCGGATCGGTCCTCATCGTCCTGGGGATGGTCTTCGCCCTCGGGCTCGTCATCGGCATCCAGGGCTCCTACGCCGCCCAGCAGATCGGCGCCCCGTCGGTCGCCGGCGCGTTCTCGGCCATCGCCGACCTCCGCGAGATCGCCCCCTACGCGTTCGGCTACATGATGGCCGCCAAGGTGTCGACCGGCTACGTCGCCGAGATCGGCACGATGCAGATCACCGACGAGGTCGACGCGCTCGACGTCATGGGGATGGACTCCATCGTCTTCCTCTGCTCCACCCGCCTGCTGGGCACGTGGCTCGTCCTGCCGTTCATCTACGCCACGGCGCTCGTCATCTGCTACCTCGGCTCGTACATCTCGGTCGTCGTGCAGCTCGGACAGGTCTCCGCCGGCGGCTACTTCGAGCTGTTCTGGAAGTTCCAGTCGCCGCAGGACTACCTCTTCTCCGGCATCAAGGCGATGGCGATGGCGACGTTCGTCGTGCTCGTCGGCTGCTACTACGGCTACCGCGTCCGCGGCGGCCCCGTCGAGGTCGGCACCGCCACCGCGCGGGCGATGATCGTCAACCTCATCGGCGTCCACTTCATCGGCATCGTCGGATCCCAGCTTTTCTGGGGCGGCGTCCCGCGACTCCCGATCGGAGGCTGAGCCATGAGCGATTCCCCGGTCACCCCCCGCCCCGGAACGGGGCTCCGACGGCTGATCCCGGTCGTCCTCGTCGCGCTCGTCGCGCTGCTCGTCTGGGCCACCGTCCTGCGCTCCGACGGCGCGGACTACGAGCTCAACGCCCAGTTCTCCAACGCCGGCCAGCTCGTCACCGGCGCCCGCGTCGAGGTCGCCGGCGTGCAGATCGGCAAGGTCGAGGAGATCAGCATCGCCGACGGCGGCCTCGCCAACGTCAAGATGCGGATCACCGACGACCGCTTCGCCCCCCTGCGCGAGGGCACCCGCGCGAGCATCCGCTCCGTCGGCCAGGCGACGATCACCAACCGCTTCATCGACATCGGGCCCGGCCCGTCCAACGCGCCCGAGCTGCCCGACGGCGCGCTCATCGCCCGCGACGACACCGCCGGCATCGTCGACCTCGACGCGGTCCTCAACAGCTTCGACCCGGACACGCGCAAGCAGCTCGCCCGGCTCATCGAGCACGGCGCCGAGGTGTACGCCGGATCCTCCGGCGAGGACTTCAACCGCATGCTCGCCGAGCTCGACCCGGCGCTGGAGTCGGTCCACGGACTCGTCCGCGACCTCGCCGCCGACCAGCAGGCGATCACCCAGCTCGTCCGCGACGGATCGACCGCCGCGCGCGCCGTCGCGTCGCGTCGCACCCAGCTCGAGACGGCGGTCGTGAAGACGGCCGACACGCTCGAGGCCGTCGCGGGGGAGAGCGAGGCCCTGTCCGACGTGCTCCGCCGCGCGCCGTCCGTCCTGCGCCAGGCCGGCGGCACGCTGCGCAGCGCCGCGTCGACCGTCGACGACCTGCGACCGACGCTCCGCGCGGTCCCCGAGCCCCAGGCCCAGCTGCGGCTGCTGCTGCGGCGGCTGCCGATCGCCCTGCGGCGCACCGACTCGACCGCCGCCCGGCTCGACGCCCTGGTCCCGGACGTCGACGTCGCGCTCGGACGGATCCCCGCGCTCGAGGAGCCGCTCGTCAGCGGCATCCGCGACGTGTCCCAGGGCCTCAAGGTCTCGATGCCGATGCTCGAGGGCCTGCGGTTCTACGGCTCCGACCTCATCCTCGGCGTCGTCAACGGCCTGATCTCGATCGGAACCGGCCAGTACCACATCCACGGCCACTACCTGAAGATGGAGTTCGTCCAGACGGTGCAGACCGCGCTGGGCGGCGCCCTGTCGCCGCTGCTCGGCGCGCTGACCGGCAGCAACGACTTCATCCCCGGGCTCATCAACGCCACGACCCGGCAGACGAACCGGTGCCCGGGCGGCAACGCCCCGCCGGCCCCGGACGGGTCCAACCCGTGGTACCCCAAGGAGGGCATCTGCGACCCGACGATGAGCATGTCGTCCGAGGTCAACAGCCCGACCGCGTTCTGCCGCACGTTCAGCGACTGCGACGGTGACCGGCGGTCGCTCGCCCCCGAGCCCGAGGTCGTCCGGTCCCGCACGGAGGGGAGCCGCTGATGCGTCGCCTCCGCACGTTCGTCCTCGCCGCGATCGCCATCGCGATCGTCGTCGTCCTCGCGACCCGCGGCGCCGACGACCGCAATTACCGGCTCGCCGTCGTCTTCGACACCGGCCGCGGCATGGTGCCCGGCCAGCTCGTGAAGATCGCCGGCGCCCGCGTCGGCACGATCGAGAAGGTCCGCCTGACCGCCGACCGCAAGGCGCGGATGGAGGTGCGGATCGAGGACCGGTTCGCGCCGTTCCACGACGACGCGAGCTGCAAGATCCTCCCCGAGGGGTTCATCTCGGAGAGCTTCGTCCAGTGCGACCCCGGCACCCCGGGCGAGCCGGAGCTCGCCGAGCAGGACGGGCTGCCGACCGTGCCGGTCGAACGGACCGAGGTGTCGGTCCAGCTCCAGCAGGTCGTCGACACGTTCTCGCTCCCGGTGAGCGAGCGGATCCGCGTGATCCTCACCGAGCTCGGCGTGGCCGCGTCCGGCCGCAACGCCGCCGACCTCAACGCGGTGCTGCGTCGCGCCAACCCGGCGCTCGAGCAGGCCAACCGGCTCCTCGCCGTCCTCGACGGCCAGCGCGAGCAGATCCGCGCCGCCGTCCGGGACACCGACGCCGTGCTCGTCGAGCTCGCCGGACGCGACCGCGACCTGCGTCGGTTCGTCGCGTCGGCCGCCGACGTCGTCCGCACCACGGACGCGCACCGTCCCGGGATGAAGGCGTCGCTCGAGGAGTTCGGGCCGCTGCTCACCCAGGCCCGGCGCTCGCTCACGAGCCTCGACACCGTCGGCGACAAGCTCACCCCGACCGTGGAGGCCCTGCAGCGGTCCGCGCCCGGGCTGACCCGCCTCAACGGCGTGCTCCGAGGCCTGGCCAAGGACGGCGTGCCGGCCCTGCGCTCGCTCGAGTCGGCCGCCCGCGTGACGCGCAAGGCCGTGGAGCCGACGCGGCCCGTGCTGCGGCAGCTCACGCGGTTCGGCTCCGACGTCCGCACGCCGATGCAGCTCGCCAACGACCTGCTCATCAGCCTGCGCGACACCGGAGGCGTCGAGCAGGTGTCGAACTTCCTCTACACCCTGTCGACGACGTCGAGCGCCTACGACAAGACGTCGCACATGGTGCCGATCGGCCTCGGGTTCCGCCTGCAGTGCTTCGTCGACCGCGAGGCGCCGGGCTGCAGCCACAACTTCCGCGCGCCGGAGCAGGGGCGGATCCCGATCAACGATCCGTCGTGGAGCGGCTCGTACTCGACCGAGCACCACGAGAACGACCCGAACGTCGCCCGGTCCCGGAGCGCCGCCGTCCGCTCGCGCGTCTCGGCCGCGTCGAAGGGCGCGGAGCCCGGCAAGCCGGCCGATCCCGTGAGCATCGCCGACATGCCGCAGACCGTCCAGGACGCGCTGCGCACCGTCGTGGAGAGGTTGTCCAAGTGAGTGCCCCGACCCGTCGTCGCAAGGACGCCACCCGCTGGTACCCGCTGATCGGGATCATCGGGATCGTCGGCCTGCTCTTCGTCGTGTACGTGTCGTACACCGCCAACGACGGCGTGCCCGGGCGCAGCTACCGGGAGTTCCGCGTCGCGGTCCCCGACGCCAACCGCATGGTCGTCAACAACCAGGTGCGGATCGCCGGGGTGCGGGTCGGCCAGATCATGGACATCGAGCCGGTGCCGGGCGTCGACGGCAAGGCCCCGTCGGCGATGCTCGACGTCAAGCTCGACCTCGACGCACCCGAGATCCCGATCGACACCCGCGCCAAGGTGCGCCCCGCGTCGATCCTCGGCGCGACCTACCTCGACCTCGTCCCCGGTCGCAGCGACCGCACGCTCGAGGAGGGCGGCACGCTGCCCCTGGAGCAGGCGTCGCGCAACGTCGAGCTCACCGACCTGCTCGACGTCTTCGACACGCGGACGAGCCGCGCGCTCCAGACGGCGCTCACCGAGATCGGCGGCACGCTCGTCGGTCGCGGCGCGGCGCTCGGCCAGACCTTCGCCGAGCTCTCCGACGTCCTGCCGGCCCTGCAGTCGGTGTCGCGGATGCTCGCCGCGCCCGACACCCGCCTGGCGGCGTTCATCGACCGCTACCAGCGAGCGCTGGCGGCGTTCGCCGCGGTCCGTCCGCAGATGGGCCGGATGCTCTCGGGTGGCGCGACGACGTTCGCCGCGATCGACCGGTCCCGCGACGCGCTCGGTCGCACGATCGACGAGTTCCCGGCGACCGCGCGCCAGGCGCGCGGGACGCTGGCCCGGTTGCGCCCCGCCCTCGACGGCCTGGCCGACATCGCCGTCGCGCTGCGGCCCGCCGCCGACGTCCTGCCCGGCGCGGTCGCCCAGACCAACTCGCTGTTCACCGACACCCGGCCGTGGCTGCGGGCGACCCCCGAGGTCGGCCGCAACCTCACCGCCGCCGCGCAGTCGCTGCAGGCGTTCTCGTCCGCACCGGAGACCGAGGGCGCGATCCGTCGCCTGGGCGACGTCGTCGTCGCGTCCGAGCCGCTGCTCGAGGCGGTCACCGACGCCCAGGTCCACTGCAACTTCATCACGCTGTTCGGCAAGGGCTGGCACAACGTGTTCGGCACCATCGGGTCCGGCCAGGGACCGTCCGTCGGGAACGTGCAGTTCTCGCAGCTGGGCACGAGCCCGCTGGAGCTCCTCCAGAACGCGGAGCCGCTGCCCAACCTGCACATGAACTACACGCCCAACGCGAACGAGAACGAGTGCGAGTCCGGCAACGAGCCGTGGCATGACGACCAGCGCCTCCTCGTCAACCCGCCCGGACACCAGAGCAAGGTGACCGAGACGACGACCGTCGACCCGGCCGTCATCGAGCGCGCCCGCCGCGCCGGCCTCCTGCAGACGCCGCCCCCGGGGATCGACTGATGCTGCGCCGTCGCCACGCCCCTGCGGGCCGCACGAACGCCAAGCCGATCGCGGCGCTCATCGCGCTCGTGCTCATCTTCGGCGCGGTCGTCATCGCGTTCGGTCGTCAGTCGTTCCTGGCGTCCGGTCACGAGGTCAAGGCGGTGTTCTCCACCGCGAGCAACCTGCGCAACGGCAACCCGGTCCGGATCGGCGGGCTCGACATCGGTCGCGTCGTGTCGATCGAGTCCGGCACCGACCGGTCGGCGCTCGTGACGATGCGGATCAAGCCGGACGCCCCGGCGCTGCGCGTCGACACGCGGATGGCGATCAAGCCGCGCCTCGCGTTCGAGGGCAACTTCTACATCGACGTCGACGCCGGCACCCCGGGCTCCGCCAAGCTCGAGGGCGGCGACACGGTGCCGCTGTCCCACACGAGCACCCCGGTCCAGCTCGATCAGCTCCTCACGACCCTGGACGCGGACACCCGCGGGTCGATGGTCGAGGTCGTCGGCACGCTCGCCGACGGCCTGGGGGCCGACGACGGGTCGACGGCGACCGGCGCCGACGGACTGCGCCGGGCGTCCCGGGCGCTGCGTCGGAGCCTCGGCAGCACCGGGCGCGTCGCCGCCGCGATGCGCGGCCAGCGCGCGGGCGACCTGGGGCGTGGCATCCGCTCGACCGCGAACCTCACGACGACGCTCGCCCGCGACCCGCAGGCGCTCGCCGAGATCATCGACGAGTACGACCGCGTCATCGGCGCGTTCTCCGACGAGCGCGACGGCCTGCGCGTGTCGCTGCGGCACCTGTCGTCGCTCATGCGCAACGCGCCCGACGCGCTGACTCGGATCGACCGGGCGCTGCCCGACGTCCGCCGCCTGTCGACGGCGCTGCTGCCGGTCCTGCGCGAGCTCCCGCCGACCCTCAAGCCGGCGAACGCCGCGTTCGCGCAGCTCGCGACGATGACGCTGCCGGCCGAGCTTCCGCGCCTCGTGCGGCTGCTCGAGGACCCGGTCCGCAACCTGCCGGCGCTGATGGACCAGCTCGACTTCGCGCTGCCGATGCTGTCGCCGCTCGGCCAGTGCCTCGAGAAGAAGATCTGGCCGACGCTCAACTCGGCGGTCCCCGACGGCGAGCTCTCGACCGGCCAGCCGGCATGGCTCGAGATCCTCCACGCGGCGTCCAACCTCACCGGTGGATCCGCGGCGTTCGACGCCAACGGCGTGACGTTCCGCGCCGGCCTCGCGCAGGGCACCAACACCATCCGCGGGCTCCTGCCGGGCCTGGGCGAGATGGTCACCGCGCTCGACTCGACGCTCGACGGCGTGCGACCGATCTGGCTCGGCCCCAACGTCCGGCCTCCCAAGCGCCCCGACGCGAACTGCCTCGACCAGGCTCCCGTGAGCCTGCACTCCGAGTCGGGCACGCCGTTCGCCGGGTTCAAGCCCGCCGGGTACGACGCCAAGGCCGTGAAGTCCAACGCGGACCAGACGAAGGACGCGGTGAAGACGCTCGAGCGCGCGCTCGGGTCCGCCGGGGAGGAGTCGCGATGAGCGGTGGATCGAACCTCCGCGGCCTGCTGGTCGCGATCATCGGCCTGATGATCGTCGGCCTCGGCGCCGCCGGGTACGTGCTGGTGAAGCAGCGGTTCCCGGTGCCGTTCCGCGACGTCTACACCGTCAAGGCGGTCCTGTCGTCCGCCGACGGCGTCGCGCCCGGCTTCGGCCAGGCGGTCAACGTGTCCGGCGTCAAGGTCGGCACGATCACCGAGGCCCGGATCGAGGGCCGTCGTGCCCACGTCGAGTTCGAGATCGACCGCGACCAGCTGCCCGAGGTGTACCGCGACGCCCGCGTCGACCTGCGGCCGATCACGCCGCTGAAGGACATGCTCGTCGAGCTCGACCCCGGCACCCGCAAGGCGGGCGTCCTGCCGGAGACGCAGGAGATCGGCCTGTCCGCCACGACGGCGCCCGTGCCGCTCGGCGACCTGCTGTCGACCCTCGACTCCGACACGCGAGGCTTCCTCACGTCGCTCGCGGCCGGGCTCGGCGAGGGCACCAAGGACCGCGGCCCCGACATCCGTCGCCTGCTGCGCGCCCTCGGCCCGACCGCCGAGCAGCTCGGCGACGTCACCCGCAGCCTCGACGCCCGACGGCGCGAGCTCGCCCGCCTGGTGAGCAACATCGCGAAGGTCACCGAGGCCGCCGAGTCCGACGGCCGCCTGGCCGACCTCGTGACCGCCGGCCGCCGCACGTTGGCGACCGTCGCGCGGCAGGACGCCGACCTGCGGCGCGGGCTGCGCGAGCTGCCGTCGACCGTCACCGTCGCCGACCGCGCGCTGACGTCGACCGGGCGCCTCGCCGACGTGCTCGGGCCGGCGGCGAAGGACCTCACCCCGCCGGTGCGCGACCTCACCGGGACGCTCAAGGCCCTGCGACCGCTGACGGTCGACTTCGACCGGGCGCTGCGGACCGAGGTCCGGCCGCTGCTCAAGGAGCTCCAGCCGGTCGCGCGGGAGATCGAGCCGCTCGTCACGAACCTGCGGACGGTCCTGCCGGACGTCAGCCGTGTCCTGCAGGTGTCGACGTACGTCGCCAACACGCTGGCGTACAACCCGCCGGGCCGCGACGAGGGGATGCTCTACTGGATCGCCTGGGCGTTCCACAACTTCTCGTCGGCGACGAGCACCGCCGACGCCCACGGCAGCCTCTTCCGGGCGATCATCATGCTCAACTGCAACCAGCTGACGACGCTCGTCGACCTCGGCCCCCTCATCAAGACCCTGACCGGATCCGCCGCGATCTGCCCGTCGTGAGCTGAGCCATGCTGACGCGAATCTCCAACCCGCGGGCCCTGATCCTGCCGATCGTCTTCGCCCTCGTCTGCCTGCTGCTGGCCATGGCCGCGTGGCGGGCGTTCGGTGGCCCGGTCCCGTTGCAGGGCCAGGGCTACCGCGTGTCGACGCAGCTGCCCGAGGCCGACTCGGTGCTCGTCAACACCGACGTCCGGATCGCCGGCGTCAACGTCGGTCACGTGACCGACGTGAAGAGCCTGGGCAAGGCCGCCCGGGTCACGATGCAGATCGACCCGGAGCACGTGCCGCTGCGCGACGAGGCCCGGGTCATCGTCCGGACCAAGACGCTGCTCGGCGAGGGGTTCCTCGAGATCGCCCCCGGCGATCCCAAGGCCGCGGTCGTGCGCGACGGCGGCACGATCGACCCGGACAACAACGTCCGGGCCCAGCGCCTCGACGACGTGCTCCAGACGTTCGCCCCGAAGACCCGCAAGGACATCCGGGCGATGTTCGCCGGCATGGCCGAGGGCTTCGAGGGTCGCGCCGAGGACGCCAACCGCGCGATCGGGCGGATGCCCGGCCTGTTCGCCGACCTGGGCACCGTGCTCGACGTCGTCGAGCGCCAGCGCGACCAGGTGAGCCAGCTCATCGCCGACGGTGGCGAGGTGTTCGGCGCGTTCGCCGACCGCAGCGACGCGGCCCGGCGCGCGGTGGTCGCTGGCGATCGCGTCCTCGCGACGACCGCCGGCCGCGAGCGCGACCTGTCCGCCACGCTCGACGCGCTGCCCGGCTTCCTCGGCGACCTGCGGGTGACGGCCCGCCGGCTCGACGGCGCGACCGGCGACCTCAACCGCGCGGTGCGCTCGCTCAAGCCGACCGCTCCGCTGCTGCGTCCGGCCCTCGTCGCGTTGCGCGACGACACCCACCAGACCCAGAAGCTGTTCAGCAACCTCCCCGGCCTCTTCCGGACCGCGAACAAGGCGCTGCCCGCGCTGCGTCGCACGCTCGACGACACGTTGCCCGCCCTGCCGACCATCCACATGGCGTCCCGTCAGCTCCTGCCGCTCGTGCAGCTGTCGTCGGTGTCGCGTGACGCGTTCGTCGCGAACTTCGCCAACGTCACCGCGACGATGAACGGCCGCATGGTCGTCCCCGGGGGCGGCCTGGGGCAGTACGCCGGCGGCATGCTCACCGCCTGGAACGAGATCCTCGGCGGCTGGGTCAAGAAGCTCCCGACCCACCGCAGCAACCCGTACCCGCGTCCCGGTCAGACCGACAACATCGCCAAGGGCGGCCTGGAGGCGTACGACTGTCGCCACCTCGGCAACCCGCTGATCCTCCCCGCCTTCGGCGGCGCCCCGGCCTGCAAGGTCCAGGGCCCGTGGGAGTTCAACGGCAAGTCGCGGTACTACCCGCGGCTGGAGCTGCCCGCGCCGTAGGGCGGGCGGCGGGCCGTCAGGAGGTGGCGGCCCGCGCCTCGACGGCGGGCGCGTACAGGGCGCGCCACACGACGGAGGTGCCCTCGTCGATGAGCTGGGTGAGCTCGTCGGCGTCGCGACCGAGCGTCGCCTGGTGCTGGGTGCGCTCGAACCCCCACACGATCCAGGCGGCGGTCTCGCGCGGCAGCAGCGTCGGGTCGACCCAGCCGCCCGCCTGCCCCTCGCGGATGTGCGCGGCGAACCGCTCGGTCAGCCCGTCCATGATCTGCGTCACGGCCTCGTCCAACGACGCGTCGCGGATCGCCCCGTCGTAGGCCGCCGACATCAGTGGCGCATGGGTGATGTACGCGCGGACCGCCGACGCGAGCGCCGCGCGCATCCGGTCGTAGGTGATGTCGGGTCCGAGCTCGAACCAGTCCCCGGCCATGCTCATCGTCTGGGTGAACACGGCCTCGGCGCAGGCCCGCAACAGGTCGGTCTTGTCGGTGAAGTACGAGTAGAACGTCGACCGCGACAACCGGCCCTCGGTGACGAGCGCGTGCACGCTGACGTCGGCGTACGCCACCCCGGCGCTCAGGTGGTGCTCGATGATCGGCATGAGCGTCGCCACGAGCTCGCCCCGGCGCCGGGTGCGCCGGTCGTCCCGGGTGGGGGCGCTCACCGCGCGCTCCCGGCGTCGCGGTAGAGGATGTTCCACACGAGGTCGGTGAGCGACCGCAGCACCCGGTCGGTCTCCTCGGCGTCGGCGGGCATGAGGAGTCGCGCGAGGCCGCGCTCGAGCATCCACACGAGCCAGGTGGCGGCGGCGGTCGGATCGACGTCGTCGACGATCGTGCCCCGGCGGCGGCCCTCGTCGATGCCGGCGGCGAACGACGCGATCACCGCGCCGACGTTCGCCCGGAATCCGTCGCGCGCGCGAGTGCTCTCGACGGCGGTCCCGGCCGCGAGCTCGACGGCGCCGCGGTGGGTGCGGTACGCGTCGGCGATGCGCTCCATCGCCTCGCGCACGTCGTCGCGCGTCACGGGGTCGGGCAGGGCCCACCAGAACCGCGCCGCCTCGATGAGCTCGCCGAGCACGAGCTCGCTGAGCGCCGACAGCAGGTCCGCCCGGTCCTCGAAGTAGACGTAGAAGGTGGAGCGGGCGATGCCGGCCGCCTCGAGCAGCTCGTCGAGGTGCAGCTCGCCGGGGCGGCGGGCGCGTGGGTCGTCGTCCTCGAACGACCGCGAGATGTCGAGCAGCATGCGGTGACGCCGGCGCGCGCGGGCCGACGGTTCGGTGGGCGTCCGGATCGCCATCTCCGGACCCAGTGTATGCGTCGGGGCAGCGGCACGGTGGCTTTGCGGACGGCGCGTCTGGACGTACGCGGGATCCGGTCGGTGGAGGACGCGCGGCCAGGGGGCCGCGGGGCGTGGCGGATCGGGTGGGAGCGGCCGATCCGGCCGGTGGGGCCGGGCGACGCGCGCGGCGTCGACGCCGTCGCGACGGCCCGTCGTCGGCCGTGTGGAATGAATGTCGCACACATTGTCCGAGTGGCGCTATGATCGTCGCACGGTCTGTCCGAGAAAGAGGAGACACGCATGGGCCTCGCCACGCACCCGCCCGAGTCCGACCTGGTCCTGCCGCTGCCCGAGGCCGGCGAGACCTGGGACCCGCACACGATCCACACGCACTACTTCGGCTTCGCCGTCCCCGAGGCGCGCATCGGCGCGTTCCTCTACGTGCGCTACCAGCCGGCGTTCCCGCTGAGCCAGGGCGGCGTCGCGCTGTTCCGCGGCCTGGACAACGTCCACACGACCGACCTGGCGCACCTCGACTACCAGATGACGATGCCCTGGCCGACGGTCGAGGGCAACGTGATCACGACGGCCAACGGCCTGCGGATCGAGTTCCTCGAGCCCGGCCGCAAGGCACGGGTGAGCTACGACGCCGGCGACGGCACCGCGTCGTTCGACACGATCCACGAGGCGGTCACCCCGCTGTTGGCCCGCGGTCACATCGTGCCCGGCGAGGACGACCACCACGGCACGATCTCGGCGACCGGCGGGACCGAGCAGTTCATGCACGCCACCGGCACGCTGACGCTCGACGGCGAGACGTTCGAGATCGACTCGTACTACCCGCGAGACCGCTCGTGGGGGCAGGTCCGCCAGGAGAAGCGCGGCGGGCCGCGGCCGATGCCGCCGGTGAGCTGGACCCCGATGTACTTCGGCGACGACCTGATCTTCAACCAGATCAGCGTCGAGCACCCCGACGCGAACCCGGGCTGGAAGGGCGTCTTCGAGTTCCCCGAGGGCGCGCCCACGCACCACTTCGCCTGGGTCGTCGACGGCGGCGAGACGAAGGAGATCGTGCGCGTGCGCCGCGAGGTCCTCGAGCGCCATCCGACGAACTACATGTCGACGAGGCAGACCGTCGAGGCGGAGGCCGCCGACGGCGTCGTGTACCGGTTCCGCGGCGAGGCGATCGCCGCCGCCAACGTGCCCGCGTGGCCCAACGCGTCGTTCCGCGACAGCGTCTTCCGGTGGGAGGACGAGCGCACCGGCCGCGTGACCCACGCCACCTGTCAGGAGCTCTGGTACGACCGGTACCAGCGCGCGATCAAGGCCCGGATCGGCTGAGCGCCGGACCGAGCACCAGCCGACCCGCACCCCCGAGGAGACCCTCATGGCCCTGGCCAACCAGACCGATCCACAGCAGGCCGCCGTCGACCTGACCCGCTGGCTCCGGACGAAGCTGCCCGACGCGACCGACGTCGCCGTCACCGACGTCGACATCCCGCAGGCGAGCGGCATGTCGAACGAGACGATCATGTTCGCGGCGTCGTGGACCGCCGGCGGGACCGCCGAGTCCGAGCGGTTCGTCGCCCGCGTCGCGCCGACCGGCGAGGCGATCTTCCCGACGTCGGACCTGGCCGGCGAGTTCCGGGTCCTCGACGCCCTCGGTCGCCACACCGACGTCCCGGTCCCGAAGGTCTGGTGGGTCGAGGAGGACACGTCGGTCCTCGGGTCGCCGTTCATCGTCATGTCGCGCGTGGACGGTCGCGTCCCGGCCGACGATCCGCCGTTCACCACCGCCGGCTGGGTCATGGACCTGAGCCCCGAGGACCGCGGTCGTCTGGCCGACAACGGCCTGCAGACGCTCGCGGCGCTCCACGCCGTCGACTGGCGCGGGATCGGCCTGGAGTCGCTCGCGCCGCCCGCCGGGCAGAGCACGTTCGACGCCGAGCTCGCCCGCTGGCGCGACTACTTCACGTGGGCCGCGGCCGGCGACGCCAACCCGACGGTCGAGGCCGGGTTCGCCTGGATCGAGGCCAACCGCCCGGCGTCCGAGGGCGAGACGGTCCTGAACTGGGGCGACGCCCGCGTCGGCAACCTCATGTTCGCCGACGACCTGTCGGTGTCGGCGGTGCTCGACTGGGAGATGGTCACCGTCGGCGAGCGCGAGGCCGAGCTCGCCTGGTGGCTGCTCATCATGCGTCACCACACCGAGGGCATCGGCGCGCCGCTGCCCGAGGGCCTGCCGACCGCCGAGCAGGTCGTGGCGCGCTACGAGGAGCTCACCGGTCACACGGTGCAGCACCTGCGCTTCTACGAGGTGTGGGCCGCGGTCCGTCTGTCGGCGATCATGCACCGCGCAGGCAACCTCATGATCGCGCTCGGGTTCCTGCCCGCGGACGCGCCGATGAAGCTCAACAACCCGGCCAGCCAGATCCTGGCGAAGCTCATCGGGTCCGACGCCCCCAGCGGCGACGCCCAGAGCTTCATCGGCAACCGCGGCTGATCGCGGACGCTCGAGGAGACCACCGTGTTCCTTCCGGTCAACGTGCTCGGGGCGATCCCCGCGCACCCCACGACGCCGATGCCGCACGACGCGGAGATCGCCTTCACGATCTTCCTCGGCATCCCCGTCGCCATCGGCCTGTTCTTCGCCATCCGGCAGATCGTCAAGGGCCAGGGCCCGATCCTGCTCCTCTGCCTCATCGGTGGCGCGTTCTCGTGCCTGTGGGAGCCGATCGTCGACGTGCTCGGCCTCTGCTACATCCGTGAGGGCGCGTCGCTGACGACGTTCAGCTCGATGGGCCGCGACTTCCCGCTGTTCATCAACTTCGTCTACATCTGGTACGTCGGCGGCCTCGGCTACGTCGCCTACCGGATCTTCTCCAACGGGGTGACGAAGAAGGCGCTGTTCACGCTGTACTTCACCGACCTGGTGATCAACATCTTCCTCGAGAGCCCCGGCGTCATCATGGGGGCCTACGAGTACTACGGCCCGCAGCCGCTGAACTTCTGGGGCCTGCCGCTGTGGTGGGTGTTCGTCAACCCGCTGATGCCGTTGATCATGGGGGCGATCCTCTACCGCATGCGGCCCCACCTGCACGGCTGGCGGATCGTCGGGATCATCCCGCTGCTGCCGATGGCCGACGGCCTGGGCAACGCCGCGACCGCGTGGCCGATGTGGACCGGCCTCAACGGCGACTGGCCGACGTGGGCGACGCACATCACCGCGGGGATCACCTTCTGCCTGGCCGTGTACGCCGTGTGGATCCTGTCGTTCGTCGTGGCGCGCCCAGAGAGCGAGATCGGCAAGAAGACGAAGTACCAGATCCTGCGCGAGGCGCTGGTGAACCCGCCGGGGAGCCTGGACGAGCAGCGGGCGGCCGACGCGGCCCGGCGCGCACCGGACGCCGCTCCGGCGCCGGTCCCCGCCGGCGCGGCGGTCTGAGGAGCAACCCGGCCCGATCCGGTCGTCAGACCGGGTCGGGCCCGTCGGGCAGCGGGACGGCGGCGATGGCGATCGCCTCGTCCCGCGGCACGCCCAGCGACAACAGCAGGCGCTCGGCGCTGTCGACCTCGGCGCCGCGCTCCAGGCGCCCGTCGAGGAGCGCCCGCATGAGCGCGAGGGTCGCGCCGACCGTCGCGATGAGCGTCGCGTCGACGTCGCGGTCGTCGAACCGGCCGCCACGGATGCCGGCGTCGAGCACGTCGCGCGCCCGCGGCACGAGCGCCTCCTCGAACAGCGAGTGGGCCCGGTCCAGGTGGACGAGCACCCGGGCGGTGCGCGGGTCGCTCCAGACCAGGCCGATGAACGCCCGGTGGGCGATCGACACCGCGACGGCCGGGTCGTCGCCGGCGGTGCTGCGGTCGATGATCGACGCCGAGACGACGGCGAGGACCTCGGCGACGACCGCCTCGACGGCGTCCTCCTTCGACGTGAAGTGGTTGTAGAACGATCCGAACCCGACGTCCGCGCGCTCGGCGATCTCGCCGATCCGGATGTCGGACGCGTCCTTCTCGGCGAGGAGCTCGCGCATCGCCGTGACGAGCGCCCGGCGGGTGCGCTCGCGCCGGCGGGCCTGGCGGGAGGTGGGGGCGTCGTCCACCGGCGTCTGGTCGTCCACGCGACGATGGTCGCAGGCCAGGGCGGTGATAGCTCATCGAAGTTGATGAACAATCAGAATTGATCTAGTCTGGAGTCGAGACCGGGGGGAACGGCCGCCCGGGGGACGAGGGAGACGTCGCATGGCCTTGCTCAACGAGATCGACCGGGAGGTCGCCGCGGCCCGGCTGGCGGCCTGGCTCGCACCGCGCGTCGCCGGGGGCGCGACCGTCCGGATCGACGCGATCGACGTCCCCGAGGCCAGCGGACTGTCGACCGAGACGCTGCTCGTCGACGCGTCGTGGACGGGCGACGACGGGCCGCAGGCGTCCCGCCTCGTCGCCCGCGTCGCCCCGCGCGGCGAGGGGATCTTCCCCCGCTACGACCTGGCCCGCGAGCACGACGTGCTCGCCGCGCTGGGCCGCCTGGGGGCCGTGCCCGTGCCGCCGGTCGTCGGCGTCGAGGAGGACCCGCGGGTGCTCGGGTCCCCGTTCCTCGTCATGGGGCGCGTCGACGGCCGTGCCGCCGCGGACGACCCGCCGTTCACCGTCGAGGGGTGGGTGCTGGACCTGCCGGTCGACCGGCGCGCGGCCCTCAACGAGCGGGCGCTCGCCGCGCTCGCCGCCGTGCACGCGGTGGACTGGCGGTCCGCCGGGCTCGAGGCGCTCGACCCGCGCCGGGGCGACGAGTCGTTCCTCGACGCCCAGCTGCGCACGTGGCGCGAGACGTTCGCCTGGGCGTCCGCCGGCGAGGCGAACCCGACCGTCGAGGACGGGTTCGCGTGGCTCGACGAGCACCGTCCGGCCGACGAGCCCGACCCGGTCCTGGCGTGGGGCGACGCCCGTCTGGGCAACCTCCTCGTCGACGACGACCAGCAGGTCACGGCGGTCCTCGACTGGGAGATGGTCACGGTCGGCGCGCCCGACCTCGACCTCGGCTGGTGGCTCTTCATCATGCGCCACCACACCGAGGGGATCGGCGTCCCGGCGCCCGCGGGCTTCCCCTCCCGGGACGAGGTCGTGGCGCGCTATCGCGAGCTCACGGGCCGCGAGGTCCGCGACGTCGACTACTACGAGGTGCTCGCCGCGGTGCGGCTGTCGGTCCTCATGCACCGCGCCGGACGGCTCATGACCGAGCTCGGGTTGCTGCCCGCCGACGCGCCGATGCGGCTGAGCAACCCGGCCACGCACCTGCTCGCGAGGCTCACCGGCCGGCCGACGCCGGACGCCGCGTCGCAGTCGTTCATCGGGAACCGGGCATGAGCGGCCTCGCGGAGCACGACGAGCGGTCGGAGCTGCGTCAGCCGGCCGGCCCGGAGCGGTGGTGGCAGGACAGCGCGTTCCTCGTCTGGAACGACCACGACGCCGGGATCGGCGGGGTCTTCCGGATCGGGCACGAGCCGCACCACGACGGCGGGATCGGCGCCCTGTGGTTCGGGCTCGTCACCCGCGACGGACGGCGCTACCGACGCAACGTCTCCGCTCCGCTCACCGCGGCGGACCGGCGCGACGACGGGTTCGGTGCGCTCGACGGCCGCTACCGGATCACCTACGACGGGCGGGTCCGGTACCACGTCGTCGACGACGACGTGCGGGTCGACCTGACGGTGGAGGACTTCTTCCCCCGCACGGACTTCTTCCCGTCCGACGCGGGAACGGTGAGCGACGACTTCGCCAGCTCCCACTTCGAGGTGTCGGGTCGGATCACCGGGACGGTGCGACTCGGTGACCGCGACCACGTCGTCGACGGGCTCTGTCATCGCGATCGCAGCTGGGGCGTGCGACGGTGGGACACGCTGCTCAACCACCGCTGGATCCCGGGGACGTTCGGGCCCGACCTGTCGTTCGGGTCGATCGCCTGGCACGCGATCGACGGCACGATCCGGCAGTTCGGCTACGTCGTCCGCGACGGCGTCGTCACCCACGCCGAGCAGGTCGACATCACCGTCGTCATGGAGGCGGACGGCACCACGTACCGGGCGGGACGCGGGGTGTGGACGCTGCCCGGCGGCGAGTCGTTCGTGATCGATTGCGCCCCGTACGACGCGATGGTGTTCGAGCACCACGGCGTGGGGGACGTCGACGCGATCTGCGAGCTCGAGCGGGACGGGCGACGCGGGTTCTGCGACCTGGCGGTGTCGACCAATCCGCGGGCCGGGCGCGGTCCCATCACCGCGGCGCTGCGGGCGACGAACGTCGACGGGCTCAGCCACCGCGGTTGACCGGCGCCCGGTCGCCGGGCGCCGGTGCGTCGTCGGCCGCCCCGTCGCACGCCGACGGCGTGCGGGCGCGCCGGCGACGTCGGCGCGCCCGCCGCGGGGGTCAGTCGTCCCGCTCGACCGCGATCGGGGGGAGCGGGCGGGCGGCGACCTCGGCCGCGTCCCGGGCCGACAGGCCCAGCGCCTGCAGCAGGATCCGGGCCGCCGACACGCGGGCGGTCGGGGGCAGCCGGTCGGTGAGGATCGCGCGGACGGTCGCCAGCGTCCCGCCGACCATGAACGTCAGCATCGCGTCGACGTCGTCGATCGTGAACCGCCCCTCGGCGACGCCGCGCTCGAGGATCGGGCGCGACAGGCCGGCGGTGACGTCGGCGAACAGCGCGTCGGCGTGGTCGAGCCGGACGATGAGCCGGGCGATCTCCGGCTCCTCGAACGCGAGCCCGACGAACCCCTGCTGGGCGACCGCGACCGCGCGGGCCGGGTCGGGCTCCTCGGCGGCGACGGCGATCGTCGCCCGGGCGACGTTCTCGACGGTGTCGGTGAAGACGGCCTCGACGACGGCCTGACGATCGTCGAAGTGCGAGTAGAGCGACCCGAACCCGACGCCGGCCGCGTCGATGACGTCGCGCAGGCGCAGGCCGTCGACGCCGTTGCGGGCGATCTCGCTCCGCGCGGCGGCGAGCAGTCGTCGGCGGGTGGCCGCGCGCCGCCGGGCGACCCGGGTGCCGGGGGGTGGCGGCTGGTCTGCGGCGCCGGTCATCGGCGATGAAGGCTAGCCCGACGGCGTCGCGCGCGGGTCGACGGAGCGACGAACGGGAGCATCTGCTCCAGAAAACTGGAGCATCTGCTCCAGAATCGCTATCGTGGCCCGACCGGCACGGTCGCCGGGGCGCCGGCGCCGGGCGGAACGGGGCGCGAACGGGATCCAGGAGCACGCATGAGCGCCACCAACCACTCCGACGCGATCGTCATCGGCGCGGGGCACAACGGCCTGACGACGGCCGCCTACCTCGCCAAGGCGGGCCTCGACGTCCAGGTGTTCGAGGCCTACGAGTCGATCGGCGGGATGCTCACCGCCAACGCGATCTTCCCCGAGGCCCCGGGGCACGTCTTCAGCGAGGGCGGGATCCAGGCGTCGCTCTTCCGCGCGACGACGATCGAGCGGGACCTCGACCTGCAGCGCTACGGGCTCAAGCAGCTCATCGCCGACCCGTTCCACGTCCACCTGGAGCCCGAGGGCCCGTCGCTGGCGTTCTGGAAGGACCCGGTGAAGACCGCCGAGGAGATCCGGTACTTCTCGCCGAAGGACGCCGACGCGTACCTGCGGTTCGCGAGGATGCTCGACGCCGGCGTGTCGCTCGCGCTGCCGTACCTCACCGACCACCCGCTTCGCCCGCGCCCGCGGACGGTGCTCGGGATGATCCCCAAGGCGGTCCGCCACCGCAAGGAGATCCAGCCGCTCATCCGGTTCTTCACCGGTGGCCACACCGACCTCATCGTCGAGTGGTTCGAGCACCCGCTCGTCCGCGCGGCGCTCGCGTCGATGCCGCCCTTCTGCTGGATGCGCTACGACGGCACCGGCTGGGCGCTGATCTACCTCGGGATCTGCCACCGCACGAATTCGGCGCGGTTCCAGGGCGGCAGCGGGTCGCTGCCGCGCGCGCTCGCGGCGTGCCTCGAGGCCCACGGCGGCCGCATCCGCACGTCGGCGCGGGTCGAGGAGCTGCTCGTCCGCGACGGCACGGTCACCGGGGTGCGGCTGGAGGGCGGCGAGGAGTTCACGTCGACGATCGTCGTCGGAGCGTGCAGCCCGACGGTGACCCTCAACCAGCTCCTGCCCGAGGGCGTGCTGCCCGACCAGATGGAGCGGCGCGCGTCGATGATCCCGTCGCAGAACACCGGCGCCGGCAACCTCAAGATCGACATCGCGCTGAAGGGCCGGATCACCCCGACCCGGCACAACGCGTGGCGCAAGGACGGCCTGGACCTGCGCGACCCGATCATCAGCTGGCACACCTACGACGAGCACATCGACGCGTGGGACGACGCCGTCGGCGGCCGCTGGCCCGAGCGGATCCCGTTCATCTCGATCGTCCCGACGTCGATCGACCCGACCCAGGCCCCCGACGGCCAGGACACCCTGTGGCTCTGGTCGGGGATCATCCCGTCCCGTCCGCAGGAGCCGTGGGAGGACGTGCGCGACGAGATCGGCCGCAAGGTCCTGGCGGACCTCGGGTCGGTCTACGACGGGATCGAGGACCTCGTCATCAACCAGCGCACCTACGCGGCGCCCGACCTGGAGGAGCGGTTCTTCGTGCCGGGCGGCAACGTCTACCACGTCGACCCGTTCGCGCTGCGGTTCGGCCCGTTCCGGCCCGCGCCCGGGTTCTCGTCCTACGACACCCAGGTGCCGGGCCTGTTCCTCACCGGGGCGGGCACGCACCCCACGGGCGGCATCGCCGGCATCCCGGGTCAGCTCGCCGCGCAGCGGATCCTCAAGCTCGCGGGCAAGGGCGACACGCTCACCGCGCGGGCGCTGCGTCGCACCGGGCGCGAGAAGGTGAAGCTCGGCTGACGCTCGCGCGCACGGGTCCCGCGGCGGCGGGGCCCGACGCCCGCGGCGAGCGCTACCCCGGTGCGGCGGGCATCGGCGCCGCCGCCAGCGCGGCGGCCTCGTCGGCGTCGACGCCCAGGGTGAGCAGCACCTGCTCGGTGTAGAGCCGCGGAGCGTCCGTGACGTCGTGGCGTCCCTCGACGATCGCGCGGATGAGGGCGACGGCCCCCGCGGCGAGGGTGATGACGGCGGTGTCGAGGTCGACGACGGAGAAGCGGCCGCTCTCCACGCCCTGGCCGATCGCGTCCCGGGCCGCGGGCTCGATGGCGTCCATGAAGACCGAGTCCGCGTGGTCGAGGCTCACGACGAGCCGTGCGAAGTCCGGCTGCTCCAGGGCCAGCCCGACGAAGCGTCGCGTGGACGCGGCCACGATCGGGGCGGGGTCGCCGTCCAGTGGCGTCCGCTCCAGGATCGAGGACAGGATCTCCCCGAGGCTGTCGCGGACGATCTCGTCGACGAGCGCCTCCTTCGACTCGAAGTGGTTGTAGAACGACCCCAGGGCGACGTCCGCCCGCTCGGTGACGTCGGTGATCCGCAGGCCGGCCACCCCGCGCTCGCCGATGACGATCCGTCCCGCGTCGAGCAGGCGGCGGCGGGCCTCGGCCTTGCGGCGCGCGGTCCGCGAGAGGGGCGTGGCAGGGCTGGGGGAGGGGGCGCCAGGCGCGCGGGCCATGCGTCGATCATCGCGCATCGAGGGCGGGAGCGGGGCTCCGATCTGATGAGTTCTCAAGTTTGAAAACTTATCTCGCACAGTGGGTCCGAGTCGTGTATGTTTCCCACGAACCGTCCCGACGCATGGTGTCCGGACAGTCTGTTTGAGAGAGGAGAGGGCGCTGTGGGGCGTCCGAATCCCATGCTGCGACCAGCATCGACCATCGACCACGCGCGCTCCTCCGGGCGCGCCCCGCGGACCGACGCATGAGCTCGTCCTCGTCGCGGATCTCCCTGCCCGCCCCGCCGCGCGTCGTGGTCGAGGTGGGCGGCATGTTCCACCTGGCGTGGCAGGTGCTCGTCCGGATCGCGCGCCCCGGCGGCTACGGACCGGAGTTCGTCGACCAGTTCCGGTTCGCGATCCGGATCGCGATCGTGCCGCTGGCGATCACGTCGTTCGCGTTGTCGTTCGGGCCGGCCGGGATCCAGGCGGTGAACTTCCTGGGCCTGTTCGGGGCGCTGGACCGCCTGGGCGGCCTGTACGTGATCATCGTCGTGCGCCTGTTCGCACCGTTCGTCACCGCGATCGTCATCGCGGGCGTCGTGGGCACCGCGGTGTGCGCCGACCTGGGTGCCCGTCAGGTGCGCGAGGAGACCGACGCGCTGAGCGTCCTGGGGATCGACCCCGTCCGGGCGCTCATCGTGCCGCGGGTGCTCGCGATCGTGCTGGTCTGCGTGCTGTGCGACATCATCGCGCTGCTGGCGGGCGTCGTCGGGGCGATCATGGTCGTGATCCAGAACGGCGCACCGCTCGGCCCGTTCTTCTCCACGTTCTTCTCGACCGCGACCCCGCTGGAGCTCGGCGCGTCGTTCATCAAGTGCGCGCTGTTCGGCACGATGATCGCGTTCGTCTGCTGTTACAAGGGGATGAACGCCGCCGGTGGATCGGAGGGCGTCGGCAAGGCCGTCAACCAGTCGGTCGTCATCGCGTTCCTCCTCATCGGCGCGATGGACTACGTCTTCACGCAGTTCCTGCTGGCGACCAACCCGATCCTGTCGGAGGTGCGCTGAGCCATGGCGACGTCGGCGTACCCGCGCGGGGTCGCGTCCCGTGCCCGCGACGGCTGGGCCTGGGTGCAGGACACGTCGTTCTTCGCCTGGCAGGTCGTCCGCGGCTGCGGGTCCCGCAAGGCGTGGGTGACCTACCGCTCCGAGGTGCTGCGCCAGGCGTCGCTCCTCGTCACCGGATCGGTGCTCATCGTCCTGGGGATGGTCTTCGCCCTGGGCCTCGTCATCGGCATCCAGGGCGCCTACGCCGCGCAGCAGGTCGGCACCCCGTCGGTCGCCGGCGCGTTCGCCGCGATCGCCGACCTGCGCGAGATCGCCCCGTACGCCTTCGGCTACATGATGGCCGCCAAGGTGTCGACCGGGTACGTCGCCGAGATCGGCACGATGCAGATCACCGACGAGGTCGACGCGCTCGACGTCATGGGCATGGACTCGCTGGTGTACCTCTGCACCACGCGCCTGCTCGGCACCCTGCTCGTGCTGCCGTTCGTGTTCGCGATCGCCCTGGTCGTCTGCTACCTCGGATCGTTCATCTCCGTGGTGCTGCAGCTGCAGCAGGTGTCCGCGGGCGGGTACTTCGAGCTGTTCTGGAAGTTCCAGTCGCCGCAGGACTACCTCTTCTCCGGCATCAAGACGATCGCGATGGCCGCGTTCGTCGTCATCGTCGGCTGCTACTACGGCTACCGCGTCCGCGGCGGCCCCGTCGAGGTCGGCACCGCCACCGCCCGCGCGATGATCGTCAACCTCATCGGGGTCCACGTCATCGGCATCCTCGGATCGCAGCTCTTCTGGGGCGGCGTCCCACGACTCCCGATCGGAGGCTGACCGATGCGCATCGCCATCCACGCCTCCCAGGTCCACCGTGGCCCGGCCCTCCCCCGACTCCCGATCGGAGGCTGACCGATGCGCTTGCGTGCCCGTGACCTCCGTGCCGCGATCGTCGCCGGCCTCGTCGCCGTGGCGGCGCTCGTCGTCTACCTCGTCGCGTTCAGCGGCGGGTCCGATTACCGCATCCACGTCCGGTTCGCCAACGCCGGCCAGCTCGTCAAGGGCGGCCTCGTCCAGGTCGGCGGGGTGCAGATCGGCCAGATCGACCGGATCACCATCGGTGACGACGGTCGCGCCGACCTCGAGCTCGGCATCACCGACGACGCGTTCGTCCCGCTGCGCGAAGGCACCCGCGCCCAGATCCGCGCCGTCGGCCAGGCCACGCTGACGAACCGCTACATCGCGCTGGCCCCCGGGCCCGACAACCACGCCGCCCTGCCCGACGGGACGACCCTGCCCGCCACCGACGCCCGCGGGATCGTCGACCTCGACGCGATCCTCAGCGCCGTCGGCCCGGACGAGCGCAAGAACCTCCGTGCGCTCTTCGCCGACGGCGCGGCGCTGTACGCCGGATCGGGCGCATCCTCGTTCAACCGGATGCTCCGCAAGCTCAACCCGGCGATCACCGAGGTCGACGGGCTGGCGACCGAGCTCGTCGCGCAGCGTCCCGCGCTCGAGCGACTCATCACCACCGGCGCCACCGCGCTCGAGGCGATCGCGGACCGGCGCGGCGATCTCGACGACGCGGTCGCCGACACCGCCGTGGCGTTCGGGGCGCTCGCCGACCGACGCGAGTCGCTGCAGCGCGTGCTGGCGGCCGCGCCGTCCGTGCTGCGCCAGGCCGGGGGCACCCTCGACCGGACCGCCGGCACCGTGGAGGCGCTCCGCCCGACGTTGCGGATGGTGCCCGCGTCGCAGCGGGGCCTGCCGACCGCGCTGCGACGGTTCCCCAAGGCGCTGAAGCGGCTGACCCCGGTCGTCGAGCGCACGAACGTCCTGCTGCCCAAGCTCACCACCGCGCTCGACGGGATCCCGTCGCTCGAGGCCCCGACCGTCGACGGCGTCCGGTCGCTCGGCGTGGCGATGAAGGACGCCAACCCGATCCTCGAGGCGACCCGGTTCTACGGGTCGGACTTCCTCCTCGGCGTCCTCAACGGCCTGCTCACCATCGGATCGGGCGGCTACAACGGCCAGGGCCACTACCTGCGGATCGAGTTCGTCCAGTCGCTCCAGTCGCTCGTCGGCGGCGCGCTGGCGAGCATCATCCCAGGGCTCACCGAGGGTGGGCTCGTCCCCGGGTTGTTCAACGCGACGCAGAAGCAGAACAACCGCTGCCCGGGTGGATCGGCGCCGCCCGCCCCGGACGGCTCCAACCCGTGGATGCCGCGCGAGGGCCTGTGCGACCCGGCGATGAACATGTCCGGGCTCGTCAACAGCCCGACCGCGGTCTGCCGCTCGTCGACCGACTGCGTCGGCGATCGGCGGAGCCAGAAGTTCGACCTGCCGGCGCGCGATCCCGACGACGACGGTGGCATCGCCGCCGCGAAGGGGAAGAAGTGATGCGTCGCCTCCTCGCCCCCCTCGTCGTCGTCGCGGCCGTCGTCGCGGTCGCGCTGCTCGCCCGCAGCGGGTCGGAGACCGACAGCTACCGGTTCGCGGCCGAGTTCGACACCGCCCAGGGCATCGTGCCGGGCCAGCTCGTGAAGATCGCCGGCGCCCGCGTCGGACGCGTCGACGACGTCGTCGTCACCCGCGAGAACAAGGCGCGGTTCCTGTTGCGGGTCGACGAGGAGTTCGGCCCGTTCCGCGACGACGCCTCCTGCAAGATCCTGCCGGAGGGGTTCATCGCCGAGAGCTTCATCCAGTGCGACGTCGGCACGCCCGGCCGTCCCGAGCTGGAGCGTCGCGACGACCTGCCGACGGTCGAGCTGGAGCGGACGTCGGCGTCGGTGCAGCTCCAGGACGTGCTCGACACGTTCCCGCTGCCGGTCGACGAGCGGGTGCGGATGATCTTCACCGAGCTCGGCATCGCGTCCGCCGGACGGGGGGAGGACCTCAACGCCCTGCTGCGCCGCGCGAACCCCGCGCTCGGCGAGGCCCGCCGGATGCTCCAGGTCGTCGCCGCGCAGCAGGACGCGCTCGACCGCGCGATCACCGGCACCGACGAGGTGCTCTCCGCGCTCGACCGCCGCTCCGCCGACGTCGGCCGGTTCGTCCGCCGCGCCGCCGACGTCACCGACACCACCGCCGCGCACCGCAAGGGGCTCGAGGAGGGCGTCCGCCGGCTCCCCGCGCTGCTGCAGCAGGCCCAGCGGTCGCTGGCGAGCCTCGACGACGTCGGCTCGCGGCTCACGCCCACCGCGGACGCCCTCCGCGCCGCCGCGCCACAGATCCGTCGACTCAACGACATCGCCGCCCCGCTGGCCCGCGAGGGGATCCCGGCGCTCAAGGGGTTCCGACCCGCGGTGGCGAGCCTGCGTCGCGCCGCCGGGCCCGCCAAGCCGCTCGTCGACGAGCTGACCCGCTCGACCGGCCGGGCCGCGTCCGGGATCACCGAGACCCGGCGGCTGCTCGAGACGACCCGCGAGGCCGGTGGCCTGGAGTACCTGCAGGACGTCTTCTACGGCCTGTCGACCGCGACGGCGACCTACGACGCCGTCGGGCACTCCGCGAGCCTCAACGTCAACCTCGACCTGCGCTGCATCCTGCAGAACGACGCCCCCGGCTGCAGCGCGAAGTTCGACGCTCCGGGCAAGGGCCAGATCCCGAGCAACGACCCGTCGTTGCCGTCCCAGGCCCGTGCCCGCGCCCGTGCGGCGGCGTCCGACCCGACGTCGCTCGTCCGTGCGCTCCCGGAGCGCACCGCCCGCGACCTCCAGACCGTCCTCGACCGGCTGCTCTCGACGCGATGACCGCTCCCTCCCGTCCCCGCACCCCGCGACGCCGGCGGTCCTCGAACACGCGCCTGGCGCTCATCGGCACCGTCGCGATCGTCGGCCTGCTGCTCGCCGTCTACGTGTCCTACGGCGCGAACTCCGGCCTGCCGTTCAAGGAGTACCGCACGTTCCGGGTCGAGCTGCCCGACGCCAACCGCCTCGTCCGGGCCAGCCAGGTGCGGATCGCCGGGGTGCGGGTCGGCCTCGTCACCGAGGTCGGGGCGGTGTCCCCGTCCGCCGACGACCCGGAGGCCCGCCTGCGCGCCTGGGCCGAGGTCAAGCTCCCCGCCGACGCCGAGCGGATCCCCGTCGACTCGACCTCGTCGGTGAGGCCGGCATCGGTGCTCGGCGCGACGTACCTCGACATCGTGCCCGGCACGTCGTCGCGTTCGATCGAGGACGGCGACACCCTGCCGCTGCGGCAGTCCGGTGAGCGGGTCGAGCTCACCGACCTGCTCGACGTGTTCGACGAGCGCACCCGACGCGACGTGCAGGGCTCGATCACCGCGCTCGGCGACGGCGTCACCGGCCGCGGCGCCGCGCTCGGCGAGACGGTGATGCTCGTCCGGCGCATCCTCGCCCCGCTCGAGCAGGTCACCGCGAACCTCGGCGCCGACGCCACCCGGCTGGGCCCGGCGATCGCGAGCTACGAGCGGTTGATCGGTGCGTTCGCCGCGGAGCGCCCGGCGATGGAGCGGGGCATCACCGCCGCCGGCCGCACGCTCGACGCGATGTCGCGCAGCCGCGACGCGCTCGGCGCGACGATCGACCGCCTGCCCGGGACGGCCGCGACGACCACCACGGCGCTCGCCCGCTTGCGCCCGGCGCTCGACGGGCTCGCCGCGATGTCGGCGCGCCTGCGCCCGGCCGCCGTTCGACTCCCCTCGGGGCTCACGGCGCTCAACGACCTGCTCTCGGACGCGACGAAGGCGTTCCGCGCGTTCCGTCCCGCCAACCCGCGCCTGGAGCAGGCGGGCGACGCCCTGCGGAGGCTCGCCGAGGCCCCCGAGGTCGACGGGCTCGTCCGCAAGGTCGGCGACACGTTCGTCGCCGCGCAGCCGGTCGTCGCCGCGTCGGCCGACGCCCAGGAGCACTGCAACTCCGTCGCGACGTTCGCCCAGAACATCACGTCGGTGTTCGGCGACAACGGCTACGGCGAGGGCCCCTCGGTCATCGGCGTCCGCCTCAAGTCGCTCGGGGGATCGAGCCCGCTGGAGATGCTCCAGAACGGCGAGAAGCTCCCGGGCCTGCACCTGAACTACACCCCGAACCAGAACGCCGACGAGTGCGAGGCCGGCAACGAGCCGTTCTCGTTCGACCGTCAGTCGCTCACCAACCCGCCCGGGCTGCAGAGCACCGTGCACGTCGAGACGACCGTCGACCCCGAGATGACCCGGCAGGCGCGGTCGGTCGGCCTGTTCAACCCGATCCCGCAGGGGGTGGGTCGATGACCGCCCGTCAGGCCCCCGGCCGTCACCACTCGCGCGGACCGCTCATCGCGGCGCTCGTCGTCGTCGCCGTGCTCGCCGGGGTCAGCTTCTACGCGTTCGGCCGCCAGTCGGTGCTCCAGAGCGGCACGACCGTGCACGTGACGCTCCGCGACACGTCGCAGCTGCGCAAGGGCAACCCCGTCCGCGTCGCGGGACTCGACATCGGACGGGTGACCGGCATCGCCCACGCCGCCGACGGCCAGGCGCTCGTCACCGTGCGACTGAAGTCCGACGCCCCGGTGCTCCGCGCCCAGGACCGCTGGACCGTGCGACCGCGCCTGCCGTTCGAGGGCAACTTCTACATCGACGTCGGCACGGGCGCGACCACCGCCGCCCCGCTGCGCGACGGCGACACCGTCCCGGTACGGCTCACCTCCCGGGCGGTGCAGCTCGACGAGGTGCTGACGACGCTCGACGCCCCGGTCCGCGAGCGGATGAGCGGCCTCATCGCCGACCTCACCGACGGCCTGGGACCCGTCGGATCGCCCGACGGGGGCGTCGCCGGGTTCCGCCGCGCCACCCGGGCGCTGGACCGGTCCCTGGAGTCGGTCGAGGACACCGCCCGGGCCTTCCGCGGCCGACGGACCGGGGACCTCGGCGCCGCGCTCCGCGACGCGTCCGACCTCACCCGGCAGCTCGCCCGGACCCCGGACGACCTGGCGGGGATCGTGTCGAGCTACCGCACCGTCATCGGCGCGCTCGCCGCGAGCGACGACGAGCTGCGCGCGGCGCTGCCCGCCGCCGACCGGTTGCTGCAGACCGCGCCCGCCGCGCTGCGGTCGATCGACCGGGTCCTGCCGTCGCTGCGCCGGTTCGCGCTCGACCTGCGCCCGGTGCTGCGCGAGCTTCCGCGCCAGGTGCCGGCGGTCAACCGCGCGCTGACGCAGGTCGCGAGCACCGCGCTGCCCGACGAGCTGTCCCGACTGGTGCGGCTGCTCGACGAGCCGGTGACGATGCTGCCGACCGTCGAGCGTCAGCTCGAGTTCGTCACCCCGTACGCGGGACCGATCGGGCGGTGCCTGTCGAAGGTCGTCGTCCCGGGCCTCTCGCAGCAGGTGCCCGACGGCCCGCTGACGCTCGAGCAGCCCGCGTGGCTCGAGCTCCTCCACGCGTTCTCGGGCCTCGCGGCCGCGTCCCCGGCGTTCGACGCCAACGGCACGACGATCCGCGCCGGGCTCGCCGAGGGCGACTCGTCGCTCGCCGGGGTCATGCCGGGGCTCAAGGACACGATCAACATCCTCGGCGGCGACAAGATCGTCGGCGTCAGCCCCAAGTGGCTCGGTCACGGACGCCGGCCGACGCGCCGCGTCGACCAGCCGTGCGAGGACCAGAAGATCCCGGACCTGTCGCAGATGACCCAGGGCGTCCCGTTCCAGGGGCTGCAGCCGGGACCGACGTCGCGCACGACCACGCCGACGCCGCCCGGTGAGATCACCGAGCGCCTCCGCGGGCTCCGGAACGCTCTGCGCGGCGACGTCGGCCCCACCCGCCCGTCGTCCGAGACGCGCTCCGGCTCGACCGGCGCCGCTGGCGGCGCGACCAACGACGGTGGGCGTACCGACGCCGCCCGTCGCGCCCTGCAGCACGAGTCCGGTGACGGAAGGGACGCCCGATGAGCACGACCGTCAAGCGGCTCGTCCCGATCCTCGTCCTCGTCGCCCTGGGTGTCGTCGCCGCCGGCTACGTGCTGGTGAAGCAGCGGATGCCGGTCCCGTTCCAGGACACGTACACTGTGCGGGCGGTCCTGCCGGCCGCCGACGGCGTTGCGCCCGGCCTCGGTCAGTCGGTGAACGTCGCCGGCGTGAAGGTCGGCTCGATCAGCGAGGCGCGGCTCGAGAACCGCCGGGCGGTCGTCACCCTGCGGATCGACCGCGACAAGCTCCCCGAGGTGCGGCGCGACGCGCGCGTGGCGCTGCGTCCGATCACGCCGTTGTCGGACATGCGGATCGAGCTGTCGCCCGGCACCCCCGGCAAGCCGCTGATGGCGGACGGCGGCACCGTGCCGCTGTCGCGGACCTCGTCGCCGGTGCCGCTGTCCGATCTGCTCAGCAGCCTCGACGGCGACACCCGGGACTTCCTCGCCACCCTGCTGGAGGGCATGGGGCACGGCGTGGAGGATCGCGGCCCGGACCTGCGCAAGGTGCTGCAGTCGTTCGGCCCGACGGTCGAGCAGATGCACGAGGTCACCCGCGTGCTCGCCCGGCGTCAGCGGTCGATCGCGCGCCTGGTGTCGAACGTGTCGAGCGTCACCCGCGCGGCGGCGTCCGACGGACGGCTCGCCGACCTCGTCGTCAGCGGCAACCGCACCCTCGAGGCGCTCGCCCGCCAGGACGAGCCGCTGCGGCGCACCCTCGAGGAGCTGCCCGGCGCGCTCGCGACCGCCGGCGACGCGCTGACGACCACGGGCCGGCTCGCGCGCAGCCTGCAGCCGACGATCGACACGCTCACCCCACCCGTCCGTGACCTGCCGAAGACCCTGCGCACCGTCGGCCCGGTCGCCGACGAGCTCGCCACGACCCTGCGGACGCAGTTCCGGCCGGCGACGAAGGAGCTCCAGCCGCTCGCCCGGGCGCTCGGCCCGGCGCTGCGGTCCACGAGCGCCGTCCTGCCCGACCTGTCGCGGGTGACCCAGCTCACGACGTACCTCCTGAACCAGGTCGGGTACAACCCGCCCGGCCCGCAGGAGGGCACGCTGTTCTGGTTGGCGTGGGCCGCGCACAACTTCAACACGTTCTCCACCACCGGCGACGCGCACGGCAACATCGTCCGCGTCCTGCTGAACCTCAACTGCACGCAGTTCAACGCGGCGGGCGAGATCGGGTTCCTGTTGAAGCTCGCCACCGGCAGCGTCGACAACTGCCCCAACACCGACAACACGGCGCTCACCGGGGCCCGCGACCGGCGGGGAGGCCGCTGAGATGCTGACCTCGACCCCCGGGTGGCGGTTCCTCGTCATCCCGATCGTCTTCGTCCTCACCACGGTCCTGCTGTCGCTCGGGCTGTGGCGGGCGTTCGGCGGCACCATGCCGTTCGCCGCGCAGGGCTACCTCGTCCACGTCACCGTGCCGTCCGCCGACGCGCTGTTCCACAACACCGACGTGCGGATGGCCGGCGTGAAGATCGGCCGGATCCGCGACGTCGAGCGGGACGGCCGCCGCGTCGACCTCACCCTGGAGATCGACGCCGAGTACGTGCCACTGCGCCGCGAGGTGCGCGCCACGGTGCGGAGCAAGTCGCTGCTCGGCGAGGGCTACCTGGAGCTCGCGCCCGGATCGCCGAAGGCGGCGATCATCCCCGACGGTGGCCGGATCGACGCGAAGCAGGTCCGCCGGACCGAGCGGCTCGACGACGTGCTGCAGGCGTTCGATCCCGAGACGCGCGCGCAGCTGCGGAAGATGGCGACCGGGGTGTCGCGGGCGTTCGGGGGCCGCAGCGGCGACCTCAACGACGCGCTCGGTCATGCGCCGTCGGCGGTCCGCAGCACCGGCGAGCTGCTCGACGTCCTGCGCGACCAGGCCGACCCGACCCGCCGGCTGATCTCGTCCGCCGACGCGGTCTTCACCGCCGCGGCGGAGCGGGTGGCGCCGCTGCGCGCCGCGATCCGCGAAGGCGACCGGCTGTTCACCGCCACCGCGGCGCGCGATCGCGACCTGCAGCGCACGATCGAGGCGTTGCCGTCGTTCCTGGACCACCTGCGTCGCGCGTCGGTGCAGCTCGGCGCGGCGAGCCCCGACCTGCAGCGCGCGGTGACGGCGCTCGAGCCGACGGTCGCCCGCCTGGAGCCGGCGGTGCGCAGCATGCAGACCGAGCTTCCGGCGTTCCGCACGGCGTTCGACCGGTTGACGCCGACGATGCGCAGCATCACGACGGCCGCCCCGGCCCTGGAGCGGATCCTCGACGCGACGACCGCGTCGGCCGCCCCGATCTACGAGAGCCTGCGCGAGCTCATCCCGTTCCTCAAGCTCGCGTCGGCGAGCAAGGACTCGTTCGTCGCGAACTTCGGGATCGTGTCGAGCCTCGTCAACGGCGTGGCGGTGAGCGACATCACCGGCAAGCGGTCGCACACCGCGTCGGGCGTGTTGAGCCTGTGGAACGAGATCGTCGGCGGCTACACGAAGAAGCTGCCCACGAACACCGCCAACCCGTACCCGAAGCCCGGGTCCACCGACGACATCGCCACCAACGGCGTCCTGTCCGCGTACGACTGCCGCAACAAGGACAACCCGTTGATCGTCCCGCCGTTCGGTGGCGCGCCCCCGTGCCGCACCCAGGGCCCGTGGACGTTCGACGGCAAGACGGCGTACTACCCGCGGTTGCAGAAGGACGGGCCGTGACGGTCGGCCCCGGGGACGGGCCCGATCGGGTCGACCCGACGCAGGTCACGCTGGACTTCCTGGCCCGGCGGATCCCGGGCTGGACACGATCGTCGTCGAGACGCCCCACATCGCCCGGGTCGGGAACGTCGTCCTGACCGAGCGGATCGACCACCTGCTGCGTGCCGACGGGACGATCATCGCCTCGGCGACCGTCGCCGGCGTGCTCGAGTTCGACGACGGCCGCCTGGTGCGTTGGCGCGAGCACTTCGACGCCGCGGGGTTCGCGGGGCAGATCGTGCGTCGGGCGGTCAGGCGACGCCGGTACGTGCTGGCCGGCCGGGGTTGACGTCGGCCGGCGCACTCGGTCCCAGCCGTTCCTGCGTGAGTCAGCCAGCGTCGTGACGTGTGGACGGATGTTGCCGTCGTACGGTGTATTCGTTGACAGGGCTGTGGCGGCTGGGCCATGCTCGTCCCAATCGAAGGGTCAGCAGGGTTGGCTTGCTGATCGAAAGGGGAGCAGCGGTGCGCTCATTCGGATGGCGATCGGCGACGGTGTCGGTTCTTGTGGCGGGATCGTTGGTCGTCGCGGGTACGGCCGGAGGTCAAACATCCGACAAGTCCGACCGGGGTGGCGGGTCGCAGGATGCGCTGCTTTCCCAACAGGTTGGTCACGCGCTCGACGGGTGGGCGAAGGACGCCGAGCCGGTGCGCGCGCCGAAGCGCTCATCGCGGGCGCAGATCGAGGCGTCGCACCTTGAGGGACGTGCCCGGAGGTCTCCGAGTCGGGTGCGCGGCATCCTGGCCGAGCGGGCACCGTCGATGGTGACCTCGCATGCGGTGGTTCCCGACGAGGAGCGGTTGGGTGACGCGTTGGGACCCCGGGCGATCCAGAGCGTCGACGGGCGGGGTCGTGTCAACGGGGTGGTGAGCTCGTCGGTGCCGATCGCGGTCAAGGACGACGGGGCCAAGCGCGGCGCGACCGGGTGGATCCCTGCCGATCTGGGGCTCGTGCAGAAGGGCGAGCGGTTCGCGCCGCGGCGGTCGCTGGTCGCCGTCTCGATGCCCGCAACGGCAGGCGGGCTCGTGCGCGCCGGGCAGCTGGGGGCACGGTTCGCCCCGGCCGAGAGTGCGAGTCAGGGCACGGTCTCGGGCGAGGCGGTGATCTACCCCGAGGCGCTGCCCGGAACCGATCTCGTGCATCGCGGAACGGGGGCGGGTAGCCGCACCGCCTGGGTCATCAACCACCCCGACGGGCCACAGCAGCTGTCGATCGATCTCGACCTCCCGCAGGGCACCAAGGCCGTGTTGGAGCACGAGAGCGCGGTCCGGATCGTGAATGGCGCGGATGAGGATCTCGGATCGATCTCGCCGGCGGTCGCCGTCGACGCCGACGGGATCTCGGTCCCGCTCACCACGACGGTCCGGGGCGATCGCGTGGTCTACGAGCTGCAGGAGGGCCTGGGCAACCTGAAGACCCCGGTGGTCGTCGATCCGCAGCTGTCGGTGAACTGGGTGTCGGGCTCGTCGAGTCTGGACGGGTGGGCCTACAGCGAGCGGCCGCTGACCAATCCGCGGTTCTTCGAGACCACGGTGTTCGGGCATCCCACCCCGGCCTACAACGGCCTGTACGTGACGGGTGCGCAGACGTCGGGGTACGTGGCCGGCGACTACGGCGGATGGACGAGGTTTGCGCCCGGCGATCCGGCCCACGGGACGGTCTCGCCGGTCTCCGGCCGCTACACCTCGCCCGATCACAGCTTCATTTGGCAGGCCGAGATCGGTGGCCTGGACTACACATCCGGCAACCCGTGGGGGCCCGACCCCAACGTCAACGCCGGGATCCAGTCCACGACCGACACCATCCACCCCGCGAACAAGTACCAGATCCATCTCGGTACCGGGTACAGCAACCCGCCGGTGAACGGGAACCTCAAGCAGCTGTTCTCCGGCACGGCCGGCGGCAAGTACAAGATCTTCTCGGGGAGCGCACCGGACACCAAGCCGACGACGGAGGCGGCGATCAAGCCATCGAACGCGTTCTCCGTCGCGTTGTACGACTTCAACGTGTATGGGGCGTCCAGCAACCCGCGGCCGGCGTCGCAGATGCATGTCGGGTGGGTGAACGTGTGGGCAGACGACAACACCGCCCCGAAGTTCCCGGACCCGCCGAACGATCCGGGCTGGACCGACGAGACAACCGCCACCATCGCTGTGTCCCGCGTCAAGGAATCCGCGCAGCTTGGCGCGTTTGAACTGGGGTGCTGAGGTCGGTTGAGGGTTTGGCGTCCGGATCGTCGGGCGGGATGCGTGGGGCGGGCTCGGCGAGGTAGGCGCT